>Ga0302319_10004291_pt1 | contig 29336 bp, 24 predicted proteins | sample Bog_T0_2_FD_203319 | JGI IMG/M metagenome (GOLD analysis project Ga0302319, IMG submission 203319) | Peat permafrost microbial communities from Stordalen Mire near Abisko, Sweden - Bog_T0_2 | ecosystem: Environmental > Terrestrial > Soil > Wetlands > Peat | place: Sweden: Abisko, Stordalen Mire... | reverse complement strand
GCGAAAATCATAATTATGACGGGCGTCGACGACATGAAAGAAATGATCCAGTGCTTCGAGGATTTCAGCGATGCGTATCTGATCAAGCCGATCAATCTGGTGAACCTGATGAGACACCTGAAGGCATATCAACTGATCCGGTAAGCGTTCGAATCAGACAATCTTTGACCGGTGGGTCAGCAAATTCGCCGCACCGTGGGCCGCGGCACGGACCGAACTGGAGGGGCGAGTGGGAGCCATTTCACAATTCGTGACAGTCGAGTGACGGAAAACGGTGGTATGCTGGCCGTCAAATGACTGGGCGTGGCTCGTTATGACAGGGTCGTAACCTGTGGCCCTTGTCTGCGGCTCTTATCTGCCATATGCGAAATACCTCAAGCTGTCCGAGCGTCTCGGAGTATCGAAGTTTCGCTTCCGAAGTTAAATACGTCATCGATAAAGCGCGCGCGAATGCGATCCGCGAGTGGGCGCGCAAGCGATTCAAACCGGATCCGGATGCGGCGGAAGCGGTGGGAGATACGTATCGGACATCGAGCCTTTATCTGGATACGGAGGACTTCGATGTCTTGCAACGCACGGGATCTTTTGGGCGGTGCAAATATCGGATCCGGCGCTACGGGCTGGCGGACACGTTATTTCTGGAACGGAAACTGCGCACCACGGCGGTGGTGATCAAGCGGCGCACGGTGGTCCCGATGGGACAACTGGAGAACCTGACTCGCGAGAAGGCGGCGGGGGGATGGGACGGCTACTGGTTCCATCGCCGTTTGTTGCTGCGGCGGCTGCAGCCGGCTTGTCATATTAACTATGTGCGGACGGCGCTGGTGGGAAAAAGCGAAAACGGCCGGGTGCGTCTGACGATCGACGACGAAGTCCGCGCGATACCCGCGGTTGAGTATGGGTTCGGCGGCACGGGCGAGAGTTTCGACATAGTGAACGGCAACAATATTCTGGAACTGAAGTTCTATGAGGCGATGCCGGCTGTGTTCGAGTCGCTGGTGAAGGAGTTCAATCTGGAACCGGCATCGATTTCCAAATACCGGTTGGCCGCGCCGCGTATTCAGGCGCTGGGGAAAGCGGCTTAGACGATAAAGAGGTCAACATGAAACCACTGGTCAGGTTCAACATGAAGCCACTGCTAAAAGGAATTGCGATTACGCTGATGGCTGCGGCATCGCTGCCAGCGCAGTTCGGCGGCGGGTTTGGCGGCTTTGGACCGAACGGCCGTAAGACGGACATTGTCGAGATGTTCGACAAAGACGGCAAGGGCTATCTGAACGCGGCCGAGCGCAAGGAAGCGCGTGAATACGCGAAGACAATTCCGCGACGAGGCATGGGACGGCGATTCTCATCGAGTTCCTCAGGCCTGATTAAGGCGGGTCCGCACCTGACGCCGGCGGAGGTGAAGAAATACTCGACCGAACCGCTCTACGACATGAAGACGCTGCGCACGATCTTCATCGAGTTCGAAGATGCGGACTGGGAACGCGAGATGGAGGATTTCTATCGCACGGACGTGGATATTCCAGCCAAGGTGACGGTGGACGGCAAGGTGTATCCGGATGCCGGTGTGCACTTCCGGGGAAACACGTCGTATAGCTGGGTGGCGACGGGGCGCAAGCGTTCGCTCGATCTCTCGATGAACATGGTTCACAGCGATCAGAGGCTGTATGGCTATCGATCGCTGAATTTTCTGAATGCGAATCAGGACCCTTCGTTCATGCGCAGCGTGATGTATCACGCGCTGACGATGCAATACACGGCGGCGCCTAAAACGAACTTTGTGCGAGTGGTGATCAATGGAGAGAGTTGGGGAATTTACGCGAATCAGGAGCAGTTCAACAGCGACATGACCAAGGAGTTCTTCGGCGATAACAAGGGCGCGCGCTGGAAAACTCCGGGACGGCCGGGCTCGCGAACGGGACTGCGCTATATGGGCGATAACGTCGAGACTTACAAGGCTTTGTATGAGATCAAGACCAAAGACAAGGCCCAGTCATGGAACGATCTGATTCACTTATGCAAGGTTCTGAATCAGACGCCGCCGGAGCAACTGGAAGCGGCGCTGAATAATATTCTCGACATCGACGGCGCGCTGAAGTTCCTGGCGATGGACAAGGCCATGATCAACAACGATGGGTATTGGGTACGGGCCAGCGACTACAGCCTCTACGAAGACTCGACGGGGAAGTTCCACGTGTTCGGCAACGATGCCAATGAGACGCTGCAAAATCCCGAATATATGGGGGGATGGGGCAGCGAGAAGGCGGACCTCGATCCGTTTGCGGGCGCGGAAGATCCGGAGAAAGCGCTGCTATACCGATTGCTGAAAGTTCCTTCGTTGCGGGAACGATACTTGCGGCATCTGAAAGAGATTGCGAATACTCAGCTCGACTGGGCAAAGATGGCGCCGATCTTTCAGCAGGCGCATGACCTGATCGCGGCGGACGTGCATGCTGATACACGGAAGCTGTATACGAATCAGGACTTCGATAAGAGCCTGACTATGGATCTGACGGATTATGGCAACGGCATGCAGGATCCGACCAGCATGAGCATCAAGACGTTCATGGATCAGCGGCGGCAGTACCTGGTGAGTTATCCCGATATCAAGAACCTGAAATAGGCCGGCTGAAGGCCTGGGCCACCTTAGTCGTTTACTAGTCGGGCGGGAGATCGCCCAGATCCTCGGCGCGGTTCTCGAACTTCGTCATGGAGTGGATGAAGACGAGGTCGATTTTGCCGGTGGGGCCGTTGCGCTGTTTGGCGAGGATGAGTTCGGCCAGACCGCGGAGGTCATCGCGGTCGCGCTTGTAGACTTCTTCGCGGAAGATGAAGCCGACGAGATCGGCATCCTGCTCGATGGAACCGGATTCACGAAGATCGCTGAGTTGAGGACGATGGTCGCCCTGCCGGGTTTCGGGAGCGCGGCTGAGCTGGGAGAGGACGAGGAAGGGGCAGCCGAGTTCCTTGGCCATAAGCTTCATACCGCGCGAGAGCTGACTGACTTCCTGGTTACGGTTTTCGGTGCGGCCCTTGATGCTCATGAGCTGCAGGTAATCGACTATGACGAGGCCGAGCTTTTGTCCCGACTGCTGAAGGCGGCGCAGCTTGGCATGCATGTCGAGCAGGTTGATGCCGGAAGTATCGTCGATGAAGATGGGGGCTTCGACCATTTGATTGGCGGCGGCGCGAAGCTGCTGGCGTTCCTTCTCATTGAGGTAACCGGCGCGGAACTTCTGGGAATCGACGCGGGCCGCGGCGCACAACATACGAGTGAGCAGAGACTCCTGCGACATTTCGAGAGAGAAGATGGCGACGGGCTGGAGGAGGCGGGCGGCCACGTGCCAGCAGATGTTGAGGGCCAGCGCCGTTTTGCCCATGGAAGGGCGAGCGGCGAGGACGAACAATTCGCCGGGGTGCAAGCCGCCGGTCATTTCATCCAGTTTGGTGAAGCCGGTGGAGGAGCCCTTTAAACGCCTGGAAGGATCGAGAAAAGCGTTGAGGCCGCCCTCGTAATTACGGATGACATCGAGCGGAGTGGAGAGGCCGCGCTGCTGACGCGACTCACCGAGGCGCAGGAGGGACTCTTCGGCGCCGGCGAGGATTTCGGCCGGGTCTTCTTCAGCCATGAGCGCGCGATTCATCAGGTGCTGCGCGGACATGGCAATGCGGCGCAGAGTGGCTTTATCGCGGATGATGCGGATGTAACTTTCGAGATTGGAAATCTGCGGGAGACCGTCGTCGAGAGAGACGAGGTAAGTGAGACCGTCGACCGATTCGAGCTCGTTATATTTCAGGAGCTCATTGGCGAGGGTGACGCGATCGATCTTTTCGTTGCGCTCATGCAGTTCCGTCATGCGGACGAAAATGCGGCGGTGTTTCTCGAGGGCGAAATCTTCACCGGAAAGCAAACCCGCTACATCAAGGAAGCGTGCGTCGTCAAGGAGAATCGAACCGAGGACAAAGCGTTCGGCATCGAGATTGACGGGCATGCCCTTTTGCAGGGCCAGCTCGCCGGCAGCTTTCGTGGACATGGGGGCGGAACTCAAGTTAGCGCCCCCGGCCTGTGGAGATCAAGACAAAAAACGGGGGCGCAGGAGAACGGTGCGGAGGCCGTTGAGAACAGGGAGCGAAGAGTTGGCCCGTACACAGAATACCCACAGGACATACCAACCAATTCCACAAGAACATGGTAGCGCGAAAATGTTTTTGGAGCTGAGGCGGCGAGTATGGGCTGACCGGGAACGGGTATTCTGGAACAACATGAGATTTGCGCAGCTTGCGTCCGCGGCCCGAGTGGGCGCTGGAGTGGTTCTGATTGCGACAGTTCTGCTGCCGAACGCGTGGTCACAGGCCGCGCCTTCGGGAGCTTCGCATAACGTGATTCTGTTTATTTCCGATGGGCTGCGCGCGGTGAGCGTGACACCGGAATCGGCGCCGACGATGGCGAAGTTGAGGAAGACGGGAGTCGAATTCAGCAACAGCCATTCGCTCTATCCGACGGTGACTACAGCGAACGCTTCGGCGATCGCGACGGGCCATTATCTGGGGGACACGGGCGATTTTGGGAATACGCTGTACTTTGGATTTCCCCTTTGGGCGCACGGCGGAGCGCCCCTGACATTTCTCGAGAACGATGCGGTGCTGGGCGAGTTGAACCAGCACTATGAAGGCAACTATCTGAACGAACAATCGCTGGTTGCGGCGGCGCGGAAGGCCGGGCTGGCGACGGCGGTGGTGGGCAAGGTGGGACCCGCCATGATTCAGGACGCGGCGGGTCAGGATGCGGCGAGCCGGGCGGTGAGCATCGTGATCGACGATTCGTTCGGAAAAGACGGCGGACTGCCGGTGCCGCCCGATTTACTGGAAGCCATGAGGACGAACGGGATTGCGCTGAGAACGCCCGACGGTACGACGCCGGATATCGAGCAGGAGTTCTATCTGGCGAATCTGGTCTCGAAAGTTGTTTTGCCGCGGCTGTCGAATTCCGGAAAACCTTTTTTTCTGGTTTTCTGGTCGCGGGATCCGGATATTTCACAGCATAGTTCCAGGGAAAGCGCCGGGCTGGCCGAACCTGGCATCAACGGTCCGACTGGGCGGGCGGGAGTCCGCAATGCCGATGACACGCTGGCCATGCTGCTGGAGGCGGTGCATGGGCTGGGGCTCGACGACAAGACAGATATTTTTGTTACGGCTGACCATGGTTTTGTCACAGTCGCCAAGGACAGCATGACGAGTACGACTACGGCAGCGCGGGCGGGTGGCGCTGGGGCGGCTGCAGCCGGCGGTGGCGGAAGAGGCGGCCGGGGTGGAGCGGCGGCTAACAACGGCGGCGGGGGCGAACTGCCGTCGGGGTTTCTGGCGGTGGATCTGGCGAACGGACTGGGACATATGCCGATGTTCGATCCGGAGGGTTCTCTGCGACCGGTGGATTATGCGCGCGGCGGAACACCGTCAGGCGGCAGTGGATTGCTGGGTCCCGATCCGAGCAAGCCGGAAGTCGTAGTGGCGTCGAATGGCGGATCCGATCTGATTTATCTGCCACAGGCGGACGCGAAGAGGGTGGCGGGCGACGTCGTAAAAGTGCTGTTGACGGAAGACTATGTGAGTGGCATTTTCGTGAACGATGCGATGGGGGCGATTCCGGGGACGCTGCCGATGAGCCGGATCAATCTGGTGGGAACGGCTCTGACTCCAGCACCGGCGATTGTGGTCAGCTTCCGCTCGTTCGCAGGAACTTGCGGGAACCCCCTTCTCTGCACGTCCGCTATTTCGGACACAGGGATGCGGAAGGGACAGGGCAATCACGGCGGATTCAGCCGCGCGGAGACGTTCAATTTCATGGCGGCGATTGGGCCGGATTTTAAAGCCGGCTTTAACGATGAAGCGCCGATCAGTAATGCCGATATCGCGCCGACGCTGGCACGGTTGCTGGGTATATCGCTGAGCAGCCGGGGCAAGTTGAAAGGGCGCGTGATTACGGAGAGCCTGAAGGGCGGAGATCCGGTGAAGGCGGAGCGCGAAACGGTGGTGTCAGTGCCGGCGGAGAACGGGCTGACCACGATTCTGAATCTGCAGAAAGTGGGGTCGAACGTTTACTTCGACGCGGCTGGATTCGCGGGGCGGACGGTGGGGTTGGTCGCTCCGGGTAAGCAGTAAAAGGCTGCTGTATCTGAAGTATCGATCGCCGCTCGTTCACACTCGCGGTTCGGAAAAGGCAAATCGGCGTGAAGGACAACAGGGGCTCAGAGGTTGCGGGTCACTTTGGTGAGGGAGCGAGGGCGGTCCGGATTCAGGTTCTTCTCGCGAGCCAGGGCGGCGGCGAAGAGTTGGCCGGGAATCGCATAGGGGATCGGCGTATAGAGTTCCGCAATGCGGGCGGGAATGGAAATCACGCGGGCGCCCTGGTTGGCCGCTTCGGGATTACGGCGATCGGTGATGACCACGCTTTCCGCTTTCATCGACTGAAGGCGCGAGAGGACTTCCAGAATCGACGGCCAGATGGGGCCGGAAGGCGCAAAAAGAAAAGCCGGGAAGTTGGGCTCGACCATAGCGATGGGCCCGTGCAGAAAATCAGCCGGAGAGAAGCGCTCGGCGACGATGTAAGACGTCTCCATCAGCTTGAGAGCAAATTCGAAAGCATTGGCGTAGTTGAGGCCGCGTCCCACGACTACAGCGTGGTGCATGAAACGATAACGTTCGGCCATGGCGGCTACTTCAGTCTCAAGAGTCAGGGCGTTGGCGGCAAGATCGGGAATGGCTTCGAGATCGGCCAGGCGAATTTTGGCACCGAGCGCGTAGGCCAGCAGATATAGCATCAGGAGTTGGCCGGTGTAGGTCTTGGTAGCCGCAACGCTGCGCTCGCGACCGGCACGAACGAGGAAGACATGTTCGGCGGCAGAAGCGAGACTGCTCTGGCGCTCATTGGTGATACCGACGGTTACGGCGCCCACTTTGCGGGCCTGCTCAAGTACGGTATTGGTGTCGGTCGATTCTCCGGATTGAGACAGCGCGACCACCAGCACGTCTTTGTAATTCATGCGCGCGCCATACACGGTGTGAACAGACGGCGCGGCCAACGAAACGGGGATACCCGTAGTGATCTCGATGAGGTAACGGCCGAACTGAGCGGCGTTGTCGGAGGTGCCGCGGGCGACCAGAACGACGAGGCGGGGACGCTTGCGCGAGAGCAAAGTACGGAACTTCTCGATGTGGCGAATTTCGGCGGCCAACGTGCGCGCCAGAGCTTCGGGCTGCCGGCGGATTTCCTCGAGCATGCGTGACATTCGTTTGTCAGTGTACATGCGCGTAAATGCGGAAAAAAACTCCGGCCGCCCTGCTGATAGCGCAGGAGACGGCCGGAGTTTTCACCGGTTTCGAGAACAACCGGCAACCTTACAAGAAGTAATTAAGCAGCGATGAAGAGTCGGTTACCGCCGCGATTTACCAGGAGTAACTGGTCGCCCTGATTTTTGTGAGCGGCCTGCTGGAAGTCGTGGGTATTCGAAACAGGCTGGCGATTCACTTCCTGAATCACATCGCCTTCCTTCAACCCGGCGGAGGCCGCCTGGCTTTCCGGATCCACCTTCGTCACAACCACACCTTTGGTACCGGCGGGCAGGTTCAACTGCTTCGCCGTGTCGGAATCGAGATTGGCAACCGACACGCCATTCGCGGAGGCCGACTCACTGCTGTCGGGAGCGGCCTGGTCGTCGGGAGCATTGGCGCGGGCCATCTTTTCTTCCGGCATCAGTCCGAGTACCAGAGGAATTTCCTGCTCCTGACCGTTGCGCACGATCTTCAGCTTGACGGTTTGATCGGGCTTCATGAGAGAGACACTCATGCGGAGCTCGTTGCTTTCGACGATCGGCACATTATTCATGGCGAGGATTACGTCGCCTGTCTGCAGGCCTACTTTCTGCGCGGGGCTATTGGGCGAAACGTTGCTGACCAGCGCGCCGCCGATTTCTTTCAATCCCATGGCTTTGGCGATAGAAGGAGTCACTTCCTGAACGGTCACGCCGAGGTAAGAGCGCGAGACATGTCCATCGGCGACGAGTTCATTCATCACGTTGCGGGCGAGGTTAATGGGTACGGCAAAACCGATGCCCTGATTGCCACCGGAGCCGGGGGCGAGGATAGCGGTGTTGATGCCGACGAGTTCGCCGCGGTCATTCACGAGCGCTCCACCGGAGTTGCCGGGATTGATGGAGGCGTCGGTCTGAATGAAGTCTTCATAGTCTTCAATGCCGAGGTTGTTGCGGCGGGTGGCGCTGACGATTCCCATGGTGACGGTCTGGCCGACTCCATAGGGGTTACCGATGGCAAGCACGGAGTCACCGATTTCGAGTTTCGAGGAATCGCCGATGGTGATGGCGGGCAATCCGGCGGCGTCGATCTTGATGAGAGCGACGTCGGTCTTGGGATCGGTTCCGATCACTTTGGCTTTGAATTCGCGGCGATCGGGGAGAGTTACGCGTACGTCCGTGGCGCTGTCTACGACGTGGTTATTGGTCAGGATGTAGCCGTTGGAGCTGATGATGACGCCGGAACCGAGGCCGCCTTCGCGATGCTGCTCCGGCTGCTGATTGTGGCGGCGACCCTGTCCAGGGACCTCGCCGGAGCTTCCGGGACCGCGACCGTTATCGAAGAATTGGCGGAAGAGAGGATCGAGCTCTTCATCGCCGGCAGATGCCTGCGTTTTCACCATTTTCGAGGCCGAGATCTTCACGACGGACGGCATGGCGCGCTTCGCGGCCGGGGCCATGGTGAGGCGGCTGGGGCCTTCGTTGGCATCCGCCAGTTTGAGGTCAATGTGACCGGCCTCGAAGGTTTCGCGGGCTACGGCGAGCCCTCCAAAGAGGGCGATTGCACACACAGCCGTGAGCCCCCAGCGCTGCGGTGTTTTCCAGAACTTTATTGGTTTCAACTTAAAAGCCTCCAACACAATAGACCGATGCCGGAGGGAAACGGTTCATCCCTGCGGCCAGGTATATTCAGGCGATAGGGGCTGGCGAGTGTTTTGAAGGTTTTTTGAACTCGATCGTCTGGAAACCATCCTGACCCTCTACGATTCGCACGGTTGCGTTGACGGGCGGGTTCTCTATCCTTTGATTAAGCCCGCTGGGCCAGCGGATTTCGAGGGACGAGATTTTCGTGCCCGTGCCGAGGCCGAAATGCTGTTCGGTGGGCAGGCAGCCGAAGTTGGCGCCGCCGCTCACTTCGCGCATTTGCAGGGTATTAGTGGAAATATACGCAGGTGCTGAAAATGCACCTTCTAAACCGGTATGCGGGGTTATGCGCGCGCCGATCGCATCGCGATTGCTCTTTGTGCCGACGAGCCGGACATTGATGTAGTTTCCGGTGCGCTCACGCGGACAGCAGTGCCGGTCGCGAGCGGCTTTGCGAAGGTCCTCACGGGTCTCCGGCTGGCGAGACCATCCGTGTTTCCGGCTGCAGCTTTGTGTTGTTTTCTTGTCAACGTTCCGGAAGTTACCGGGCGAAATATTCTTTCATGGGCTTGAAATAGTAGTCGTCCCAGCCCTGTTTGTAGGAATCGGACTGTTCGGCGGGCACTTTCGAATGAATCATGGTGACTTCGGTACCGCCGTCTTTGGCCTTGAAATCCCATTCCACCTGGGAAGGCGGAGCGCCTTCCGGCCATTCGGTGGTCTGCCACTCCTGGACGATGCGGGAATCCTTATCGAGCTCGATGTTCGTGCCGGAGATGTAACCGTCCCAGGCGGTGAATTTTCCACCCACAACGCCGTTGCCGGTAGCTTTCGCGCCGGTCATTTTCGAGTGTTTGGGACCGCTGAGCATCGCCTCATAAATTTCCGAAGGGGCGACGCCGGGAAAGAATTCGATCTGCTTAATTGTTTTCGTGCCTGCCATGCACAGTTCCTCCGTGTAGTCAGAAAACGCGTAGTCTGAAAACAACTATCTTAAATTGAATCGTCCGGCAGGAGAGCCGCCGGACGATCATAATGACATTCAATTGGCTCGCCAGGGAGCGGTTTGTTTCTATGGAACCGGTTTCGTAGGCGGCTTGTTCTCGGCCGTCGAAAGGTTCACGTCGATGTCGTCACCGGGAAGGATCAGAGCACCGGGAAGGGTCAGATTCTCGCCGGGATAATGCGAGTATACGATGACCGCGGCATACCGATTCGCGGGGTCGACCGAAATCGATGTCGACATGAACCGCGGCACGGAGTTGGGCGCATCATTACTCCAGGTGCCGAAGCCGGTGATCGCGATCTGATCGTAGTTACCGGTGGCCGCGGTGGATACCTTGGAGTTAGTACAACTGATTGACGCGGGATGAGTCAGGGTAAACTTTCCCCCCGAAGGGCCGCTGTTGTTATTCGTGTAGACGAATGAAAACGACTGACCATTCAGGCTGCAGGGCATGGAAAAGTTGTAAGTGAAGACATCGCCGACGCTGGAAGTGAAAGTCTGGCTATCGCTCAGCACATCCGTGCCCGGTGTCGCGGGACTCGGCAAATGCGCGGCCTGCAGTTTGATGAAGATATTCAGGTTACCGCCGGCGGGAGAGATCCAGCACTGACCGGGCAGGAAACTCGGCTGCGGAAAGCAGTAAGTGGCGAAGGAGCGATGATGAAACAGGTTGGCCCGGAACATGGTCTGGCCATTCGGTTCTTTCTCAAAGAAAGCGTAGTTCGTATCTCCCGGATCCTGCGATGCGGAGTTGGCAATCGCGAAGAACGGATCAGTCGAGATTCTCCCGTTATTGTCAGGGAAGAGCGCTTCAATGATTGTCTGATCGATATACATTGGGTACTCAAACTGGCCGAGGATCTGCCCACTGGCGATGTCAATCATACCGGTCGAGAAATTAAATGGCTCGTCTGCAAAAGCAATTTTGTGTTGATTGTAGGTAACGAGCGGGAAGTGAAGCTGCTGATTCGGTCCGAGAAGAAAGCCGCGGAATCCCGCGCCCAGCAGCGGACTATTAGGGGGATCGGCAAACAGGCCCTCGGGCGGAAGTGCTGAGATCTTAAACGGTACGGTGCCGCCAGCCGGAGCTCCGAATTGGACCTCTAACCGGCCCTGCAGTTCCGATCGGCCAGGCGCACTGCCCCCCTGCTGCGGAATGAGCAGGTCGAAGTCATCTCCGAACGAGGTGTAGCGCGTGTTGATAGTAAACACCTCAGTGGTGTTAGTGGGAATATCGGGGCAGTTGGGCGCGCATGGCGTATAGCCGAGGGAGTTAGCCGTATTCAGATAAAGGTGCGGATGGAGGCTCGTACCGCGAGCCACAACGCTGGCGCAGTTTCCGTCCGCACTGCAATAAGGAAGGGGGAAACGGACCAGTTGACCGTTGATATCGTTGCCCAGTGGCAGGAAAGTACTGCCGCGGAAATAGAAGTCGAGCAACCCGTCCGGACGTTGTACGAAGTTGGCCCAGGCGTGGCCGCGGGTACCGGGAAAGTTTATGATGGGAGCGGCCAGATTCGGATTCACATTCCCGAGCGCAAGTAAAGCCGTGTTCGAGAAGGACGCGTACCACTGAAGATTGATAGCGTAACCGCTGACCAGATCAAGGTCTCCCGACGAGAGGATCAGGGCATCTGAAACCTGATTACTTTTGACCGGAAGATTGTATCCGACGGGAGCGGAAAGGACGCCGTCATCCCCTTTCATCACGCCCTGTGTGACAACGAAATGGGCTGTGGTCGGGCCAGTCGGAAAGAACTGGATGGTGAGGTTGCCAGAAAGGTGGCTGTCCGTCATGACTACGCCACCGAATAACTGATTGCCGCAGGTACCGTACGGAACTTCCTGCAGATAGGTATCGCCGGAAAATGCCGGCGCTACATAGTTGGCGCAATCGACAGCACGCAGAGCATCGCCGAAGAAGCTGCCCTGGTGATTCAGGGACAGCGTTTCCACGTTGCCGGGAGGGAGAACCAGCGGCACAGGCAGCGGGTCGAATATGACCACTGGAGCGTCCGCAAAAGCTCCGCCGACTGTCAGGCAAAGCATCAAGCTGAAAACCGGTAAAGATAGCCTCATTGACGTTTTAACTCGGGGAAAGAATCTGATGGTTCCGAAATGCCGAGCGAAGCAGCGGTGTGCAAAGCGCCGGCGGGCTGTTGATAAGTGATCACGGGGTCATTCGCGGAGACCGTGGAAATCGTAATCAACGGGTAAGATTTCTGGTAAGCGGCATTCAGGAATTTAAGAAAGTCATTGGCGATCAGAGCGTTCCCGGTGGGGCCTGGGTAGATCGCATCGAGCGAATAAAAACCGCCGAGATAGTTCGCGTTAAGAGTGGAGGCGCCGATCGATGCTCCCGCGACTTTGACGTTATGCAGGAAAGCGGCCAGGTCGTAAACCACGGCTCCGTTTGCCTTGGCCACACTAATGATCTGGGCATTCAGCGCGTTGATTCCGGCAGTGAGAGCGGCGGCATTAGCAGCCGTCAGGACGGAACCAGCGGGCAGCGGAGAGATTGCGCCATTCGTAAACTGATTCGAAATGGTCATCAGCGCGTTCCGCGTCAGGTAATCCTGGGGTGTGATTCCATATCCAGCCGTAATAACAAACGGCGTGGTGGCGGTGATTGAGGCTGCTGTAACCGAGTTACTGAAGTAAGCGGTATCGATCGGGTTCGGAATCGTTGTGACGATTACCTGTGCCTGCAATCCGCGGAGCCCAGCCACGATCTGTCCATATGTCGCCCCGAAAGTCGCGGGAGCAGGAAGTTGGGTGGGATCGAGCGCAACTGCCGCATTCAAGGCTTCCGTATAACCCAGTTCAATCAGCGCCACCGAGGGAAACATCGCTTGCGCGTACTCGAATTGATTCCACAGAGGGACATTCAAAAACAGCTGAGGGAAACCGAGAATCATGTTTACAACAGTCTGCTTCATGTCGCGCTGCGCGATGGGTGCAACAGGCCGCAGCGAAACGCTGTCAGACAGCGTCAAACCGGGAACGGAAAGATTCGTTATAAACAGCGGCGGAGAAGTGGCGGGCGTCGTGGTCGAAGGATAGAAAACCCGGACAGCGCCTTGTGGATAAGTCTGTAGACGAACCTCCTGGGTGGGGTATCCGACAATATTGCCGATTCCGGGAGGTTGAATCAGCGGTTGTACGAGCGCCGTATTCATCTGTGCCGCCGCCTGAGCCGGGAAACTGAAATTCTGGAAGGCGCTGCTCAGGCCGAAATTGGCCATGCCTGCTGCCAGACCTTCACCCATAACCACAAACGTGGTCGTGTCAAGACCGGGCTTGGTCTGTGCCAGCGCTGAACCGCCTGCGACTATAGCCAGCGCAGCGATGATTGGAAATCTTACTTGCATGATGGTCCTGTATCTCAATGTTTAATTGTGATCGTGTCGCCGAGATTGAATCGAAGGGAAAGACCAAACAGGTGGGCGAAACTGTGGTAATCGCCGTTCGTATATTGATTGGCATTGGCCGCAACATTCGTGACACGGTTCTCAAAGAACATTGCCTCATAGAAAAATGTGTATTCCTTATCTCCCCGCGTCTTACTGGCACCGACCGTAAAACTGTTGCGGTTGGCGTCGGGGAACAAGGGACCGACGCTCTGGTCGGGAACGGGAGATTTGTCATACAGGTATCCGAGCCGGACTGTCATCGAGTCATTGATCGGCTTTTCCATACCGAACGCCAGATTCGCGGAGTAGTGGAAGTCGAAAACAAGGCGTTGTTCGGGTGGAGTCGCAATGTCAGCGTTCTGCGATGAATTGATCGGGAAGTTAATCGGGACGCTCGCAAACCGGTGGTAGTCCTGAATTCGGACATCCGCGGCAAAGGTTGTGCCATTCCAGAACTTCGAATTAGCGACGCCGACGCCATAAGTGGCTGGAGTCGTGAACGAGCCTTTAATACTCTGATTTGGGAAGGCGTTATACAGGAAATTCGGCGGCAGATATGACTCAATGGGTGTCACTCCGTCAAACGCAAAAGAAGCCTTGCCGGTCAGGTGATTGGTAACCGCGCTGCGGAACATCGCACCCACACGCGTTTTGCTTCCAGGATTCTTATAGAGCCAGCCGCCGGCATAGCCAAACTCATTGGCCGTACCAGCCAGACGGGAAACCCCTTCAGGAAGGAGACGGGCCAGAATGGCAGCCGCCTGCCCCTGGGGAAGATTCGGGAAAAAGGTACTGGCCGCGGCGTCACCAAAAGTTAGCCCATCGGAGCCCGAGGGATTCAAAATACTCTGCTCGATCAGAAGGTGAGTGTGAACAAACGCCGGCCCGACCGCAAAGGCCATATTGGGCGTGATTTTATAAGCGATCGTCGGCTGGAACCAATACTCCTGCAACTCAGCGCGGGTTCCCGCAAAACGGCCAGGAAACTTGGTCAGGGCCGGATCCGAATCGTTGAAATTCGTGAAGTTCGCAGCCAGTCCGAACGGGGTGAAGGCGCCAAAACCAAGCGTAATCTTATCGTTATATTGCTGCGTGGCGTAGAGCGCCGCGACCGGGATGAAGTGCGGTTTGACCGAGCCCGAGTATCCGTTGGGCGGGATTACCTGTCCTTCTGGCACCGATGACGGAGTGAAACGAAACAAGCCGACCACCACGAGACTGTCCATCTGCATGTGACGTCCGGGCTGGAAGGCGATGCCGGCAGGGTTATAAAAAATCGCTGAACCGTCATCCGCCGTGGCGATGAAGGCCGTTCCCATGCCTGAGGCGCGGGCGCCTAACTCGGCAATCGAGAAAGCCGATCCGTAGCAGGCCGCATTGAACAGCGGAACTATGGCCACCAGAGGAAGAATGGCGCGAAATATCCGCTTAGACCAAACTAAGGTTAATTCCACTTTGGGCACCAGGTGGAAGAGATCATCGGAGAGCGGCCGGATGGACGGCTTCGAAATACACGTCCCTTACGGGTTGCCGGATTCATAGCCTGAATCGGCCGTCTGCATCTATTCATAACGGGATCTAGTGAATTATGGGCGCGACTACTCTCGCATGTCAACGATTTTCCCCGACTAACCCGACGACTCAGGCAGCCATAAACGTATTAAGGTGTAAAGTAAAAAAAAACTACTCAGAATTGCAGATATCCTGATATTCTGAAACGTCCTGAATGTCTACGACACCCTTACATCGGAGGAAGTGCATGAGCGCAAAAGGATGTTTAGTCAGGGGTGCGGTCGGGACAGCGCTGTTATTGGGTGCGGTTGGTTCGGCTGTAGCAGCAGAACCTGCCACGGCAAAGCCCGATAATTTTGGAGGAGTTCAAATACCGCTGCCGTGGATAGGATCGTGGTTTGGCAAAGCCGAGCAGTTGTGCGCGACGCCGGCAACTTGCCAGAATGTTTCATTGTTTATGACGCCGACCCTGACCTCAGACGGCCTGTTTCTGGGAAACGACAGTCTTGCGCTGGGAGGTCCACCGTTTGGACCCCACACGACAGCGCACGGTCAGTGGATTGCGACCAGCCCCACTGCTTTTGTGGCTGACTATATATTTATGCTGCCAGGCACAGCGGCTACGACAACCGCTCCGGCGACATTAACCGTGCTGCGATTCCGCTGGCAGGCTGCGGCGACTGAGTTCAACACACTGCAGGGTTACGTCAATATTTTCTTTGGTCCGAACGTTCCGGAAACCTATGAGACGTTAACGGGCACGCAGTTCCCCGTTATTCCGGCCGCAGCGGACTTCGCTCTGACGCCGCCGCTTAATTTCTATACGGACCCGACGACCTGCTCCAGTGGGCCGCCCGCTTGTCCGTTAATTTTCAAGTTCACGATCCAACGGGTAGCCCCGTAGAACGATCGAAATAGTTTCAAAGGTATTGAGTAGTTGCATTTTCCAGAGGAGATTGTTTCATGCAAAAACGGCGCAATGTACTGGCAGGTTTATTAGGTTTGGGTGGGCTGAGTGCAGTCGCGAAAGCGGCGACCAGCCAGCCCGACGCGGTGTACAGCAGCGGTCCCCAGCTGTTCTTCGCATTTCGCGACACTGTAATCAATTTCAACGGTAACACCGGGGTGGGTGACCATTGCGGCACGGTGGAGGGCGAGATCACCGGAACTTCGGTCACGAATTTCCAGTTCATCCCCACGTCGCAAACCACGATCACATACAACAATCGTTGTATGATCAGCGATATCAATGGCGACCAGATGATTTTCCAGGTGGTGGGTACGGGACAGTTTATCGTTCCTCAGCCGACCGATCCTTCCAGCACGCTGGGTAGCCTGATCGCATTGGGCGGCCCGCTGGTGGCAACCTTTACCGTGACTGTCGCGACGGGTGTTTACGAATTTCTCGTGGGCCGCAAGTTCCCCGGCAAGATGGCCGCGCAGAACGTAGTGAACCCATCAAGCGGCGTGCTGGGCAATGTATACGGCGAAGTGTACTCCGACAGTGTTGGCGTAATTTCGGCCGCCATTCGCCAAAACCGGATCGCTCTCGGTCGATAGTGGTTCTTTAAGAATCGGAGTCAATCGCTGATCTTAACGATTGACTCCGATTTGCTGTTTCCAATCGTCAGGATCTGGCGGCTGCCTCCGAAGCACACGCCGGAAAAGCACACCATTTCTGCCCGACCGATAAGATCGGTTGTCGAGCTGGCACAGTCGCGAAATGGTCAATTTAAGTCAGACGTCAATAAGGGCCCGAGGAGGCCGCAAGCAAATGAATTCATCAAAGATCGGTCGTATGTTTAGAGTACTTATGATTCTGGGCGCAGCTGTCGGAGTCGCGGGCACGCTGCAGGCACAGGGACTTCAATCGCTTGAGCTCTCTGGTTCAAACCTGGCGGTGGGCTCCTGGTTCGGGCGGGCGATTCCCGTTCCCGGAAAAACGGTCTGCGTCGCCGGAACGGCCGGATGCGCCGTTCCGAACGAAATCATCATGGTGTTTACGATTATGGGCGACGGTACCTTCATTGGCATCGACTCCAATATCTTTAAAGGCGGAACACACACCACAGCGCACGGGCAATGGGTATCGCGCGGCTACGGGGTAGTACATGCCACGTTCACGTTGCTGCAGGAAACCGGCACTTTGTTTATTGGCGGATTTAAGAACATATTTGACGCCACCCTGTCCGATTCAAACAACATGACCGGCACGATCAATGCCTTCCTTTATCTCTATACGGATGCGAACGGAAACGCTGTCGTCTCTCCTTCGACCGGCCTTCCGACACCGAATCCGCTGAGCCCCACCGCATTGTGCGCAACCACAACCGGCTGCGTGCCTCTCGGGGAGTTTACGTTCATTGCAGAGCGCGTGCAGGTAGAGAACTAGTCGAAATCGAAGTCTGAATAGCTTCCGCGCCTGATGATCCGAAGAATGCCTTCGCATCGTCAGGCGTGGAGGAGCAGGATGGCCTGCCGCGGCGTTAGACCTGCCCTGTCTTTGATCTGTTAGAGTGGTAAGCGATCTACCAAAGCGGGAGTAATTCAGTGGTAGAATGCCAGCTTCCCAAGCTGGACGTCGCGGGTTCGACCCCCGTCTCCCGCTCCATCTTTTCAACGTAGTCTCCTATATAATCCTGGCTCTACGCCATTAATGGGGGCAGCACTGCCTCTGACCGATCGTAAGAACACAATCCAGGACGACCTCTCAGATATCAAAACGTGACAGCTGGGGTAGCCCTGGGCGTTGCAATTGCGAGCGGGAATCCGGCGACTATTCTGGCTGCAACGATCGCTTTCGCTACTGCAGTAGCTGCTTCCGGCACAGGTGCAGGTGGTTAGATTGAATCACGCTAAGCAACATAAGTAGCCGACCGGCTGAGACCGTTGAGCTGCTCCATCATCCCCAGCATGTCCCAGTTCTGCCGTGCCTCAAGGATTTTTTCATCGGCCACGCGAAGGATTGTGGTGCCGGTAACCATCGGCGCGCATCATCTCCGCAATCGCCGCGCGCCTTTTCTGATTCCACACCTGCTCGAACCAACGCTCTCCCAGGTTCCGTTCTGATTTCGTCATTACCGCGCCTCCTTCATTTGATCCGGCCCGCAGTTGATCCGGCTGTTTCGTCCAGCCTACATCAGTGTCGGCAAGTCAGGTTAAAACACAGTCACTTCCCTCGCGGCTTGTTGCCGGTCGAGTGAGCGGCTGGCGCTTTGAGAGCTTAACCGGGAAATGACGAGTTGTTCATATTGTGGGCCGCGCGTAAAATCGCCTCGAAAAACTCTGGACGCCTCGTGTTTCAGGCTGTCAAAATGGAGAATCGGCGAATACGCCGGAACCATTCCATCGAGGGGTCACCATGAAAATATTCTGGGTAACAGCTATTGGATTGACTTTGGGCGGCGCTCTTTTTGGTCAGGATGCAGTAGTGGCTCGAGGAAAGTACCTCGTGGAAGAAGTTGCCAAGTGCCACGACTGCCATACAGCAAAAGCAGCGAATGGAGAGCCGGACAAAACGAAGTGGCTGAAAGGCGCGACCCTCGATTTCAAGCCGGTGGGCGATATCCCCAAATGGCATGCCACTACTCCCGACATCACGTCCACCAGTCGCTTGTGGGAGCGGTGGGGAATGGATGGCATGGTCAAGTTCTTCGAGACCGGTAAAAACCCGCGCGGTGGAACCGCCGATGCTCCGATGCCTGCCTATCAATTGACGCACGAAGACGCCGTGGCCATCGCGACCTATCTGAAGTCGCTCCTGTAGAATCATGAATTCGAAAACAGGATGTAGCTTGCAAACTCTCCAAAAGGCTCGGACCACGGCGATTCACCTGTGCTGGATAGCCTTGCCTCTTCTGGCTGGCCCCGCCTTTTTGGGAGGGCCCTCGGTGATGCGCGCACAAACCGACGAGATTCAGGTGTACGATGCCGCAATTGCCGGACAGGGCAAGTTCAACCTCATGCTCCACAATAATTTCACCCCGATCGGCCGCAGGACTCCTGCCTTTCCCGGCGCCGTCGAATCGGATGGAGCGCTGGTGGGTGTTGCGGAATGGGCCTATGGTGTCGCTCCCTGGATGGAGCAGGGACTTTACCTGCCCCTGTACAGTTTCTCCAAAAACGACGGAGCCACCTTCAACGGGTTTAAGATTCGCGAGCTATTTGTAAAGCCTCATGCCGAGGACCAGACGTTCTTCTACGGCGTCAACTTCGAATTCAGTGTCAATCAGAAGCAATGGGATCCGCGGCACTACACTTCTGAAGTCCGGCCCATCATCGGCTGGCACTTCAAGCCTCCTTCGGGCTCGAACCGGAAACAGATTGATCTGATCGTCAATCCCATCGTCGACACCTCATACACGGGCGGCCTGAAGAGCCTCGATTTCGCACCAAGCGAGCGGGTTGCTTACAATGTGAGCGAAACGTGGGCGTTTGCCGTCGAACAATACTCCGACTACGGCCAGTTCCGCAATATCTACGCCGCCCATGAACAATGGCAGCAGCTATGGGCAGTGACGGATCGCAAATCTGAAAAAGGAATCAACATCGAAGCCGGCATCGGTTTTGGCCTCACCGGAGCCTCCGATAAAGTGACTCTCAAGTTGATGCTGTCGCGCGACCTGAACTGAGCCTGAAGTGAACGCTCGTATTGCGGGTTGGATGCGCGATGCGCCGGCGGGTCTTAAATCGCCGAAGAAATAGAGAGAAAAAACATTCTGGTTGGCACTCTGTTTTGTGCTGGCAAGTTTCCTGCAGGACTTGAAAATCGAACTCGCCGACAACTGGCCCGCTTTCACATACATCGGTCTGACGCTCGGATTCTCAATCTGTTATCTGCGACGCCGCAGCGCCGAAGTTCGGCTCGTTAAGGAAATTGGCGAAAGGATTCAGGATGACATCCGTACCCGTTTTGACGGCCTCGAAACCCTCATCCGACAATCGTCTTTGCAGGAAATTCCTTCAACTAGCCGGGATCACGAAGCCTACAGAACGCGGCCATCGCACCGCTCGTAGTTGCCTGAATTCGTCACCTGCATAGTAATTATGCCTTTGTTGTAAATTATCTTACATTTTGTTCATCGGGCCGGAGCCCCTCACATATAATCATTTGCACCATGCAAATGCGCCTGTTTAAACCGGCTGTCGCAATCCTTCTCTCCCTGACCGTTCCGATGCTGGTTTTCGGCGCAGAAAGAGGCAACGTTTACAACATCAAATATGATGGCGGTTCTCTTCCCGATGCCAAAGCGGGAAATGATATGAAGCTGTTTCTGGATGCGGACAAAATCCGAATTACCAGAGACAAGCAGGAGGTCGCCACAATACCCGCGGCTGCCGTTACCGAACTCAGCTATGGCCAGGACGTCCACCGACGGGTGGGCACAGCGATCGGACTCGCCGTCGTGTCTCTCGGTATCGGCGCGCTTATGGCTTTGAGCAAATCTAAGAAGCACTTCGTCGGCATTACCTGGGCGGACGGCGACAAAAAAGGTGGAATCGCGTTCCAGGCCGATAAGAACGACTATCGCGGTTTGCTGGCCGGGCTTGAAGGGATTACCGGTAAAAAGGCTGTCGATTCCGATGCGCTGAACGTTAAGAACTGAGACTCGATGACGCGCTGCCATTCGGGCCGATCGAATTGAACCAAACTTTTAGAAACTCTTAGCGAGCGGCCATTAACGTCGTGCCCCGCCGCCATGGAATCCACCACCGGCAATACCACCTCGAAATCCGCCGCCTACGAACGCCGATGACCGCGGAATTCCTCCGGCTCGTAGCCCAGGGGCTCCTCGGTAATAGCCGCCTCGCCCGTAAAATCCGAAGTAAGGCGCATAGGCCGCATAGCCAACCGAGAAGAACGGATATCCGAACGGGCCATAGAAATAGCCATCGCCCGGCAGCCAGGCCCACGAAGTGAAGTAGGGGTTCCAATACCATCCTGGGCCCCAATACGGTGCTCCGGCGTAGATACCCTGAGCCGTGGATACGTTGGCTTCGGCCAGGTAGTCCGATCGAACACTGCTCCAGCGGTAGAGGTCGTCTTCCGCTTTGCGATCGAAACTCACGGCCTTCAACTTAGGTGCGTTCAGCGCGATCTCTTTTCCGCCGCCGATGTCTTTGGACTGCCCGTTCACCGTGAGGTTGGCTTTTCCGTCGATAACCTGAACCAAGCCCTGGTTCGCATCGAAGCGATAGAGCCCGTGTTCCAGCAGCGCTGTATTGGAATTGCCTTCTGTCACATCCACGCGTGCGTCTTTGGATTTCTGATCTACTTCAATCAGCGCTTCGCCGCGTGTCACCTCGACGTGGGTGTTGGCGATATCTGACGCCAGCATGCGGACCTCGCTGTTGCTGCCCGCTCGCAGGATCACGCCGGGCGAAAGCAGCACCTCCGCTTTCCCGTTCCCGGTGTCCAGCACTCCACCGGAATCGAGTTCCGCGTATCCCAATTGATTTCGGTCCAGCGCTATACCATTCACCGAAACTTGCCCTTCAAAATAATTGACAGTGCCGGGCACGGCCATTCGGGGCCTCTGTGGCTGCGGCTGCTGGGCCGCGCCTATTCCCGTGGTCGCGATGGCCAGAACTGCGTAAGTCAACCATTGCGGTTTCATTCATTTCACCCAATGAATTGGATGTCATTCAGCGGGCCGGGGTTGCGTGACGTTCCTCACATCCCGGCGGCGCATCAGGTTATTGGAACCAATCGGGGGCTCTATCTCGTCAGACGGGTATTGGATGGCACACTCGCGAATTCTCCTGATTGAAGACGAGCCCGGTCTTGCCGCCTCTGTTTCCGGTTCGCTTGCAGCCGCCAACTTCGCCGTCGAAGTTGTTTCAGACAGTCAGGTAGCCTTGACGCGGGCAGTTACAGGTCACTTCGACCTCATCGTGATGGAAGGGTCTCTCGCTCACCGCGATGGGTTTGACCTCAATCATCACCTGGCCCAACAGGGAATTCAAACCCCGGTTCTTCTCCTGACACCGCCTTTCGATTCCGCTTCCATACTGGCGCGCATGGAAGCGCTGCTTCGCATCGGCCAGGGTAACCGTCACGTCCAGACATACGAATTTGGCGACGTTCTGGTTGACTTCCGCAGCGCTGAGGTACACAAAAGCGGTCACTCGGTTAGTCTGGCCAGCAAAGAATTCCGGCTTCTCCGTTATCTGATCGACAATCGGGAGCGAGTCGTGCCCCGCGAAGAGATCCTGACCAAAGTCTGGGAATACGCCAGCCAGGTCTCTTCACGCACTATCGATACGCATGTCGCATGGCTGCGTCAAAAGCTTGAGGATCATCCTCAGAACCCAGTCCACATCCAGACAATCCGCGGTAAAGGTTATCGCTTCAGCGCCGGTTAGGCGGAGGGGTACCTGGTTAGTTCTGATAAGCCCCGGCCTTCTTAAAGTCACCAGCCTTCACGATCGAGAGCTGATCCGGATTGAAATGCCGCCGGAATGCCGCGTTAATCTGGTCTACTGTTAAAGCCGCCAGTTTCGCGTCCATCTGCTGATCCCAATCGAGCGTGCGGTCATACTCTTCGCGAAGCACAATCAGCCCCAGTAGTGCCGCATCCTGCGAACGCCCTACCACCCGCTGATCGTGATACGACTTCTGTGCGGCCACCACTTCATCCGCTCCGAATCCGTCTTTCAACGTCCGCGCCATCTCATCGCGGAAACTGGCCTCCACCTTCGGTGTATTGCTCGGATTGCTGATTACCGCGGCTACAAAACTGGCTTTGTCTCCTACCGACGGAGCTGTGAACCGCGAATTGACTCCGTAGCTCAGACCTTCGCGATTCCGGATCCGGTCAAACAGCCGGCTGTTCAGCGAGCCGCCCAGCATATAGTTGGCGAGCACCATCGCGGGATAGTCCGGATCCGTATCCTTCATCTCAAGGTTGAAACCCGCTTCGAATGTGCTGTTCTCTTTGTCCGGAGTTTCGATCTTCAGATTGACCGGATTGCTCTTCTGATACGCAGTGACGATCTTCTGGTATGGCGCACTCGAAGTCCAGTTACCCAGCAGATTGGCTGCCTCTTTAGTTACAGCGGCCGGATCGAACTGGCCGACCACGACGACCGATCCGTGCGAGGCGCCATAAAACTTTGTATGGAATGCCTTCAGATCGTTTAACGTGACCGTCTTCAGATCTTCGATATCTTCATCGATCGTCCCCACATGCCGCAGGTCATTACGTGGATAGACGTTCAGATTCCGGTTCATTTCGCGCCGGGCCAGAGAAGCCGGATCGGTGCGGCTGTTTTCAGTTCCCGCGACCTGCTGAGTTTTGATCTGATCCAGTTCCGAATCGGGGAATGACGGCTCGCGCAGCAGTTCAGCGGCCAGTCGCATCGCGGGAATCAGGTTATCTTCCGTGGTCTGAATATTGGCCACCGCGCCGGTCGCGTCGCCGCTGACTCCGATGCGCGCATCGAGTTTCACCATCTCATCCTGAATCTGTTGACGTGTTTTGGTCTTCGTCCCGCGCATCAGCAAAGCGCCGGTGAGATCGCCCACTTCGCTCAGGCCTGCGAGTGACTTCTCATCTCCGAACCGCAGCTCAATCTGGGCGGAGACCGTCTTTCCCCGAGTGGCCTTGGGCAACAGCGCGACCTTCATGCCATTGGCCAGCTTGCTGCGCACCAGGTGCTTTTCGATGTTGGCGGGAGTGGGATCGAACGCTTCGCCTTCCGCTACCGTCATGCTGGTTTTGAAGTTGCTTAGCTGACTGGCAATATCCGGAGCCGCCGGCACGTCCGTCCGGTCGGGCTGCGCATCAGGAATGAACTCGCCTACCGTCAGGTTAGAGGTTTTGAAGTAAAGCTTCGCAACTCGCACCACATCTTCCGGCGTGACGTTTTTGATCTCGTCGTAGTTCAGGAAGAAGAGCCGCCAGTCTCCCGATGCGATGGTTTCACTGAGCGACATGGCGACGCGCTGCGAATTGGACATCGTAGTCTGCATGCCCTGCAGAATTCTGTTCTTCGCCCGCTCCACTTCATCCTTCGAAGGCGGTTCGGTCACCACGTTCGAAATCGTGTCCAGCATCGTCTTCTTTGCATCGTCGAGCGACTGATCTTTATTAAGCGTGGCGCTGGCGGTCACAAAGCCGGGGTCGTGCAACTCCTCGTAGCCCATCCGCACTCCTACCGCCTTCTTGTTGTCCACCATGGCCTTGTAAAGGCGGCCTGTACCGCCGCCGCGGCCACCCCCGCCTGTCATGATGCCCGTCAGAACTTCCAGTGCAGCCGAGTCCGGGTGCGCAAATGCCGGCGCATGCCACATCGCGATCAGCGCCTGATTCGTGCCTACCCGGCGTAACTCCACATAGCGTTGACCATCCTGAATCGGCTCGACTGTGTAAGTCTCGTCCAGCTTACGTGTGGGGCGGGGAATTTTTCCTACGCTGTCTGCCACCATCGCCAATGCTTTCGAAGGGTCGAACTGCCCCGCTACCACCAGCACGGCGTTGTCCGGCTGATAGTACTTCTTATAAAAAGCCGCCAGACGGTCCACCGGGACCTTCTCGATATCGGCACGCGACCCGATCGTCGCCTTGCCGTAGTTGTGCCAGAGGTAAGCCGTTGAAGCGACCCGTTCTTCGAGCACGGACTGCGGATCGTTTTCACTCCGCTCGAACTCGTTTCGCACTACGGTCATTTCGGTATCGAGCAGGGCCTTCTCGATTCGCATGTTGACCATGCGCTCTGCCTCGAGACCCAGCGCCCAGCGCAGGTTCTCGTCACTGGCCGTCACCGTTTCGAAGTAATTCGTGCGGTCATAATCCGTCGTCCCGTTGAACTGCGCCCCATGGTCCGACAGTTCTTTCTTGATGTCACGATTGTTGGTCGAGCGAATGAAATTCATGTGCTCGAGCAGATGGGCCATACCGGTTTCGCCATAGCCTTCGAATCGCGATCCCACCAGGTAGGTCATGTTGACCGTGACTTTGGGGCTCGATGCGTCGGGGAAGAGAAGTACGCGAAGGCCGTTGGGATACGAGTATTCCGTGATCCCGGCGAGCGTGTTCTTCTTCTCCACGCCTTGCGGCAGTGTTTGTGAGAAAGCAGGCAGCGCGAGCGCGCAAAGCAGGGCGGAGAACAGGATTCTCATGTTGGTAGAACAGCCTCCCGGTATCCCTAGGAGTATAACGCCAGACAACGATAAACGGGCGGCAACAGAAGGGCTACGTATCGATTGGACGCTGCCCGGAGGAAACCGTTACGTTCACGCCCGTATCGCGCACATAGTCCCGCAGGCAGCGCGCCATGAGCGCCGTCCAGCCCGTCTGATGGTTAGCCCCGCAGCCGCGGCCCGTGTCGGCATGGAAATACTCGTTGAAACAGGCCAGCCCGCGCCAGTGCGGATCTTCCCAGTAAATGCTCGTCTCGCCCTGCCACGGCGCCCGGCCCTTCTCGTCCGGCAGAAACAGCGAACAAAGACGCCGGTTGATCTCCTTCGCCACTTCGAGCAGCGTCATCATATGGCCCGACCCGGTAGGACACTCCACCTTGAATTCGTCGCCATAGAAATGGTGGTAACGCTCCAGAGATTCAATCAGCAGGTAGTTCATCGGAACCCAGACAGGACCGCGCCAGTTGGAGTTGCCGCCGAATAGTGCGGTAGTCGATTCGCCCGGATCGTAGCCGACCGTGCGCACGTCGCCGTCGATGTGCAGCACGTAGGGATGCTCGCCATAGATTGCCGAGACCGAGCGGATCCCGAAAGGCGAGAGAAACTCGGCCTCGTCCAGCATGCGCCGCAACACCCGGGCCAGCCGTTCTGAAGTCGGAATCGCCAGCAGTCTCCGGGTGTGGTCCGCCGCTCCGTTCGACTCCATCATCGAGATCTGATGATAGAGATCTTTCCTGTTCTTGAGGAACCATTCCGTTCGCCGTCGAAAATCGGGTAAGCGCGCGATCTGTTCCTCTTCAAGCACACCTACGGCGAACAAAGGAATCAGCCCCACCATCGTGCGCACTTTCAGAGGCAGCCCCACTCCGCTGGTTTGAATCTGGTCGTAGTAAAAACCGTCTTCCTCGTCCCACAAGCCCTGGCCGCCCAATGAATTCATGGCATCCGCAATGGCGACGAAATGCTCGAAAAACTTCGAAGCCACATCCTCATAGGCCGGATCGCCATGGGCCAGTTCGAGGGCGATCGAGAGCATGGTCGCGCAATAGAAGGCCATCCAGGCAGTTCCATCGGCCTGTTCGAGGATGCCGCCGTCCGGCAGCGGCTTCGATCGATCGAAAACCCCGATGTTGTCGAGACCCAGGAAGCCGCCTGAGAACACCTGATTGCCGTCGATATCTTTGCGGTTGACCCACCACGTGAAGTTGATCAGCAGCTTCTGGAAAACCCGCTCGAGGAACATCCGGTCCCGCTGTCCATAGGGCGCCGAGATTTTGTAAACACGCCATGCCGCCCAGGCGTGAACCGGAGGATTTACGTCGCTGAACTGAAACTCGTAAGCCGGCATCTGTCCGCTGGGGCTTGTGTACCATTCGCGCAAAAGCAGAATCAGCTGTTCTTTGGCGAAATAAGAATCGATCTCGGCGAAGGCGACCATGTGGAACGCCAGATCCCATGACGCATACCAGGGAAACTCCCATGTATCCGGCATGGAGATGACGTCGCGATTGTAGAGGTGCTTCCAGGCGCTGTTGCGTCCATTGCGGCGGGCCAGCGGGGTGGGCGGACAGGCGGGGTCGCCTTCCAGCCATTCCAGCACTCCATAGTTGTAAAACTGTTTCGACCAGAGCAGACTCGCTTCCGCTTGCCGGGCCAGTGCCAGCGTGGGAGTGTTGGCGTTCTCGATGTTGCCGAAGAAAAGGTCCGCTTCTGTAATGCGCTCGGCGAAAAGAGCATCGAAACCGGCTTCATTGTCGATCGACGCCGGAGCAGAAGACGCCGGAACCAGCCCATCGGCACCCTCCGGCGACAGGCGAAAGCGCAATTCCAGGCGCCCTCCGGCGGGAATTCGCTTCACGTAGTACGCCGCCGCCTTGGTGCCCTGGCCGGAAGGATCCACTGCGCCTGTTTCGCCGGCGATCACGAAGCGGTGGAAAGCATCTTTTACAAAAGGAACCCGATTGGGCGATTGAAACAGCCTTTCGTTGTTTGTTTCGTTGCGGGTAAAGAGAAAACGGTCGGGTTTTTCCAGGGCTTCGAGGCGAAAGTTACCCAGTTCCTGGTGCTTGCATTCCAGCCGGCTGTCATCGACCTGCCGGATCGACGGTTCCGCCCAATATCCTTCGCCCGTGCGGCCCCATGCCCAGGTATTGCGGTACCAGATGGTGGGCAGCAGATGAACCGTCCAGTCTTCGGGTCCGCGGTTATCAATCGTCATGCGGATCAGGATATCTTCCGCATCTGCCTTCGCATATTCCATCGTGACGTCGAAGTAGCGGGATTCGTTGAACAGGCCCGTGTCAAAAATCTCGAACTCAGGGTCATGCCGGGTGCGGCGCTTGTTCTCGTCGCGCAGTTGCTGATAAGGGAAGGCCCGCTGCGGATATTTATAGACGCCCTTCATGTAAGAATGCGTGGGCGTCGAGTCGACGAAGAAGTAGCACTCCTTGACGTCTTCACCATGGTTGCCCTCATCGCTGTTGAGGCCGAACAGACGTTCCTTGAGGATGGCGTCCTGGCCATTCCAGAGAGTGACCGCGAAGAAGAGGCGGCCTTCCCGGTCGCAGATTCCCAGCAGCCCGTCTTCGCCCCACCGGTAGGCGCGGCTGCGCGCGTGATCGTGCGGGAAATACTCCCAGCAGGTACCGTTTTCCGAGTAATCTTCCCGCACCGTACCCCACTGGCGTTCCGACAGGTACGGTCCCCATCGCTTCCAGTTCTTTTCACGCCGGGCATCCTCGGAAAGTCGGATCTGTTCGGGGTTCATGGCAAATGAGGCTGGAAACATTGTGACAGGGCGGGTGATAAGCATATTCCAATCCTGAGATGAGCCTGAAGGACAAGGTTTCGGGCTGGGGTTGATCTCCTTTCGTTTTTTGGTTTATTTGACAGGGACAGAGAAGTCGCCGTGGAAAAGCGGGAATCCTGCTTTTGGATTTCCGCTTTTCCATGGCGGTAGTGGTCGGGGCTGCGGGAATGTGGAAATCGCGAGAGCGATTTCCAAGGGCTCGTGGACAGCGATGGGAAACCTGTTTTTTGGTTTTCCGCGCGGTCCACAGCCCGGCATTTCCGCAGCCCTTTTGCTGTCATGCAGCTCTCCTGTTGGCGAAGCTTCCAAACAGTTTTCTCTTCGCTGCCTGCATCCTGGTCGCGGCGCCGACATCGCTGTCCATTCCCGCTCGCCGTTCCAGTTGTTCGATGGTGAGGTCGTCCTTTAAAGATCCGGCTACGGCTGGCGTTTGCCGCAGTATTTCCCATGGCGTGGCGTACCAGTTGTATATGCGGATCGTCTTGCCCTTGCTGTCTTTCTTCAACTGCGGAACGCCACATGGCCGGTGAAAGTTCAGATACGGATTGAAGTGTTCCCGGTAGAAAACATTGATGCTGTCAGCATGGTTTGAGGCGATATGGTCGAAGCCCATGTGCTTGCGAATGACGGCCCCGTTCTTCGCCTCTACCAGCCCGTTATCGTTTGAATGTCGCGGCCGCGATTTGGTCTGCTCGATCAGCAACTTGTTCAGCATTTTCTCCACGTTGTGGTTAATGAATTCGCTGCCGTTATCGGAATGGAAGCCGAGAATGCGGAACGGAAATTGCTCCAGCATGCCCAGCAGCAGCGGTTCCAGCCACGCCTCTGAGATGTGCTCGACTGCTCCCACTACCTGCCACTGCGTGACTTCGTCGACCGCGTTGATGTGATAAACGCCCTTCACTCCGTCCAGATCGCCCTGATGTACCGTGTCCACACGCAGATAGCCGGGCCGTCCCCCGGGTTCGGGCTTACGCCGCTCGCCGATTGATACCGGGGTGGGCCGGGTTTTTGTGAAGACCATCCGGTGTTCACGGTAACTGCGCCGTTTGCGCAAATTGTAAATATGCGCCACCGAGATCTCCGCCAGACGCTCATAGCCAGCCTCGGCGAATTCGTGATACTGCCGGTAGAGAATCTTCTGCGTGGCCGGTCCGCTCAGCGTGTCGTGCACCTCATCCACCTGCGCCAAAAGCGCGATGTCGCCCGGATTGTATCGGGCGCTGAATCGCTGGCCGCGGCCCTGCCGGCTTTTCACAATCCCGCTTTCGGTGTACTGGCCGATCAACCGTGTTACCTGCGCCCTGCTCAGGCCCGTCACTTTTCCGATGTACCGCTTCATCAGACCTTTGCCGCTCCGCTGCCGACTGCTATAGCTCTGCGCGCACAGCGTCTGCTGCGTCCACGCATAAAGCTCTTTACGATTCGAGGCTTTGAATCCGATTTCTTCGTTGCCGGTTAGAAATGCCTGGACCTGCTCCAGGCTCAGATGTTCACC
>Ga0302319_10004288_pt1 | contig 29345 bp, 26 predicted proteins | sample Bog_T0_2_FD_203319 | JGI IMG/M metagenome (GOLD analysis project Ga0302319, IMG submission 203319) | Peat permafrost microbial communities from Stordalen Mire near Abisko, Sweden - Bog_T0_2 | ecosystem: Environmental > Terrestrial > Soil > Wetlands > Peat | place: Sweden: Abisko, Stordalen Mire... | reverse complement strand
CACTCTCCGCCTCTTAGCTCCAGAGTTAGCTCGCCGAAAAATTTGCATCAACGGCGTCTGCCCAACTTTTATGGCGGCTGGCATCAACGCGCACGCTGACGACCTCCAGATCAAGCGCGAGAAAGCATTCGTCCCTTTGGGCCGGGTTTGCGACACGCAAGACATCGTCGGTGCGGTTCGCTACCTTCTGTCTCCAGCCGCTTCGTTCATCTCCGGACAGTCGATTCTGCTCTCGGGAGCGCAGCTGTAATGCACGAATTTCTGTCCCCGGTCCGGCGTGAAAGCGAATACGGGCTCGACGTTAACTGAGAGTCGGGAATTCAAAACAACATGCCGCAAAAAGGCAAAGGTCTTCAACTTCGCGAGATCACCCCGGCGGACCTCGAAGAGGTTGCTCGATTCATCCTTCGCGTTTCCGGATCCGGCATGACCCTGACCGACTCCGTGAAACGCCTGTCGTGGATCCTGCTGGAAAATCCCGCACGCGCACCCGGCCATCCACTCGGCTGGCTCCTCCGCGACGCCTCCGGTGCTGTTGTCGGCTCTATGGGTTGTGCCCCGCAAAAGTTTTGCTTCAACCAGACCACCTTCACGATGATGATGGCCAATTCGTTTTACGTCGACGATCAACATCGAGGAAGCGGCGCATCCATCTTCCTCAAGTTCTCGCAACTTGGCCGCCGGTACCCCCTATTCGTTAGTTCCGCCCACCCTACTGTTGCTGAACTGTGGCAGAAGCTCGGTGGGAATGCCTTACGCAACTCAGACCACGAAGTTTTCCGCATCCTGCGTTGGCCTCCATTGCTCGCGGAAGGCGTCTATCGCAAAACGTCGAGCCATCGCACGGCGACATGCATGGCTGCTCTTTCATCACCACTGTTTCGAGCTCGGCGTCAATTAATCCCAGGTGCGGCTGAGGGAAAACTCTCGCCGATCGACAGCCCCGAAGATGCCGCTCGCATCTGTGCGGACCACTATATCGACAAAATCACCAGCTGCCGTAATACTGCATATCTCAAATGGCGCTATTTCTCGTACGACACTTCGAATATCCGCTTGTTTTCCTACTCTCCGAGCGCGTCCGAAAACCAGGCATTCATGATCGGAGTTCGCTTGCACAATCGGGGATACAAGCAGCAGATCAGAACCTTGCAAGTATTGGACGTCTGGGGCGAGCCCCATCCCGAAATCTATCCCGCGCTCGCGGACCATCTTTGCCGCGAATATTCTGAACAAATTGATATGCTGGTCTTCCGCTGTCTCGATCCGGCTCAAAAACAACTCCTGACCAACCATTGCTTCAAAGTCCGTTCGTTTGCCGCACCCATCTCCTGGTACATCGACAAATCCGGATTGCTCCCGGCGAATAGTTGGTATTTCGTGCCGGCAGATGGTGACATGTTCTTGTGAGGAATTCCTTTGCCCGCTAAGGCCATCCTTCGTTCAGCTTTGATCAAAACGGCTGTGACCTTTCGTGTGGATGAACTTGCGCTTCGGTTACGACGCTCTCTCGTTCGCCTCGGTCAGTCTCCGAGCATGCTGGTGGTCGAAATGCACGAGACGCCCGAACGCGATGAGCTCCTTTTGTGCCAGCAATTGGAGTGGGTCGCGCGTCATTTCACCTTGGTCGACTTGGCCACCTTTGCGAAGCTTTGGCAGTACTATCGCGCCAACCCGCGTTCGTGGACCAAACCGCCCGTTCTGTTCACCTTCGACGACGGCCGTCGTAACAACTACACGGTCGCCGCGCGCGTGCTTGAGTCCTTTGGAACTCGCGGCGTTTTCTTTGTCGTTCCCCAGTTTGTCCAATGCCCTCCTCAAGACGCGCGACAGTTTTACTATTCACGCATCGATACCCGCAATCTTCCACCGACTCTTCCGGAGGAAGAAATCCTTTCCATGACACGCGAGCAGATCGCGGACCTCGCGCGTCGCGGCCACTCGATTGGCAACCACACCTACTCCCACGTAAATCTCGCGACCTCGCCCGAATCTGAATTGCACCATGAAATTGTGGAGAGCGCCGCGCAAATCTCCCAATGGACGGGCCAGCCCGTCGACGCTTTTGCCTGGACTTTTTCCTGGGATTCGATCACTCCTCAAGCTTTGAACTTGATCCAGAAGCATCACCGCTTTTGTTTCGTTCCATGCCCGGGTTCCATCGATTGTCTTGCTGACACCGATTCTCTGATCTGGCGCACAGAAGTCGAGGTCGCCTATTCGCCTTCCGATTATCGTTTCATGTACGCAGGCCTTGCGGATCCTCTATGGCGTGGTAAGCGAGAGCGGTTGCGCTCGACCGTCAGAAATATTCGCAGCCCGAGATAGACGCCTTCGACCCATTTCTCCGATAAAACCTTCCTGAGAGTCTCTCCCTCCATCGCCACGCGGCCCCCCGCACGACTAACGGTAGTTAACTGGAAAATCTCTGGACCAGTTGCCCAGTGCACGCCTCCGGCTGTATAGTTTCTGAAAATCAAACTTTGATCTATCACATTCGCCACTGAATGGGGAAACTCCGTCTGATCGACGCGACTGGAACTTCCGGACACCGAAGCTTCACTAAGCTGGATATCTCAGCCGGAAGGGAGATCGAAATTTGACGTTCCTGTTTTTTGCTTTATTTGCATTCTCCCTGGCTCTCTCGTTCGTAGCCACACGTGAAGTTCGAGACTTGGCGACCCGTCGAGGCTGGGTTTCCCCTGCGCGAGGCGGACGCCACGTTCATCAATCACCTCTCCCGCGGTTGGGAGGCGTGGCAATCTTCCTCGCTTTTTCGATTAGCTTGAGTCTGTGGCTCGGCCTTTCACTCATCTTCCCTCGCTTGGTCGCCGGACTTGCCCCGGCGATGCTGCTTCGAATTTACGTCCCTGCCTGTCTGATTTTTTGTCTTGGCATTTATGACGATCTTCGCGGTGCCGGTCCGTATCTGAAGTTTTGCGTTCAAGTCGTTGCCGCCATCATGCTCTTCGCTGGCGGGATGCGTGTTCTCGACCTGCCGCTGATCTTCGGTTCTCACTCTTTGCCTCTCTTCGTCGGATTGCCCCTCACCGTTTTGTGGGTCGTGGCCGTTACCAACGCCTTCAATCTCATCGACGGTTTGGATGGGTTAGCCGCCGGCTCCGCCCTCTTTTCGACGATGGTATTTTTTGTCGTCTCGCTCGTCACTCACTCCTGGCTCGGATCCTTGATGAGCGTGACCCTCGCTGGCGCGATCCTCGGATTCCTTCGCTTCAATTTCAATCCTGCCACGATCTTCCTGGGTGACTCGGGCAGCCTGTTTATCGGCTTCATGCTCAGCGCACTGGCCCTCGCAGGAGCACAGAAGGCGCCGACCTTTGTAGCCGTCGCCATTCCCGTCGTTTCATTCGGATTGCCGATTCTCGAAACAATGCTCTCGATCGTGCGCCGCCTCATCAGCGGTCGTCCGATTTTCACCGCCGACTCCGAGCACATCCACCACAAATTGCTTCAGATGGGCTTCTCCCACCGCCAGGTCGTTATCGTTCTCTACGCCGTCTCTGCCGTCTTTGCCATGCTCAGTCTGTTCCTGCTGTGGCCGACGGGCAGCACCCTGGGATTGGTGTTAGCCGTTGTCGGCACCGGAATCTGGCTTGGCGTCCAGCATCTCAACTACATCGAGTTCGGTGAACTGCGGCGAGTCGCACAACGTACCATCGATCAACGGCAAATCGTCATCAACAACCTTGCTGTGCGACGCGCTGTCCAGGAGCTCAGAGTCGCGCGCGATTTCGAACAGTTGCGTACAGTGCTCATAGCCGCCTTCGGTAGCAACGATTTCGATGCTTTCGAACTGCAACTCAAGCCCCAATCCGGCGATCAGGCAGTCCTCGCGGAAAATGAACTCAATTTTCACTGGACCAAGTTTCCTCATATGATCGCCATCTCCTCTCAGCCTTCTTGGAAGTTAAATCTCGACCTGGTCACCTCTTCCAACCAACGCCGTGGTTCTCTTGTCGTTTATCGCGTCTATGGCCCCCGCGATCTGCAACTCGATGTCAATTTGCTAACCTCCGATTTCCCGATGGTCTTGGCGGATTCCTTGGACCGGGTCCTTACCGCGCCCGCCATGCTTGTGCCGGTGGCGCAAGGCGATACCGCTTATATGGCTGCGCATCTTTAACTGACATTCATTCTTCCATCTGGCTCGAGTTTCAACCCGCCATTATTCAATCAAGTCCCTCCCGCCAACATCCCGCGTTTGGTGCTCCCTTCTGCCTGATCTCTGAGTTAATATGGTTGGCAATTATGGATCAGAGCGCTCGCCGACTGCCGGATCTGGCCCTGGCGGCTCCGAATCTGGTGGTTTCAAATCCCGATCCTTCGAATCACGACCGGCGCCGCCGTGTTCGTCAAAAACTTCACACTCCCGTCTACGCCAGTTTTAACGGTTCCCAATCCGGCCTCGTTGTCGATCTCAGCGAACTCATCGACCTCCACGAGGAAGGTTTTGCCGTTCAAACCAGCGAGCGCCTCGAAACCCATCGTGCCATCACTCTATGTCTCGATCTTCCCGAAACCAGAAGTTTCATCCATGGCACCGGCGAAGTGATTTGGAGCGATGACTCGGGCCGCGGAGGCGTCCGCTTTGCTCATCTCTCCCAAAGTTCCTCAAAAGCTCTCAAAGAGTGGCTCTTCGCCAACCTTCTCATCGGCTGTTCCAATCATGCAGCCCGATCCGAGCAACTCGCACGCCGCGAAGATGAGTACAAAGAGCTCGGATACCACCACATTGCGAATTCAGCCTCGGTCGAATTCGCAGATGTCTTGCACACAGATTCTTCGCGCTCAGAGCCTTCCCGCATCGATATATTGGGTTTGCAAAGTACCCGCGCCCCTCGTCCTAGCGCTGTCGTTTCCATTTCTGATCACACAGATCGCACTCCTCCAGTCGAAACCCTTCGCAGCGAAGTTCGTGAGATCCAAGGTGACATCGATGCCGTTTTGCAACTCATCACCGGGCGCGCCCTCACTCTGACCGGCGCCAGCGGCGCGGCCTTGGCCTGCCTCAATGGCGACATCATGATCTGTTGTGCCCGCGCCGGCGAACCAGCCCCGCCTCTCGGAGCGGCCGTCGATGTCTCCCATGGCCTGTCCGGTGAGTGCGTTCGCACCGGACGACTCGTCTCTTGTGAAGATGCCGAAAATGATCCGCGCCTCGATCCCGATGTTGGCCGCGCCTTGAACATCGCCTCCCTCATGGCCGTTCCCATCGTCTCCGATTTTCGAGTTGTCGGATTGCTCGAGATCTTTTCGCCAATTCCCCACTGTTTCACACAAGCCCACGGCAGAATTCTCGAACACCTCGTCGAAACGATTCCCACCGCCCTGATCGTCAGTTCGTCCCCGCAGGTTCATCAGCCAGTTCCAACCAATCCTCAGGCGCCGCACGACCTGTCACCTCCCGCCGTCCCGGAACCAGAGGCAACCGACACGTATTCACTGGATGACTTGCGCTCAGCTTTCCGCAATCCAGATACCGAAACCGGGAATCCTCTCCAACGCCAGGTTTTTGTGGCCGATTTTGCGGCACTCATCCAAGCCGAGGAAGCCGAATACCTCGTTGGGCCTGCGCACGATCCCGTTCCCGAACCCAATCCCAAAACTCGATCTCGTTTGGTTTATCGTGCTTTGATCGGGTTGGTGATCGCTGTCGTCGTGGTGGTCGTCGGCTACCTTCTCGGCCCTCTCATCGAAAAACACCGGCTCGCCGCATCGCCTTCTGGCGAGAGCTCTTTGATTCAAGCGGCCGAGGCCGCCTGGCATCCTGTCCCCGCGCATCCAAGCTTGCAACCGGCCTCGCTCCCGGAATTGCGCAAACTCGCCGATCAGGGAGACCCAGACGCTCAATGGCAGATGGGAGTGCGCTATCACAATGGCGAAGACGTCCCGCAGGATGAAGCTCAGGCGATGAGTTGGTTCGAACGTGCCGCCGATCAAGGCCAAGTCGACGCGCAGTCGCACCTCGGTGCCTACTACTGGGCTGGACGCGGTGTCCCGAAAGACGTCTACAAAGCTTATTTTTGGTCCGCCATTGCCACCGCCCAAGGCGACGAAATCAGCAAAGCTCGTCTCGAAGGCTTGGCCTCCCAGATGACCCGCCAGCAAGTCGCCGCCGCCCGTCAAGAAGCAGAAACCTGGATCCACACTCATAGCCAGCGCGGCAGATCCGAAGCGAACTGATCCCGTTCCATCGCGAGCGGTTTCTCTCCCGCTAATCCGCACCGGACAGACTTTTCTCCCGGTCGTAAAATAGAGATGTGGCCACCCTGCGCGACATCCTGAACCAAAACGTCCGCCCGGCCAATCCCACACTCTGCGAAACGCTCGATCGCAATCGCATCCGCTGCTACGCTTGCGGACATTGCTGCCCCATTCACGAAGGCCAATCTGGCGTCTGCAAAGTTCGCTTTAATCAAGGCGGCGCGCTCTACGTACCCTGGGGATACGTAGCCGGGGTGCAGTGTGATCCCATCGAGAAGAAGCCCTTCTTCCACGCTCATCCGGGATCCCTCGCCTACAGCTTCGGAATGCTCGGTTGTGATCTGCATTGCTCCTACTGCCAGAACTGGGTTACTTCGCAGGCGCTGCGCGATCCCAACGCGGTATCGCAACCGCTCGAGGCCGACCCCGACTTGCTCATCAAAGGTGCGCTGGCGCAAGGTGCCAAAGTTGTTGTCAGTACCTACAATGAACCGCTCATCACCGCCGAATGGGCCGTCGCTGTCTTCCAGAAGGCTCGCCAGGCAGGCCTTCTCACTGCTTTTGTTTCGAACGGCAATGGCACTCCGCAAGTACTCGAATATCTTCACCCCCATATCGATTTATATAAAGTCGATCTCAAGGGCTTCGACGATCATCACTATCGCCAACTCGGCGGACGTCTCCAGCCGATCCTCGATACTATTCGAAGTCTTCACAAAATGGGCATCTGGCTCGAGATCGTCACCTTGCTCATTCCCGGCTTTAACGACAGCGACGACGAACTGCGGAAGTTGACCGAGTTTCTTTCCGGCGTCTCGCCGGAAATCCCGTGGCACGTCACCGCCTTTCACCAGGATTACAAAATGACTTCGCCAGCCGACACGCGCCCCGAAGATATGCAGCGCGCCGCCGCCATCGGACGCCAATCTGGCTTGCGCTACATCTACGCCGGCAATCTCCGCGGCCGTGTCGCCGGACTCGAAAATACTAGTTGCTACGAATGTGGAGAACTGCTCATCCAGCGCTTCGGATATTCGATCGAACAATACCGGCTGACTCCCCAAGGCAATTGCCCAGCCTGCGCCGCCGCCATCCCCGGTCGCTGGTCCAGAAAATTTGATGGTCAAATCGCTGCATCGCCCTTTCTGCCTCGCAAGGGCGCTCCATCGCTTAACATCCTCCCCTAATCGAACTCTGCATCTCGCCGAAGCCTGTCCCCATCCTGATAAAATCCTTTCGCACTTGCCGACAAAAACTCATGCGTACGACAAACCACTTCCTGATCGCATTGCTCTGCCTCCTCTCGTCGGGCTTGTCCTGCTCGCCCCGCGATTTCCTTTCCCGACGCCTTGCGGCCGACCTGATTTCCGCCTCCGACTTGTTCAAAACGCCTCAATTGTTCTGGCTCAAGACTGGCCTCGTTTCTAACAAAGATTTCAGCTCCCCTGACACCATGGTCCTCCAGCGTCGCGGCTGGATCATCGGCACCGAGCAACCGTGTCCTCCCAATCTCGACCCTCCTCCCTGCTGGGACGTCGTTCTCTCGCCCCTTGGAGTCGACATCATCCGTCCGCTGATCACCAAAGCGCTTCCTGACAATGGCCCCATCGGAATTCAGGTCGCGCGCCGCGAATTGATCGCCATCTCCGGAATCAGCAAGGCCGGCAACTTTGCCGACGTCGAATTTACTTGGCGATGGGTCTCGATCAATCCAGTCGGAGCGGCCCTATACGACGGTGGAGTCCACTACCGTTCCAACGTCGCCTTTCGCGGTTACGACGACGGATGGCGCGTCCTCGAACAAAGTGTCCCCAGCAACCAGCCGTTAGACGAAGCTCTCCGCAACGCGCAACCCACATCGCCATGACTTATGACGAACGAAAAAATCGTATGTCCCTGGGACGGCAAATTAAGACGCACGATAGATTCAGGAAATGGTCATCCGAGTTCAGCACCGATCCGCACCCCGCATCTTTGCTATATTCCTACCTGCTCTCTCAATGACAAAATCACGGAGACCCATGCACCGCTCAATTCTGTCTGTCATCCTACTGTCAACCTTGGCCTCGCTTCTCGCCAACGCTCAATCCGCTAAGCCGAAGCTCACTCTCGATGATTTTTTCAATTCCGTCAGCTTCTCATCGGCGAAAGTCTCTCCCGACGGCAACTCCGTCATCATCGAGGTCGAAAAGGCCGATTGGGACCAGCAAATCTTCCGCAAAGAACTTTGGCTCTACCGCGAAGCCTCCGCTGCGTCGCCAGAGAGTCTCATTCAACTCACTCAATCCGGCCACGATACCTCTCCGCAATGGTCGCCCGACGGTCGATGGATCGCCTTCCTCTCGGAACGCAAAGGGGGAGATTCGAAAGACGCCGATACAGGAGACGCCAAACTAAGAAGTGGAATGGCAAAGAGGCGGAAAGACGACGACAAGAGCAAAGACATCTCTCAACTCTTCCTGATTTCACCTCGTGGCGGCGAATCCTTCGCCATCACCTCCGGAGACGAAGAAGTTCACGCCTTTGCCTGGTCCGCCGACTCGAAGGCAATCTTCTTCGCCACTCGCCAGCCTTGGAACAAGCAACAAACCGACGACCACAAGAAAGAATGGAAAGACGTCGTTCGTTATCGCGGCGATGAGCGCGGCGACATAATCTTCCGTCTCAATCTCGACCTGGCCTTGGCGCACCACGCTGCGCTCGGCGCGGCAGAAATTCCCGACGCAGAAAAAGATTCCGGCGCCACCCCCGGGGCGGTCACCATCTCCCGCACCCCTCTCAAGGTCGATCAACTCAGCATCTCTCGCGACGGCGAGCACCTGGCCTTTTTGACTGCCTCCGTCTCCGAGCGCCAGGAAAAAGTGGAAGACGTCGATCTCTACCTCGTCACCATCAACGGCACCGACACCGAAACCGAAGCCGAAACCGCTCCCATCCGCCTCACGCGCAATGAAGCCGTCGAATTGGCTCTCGACTGGTCTCCCGACAACCACCATCTTTTCTTCCAGGTCAACTTAGGATCGGCCGAAGGGAAGTACGAAGACCCGCAACCTCGCCTCTACTCCATCGATATTGCATCCGACAAACATCAAATCCAACGCTGGTTTGCCGACTACCCGGGCGAAGTGGTCCACTACACTGTGCTCCCCGACAATTCGGTGCTCTGTGCCTGCCGCCTCGGCACCGAAGTTCAGTTCGTCTCCCAAGCGAACCCGAAATCCGCCATCGTCAAACGCGAAGGATGGCCCGGCACCTACGAATCTCCCAACTCCTCATTTCATGCCAGTCGCATCGCCTTCGCCTTCTCAACCAGTGTCCGTCCCACCGAAATCTATCTCGCCGATGGACCCGATAAACTCTCCCTGGCCCGCCCCATAACCTCTTTCAATAAACTCTTCACCGAGCGCGAACTGCCTCAGGCGAAACCCTATCGTTGGACCTCCGATGACGGCACGCCTGTCGAAGGGATGTTGATGTATCCGCCTGGCAAATTCGAGGCCAAGAATCTTCCCACCTTCGTCTTTATCCACGGAGGCCCGCAAGACGCCGACGGCAACCACTTCGAAGCCGATTGGTATCAATGGGATCGCCTTGCTGCCACCGCGGGCTGGCTCGTCTTCGAACCCAACTATCGCGGATCCACCGGCTACGGCGACAAGTTCGCTCTTCAAATCGTCCCCGAAATTGTCTCCCGTCCCGGCAAAGATATATTGACCGGCGTCGATGCGCTCGTGAAAGATGGAATCGCCGACCCCGACCATCTAGCCGTTGGCGGATACAGCTACGGCGGTTATATGACCAACTGGCTCATCACGCAGACCACGCGCTTTAAGGCCGCCGTCACCGGCGCCGGAGCCGTCGAACACGTCGCCAATTGGGGCAACGACGACACTACTTTCGACGATGCCTATTTTCTTGGAGGCCTGCCTTGGGAAACCGCCGATCGCTATCGCAGCGAAGGAGCGATCTACCAGATAAATAAGGTTCGCACTCCCACCCACATGGTTGCCGGAGCTGACGACGTTCGGGTTTCCGTCCTCGAAGACTACTTGCTCGATCGCGCTCTGCACGAACTGAATGTCCCCAGCGATCTGCTGATCTTTCCCGGCGAAGGCCACTCGCTCGCCAAGAATCCATGGCACGGCAAGATCAAAGTTCGCGAAGAGCTGAAATGGTTGCAGAAGTATGGCGGAGTGCCACCAACCAACTGACTCGATCAGCCAGCTCACGGTCAAAGGGAATGATCCGAAAAATTGCGGCCTCGGCTTACTGATGATCTCTGGGAATCGTTTCCTGCCAGGTCTTCGTCCTGATCTGCTGCCCGTCCTTCAAGAGTTCGCGCGTGTATTTGTAGTAAAAATTCTGGACGTCGCTAGTCAGAGTGAGATGGCCTCTCCAGATAAGAGTTTGTTGCTTCAATACCAGGGCGATCTCGGCCTCTGCCTGTACCGAGCTCGTTTCGGGATGGTTATCATCCGCTAAATAAGTGATAGCCTCGAGATCGGTCTCTTTTCCCCAGGGGTAGGTTTCCGCCGATTTTCCGCTCCAACTCACCTTCGTCTTTGCGTTGACTTCATCGCGCTCCGTCTTCCAATCGCCGGGCCAGGGAAATCCTTCGCCCTTGATGTCGGCTCGTTCTTCCGAAGGCTCCGGCGGTTCAAACTCAGGCGCCGCATACATAGACGGCGGCACTAACGGAAGCATCAATCGCGATCCGGTCGCTCCTCCCAGTTGCAGAGTGGTGGTCATTGCGTAGGGATTCGGCCATACCATAGGCCAAAGCGCATTCGAAACCGATAGCCGGATGCGGTGCCCCTTCGGAAACGTCCAGGTGGCCAAGTGCATCTCGATATCGAGAGCGTAAGTCTGATTAGGTACGAGATCCTTCGGATCGCTCGGATTCTCGCGTTGCGCGCCGTTCAATCCCGCTCCCGCCACTTGTGTCACGGTGCCATCCGGCGCAACATCCAGCAGGCGCGCAAACCAATCGGCCAGCGGAGCCGAAGAACTCGCCTGCAGCAGCGCGTGCGGCCGCCCCAAAATCGTCAGATCCGTCTTCAAAGGAGTGGAATCATAAGTCAGGCTAAAGGCGTCGACCGGACGTTGGTCCGTCAGCAACTCTCCCCACCAGAATCCCGCTTCCACCCCGATGCTCGGAACATACCGCAGTTCGTGGACCGCGGGTTTCGCCGGTTCGGTCGAAAGCACATGAGCGTCGTACAGATAGAGTGTCGTGTTCGATACATTTCTTGGAGGCCATCCGACTTCGCCTCTCCATTTTCCCGGCACAGTCTTTAAGTTAACGTCAGGCGCATGCCAGTCCTGCATATAGATCGACAGCGGCGGTCCGTCCATGATTCCGGTATTGTGGTTCTTTAGCCAGTAATCCCACCACCGCAGAGCTTGGTCTCTCCATTCAATCTGTGGCCCCGGCTCCGCGTCATTCGGAAAGGTATGGTTCCAAGGACCAATGATCGCCTTCACTGGAGCCTTTACTTGCGCCAGCATCCGCGGAATGGAATCCCGATACCCATCCAGTAGTCCGCCGATCAGAAAGCACGGAATCTTGATTTCGCTAAGCGGGCGCTCAGGAGCTGTCCAGAACGGTCCATCGCGCTGATGCTTGAAATATTCCAGCGACCACGGCTCCGATTCGAACCGCGGACCAAGCACTTTCTCGTCCAACGTGTAGTCAGGAGCTCCCGGCATCGACGGAGCCAGATCCATGTTGAGCTCGAATTCGTCAAAGTGCATGAGCCCGTCGATGTAATGTATGTCGTCGTGGAAGAGTTGCTCCGTGGCATCCACAGCCAGAATCGTTTTCAACGCGGGCGGATGTCGCATCGCCATCTGGATCGAGTTGAACCCTCCCCACGAGATGCCGAACATTCCCACTTTGCCGGTCGACCATGGTTGCGCCGCCAGCCACGCGATCACCTGCTCGCCGTCGAGTTGCTCTCTCTCAGAATATTCGCGATCTGTCGGCGTTCCTTCGCTCGTGCCGAATCCTCTTATGTCTACCCGCACGCTGACATATCCATGTGCCGCAAACCATTTGTGCACGGGATAATCGCGCGCTGCGGTCGCGTCATCTTTGCGGTAGGGAAGGTACTCCAGCAGAGCAGGGAACTTCTCGTCAGCCTTCAACGCATCCGGCATATATAGCGTCGCCGACAGCCGGACTCCGTCCGTCATCGGGATCCACTCCTGCACCATACGGACAGTGTGCAGCGCCGCCGTCGCCTTCGATGCGGCGGCAACTTTGGAAGAAAATGCCAAAAACGCTACCACTAGCAAAAGAACCTTCAACGTGCGTTCGCTTGCCTTAGGAGGCGAGCCGGTCCGTCCCCACGCGAACAAATCAAGACGCGATATCATGGATGCCGCAAATCATAACACCTTCGCCAACTCCACTTCCCGTTCGCTGTGGCGATGCTTGACAGCTTCTGACTATCTTCTTATTGTTGCTTTCCGATACGTTGGGCATTTCCTATGAATATTGTGAAGGCAACAAATAAATATGAGCAGTGGCTCAGCTCCCACGTTCGCATCGTGGAGCCCGACCTGCGATTCAAGCACGAGCAAATGGCGGCCGCTCTCTTCCCGTTTTTCCGCGCCACGTTTTATCGCTGGCTTCAGCTCTGGCCCGAAAGCTGTGCCGATCTTGATCGTGTGCCGCACATTCTCTCAGTTGGCGATTTGCACGTAGAAAATTTCGGCACCTGGCGCGACACCGATGGCCGTCTCGTGTGGGGCATCAACGACTTTGACGAAGCCTGTCTCTTCCCCTACACCATGGATCTCGTTCGTCTCGCCACCAGCGCCCTTCTCGCTGCGCGCGAAGAGCGTCTGACCATGAAAGCCAAAGAGTCCTCGGCTGCCATTTTGGAAGGCTATGAGCGAGGCATGCAAGACGGCGGTCGTCCCTTTGTATTAGAGGAAGAGCACGCCTGGTTGCGGGCCATCGCGGAAAGCAAGCTTCGCGACCCCGTTCTCTTCTGGCAAAAAATGGACCGTCTCCCCACCGTCCGCGCCGAAATCCCCGAGAGTGCCCGTGAGGCCCTCGAACACTTGCTTCCCCAACCCGGCATTCGCTATCGCCTGGCCCGCCGCAGGGCCGGTCTCGGAAGCCTCGGCCGCGTGCGACTGGTCGCGATCGCCGACTGGAAGGGTGGCCGCGTCGCCCGTGAGACCAAGGCCCTCACCGCGTCCGCATTGCAATGGCTGTATCCGCAGCAAACGCCCTCGGAAATCCTTTATGGTGCCATCCTCAAGCGAGCCGTCCGCTGCCCCGATCCCTACGTCCAACTCCGGGGCCACTGGATCGTTCGCCGCTTGTCCCCGCACTGCTCCCGCATCGAACTCGAGACGCTCGGAACCAGCCGCGGTGAATGTCGCCTGCTCGAAGCGATGGGACGTGAAACTGCCAACGTCCACGTCGGCACTGAAGAAAAACGTCGCTCCATCCTCAAAGACCTGCGCAAGCGAAAAGGAAACTGGCTCCTCGCTGCCGCCACTTCAATGGCCGATGCTGCCCAAAAAGACTGGCGTGTGTGGAGAGAGCGCCGGCAGAATTAAGGCTCTGCCGGCGCTTTATTGGAGGGATAGTCCATACGTGGGTTCGGGTTCAAAAAGGCGGAACTCGAGAGCTTGCGGTTTACTGTGAACTCCTATGCGCAGGATCGCGTCCAGAATGCACTCCAACGACTCCGGAGACCCGGACCACACCCGCGAAAACGATTCGCGATGCACCGCCAGTTCCCCGAGCAATCGTCCTACCTCTATCGGACCCAGATCGAAGTCGGCTAGACTCGGATCGCTACCGATCCGCATCGGAACTGTTTGGGATGGCGGCAAACGAAGACTCGCTTGCGTGAGCCAATGCGCGATAAGCCTCTTCAGATGGTCTCGGCAACACACACTCTTGATGTCTTTTTGTGCCGCCAGCGAAGAGTGCCATGACAGTATCTTCAGCCGGTCCAGCCACCGGTTCTCCACCACCAGAAACCATCCGGCATGGCGAATGGTGTCCAGTCCGCAGACCGAGCAAGGGAATCTCTTCGTGATCGTGTAATTCATTATCCCTCCACGAGTTTCGTCAAACTCTCGCGGCAACGGTAGACAGTCTCGTCGTCTCGTAGTTGGGCAGCGGCACCGTTAGCATGCCTCGATTCGGGTCGAAACGCAGCGTGAAGTGGGATGAGCAGGCGTCGCACAGCCAAAAATGCTCACGCCGTCGCAGTTTCCGCCGGGTTCCATCAAACGCAAGGTTGAGATCGGAATCGCAGGTCTCTGCCAGAAACAGCTTTCCTTCGCGTAACGAAAGAAAAGGAACTGTACAGGTGGGGTTGGCGCATTTGTGCAGCATCGTGCTTAGTCCCTTCTTCTCGTCTTTTCGGTCAGAGAGATTCCATGCACATTGCACGCCAGAGACCAAGGCTCAATAAGAAGAACTTAACGAACATCCTCGATGTTACTTTAACTTACCCCACTTTTGCCTACCCGCTTTCGTCACAGGAGAAACCTCCGCGACGTGTCACAGTCGCGTGCGACGGATCGCCGTCGTCACCGCAACCATCCTGTCTGTGACCCCCGTCACGCCATTGCGGGTTGAAAACTTATTGTTTCTAGCTCGGTATCTCCCTCAAGGGACGGTGCCCCCTCTCCAGCGTCGTCTCCCCATGATGCCCGCCGACAAAATCCTTAATGAACAATCAACGACGACGCCGCAACCACAACCCCGGCAATAGCCATCAGCAAGCCTAAATGCCAGTAGATCCGCCGCCCCGATAGCAATGTGATCGACGTTACCACTAACGCAATCTCGAGGAACACCTCCCCTAAGTCGAAGCGGTCCGCTTTGCGCCGCGTCAGGTCCGTCTCTTTCTCCGTTTCATGTGCCTTGGCGTCCAGTTCCTTCTGGTCGTCCTTGTACCGGTCGGCCTCACCACGATACTTTTCGTGCAGCTTCGTTGCTGCCTCCGCATCCTTTGTCGCAATGATCGTCGTCAAGTCCGCGAACAATTCATCGTTGTGCCGCCGTATATTTTTCGCCTGGTAATATGCCCACTCGTCCGTGACCTTATTCTGCAGGATGATCTCTTCCGTATGCGTCCGATGTCCCAGCAGCGACACGGTCGCTACCAACACCGCCAGCACCGCCATCGTCAACGTCACCGGCGCCAGATCCGGATGCTCGCGCGCATGCTCGGCATGCTCATGTAACTCATTCAATTCTTCGGACATGGTCTCTCCTGTGAAATCACAACATCTGCTTGCATTTTCTAGACGGTGGTCCTGCTCTTTCTGACAACTGAGAACTGACAACTCAACCCTATTCTCCCATCACTTTAATAATCACGCGTTTGTCCCTTTGCCCGTCAAACTCAGCATAAAAGATTTGCTGCCATGGTCCAAAGTCCAGCCTTCCCTTCGTCACCGGAACAATAACCTCATGATGGATAATCAGCGATTTCAGGTGCGAGTCGCCATTGTCCTCGCCCGTCTGATGATGTTTGTAATCCGCCCGAAACGGAGCCAGTGTCTCCAGCCACTGATCAATGTCTTCGATCAGCCCGCTCTCGTTGTCGTTGACGTAAACTCCAGCCGTGATGTGCATCGCTGAGACCAGAACCATCCCATCCTTGATCCCGGATTTCTTCAGCGCGCTCTCCACCTGCGGCGTCAGATGAACATAAGCCCGTTTCGTTTTCGTGTGCAGGGTCAGGTATTCCGTGTGGAATTTCATGACTCTATCTTAAACGGGCAATCGGAAAGGGTGGGCCGTCCTATCGCGAAGCGAAGCGCGGGATGTGCGAGGCGAAGGGCACGATCCATTGAATCTCTTTTTCTTACCGCATCGACTCTTCAATTTCTGAAATCCACTCCGGACGCTTCAACACTTCCCGCGGCTTCGGCCCATCCGCGGCCCCCACAATGCCGTCTCGCTCCATCAGGTCGATCAGGTGTGCTGCCCGTCCGTAGCCGATCCGCAACCGCCTTTGCAGCAGGGAAGTCGAAGCCTTCCCGAACTCAATCACCAGTCGCACCGCGTCATTAAACAGCGGATCATTATCGTCCGCCGAAACTCCGCCCGAATCATCCCCATCCGCCGACGATCCCTCGCGCTCTTCCTTCGGCGTCTCCAGGAACTTCTCCTGATACTGCGCCTGCCCTTGCGCCTTCCAGAATTCCACCACGGCAGCGATTTCCTTCTCCGTAACGTATGGCGCGTGCAATCGGTGAACCCGCGCCGATCCCGACGGCAGATAAAGCATGTCGCCTTTACCAAGCAGGGATTCCGCGCCATTCGCATCAAGAATGGTCCGCGAATCCACCTTCGTCGCCACGCGGAACGACACCCGCGCCGGGAAGTTCGCCTTAATCAATCCCGTAATCACATCCACCGAAGGCCTCTGGGTCGCTAATACCAAATGAATCCCAACCGCGCGCGCCATCTGCGCCAGTCGCGTAATCGATTCTTCTACGTTATTTCCATCGAGCATCATCAAATCGGCCAATTCGTCAATGATGATGACGATCTTGGGAATCGGCCCATCTTCCGGATTCGTCTGCTCGCTGAACAGGCTCGGCGTATCATCAAACAGCCGGTTGTAACTGTCAATATTGCGTACACCCTTCGCCGCCAGCAGCTTCAGCCGCCGTTCCATCTCCCGTACGGCGTTTCGCAACGCGTTTGCGGCCAGCTTCGGCTCGGTAATGATCGGTGTGTAAAGGTGCGGCACGCCCTCGTAATTCCCCAACTCCAACCGCTTCGGATCCACCAGCACGAGCCGCACTTCGTCGGGCGTCGACTTGTACAGAATCGACATGATCATCGAATTGACCGCGACGCTCTTGCCCGTACCCGTCGATCCCGCGATTAGCAGGTGCGGCATGCTCGCCAGATCCGCAGCCGCAATCCGGCCGTTGATATCCTTGCCCATCGCAATCGTCAGCTTCGATTTCGACCCCAGAAATTCCTGCGACTCGATGTTCTCGCGCAGCCAGATAATCTCCCGCTCGCGATTCGGAACCTGAATTCCGACCGTGCTCTTGCCCGGCATCCGTTCCACGAGAATGCTCTCGGCCCGCAACGCTAAACAAAGGTCGTCCGTCAGCCCGATAATCCGGCTATATTTGATTCCCGCTTCCGGCTTGAATTCGAACGTCGTCACCACCGGCCCAGGATTGATCTGCGTCACTTGCCCGTGGACTTCGAACTCCGCATACTTCGCCGTCAGAACCTGTGCCACTACCTTGAGTTCTTCTTCATGCACCGCCTGCTGTTCATCCGGACGATGTAACAAACTCGAGGGCGGAAGTTTGTAACTTCCCGCGATCTTCGGCAGAGTCGTCTTCGGCTTGTGCTCTGAATCCGCTCGGTCCGTGACTTCAATCCCCGAACCGGACGCCGCGGCCTCCACCGGCCCACCGGCGTCATCCTTTGCATGCTCCTCCGCCATCATCCGTTCAATGCCGGTTCTCGGAGCCCCCGGCGCCGTTTGCTGCGCCGGGTTTTGTGCTTCCGCATACGAACCATCTTGTCGTGCCAAAGTCGGACGCTGCGTCTCAGCCCGTTGTGCGGCCGGACGCGCCACCAGTTGCGTCGTGACTACCGGCTTTTCGGCGCGGCGCTTCTCCAGTTCTTTCTGCTGACGCCGGCGCTCGCGCTCAATCTGCCAGTCTTGCAAACGCTCTTTAAGCGCCACCACGAAGGCAAACCGCGTTGGCATCCACAGTTCAATCGCCGAAAACGAGAAAGCAGTGGTCAGGTAGAGCGCGACCGCCAAAACCGTTGTGCAGACGATATAAGCGCCTGCAACGTTCAGGTAACGGATCAAGACGTCGCCGACGATTCGTCCCGCCAACCCTTCAATCGGGATCGAGCCCATCCAGTGAAAATGTCCCGGCAGAATCGCCAGCAAGGCCGGCACAAACATCAGAAGCCAGATTCCGCCCAGTGTCTTCGCGATCGGAGCCTGCACCGCTCGAGACCGGAACCACCGTGCCCCCAACATCATCATGAAAACCGGAAACAGAAACGATCCCACCCCCCAGAATTGCAGCACGACATCCGAGAGATACGCGCCGAGGATACCGATCCAATTCCGGGCGGCATGCGAACCAGTGAGGATTGACGCGCTATTCAGCGATGGATCGAGTGGAGAATAGGAGGCAAGTGCGAGAAAAAGGAGGAGCGCGGAGACGCACAACAGGAATCCGACGAGCTCATTCAGACGCCGGTTCTTGGTGGGCGTGAAAATCTTCGAGAAAAATGTCATGTGGCAAGCGACGCCGTCGCCGGGGCGAGATTTGCCCGACAAAGTCGTTACATGGCCAGAGCTTGATAATTATGACAAGAACCCGCGATTCCTACAATGCGGGAAAAAGGACAGGGTGGCGAGTTGGGTTCCCACCAATACGTCTTCACCGTTCCAGTATTTCCTTGTACGCGTTCAGCGCCACTTTCTTCGGCTGGCCCGGCAAAATCGCATCCATACTCCGAGTCGTGTTCCCGCCGATCGCGAATTGGATGATAGGAATCATGCCGTTGCCAAAATCGGCAAAAACCGGAAGTACCATCCCAAAATGTTCGTCAACTTCGCTCTGGGTCACCGTCATATGCAACTTCACTTTGCCAGTTTCCCCCGGAGACAGTTGGTACTCGAAGTGGTATCGCGGCACTTGCGTCCCATAGACCCACTCGCCGAAGAACCAGTCCAGCCGCCCGTTCCGTTGCAGATCCATTTCTTTCGTCATGTGCTTTTCGGCGATTGCTTTAAAAGATTCGGTCGTCGCCGCCTTATCGTGGTGGCTTTCCACAAAGTCATGCATCATCGCGATAAACGCCTTGTCCTGATCTTCATTGGAGTACATCATCGAGCGCAGCATCTCCAGCACGTACGCTCCTTTCGGATAGACCACGTTCTGATAGGCGCTTTCGCTCTTCGGAGAATTCAGCCGTTCTCCCATCCAAATCGGCCCCGAATCGTTGGGAGCATTCCCGAAATTATTCTTCTCCAGAATTCGCTTCTGGAGCCTCTCCCAGAAGTCGATATAGTCTTTCCGCCAGTCTTTCCCCACCGCCTGCTGCAGAAACAGTGCTGCCGAAAACTCCGCAAACCCCTCCGACAGCCACTGATCGTGATACGATGCCCATCCCACCGAATGTCCCCACCACTGGTGCGCCACTTCATGCGGCGTTACTTCCTGCACAAAGCCAGTCAAAGTTCTACTGATATGTCCCATCAACAGCCATCGCTGCGTGGAATCCATGTACGCCGATATCGGAAGGTAGACGAGATTCGGCCACGACTGCCCAAAATTAAAGTTCGGCTGTTCCGTGATGTAGATATCCTCATATGGACTCCTGCCGAAGTAATAGGTGCACAACTGCATCTGTGCCCGCGTCTGTTCGAGTGCATACTTCGTCATCGCCCCCGGAGCCATCGACTGTAGGAATGCCCCTTCTTTGGCATGCATCAGCGAGTTTGGCAATTCCGTCAGATAGTATCCCGAGAGCTTGTATCCCGTTTTCTCGTCGGTCAGCTCGACCTTCCGATAATCACCGTAATTAAATCCAGCGACCGCCACGGGAATCGGAGTAACCCAGTGCGTAACCGCGAAACCCTGCTCGGTCGATTCTGATTGCAGTTTTCCCACACTCACGACTTTGTAATTATGCGGAACTTTGTAAGTAAGGTCATACAGCGCATGCTCTCCAAAACCGTTCAAATTGGGATACCAGGAACTTCGCGCACTGACATAAAAACTTCCTTCACCAGCCTGTTCCAGAACCTTGTCGCCCGTGTATTCGACCGTAATCGAATGTTCTTTTCCCGCCTCGGGCGCTTGCGGAAGAATTGCATAAAACGATCCATCCTCCTTGCGGCTCTCCTGGATCCAGTACAGCGCCTGGCCTTGCTCGTCCGCGACTCGCGCCACCCGTAAGTTTGGGAGCAAGCCGAATTTAAGAACCCTCTCTCCGGCGACGATAGGCTCAAAGGTGATGGTCGCCGTCCCAAACAAGTGATCGTTCTTTGCGATGACGGTCTCAATCTTGTAACGAACGGTGGCAAACAACCGCCGGTCCTCAGCAGAATTTGCCGTCCGGTTCACATACTCCGACTTGAGATGAGCCAGATACCACACCCCATCGTCCATCCCTCCAGGATCGTAATTAATCAGCGCGACCTCCTCCGGAGAGTCAAGCTGCGGCAGTGCTCCCACGTGCGCTCGCACGAAGAAACGCAGATCCTTCCGCTTTTTCCCGCGAATGTAAGCATTGAAAAATGGCGGATGCCCCGGGTTATAAAGCGCCGCCAGCAGGTCGGCATCCACGTTGTCCATGGTTTCGCCTTGGAGCAGATACTGCGTGAACCCCAGTGGCTCCCGCCTTTCTCGCATCCGCTCTCTCCATTTGCTGAGAGCCACAGCTGGTTCCGTCGATGTGCTGACCTTCGCTCCTAACCCCGGAACGAACTTTGCCCAAGCCTCTCGCGTGAATCGAAACACCACTTCGGTAAAATCCTCGCCGAATTCCGCGGAACCGGTGCGCCGTTCGAGTTCTTTCATGTCCACGTGCAGCACGGGTTTGAGAGTGAAGTGCCCCTCGCCGACAAAGATCACGCCCGTCTCGATCCCATCCACTGGATTGATAACCGTGAGCGTCCCTTTCACAAACTGAAACGTCCCCACGTCCCACGGCAAGGTGAAGTTGTCGATCTGATACGTTTGCCCGGTTCCGACACCACGCAACTGCCTGTACAGAGGATCCGAATTATCGAACGCGAGATTCTTCCCCGCCACATTGACGCTCACCTGCTGCCGGGTGATCGCCAGCGTCAGCTGTAACTGAACTGCGCCCTTCAAATCCACCGTCTTAGTGAGCGTCTCAAAGCCATCGCGAATTACTTGCACCGAATATGTCCCGGCCTTCAGATCAGGGGACGCAAACTTGCCGAGCCCATCCGAAGTAAGCTCGATCGGTTGAGCGAGACTTTCCCCGGTAATCACGACGCGTGCTCCCGCCACCACCGCCCCTGATGGATCCTGCACCGTTCCGGAAATCTTCTGTGCAATGAGTGAAGCAGGAGTGCCGAACCACAGAAGAAGAAACCCAAGTAAGAGACAAGTAATATGTTGTTTTTGATATTGCCCGACAAGTCTATGCATGATCCCTGGCGTCCCGCCCTGTAACATTCGGGTTCTCGTGTAACTCCTGAATAATTTGTAACCGAGCGCCAGTCGAGAGCCCGCTTCGACTCTACGAGCTCTCAAGAAAATGGCAGGGCCAGTGTAACGGAAGAGTAAGACGAGCGATAGAGTTTGTTACTCGGCCGCCGCTGAAGCAGTTTGCTGAGTCGCGTTCTCGAATGTTTGCAGATTAAGCTCAGGTACCTCGAAGCCCTTTCTCACCACAATGCAGCCACCGGAGCTTCCTTAAACACCGGCGCTGGCCCGCCCCGATTCGACAGGTGAATCGCACTCAGGTACGGTTTAACCAGAGGATCATAAGTGACCGTAATACTTCCGCCCCTTCCCGGTGATCCATCAGACCCGCTCCGTCCGTCCGACCCACTCGTCCCGTTGCTTCCGCTCGGCGAGCCAATCCCGCCAGCACCTCCGCTCCCACCGCGTCCGCCCCGTCCACCGGATCCTCCCGCTCCCCCATCAGCCTTCACCGTAAGCGACCCTCCCGTGGGATCCACCAAATAGAGTCTTCGATGTCCAGTCGCCGTTACCGCGGCTTGCAGTAGCGGATGAGGTCCTGTTGTCAACGTCACCAGCACTTGCACAGGTGGTGCGTCCCCGCCATTTCCACCGTCGCCTCCATCCGAACCATTTCCTCCGTTTCCACCATCCCCGCCCGCCGACGGATTATTCGGATCCGTCGATCCCATGCTACCGCTGCTGCCGTTCGTTCCATCCGTTCCATCCATGCCGCTCGCCCCCGCGCTGCCTGAGAAGTTCGATACAAACGGGTAGTCGTATCGCAACGGAATGTCCAACTCCGCATGCAGATCGGGATGGCTGGGCACCGTGATCGCCACATGCCCCATCTTTCCTTCGCTGACCCGTGGATCATGCGGAAGGGACAGAACGCCTTTCTGGTCAGCACTTACGACCGTCGCTGCAACCGTGAGATCCTTCCAGAGAACTTTGCCCTTGCCAGCTCCTTCCGTCTGCAACACCTTTCCACCCGGTTCCGTGACCGTCACGACCAACGGACTCTTCTCTCCCGGCGCGATCCCCGGCCCTTTCGGCAAACTCGCTTCGATCGACGTGATCGGCGTCTTCGCCAGGTAAACCTTCATCCCTAGTTTGACCTTAATCGGCGTGCACCCGCTCAGCGCGAGCAGAAAACTCATACCCAGCCAAGCCATTAACCAGCGAGTTCGGCCAACTCGCTGCGAAGACGAAAGCGACGCAAGATTGAACATAAGTTCCTCTGCATAGCATGTTGTAGTGGCGTAAGTCCGGCGGAGTTGGAGGATTTGTTTTGACTCATCTCGCGTCCAGCCCGCCGCAACCCGTTCTGCCGAGATACTGATAAATCGAACACGAAATCATAGGGCATGTTGTGTTCTACTTCTGCTTCGCGAAGTAAAGTTTTGTGAAGACTTTGATCGTATGACTCGCAACATCGGAGCCCACGTGACCCAATCCGCTCAGCCCTCCCGTCCGCTAGTTACTCTCGGTGTCATCGTCCTTCTAGCCATCCTTTTTTTTCAACTAGCCTTCTCCGCGAACCGCAATTCCATCACTTGGGATGAAGACGACCACATCTACGCCGGATACATGTCCTGGAAGCATGCCGACTTCGGCCTCAACCCTGAGCATCCTCCACTAGTCAAACTTGTCGCCACGATCCCGCTGCTCAACATGCCGCTGAAAATGCCAGTCCTCCAGGACCGCAATTTCAAACACGAAGCCTTCCTCGGTGGCAAAGACTTCCTCTTCAAGAATGACGCCAATACCCTGCTCTTTCGCGTCAGGATCGCTGCCTCACTTTTCACTCTATTGCTCGCCCTTCTCGTCTTCTTGGCCGCCCGCGAAATGTTCGGTCTTGGCGCCGGCTTCATCGCACTTAGCCTCCTCGTTTTCGATCCCAACCTGCTCGCTCACGGAGCCGTCCTCGGTACCGACGCCGCTCTCTCCTGCTTTATGTTCGCGTCCCTCTACGCCTTCTATCGCTATGTGAAAGCCCCGTCTTCATGGCGTCTGGCACTCGTAGGGCTTGCGACTGGCCTCGCCTTGGCTTCCAAGCACACCGGCATTTTGGTTTTTCCCATGTTGCTAGCAATGTCTATCTGCGAACTCATTCGCGGAGCCGCTACTTCGCACTACGATCGAGCGCCAGTCACCAATTGGCAAAAGCACGTTTTCCAACTAGCCATCGCCCTCGTCGCCATCAGCGCCATCTCTCTCACCATCCTCTGGGCCTCCTACGGCTTCCGTTACCAGGCTCGCTCCGAGGGACGCCTGCTGAATCCTCCCCTAGCCGAATTTGTGCACGATCTGAAGCGCCCGCGCGAAGCCCGCCTCCTTCAGACCGTGGCCCATTTCCGCCTTCTTCCCGAGGCCTACATCTACGGACTCGCCGACGTCCGCATCATGTCCGACTTCTACGCCAGTTTCTTGCTCGGCAAAGTCTATCCCCATGGAGTCTGGTTCTACTTCCCGGTCGCATTCGCCATCAAATCGAGCCTCTCGTTCCTGATCCTGCTATCACTAACGATCTGGACCATCGCGACGGGCCGTCTGACGGCCTGGCGCGAGATCCTCTTCCTGACCATCACGCCCCTGATCCACCTGATCGTTGCCATGAGTTCCGGGATGAACATCGGCGTGCGCCACATGCTGCCGATGTATCTCTTCCTCTCCGTCCTCATCGCGGGCGCTGCCTGGAAACTAATCGAGCACAATCGTCGCTGGAGCTACGTAATCGTGGCCCTCCTGCTCTTCCAGGCCGCTTCGACGATTCGCACCTACCCTGCTTATCTCGCCTATGCCAACGAGCTCTGGGGAGGCCCATCCCAAACCTACCGCCTGCTCAGCGACTCTAACTCGGATTGGGGACAGCAACTCAAGGACGTGAAACGCTATCTCGATCGCAACCACATACAGGATTGTTGGTTTATTTACTTCGCGGAAGGCGTCGTCGACGCCAGCTACTACGGAATCCCCTGCAAGCCGCTTCCCACCGCTGATTCGCTCTGGGTGAACGAACCCGCCAACGCTCCACCTGCGATCGACGGCATCGTGCTCGTCAGCGCCGGCGACCTCTCAGGCTTTGAATTCGGAGCTGCTCCCTTAAATCCGTATGAACAATTCAAATTCCTGCGTCCTATCGCAGTTATTGACTACGGTGTCTTCGTCTACCAGGGGCACTTCGAGATTCCGCTCGCGGCCTCGATCGGTCACTCGCAGAAAGCGCAAGCTCTGCTCGACGATCATCATCTCCCCGAAGCTCTAGCCGAGGCGCAACAAGCGCTTGATCTCGCGCCCGATGCCGTTCAGCCCAACGCCCTTATGGGGGACATCTTCACCGCCATGCAACGCCCCGAACGAGCACGCGAGTCATACCAGAAAGCGCTCACGCTCGCGAAAACCATCCAACCCGACTTTCAGATCGGATGGGTGAGCGGCCTCGAAAAGAATCTAGCTTTTCCAAAGGATTAAGTTCAATCGCCAGGAAACTGGTTTGAACTGGATTTGAAAGGGCGCAGCTTCAGCTGCGCCGTATCCGTCGTTCCGAATGTGTCGCGCTTCGGCGCTTGAGGGATGCCTCTCAGCGTCTTTGGGGACTTCTGCCGAAGCGCTTCAATCCGCGTGAGACCCGTGATAAGTAGATCTAACTCCATCTAGTGTCCCAGCATCCCCGCTGCCCAAGCGAGTACCAGCACTCCGACCACAATCCGATACATCGCAAACGGAGCGAAGCCACGTTTCCTCACCCACCCCATAAACCACGCCACCGCTCCATACGCAACAATGAAGGAGACAACAAAGCCGATCGCCAGGACGACCCATTGGTGAGGAGTAATCTCCGCGACGCCAATCGGATTATCATCCTTCCCGCGTAGCGATTTCAAAAGTGTGTAGACGGTCGCTACTGCCATGGTCGGCATCGATAGAAAGAAAGAAAACTCCAGCGCCGCTGCCCGCGACATTCCCACCAGCTGCCCGGCCGCAATCGTCGACATCGATCGCGAAGTTCCTGGAAAAACCGCCGACAGAATCTGGCATGAGCCGATCCACACCGCCTGTCCCCCGTGAATGTCGTCCATCTTCCATGTGTGAATTGGCGAACCAGGAGCTCCCGGCCCCGCCTTTTCCCACGGCGCCTTCATCGCATCAATCACCCACATCACGATGCCACCCAGCAGCAGCGCCGTCCCCATCACGTATAAACTCTCGAGGTTCTTGCCAATCACTTTCGTCAGCAGAAATGAAGGAATCGCAGTAACAACAAACGCGATCGCGACCAGGCTCAACGGATGAGTCAGATACGTGCAATCCCTCTTTTCCCCCTCTGGCCAGGTCGAGAAGAGTTTCGCGATATGTTGCCGGAAGTAAATCGGCAGCACCAGAATCGCACCCAACTGGATCACAATCGAGTACATCTTCCAATAGCCGCTAGAGAGGGGCACATGCATCAATTGCTCCGCAATTCGAAGATGCGCGGTCGAACTCACTGGCAGAAATTCAGTCAGCCCTTCGACAATCCCCAGTACCACGGACAAAAGATAATCGCTCAAGTGTTCTCTCCAAATTTCGGTTCCGATGCAGCTCGCCGCATTCCCAAAACTCGCGCCCTTTTGAGCACACTTCCGTTACGCCCAAGCCGCGCGTGTTCACTGCATCCTGAGTTCCAGCAGGGTGAGCCGAGCTCCCTCATTTATATCTTACTGCGCGTACCGCTGGAAGAAGCTTTCGGCCTTCCATTCCGGACGCCGATCGCCATTCGCTACGTTCAGCAGTAACGCCCTGATGATCTCCTCGTACTTCGCTGCCGCCGCCAGATCCACCGGTTGCTCCACATCATCCGAAGGCGCGTGATACCGCTGCGTCAGCCAGTCTTTGAAAATCTTTACCTCCGGAGTATCTGGCTCCGGAGCTACGCTCATAATCACCGACGGTACGCCGTGGCGTATGAAATTATATTGATCGCTACGTACAAAAAAGATTGCGCAACGGCTCCGGATCCGGCTGCACTCGCACTCCTTGTGCTTGCGCGATCTGACGAACCCGCTCCCCGAGATCGGAATCGTCAAGGCCTAGAACCGTCAGCAACTTCAGCGGCACGATCGGCAAGAACATGTCTACGTTTACATCCGCGACGATCGACTTCCGTTCCACCGTCGGATGCGCCGCAAAATACTTCGATCCGAGCAGTCCCTTTTCTTCCCCCGTGACCAGCACAAGAAGAATCGATCGCCGCTGCTTCTCGGGATTTTTCCTGAAACTCGCCGCCATATCCAGAACCAGCGCGCTCCCCGAGCCGTCATCCATCGCCCCGTTATAAATCCGATCCCCATTGATCGGTTCTCCGATTCCAATGTGATCCAGGTGCGCTGACAACACCACATATTCGTTTTTCAACCCCGGGTCCGAGCCCGGCAATCTAAACACAAGATTCGCGGACTCAACATTCGTAACGTCCACCCGCGTTTTGGCTTCCAGCGCAATCGGCAGCGGAAAGTGTGGCAGCGGCTTCCGATCTTTGCCCAGCGCCGCGATCTCCTCGAAGGTATGTCCGGACCCAACAAGGAACTTCTCCGCCTTCGCGGGATTCACCGTAACGCCGATCTTCGCCCCTTCCGTCTCGTTAAACTCGGGATAGTCGAGATCCATCGACGGGTGCGTTCGGTTGAGCGAAACGCGTGACCATGGAATGTCCATCGACGCCGGATTCATCAACGACACGATGCCGATCGCCCCCACCGCGCGCAGCACGTTCCATCGCTCAGCCGCGGTCTGGTAATGCGACGCCAGCGCCCCCGGAATTTCCGACGGCGACCCGGCGAGAATCACAATAATCTTCCCGCGCACGTCAACGCCGGCGAAGTCGTCGTAATTTTTCTCCGGAACCTTTAGACCATAGCCGGCAAAAACCAGCGGCGCGTCAACCTCGGGCGCAGGCATGATCCGCGTGCTGATGATCGCATCTTCTCCCAGCGCCAGCGGCTCGCGCCGGCCATCGCGGACAAGCGCAAGGCTGCAATCCTTCTCAATAATCTGTCGCGAGACAAACTTCACCGGCTGATAGTAGCCGTCCACGCCCGCAGGTTCCGCGCCCGCGCTTTTGAGTTGCTCAACGGCGTACGCTTGCGCCGCGCGTTCACCACGGCTCCCCGTGTCGCGTCCTTCCAGTTTGTCGTCGGCAAGAACCTTGATGTGGTTCCACCACGTTTGTCCGTCAAAATGAGTGGACTGGGCCGAAGCGGGAATTCCGCAGAGAAGTATCGCAACCAACAGAAATCTCGCCGTTCTGCTTTTCATAAGTCCCCCAAAGCGTCCTAGGATAGCAGGAAGGGGAACCATCAAACTACGTCACACCACTCGTGACAGAGTCGCGGCTCGAAGTTCGTTTTGAAGCGCGATGCGTTAACGCCCGGCTTCAAACCGGTAGCCAATTCCGCGCAGTGTTTTCAGATAACGGGGATGCCTGGGATCGACTTCAATTTTCTCCCGCAGTCGCCTGACAAATACGTCGATCGACCGCGGTGTCACAAACGATCCTTCTTTCCAGACCGCATCGAGCAATTGATCGCGCGTGAAAACGCGTCCCCGGTGGCGCGCCAGATATTCCAACAATCGGAACTCCCGCACCGTCGTGAGCACCGTGACGCCCTGCACCCGAACTGTCATGGAAGCGATATCAATCTCCAGATCTCCCATCTGAATCACTTCATGGCTCGGCGCTTCCGGCTGTACTCGAAGCACATTCCGCACCCGCGCAATCAACTCCCGCGGGCTGAAAGGCTTCGTAATATACCCATCTCCGCCGGCGTCAAATGCCTGCAGCCGGTCTGGTTCTTGTGTTCTGGCCGACAAAAAGATGATCGGCGTCTTCGAAAGTTGTTGATGCTGTCGGATCTGCCGGCAGAGGTCGAACCCATTAATTCCCGGCAACATGATATCGAGCAAAAATAACGCTGGCTGCGCGATCGCCGCTTGCGGCACGACCGGCGCTCCCGAAAAGAAAGTAGAAACGTCGTATCCGGCCGTGCGCAAATTGTGCTCGATCAACTGCGAAACGTCGGGATCGTCCTCCACGACGTAAATCAGATCGGGGTATCTCGTTTTTTGTATGGTCTCAGTGTCCATGGCCAGAACAGAAATCTCAGGCCCTCCATACCGCCCGCGTACAAGACGCTGGCGGCCTCGAGCGCGCCCACATAAAACCTGCTGCGTCGCGATCTTCTGAGATTTCTATTGAAGTGGTTCCGCCCTGACACTAGAGCCTTTGTGTTGCTGCAATGTTGCGCTTGTGTTAAAGGAGAGTGAATTATCCGGTCCCCGCCGCCATCCCATGCAGATTCGCGATAGCCTCCGCCTTTGCCCCAATCTCCGCCTAGGCGTTACACTGCCAAACATGAATACAACGAACCAACCGAACGTGAAGTTTGTCCAGACCCCCGATTACCGCGAAACCTACTCCAATAGCGTCCAGATCCGCGTCAATGTGTGGGATTTCTTTCTTGTTTTCGGAACTATGCAGCAGAGCTCAGAGACACAGGTGGAATTGCGAAACTTCCAGGGCATTTATCTCAGCCCCCAACAGGCAAAGGCGCTCATGGCACTCCTGCAGCAGAACGTCACCAATTACGAGGCCGCTTTCGGGGAGATCAAGCTGGAGCCTCGCGCCGCAGGCGGACCCATCCACTAATGCCGCGCTCGCCGCTGCCCCATTCATCCAAGATCGCCTTGGCCGGACGGTCCGAATCCAAGACCAATCCTCAGCTGACCTTTTCGGGATGGGCGCAGGAGTTTTTTCTCTTCGCTCTTTTCTTTGCCGGATTGATGTTGTTGCACGCGCCTCTCCTTCGCCTCCCGTATTTCTGGGATGAGGCCGGCTATTACGTTCCGGCGGCCCGCGATCTATTCCT
>Ga0302319_10004287_pt1 | contig 29347 bp, 28 predicted proteins | sample Bog_T0_2_FD_203319 | JGI IMG/M metagenome (GOLD analysis project Ga0302319, IMG submission 203319) | Peat permafrost microbial communities from Stordalen Mire near Abisko, Sweden - Bog_T0_2 | ecosystem: Environmental > Terrestrial > Soil > Wetlands > Peat | place: Sweden: Abisko, Stordalen Mire... | reverse complement strand
CGACTTCGGGAATCCCTTGTAGCCCAGCGTCGACGGGTAGGCGCCGTTGTCGACCATGTACTCGTGTGCGATCCGGTCCAGTTCGTCCGTCGTCACCCCGGGCGCGACCGCTTTGCCCGCCTCGGCAAGCGCGGCGGCCGCGATCTGGCCGGCGACGCGCATCTTCTCGATCACCTCAGGGGTCTGCACCCACGGCTCGGTGCCCTCCTTTGCGGTGGGCTTGCCGACGTACTCCGGGCGAGGGATCAGGTTGGGCACCGGCAGGGTCGGGGACAACACTCCAGGCGAAAGGGCAGTGCGGCCAGGCATGCAGCTAGCTTAGTCGCCAGGCTCGCAGCGAACGCCATCGATCGGTGCCGCCACATGCGGCCGACCATCGGGCTGGGCACTCATCCACGTCGACCATTTGCCCTCCGAATACGGGCCCGGCTGGCCGCTCTGCTCGTAGAAGCCTTGCTGGTCATAGATCTTGGCGCTTGGATACGGCCACGGGCAGACCAACGATGTTGCAGCCCCCGACCATCTGGTGACCGCTGTGTACGCCACCCCGTAAATCATGAAAGCAAGGTTGACGACGGCCAGCATCACCACGAACGAAGCCAAGGCCGGTCGGCGAGGGAAGACCCTAACGCGCTGCGCCAGTTTCTCGGCGATGGTTCTTCCGGAGTCGTCGCGGTAGATCATCACCGCAGCGGGAATCATCAGGATGTTAATCAGCGATGATTGCCACAGCAGCGGGAACTGCCAACGTGTTCCGACGAACACCGAGCCGAACGGGATGACCTGAGTGAAGCTGTACAAGCCCAGCCGAACGCACAGTTCCTCCATGGCGAAGTCGTAGACGAACCCGGCGACGAAGACGAAGCCAGACAAGCTGATCAGCGGATGGCGCCACGCGAACGAATCGACGGGGCGGCGGCCCTGAATGCGGCGCAAAGCCCAGATCGCCGGAAAGAACGGGGGGAAAACGAACATCGCAATGCTGGCGATGAACAGTGGTTCGATGGTCGGCGACACCGACACCAACGGCCAGTCCTCTGGCCAATGCCACAGATCAGGGTTGTATGCCGCGAATGTTGCCCAGTTCATGATGGGGTCTAGCCACGCGAGTGTGCTGACCGCCAATGTCATCAACAGGTAGGGGTGCTTGGGATAGCGGCGCCACAGGACAACGACCAGGGTGAAGATGGTGACCAACGCCAGATAGCTGAAGCTCTCGACCAAGACGATCCAGTGTTCAAAGCCGAACAGCGGATCTGATAACCGGTGCTGACCGCCGGTGTCGCTGGGGTTGCGGATACGCGACGACACAGCGCCGTAGCGGGCGTTGTGAACGATCAGGCCCAGCACCACCAGACCGACGAGAATCCCCACCCCCGGCCACGGCGATCGGCGACGAGGCTCAGTCCGCGGCCTGTCGACCTGTTCTGTTGTCATCAGCTGGTCCTCAACGAAGCGCTAAACGAGCCGTCGCCATCCGTCGCGAGAATGACCTAATATTTGTTCAGAGACTAATGACGGCATCCTGCGACGTCAACGGTCGGCGCGAGGACTGGAATCAGGCCCGGCCGCGGCGCAGAAACGACCGCTGCGGTCCCCGGACGATGACCGAGCCGCAGGTCACCTGCCCGGTGAGCACGACATGTGGCGTTCCTTCGCCCGGTGCGTCTTTGCGTCGGTCGCTGGCGCTGCCCACACGGACCTCGACGTCGTCGATGGAGGCGCTGGCGCCATCCGGCAACCTGATTTCCACCGAGCCGAACTTCACGTCGAGCTCGATGACCACCACCGGCCCCGCGAAACGGGCCTTGGTGAGGTCGAGCTCGATCGAACCGAGCCGGCGTACCAGCGCCAGCCGGGTGGGCACCGTCCATTCGCCGTGCCGCTTCAGCGAGCCGGCCCAGCCCCGCAATTCCACCCGGTCCGTCGCGGATGTGACGATCGCGCCGGGCCCCGGCAGGTCACCGACGAGCCCGTCCAGGTCGGTTCGGGTGCGCGCGTGTGAGACCAGCGACGAGCGCTGCTCGAATTCCCCGATGTCGATCAGCCCGAGCGCGACCGCGTTGTGCAGTCGGCGCATGGTGCCGTTGCGGTCGGCGTCGGAGATTCGCAACGCCACCATGTCCTCGTTTGAGTCCATCGTTCGGCCCACCCTGGCAATTTACCGCTGCCGGCGCCGAATAGCCGTGCTGCGGCCTTAGGCCAGGTAGCCGGGCGGGAGCGATTCGAACATCACTTTGGTCATCCGGACGGCGAACTCGGAGCTGCCGCCCCCGACGATCAGCGCGGCGAACGCCAGATCGCCGCGGTACCCCGCGAACCAGGAGTGCGATCCGCCCGGGAACTCGGCCTCACCGGTCTTCCCGAACACCTCACCGCAGCCGGCGATGTCCTTGGCGGTTCCGTTGGTGACCACCAGCCGCATCATGGGCCTCAGCGCATCGATCATCTTCGGGCTGATCGGCGTGTCCGGGATGTTCGAGTCGTCGACGGTGGTGGGCCGGCCTGCGATCAGCTGCGGCACCGGGGTTTTGCCCGCAGCCACTGTGGCTGCCACCAGTGCCATGCCGAATGGACTGGCCAGCACTTTGCCCTGGCCGAACCCGTCCTCAGTGCGTTCGGCCAGGTCGACCGTCGGCGGTACCGATCCGGTCACTGTGCTGATGCCGTCCACTGTGTAGTCGAGGCCCATCCCGTAGCGGGTGGCTGTCTGGCTCAGTCCGCGGGGCGGCATCCTGCTGCTCAACTCCGCGAACGTGGTGTTGCACGAGCTGGCGAAGGCGCGTGACATCGACACCACGCCGAGATCGAAGCCGCCGTAATTCGGGATGGTGCGGTGCCCGATGTCGATGTGGCCCGGGCAGCCGAGCATCGAGTTGGGCGTGACCATGTCCCGGTCAATGGCAGCGCCGGCCGTGATCATCTTGAAGGTCGATCCGGGCGGGAACAGGCCGTTGGTGGCGATGAGGCCGTCCGCGTCGGCCCCGCCGTTCTGCGCGACCGCGAGAATCTCCCCGGTCGACGGCTTGATCGCGACGATCATCGCTTTGCCGCCGCGGGTGTCCACCGCGCGCTGAGCGGCGTTCTGCACCGCGCGGTCCAGAGTGATCGAAACCGACGGTGCCGGCGAACCTTCGACCTCGTGTAACACGGCGACATCGACACCGTTCTGGTTGACGATGACCACCCGCCAGCCCGCCTGGCCGATGAGTTGGTCCATCACGGACTTCTTCACCTGGCCGATGACTGCTGGCGCGAAGTGCGGGTCGGTCGGCAGAATGTCGGCCTGGGGTGTGACGACGATGCCGGGCAGTCTGCCAATTACCGGGAAGACCTTGTCGTTGTCGTCGGGATGCAAGGTGACCAGGTCCACCTGCTGGGTCGAGGAACTGGCCTGCTCGGCGAGCAACTGCGGGTCGTTCAGTGTGTCGTTAAAAGGATGCAGCACATCGACTATCGCGTGTGCCGTTCCGATCAGGGCGGGCCCAGCCTGGGTGGCATCGAGGGTGTAGTGGTACAGGTAACCCGGCGCCAGCACATCGCTGCCACCCAGTTCGTTCACTGAAGCGCGCCGCGGCGGATCGGAACGCAACGCGAACGTCTGATGTTCGCCCAACTTGGGATGCAGTCCGGTGGTCGCCCAGCGCACCTCCCAGTGCCCCTCGTCGCGGGCCATTCTCAATTGGCCGTCGTAGCTCCAGGTGCGGTTCTTGGGCAGATGCCAGGTGAAGCGGTAGGCGACTGTGCCGGTGTCCTCGGCGTACTTCGCGGTAAGAATCTGGGCATCCAAGTGGGTGGCCTGCAGACCGGCCCAGGCCGCGTTAAGTGATTCGCGGGCGTCGTTGGGGTTGTCGCTGAGTTGGGCGGCCGTCGCGGTGTCGCCGATGGCCAGCGCGCGGAAGAACTTTTCGGCCGTCGGGCCGGGACCTTGGAGCTTGGGAGTGCACCCGGACAGCGCGATGACAGCAACCAGCAGCGCGCCTGTGACTGCTGATACTGCTGATGTCATCGAGGCTTTTGTTGCTGTAGTGGTTTTTGTTGCCATCGTGACTGATGTTAAGACCACGGCACCGACGGCGGCGCAGACACACCGAGACCCGACCGTTACGTCTTCGGTTGCAGAACGGTTAGTCGAGCAGCACGGTCGCGAAGGTGCCGACTTCGTTGAAGCCCACGCGGGCGTACGCGGCACGAGCCACCGCGTTGAAGTTGTTCACGTACAGGCTGGCGACGCGCCCGGTGCCGACGATCACGGCAGCCAGCGTCGCGGTTCCCGCGGCACCGATGCCAAGGCCGCGCCACTCGGGATGCACCCAGACCCCCTGGATCTGCCCGACTGTCGGAGACTGCGATCCCACTTCGGCCTTGAAGACGACCTGGCCATGCTCGAAGCGGGCCCAGGCGCGTCCAGCAGCGATCAGGCTGGCCACCCGCCGGCGATAACCCCGGCCGCCGTCGCCGATCCGGGGGTCGACGCCGACTTCGCCGATGAACATGTCGACCGCTGCCACCAGGTAGTCGTCCAGCTCGTCCGGCCTGACCTGGCGCACCTCGGGGTCGATCGCGCAACTCGGGAAGCTACTGAGTGCCATTAGCGGCTGGTCGTCGCGCACGTCGCGCGCCGGCCCCCAGGCCGGCTCGAGCCGCTCCCACATCGGCATCACCAGGTCGGACCTACCGACCAGCGACGAACAACGCCTCGTCCCGCTCATCGCCTCGTCGGCAAACGCATTCAAGTCAGCCCGTGCGCCGCGCAGCGGGATCAGATTGGCGCCGGCGAAGCACAGCGACTCCTCCGGCCCGCGCCGGGTCCATAGCTCTCCGCCAATCGAATTGGGATCAACACCATGATCTGCGACCCGGGCCGCGACCATGCAAGACCCGACCGGATCGTCATCGAATACCCGCCACGCGGCGGCGGCATCGCGCACCACAGAAACCCGTCTGTCGCCGACGAGGCGAAAGATCGGCGGAGCCGACATCTGGCGAAACTCTCTGTGCTGCGAACCGAAGGCCTAATAAAGACAATTGAAAACAACTGAAGACAGCTGTCCCCTATCAGCTTACGGTCACAACAGGCGGACCGCTCGTCATTGTTTCCGGACCGTGACCACTGGGATCGACGCCTAGTTCCTCAGCGATTCGCATGGCCTCTTCGATCAGGGTCTCAACGATCTGGGATTCGGGCACGGTCTTGATCACCTCGCCCCGGACAAAGATCTGCCCTTTGCCATTGCCCGACGCGACTCCGAGGTCGGCTTCGCGAGCCTCCCCCGGGCCATTGACGACGCAGCCCATGACGGCGACGCGGAGCGGCACATCGAGACCCTCCAGGCCGGCGCTGACCTCGTTGGCCAGCGTGTAGACATCGACCTGCGCGCGACCGCAGGACGGGCACGACACGATCTCGAGCCCGCGCGGCCGCAGGTTCAGCGACTCGAGTATCTGGTTGCCGACCTTGACTTCCTCGACCGGCGGCGCCGACAGCGACACCCGAATGGTGTCGCCGATACCGCGCGACAGCAGCGCTCCGAATGCCACCGCGGACTTGATGGTGCCCTGGAAAGCCGGGCCGGCCTCGGTGACCCCGAGGTGCAGCGGGTAGTCGCACTGTGCGGCCAGCAATTCGTAGGCGGCCACCATCACCACCGGATCGTTGTGCTTGACGCTGATCTTGATGTCGCCGAAGCCGTGCTCCTCGAACAGCGAGGCCTCCCACAGCGCCGACTCAACCAGCGCTTCCGGCGTGGCCTTGCCGTGTTTGGCCATGATCCGCCTGTCCAGCGAACCGGCGTTGACGCCGATGCGGATCGGGATGCCCGCGTCGCCGGCGGCCTTGGCGACCTCGCCGACCCGGCCGTCGAACTCCTTGATGTTGCCGGGGTTCACCCGCACCGCGGCACAGCCTGCGTCGATGGCCGCGAAGATGTACTTCGGCTGGAAGTGGATGTCGGCGATCACCGGAATCTGGCTCTTTTTGGCGATCACGGACAGCGCGTCGGCGTCCTCTTGGCGCGGGCAGGCCACCCGGACAATGTCGCAGCCGGAAGCGGTCAATTCGGCGATCTGCTGCAGTGTCGAGTTGATGTCATGGGTTTTGGTGGTGCACATCGACTGCACCGAAATCGGATAGTCGCTGCCGACCCCGACATCGCGGACCATCAGTTGACGCGTGGAGCGCCGTGCGGCAAGCGTCGGGGCAGGAGCCCCCGGCATGCCCAGGCCAACGGACACTGTTCTCTTCTTTCTGTTCTCTTCGGTGCTTGGTGTTACTGGAAAAGCCTGATCGGGTTGACCAGATCCGCGGTCACGGTCAGCAGCATGTACCCGACCACAAAGACCAGCACCACGTATGTCGCGGGCATGAGTTTGAGGTAGTTCACCGGAGCGGCCGCGACCTTTCCGCGCGTCGATCGGATGAGGTTGCGGATCTTCTCGAACAGCGCGATTGCGATGTGGCCGCCATCAAACGGCAGCAGCGGCACCAGGTTGATCGCACCAAGAATGAGATTCAACTGAGCCAGGAAGAACCAGAACGCCACCCACAGCCCATGATCGACGGTGTCACCGCCGATGATGCTGGCTCCGACCACGCTCATCGGCGTCTGCGGGTCGCGCTGACCACCGCCGATGGCGTGCACCAGCGCGCCGACCTTGGTCGGGATCGTGACCAGCGCCTTGCCCACCTCGCCGGTCAGGTCGGCGGTGAACAGGACGGTGGCGGGTATCGCGGAGGCCACGTTGTAATGCGTCGGCGCCTGCCGGACCGCGCCGACACCGATGGCGCCGACGGTGGCGGCCGAGGGCTGGCCGCCCTGCCCCTCGGTGACGAAGCGTTGGGTCGGCGTGACGTCGACGTACACGGTGATCGGGGTGCCGTCGCGCTCAACGACGACGGGAACGGTGCCGTGCAGCTTGCGTACCGCGGCGGCCATGTCCTCGAAGTTGGACACCTTGGTGTCACCAACTTTGACCACGACGTCGCCAGCGCGAATTCCAGCCTGCGCCGCCGGACCGGGGCCGGTGCAGGTGCCGACCTTGCCAGGCGATACTTCTGGTGCGACGCAGGCAGTTTCGCCCACGATCGCCTGGGTCGGCGAGTGCAGGTTGGGCAGTCCCCAGATCAGCGCGATGACATAGATCAGCACCATGCAGATAACGATGTTCATCGCCGGGCCGGCGAAGAGCACAGCGACACGCTTCCAGGTCTGCTGCTTGTACATCGCCCGGTCACCCTCGTCGGGCGCCAAGTCCTCGACCGGGGTCATCCCGGCGATGTCACAGAACCCACCCAGCGGAACCGCTTTGACCCCGTACTCGGTTTCACCGCGCCGGGTCGACCACAAGGTGGGGCCGAAGCCGACGAAGTAACGACGCACCTTCATTCCAGTGGCGCGGGCGATCCACATGTGGCCGCACTCGTGCAGGGCCACCGAGATCAGGATGGCCAGCGCAAACAGCACAATGCCGATAACGAACATCATCAGGCTGTCAGGACCTTTCTTATAACCATTCCGGAGACCTTCTCGTCAGACTCCTGCGGGGCTCGCTGTGGCTGTTCCTGTTTGGATAGCTCGCTGCGCTCGTTCACGTGCCCACCGCTGCGCGTCTAGTACGTCTTCCACGGTAGCGGGTGGAACGGACCATTGGTCGGCGGCGTGCAGCACGTCGGCGATGGTTCCGACAATCGCGGGGAAGCCGATGCGGCCTTTCAGGAACGCCTCCGCTGCTTCCTCGTTGGCGGCGTTGTAGACGGCGGTCATGCAGCCGCCGGTCTCACCGGCATGCCGGGCCAGCTCGACCGCGGGGAAAACGTCGGTGTCCAGCGGCTCGAACTCCCAGGTAGACGCGGTGCTGAAGTCGCAGTGGGCGGCCACCCCGGGCACCCGCCGTGGCCAGCCCAATGCCAGCGAAATGGGCAGCTTCATGTCCGGGGGGCTGGCCTGGGCGATGGTCGAGCCGTCGATAAAGGTGACCATCGAGTGAACAATCGACTGAGGATGGACGACGACCTCGATGCGGTCGTAGGGAATGCCGAAGAGCAGGTGGGTTTCGATGAGCTCAAGCCCTTTGTTGACCAGCGACGCCGAGTTCAGCGTGTTCATCGGGCCCATGGACCAGGTCGGGTGGGCGCCGGCCTGCTCCGGGGTGACACTCTCGAGGTCGGCGGCGGCCCAGCCGCGAAACGGCCCACCGGAAGCGGTCAGCACCAGCTTGGCGACCTCGTCGGGGTCACCCCCGCGCAAACACTGGGCCAGCGCGGAGTGCTCGGAGTCAACGGGCACTATCTGACCTGGCCGCGCCGCCGCAAGCACCAGCGGCCCCCCCGCGATCAGCGATTCCTTGTTGGCCAACGCCAGCCGGGCCCCGGACTGCAGCGCAGCCAGCGTCGGTCGCAGGCCCAACGCGCCGACCAGCGCGTTGAGGACGACGTCGGCTTCGGTCTCCTCGACCAGGCGGGTGGCCGCGTCAGGTCCGCGGAACGCAACGTCGCCTGCGAGCTGCGCCGCACGATCGTCGGCGATGGCGATGTTGGTCACCCCGGTCTCGGCTCGCTGCCGCAGCAGTGTGTCCAGGTTCGCTCCCCCGGCGGCCAAACCGACCACCTCGAAGCGGTCCGGATTGGCGGCGATGACCTCCAGCGCCTGGGTACCGATCGAGCCGGTACTCCCCAGCACCAGCACGCGCAGGCGGCTGCCGGCACGCGCGTCGACTGTCGGGTTGCTCACCTAACCATTGTGCCGCTTCGGGGCACCTATCGCGGCGCCGCGGACATCAACAACTTTTCAGGTGGCCTTTCCGGTGGCGCGCAAACCGAGCGTTTTCACAGCCATCTCCGACCATCGTGACTCCGAATAGCTTGTGTTGACGGATAGGGCGGCCCGGCCGAAGAGATGCTGTCGAGGTCAACAACGCGGCTTCGGTGTGCGGGAGGGGTGTACACCGCAACCGCGCAGGTGTATGTGATCGACTCGGCGCTGAGCCCTTCGAGTCGATGGCGTTCGCCGCACGCATGGCAAAGTAGCCCAGGCCGGTGGGCTGCCTTGCCATGTCGGCGAATGATGGTTGGACTACCCGGTGTGTGGTGCTAAAACGACTGCGGCCCTGACCAATCCGTCGCCGCGGCGGCAACGGAAACCGGGCTGATGCCGCGAATCTAGACGCCGGTAGCAGCCCGGCAACTATTTGTAGTGGATGACTAGGGCAGGGTCGGTGGCCAACCGGTGGATCGGTCACCCGACCCGGGCCCGCTCCAGCGCCACAACGCACTGGGTGTGTCAGAATGTCGGAGCATCACCTATCAGAAGTCGATCCGATCCGGAGGAATCGCCGTGGCCAGTACAGAGGTGGAGCACTTCGCCGGCGTCGACCCCGCTGAGGTGCCGTCGGCGGCCTGGGGCTGGAGCAGAATCAACTACCGCACTTGGCACGTCGTCGGGTTGTTCACCTTCGGGTTCCTGCTGGCGATGCTGCGCGGCAACCACGTGGGCCATGTCGAGGACTGGTTCCTGATCGGCTTTGCCGCCCTGGTGCTTTTGGTCCTCGTCCGGGACTTGTGGGGCCGACGGCGCGGCTGGCTGAGGTAGCGGTCACACCGTTTCGCGCGCCGAGGTCTCCCGGCGGACGGTAGGGGCTTGACGCCGCACCCGTGCGTACCGAGCGCTCACGAGAGCACCGCTCACTAGCGCAATCAACGCCACGGCCCAGGGCCATGCGCCGTGTTGGTGCACCCAGCCGGCGAGCACGCCTTGCAGGCGGCCGGCCGCGGTAATCACCGCGTCCTGCGAAATCGAGTCCGCGCTAGTGGTCGCGCTGAACAGCCGCAGCTCGTAGAAGCCGTAATAACCCACATACAGCCCCACCAGCACCAACAGCCCGCCACTGATCCGATTGACGAGCGGCAAGAGCCGACGCAAGCGGTCGGCCAGTGCCGAGCTGGCCGTCGCGGCGCCGACAGCAAGGACGCCGACGATCAAGGTCAGCCCGGCGACGTACGCGACGTAGATCGCAACGCCCCCGAACACCGAACCGCCTCGAAATCCGGCTCTGAAGCCAGCCGCCGTCACCGCCAAAAACGGCCCGACGGTGCACGACAGCGAAGCGATCGCGTAGCTGACGCCATACCCGTAGGAAGAGCCCAGCCGAACCGTCGGAGCCCATCGCGCGCCGAATGGTCGAGGGGTCAACGCCGTCAGCTCTCGACCCGAGAGCAGCCAAACCCCGAGGACCAACAGCACCAAGCCGATCAGCACAGTCACGTAAGGCAGGTAGCGCTGCACGGTCGAGCCCGCCGATATCGTCAGCGCGCCGAACAGTCCGAACACTGTCAAAAAACCGAGCGCCATCCCGATGGTGGCCGCCAGTGCGCGGCCGATCGATGCCAACGCCCGCGGCGCTGGGGACTGTTCGCCGGTTTGCTGCCCGCGCACCACCAGAAGGAGGTACGCGGGCAGCATGGCAAACCCACAGGGGTTCAGCGCCGCCACCAACCCGGCGGCGAAGGCCAAACCTATGAGACCTTGGTTCACGGGATCAGTGCGTCAAAGCAGACACCCGGCCGGCCAGCTCCTGCTGGGACATGGCCGACGTCGGGTTGTTGACGAACGTCGAGCTGCCGTCAGCGCGGTAAAACATGTATGCCGGCTGCCACGGCACGTTAAAACGCGCCCAGATCGAACCGTCGGCGTCGTTGAGGTTGGTGAAGTTCAAGTTGTACTTGGAGACGAAACTCTGCATCGCAGCGACATCCGAGTGCGCCGCGATACCGACGAAGGTGACCCCCGGATTGGCGGCCGCCACCTGGCTGACGCCAGGAGCTTCTGCGTTGCAGAACGGGCAGAACGGCGCCCAGAACCACAACACCGCGGGCTTGCCCTGCAGGCTGGCGCCATTGAATCCCGCGCCGCTGAGGGTGGTTCCGGTGAACTGGAGACGGTCGTCGGCGGCCTCCGCGCGTGGCGGACTGGCAAGTCCGAATATCAGGGCTGCAGCGCAGACGGCCACGGCAAACAACTTGAATGGGGACAACCAGCGAGTGATCATGCTCTAAAGACGATAGAGCCACCGTTGCGGTTCATCCCGCTGCTAGCCACCCGCCCGCCCTTCGGCGGCCAGCTGTCCGCAGGCCCATGCCGAATCGCCTGCGCTCCAGCTACCCGCCTTCGGCGGCCAGCTGTCCGCAGGCCCATGCCGAATCGCCTGCGCTCCAGCTACCCGCCTTCGGCGGCCAGCTGTCCGCAGGCGGCCCCGATCTCGCGGCCCCGCGTGTCTCGCACCGTGCAGGACACCCCTTTCGACCGAACCCGCCGAACGAACTCGCGCTCCACCGCCTTCGGGCTGGCATCCCAAGCGCTACCCGGGGTCGGGTTGAGCGGGATCAGGTTCACGTGCACCAGCGGCCCGAGCGCGCGATGCAGTTTCTTACCCAACAGATCAGCGCGCCACGGCTGGTCGTTGACTTCGCGGATCAGGGCGTACTCGATAGAGACCCGCCGCCCGGTCACGTCGGCGTAGTACCGCGCGGCATCAAGAGCCTCGGCGATCTTCCACCGGTCGTTGACCGGAACCAGCGTGTCGCGTAGCTCGTCGTCGGGCGCATGCAGCGACAACGCCAACGTCACCCCGAGCCGTTCGTCGGCAAGCTTGCGGATGGCGGGAGCCAGACCGACGGTCGACACCGTCACCGAACGGGCCGAAATTCCGAAACCATGCGGCGGCTGCTCGGTGATGCGGCGCACCGCAGCGACCACCCGGGCGTAGTTGGCCAGCGGCTCCCCCATGCCCATGAAAACCACATTCGACAGTCGGTCACCGAAATCGTCCCGCAGCGCGGCGGCACCGGCCCGCACCTGTTCGAGGATTTCCGCGGTGGACAAGTTGCGGTCCAATCCGCCCTGGCCGGTGGCGCAGAACGGGCAGGCCATGCCGCAGCCTGCCTGTGATGAGATGCACACGGTATTGCGCTGCGGGTAACGCATCAGCACCGACTCGAAGGTGGTGCCATCGACGGCACGCCACAAAGTCTTTCGGGTCTGGCCGCCATCACACGCGATGTCCCGGGCCGCGGTGAGCAGGTTGGGAAACATCGCCTCGGCAACAGCGTCCCGAACCGATGCCGGGAGATCGGTCATCTGCCGCGGATCGGCTGTCAGCCGGCCGTAGTACTGCTGCGCAAGCTGTTTGGCGCGAAACGCCGGCAAGCCCAGCTCGGCGACCGCGGACGCGCGGCCCTGTTCGTCGAGGTCGGCCAGATGCCGGGGCGGCCGGCCCCGGCGCGGTTCGGAGAACACCAACTGTTGGACCATGATCTGTCCAGTATGGGGCCCTATCAGGGCAACTTAGTGAAGCAGTGTGAGCATCGTCCAAGCCGCCACCGCCGAAGGGAGCACCCCGTCGAGCCGGTCCATCAGGCCACCGTGACCGGGAAGCAGACGGCCCATATCTTTGATACCGAGGTCACGCTTGACTTGGGACTCCACCAAATCGCCAAGCGTGCAGGTCAGCACCAGCACAACACCCAGCAGAGCCCCGACCCACGGAGCTTTGCCGGCCAACAAGGTCGCGGTCAGGATCGTCGCGGTGATACCGCACACCAACGAACCGGCAAAGCCCTCCCAGGATTTGTTCGGGCTGATCGTCGGAACCATCGGATGCTTGCCCCACAGCACCCCCACGGTGTAGCCGCCCACGTCAGACGCAATGACGGCGATCATCAGGCAAAACACCCGCCCCGCGCCGTCCTTCGGGTAGACGAGCAGCGCGGCAAAAGAAGCGAATAATGGCACCCAGACCGCCAGGAAAATCGTGGCGGACACGTCGCGCAGGTAATTCGACGAGGGCGGCGGCCCGGCACCAGCTTCCGCGGGATCGTGTCGCTTGGTCTCGTCCGGCATAAATAGCCGCCAGAACATGCAGACCACCACCGTCGCGCCGAAGCCCGACAGCGCGCCCACGGCGTGATACGGCCAGGTCAGCCAGACGGTTACCTGCCCTCCGGCCAGCAGCGGGATCACCGGAATCACGTAGCCGGCTTCACGCAGCCGCCGCACCACCTCATAGCTGGCAACGAAAATGGCGAGAGCGCAAAGGACCACCCAGCCACGCGGAGCGAACACCAGTGTCGCGACGAGAACCGCGCCAATACTGAGACCGACCGCAATCGCGGCGGGCAGGTCACGGCCAGCCCGGGACTTTTTCTCGGCAGTCTGCCGGGGCCCTCCCGCCGGTTCGTCGGGCGGGTTGCCTGCGCCGGCATCGGTAATTGCCACAGACTTGATCGCTGAGCGGTCGCTAGACCTCCAGCAGCTCGCCTTCTTTGTGCTTGACCAACTCTTCGATCTGGGTGACGTACTGCGAGGTGGTCTTGTCCAGATCTTTTTCCGCGCGACCGACTTCGTCTTCGCCGGCCTCGCCGTCCTTGCGAATCCGGTGCAGTTCCTCCATCGTTTTGCGGCGAATGTTGCGCACCGAGACCTTCGCGTCTTCGCCCTTGCCCTTCGCCTGTTTGACCAGCTCGCGACGGCGCTCCTCGGTGAGTTGCGGCACGGCCACCCGGATCAGGGTGCCGTCATTGCTCGGGTTCAACCCGAGATCGGAGTTGCGAATCGCGGTCTCGATGGCGCCAAGCTGGTTGGATTCGTAAGGCTTGATGACGACAAGTCGAGCCTCGGGGACATTGATGCTGGCCAGCTGTGTGATCGGGGTGTTCGTGCCGTAGTACTCGATGACGATCCGCGAGAACATCCCCGGGTTGGCGCGGCCGGTCCGGATGGTTGACAGGTCGTCGCGGGCCACCGAGACGGCCTTCTCCATTTTCTCTTCGGCGTCGAAGAGAGCTTCATCAATCATCTGTGCCGCTCCTCCTCATCGCTACGCTCTGCATCGTCGCCAGCACGAATCATCTGTGCCGCTCCTCCTCATCGCTACGCTCTGCATCGTCGCCAGCACGAATCATCTGTGCCGCTCCTCCTCAAGTGGTGACCAGCGTTCCGATCTTCTCACCAGCGACCGCACGGGCGATATTCCCGTCGGTCAGCAGGTTGAACACGAGGATCGGCATGCCATTGTCCATGCAGAGACTGAACGCGGTGGCATCGGCCACCCGCAGCCCGCGGTCGATCACTTCGCGATGGCTGATTGCGGTGAGCAGCTCCGCTTTGGGGTTCACCCGCGGATCCTCGTCGAACACGCCGTCAACGGCCTTGGCCATGAGGACCACGTCGGCGCCGACCTCCAGTGCCCGCTGTGCCGCCGTGGTGTCCGTGGAAAAGTACGGCAGCCCCATGCCGGCGCCGAAAATCACCACCCGGCCCTTCTCCAGATGGCGGACGGCCCGCAACGGGAGATACGGCTCGGCCACCTGGCCCATGGTGATCGCCGTCTGGACCCGGGTGGCGATGCCTTCCTTCTCGAGGAAGTCCTGCAACGCAAGGCTGTTCATGACCGTGCCGAGCATTCCCATGTAGTCCGACCGGGTGCGCTCCATACCGCGCTGCTGCAGCTGTGCGCCACGGAAGAAGTTGCCGCCGCCAATGACCACAGCAACCTGCACTCCGCCGCGGACCACCTCGGCGATTTGGCGTGCCACCTGGGCCACGACATCGGGATCCAGCCCTACCTGGCCGCCGCCGAACATCTCGCCGCCGAGCTTGAGCAACACTCGCGAATACTTGGCCGGACCTGCAGGGTCACTCGAAGATGTCGGCGCGCCTTTGGGGCTGGTCGGCTGGGGTTCCGTCATCAGGCTCCTCGCATGAGAGTGCCATCCCGGCGACCTCACCCGGAACGGCATGTCACATCCTGCCCCATCGTCGCACTACGGCGGGCCCGGGGTGCACACTATCCGCCCAGCAAAAAAATTGGGTTTGGTTCTGGTCGCAATCGGGTACCCCGCCGTGCGCTGAAAAGACATCTCCCTGGAGGTGGCTTGGGGTCGGGGGCGGCTGCGCACCTTCCATGAGGCTTGGAGATGTCGTTGGACGTTCTACTACTTACCGATGAGCACGATTTCGAATCGGCCTTGCCGAACCTGAATTCCTTCGCACACACGACGCGACGCGCGCCTCTTGGCGTAGATGCCGATGGCGACACCGCCGACGTCGCGATAATCGACGCGCGCACCGACCTGGCTGCCGCTCGGAGAGCCTGCCACCGAGTGACCGCCAACGTTCCAGCGATCGCTGTGGTGGCCGTGGTCGCACCCGCGGATTTCGTGGCGATTGACGTCGACTGGGGTTTCGACGATGTGCTGCTGCCCGCCGCCGGGGCGGATGAATTGCGCACACGACTGCGTCTGGCCATCACCCGCCGGCGCAACGCACGGGCGGGCGTACTCAAATTTGGTGACTTGACCCTTTATCCTGAACGCCTCAGCGGGTCGGTCGGCGGCAAGGATCTGGGACTGACGCCCACCGAGTTCAAATTGCTGAGTTTCCTTGTGCAGCATGCTGGCCGGGCGTTCACCCGCACCCGGCTCATGCATGAGGTGTGGGGATATGACTGCAACGGGCGTGTTCGCACGGTCGACGTGCACGTACGACGACTGCGCGCCAAACTCGGACCCGAATACTATTCAATGGTCGACACCGTCCGCGGCGTGGGTTACATGGCGGTGACGCCGCCGCAACCGCAATGGATCGTCGCCGAGCCGACACTGACACCCGTATGGACATCCATGACGACGCCGGCCGCCGAGCCGATCGCCCAATAACGCGAAGCGCGACAAGAAAGAAAGACGATCTCCCCGCGCCGAGTACGACGCGGGGAGATCGGTGAAACTGCTAAACGACGAATCAGGTGTTGCTCGTCCACATCAGGACGTCCTGCATCCCGTCGTTGTAGACGACACCGTTCGGCGGCTGACCGGTCACATCAAAATAGACGGTCCCGCTCGTTTGACCACCCTGGGTGATCGGCGCCGGGTTCAAACCGTTGGGCACCGGAACCAAGTCAACTACCCGATAGCTCTGGCCGTTGGCGGCACGAGCATTGAAATCAGACACTAGGGGCGTCACGATTCCGCCATCAGACCTGGCGGTGATATCCGCTTGGTACAGCTGCCCTTTGGGCGTAAAGCCCGGAATCATCGCGCTGCTGGGCTGCAGACTTCCCACCGTGTAGTTGGTGACCATCGGCCCATCAACGAGTCGCTCGCTAGTGCCGAATCCCTGAATGGTTGCTGGTGCAGCAGAAGCGGTGGCCGCAGCGAAAACGCTTGCCGCCGCTACTCCCCCAGCTGCGATAGCAGTCTTTACAGCAGTTTTGGTGAACTCCATACTAAATCCCTCCCGTGTCGAAAGATGACGCAACGTTGCGCCAGTTAGCCACGCTAAGGGCGCATAGCCCTTCAGCGTCGAGCTCAAACACGGCTATTCCCCAAAATCGTTACGGCGGACCTTCGACCTGCGCTTACTCAGTAGCTTTATTTTGCGCCGCAGGGTGTTTCGGGACCACTTGCTTAACATGGGCATCATTGCCACCACTTCGTCAGTGACATTCAGAGGTACGGCAGGAACTGGCGCGATTCTTCAACGTCCATGAATCACGAAAATGGTTGAAATCTTCATCGTGGTTGTCCCAGTGCGCTTTCGAGAAGAGCTGCGGCCGCTGCACGCGCGCCGAGTGGAGCCGTGGGGTCTCGGTCCATGCGCGCACTGATGCCAGCACCGTCGTAGAGCAGGTGGAGCTGACGGGCGAGCGCACCGGGCTCGGGCGCTCCGGCCTGCTCGGCGAGCCGGGTAAAAAGGGTGCGGATCTCGGTGCGATAGTCGTCGGCCGCCTGTTCGACGCGGCCGCCGGGGGGTGCCTCGGCGCTGGCTGAAATGAAAGCGCAGCCACGGAAATTGGGCTGGGCGGCCAGGTCAGCCTGAGCATCGAAGACTGCGAGCAGTCGGTCTCTAGCGTCCGTGTGCTTTTCGACCGCGAGATTCAGCCGTTCCATGGTCACCGTATGGCGGGTAGCCAGGTAGGCCTGCACGAGTTCTTCTTTACTGCCAAAAGTGTTGTACAGCGAAGCCTTTGCCACGCGGGCTTTTTCGATGATGCGGTCAATGCCGACGCTCTGGATGCCTTCGTCATAGAACAATTCACTGGCGGCGTCGAGCAAGCGCTCCCGGGCCGATCGCCGAGACTCGACCGTCGCCGGTGTTGCGGTGGCCATTTAACGCTCACCGTCCTGAAGCAAATGTGTTTGATCACTGGGTGTTTCGATCGGCTCCAGTAACATCACTGGAATGTCCCGGCCGCCGGCCTTGGCGCGGTACTCGGGAAAATGCGGCCAAAAGGATTCGGCGACGGTCCACCAGCGCGCCTTCTCTTCGCCCTCGGCTTCGCGGGCGCGCAACCGGTGGACGGTCGCGCCGTCCTGCAGCGACACCTCCGGGTGGGCGATGAGGTTGCGATACCACGATGGGTGGCTGGTGGCTCCCGCGGCGGACGCTACGGCGACATAGGTGTCACCTTCCTTGATCCGCATCACCGGGTTCTTGCGGATGTTGCCCGTCTTGGCCCCGGTGGTGGTCAAGATGACCACCGGCCGGTCCTCCAGGGTGCCCCCTTCTCGTCCGTCCGTGGCTTCGTAGAGCGCTACCTGTTCGCTTACCCGATCACTGGGACTGGGCTGATATGTGTTGCTCATGCTCACACCGCCGTCCGGCCGCCGTCGACGGGGATGACCGCGCCGGTGATGTAGCTGGCTTTCGGGGAGGCCAGGAACGCGATGACCTCGGCAATTTCCTCAGGTTGCGCACCACGCTTGAACAGCGTTGTGCTGGCCAGGTTCTCGATGAGGTCCCGCTTGGATTCATCGGTGAAGACCGGCCCCGGGGCGACGGTGTTGACGCGCACGCCCGACGGGCTGAATTCGGCGGCCCAGGACCGGCTCATGGTGGTCAGGGCGGCCTTTGTCGCGCCGTATGCGGCGCCACCGGCCAGACCGACGTGTCCGGCCATGCTGTCGACGCTGATGATGCTGCCATGACCACGCTCGGCCATGCCCGGCGCCAGCGCCGCGACCAGTTGGTAGGCGGCACGCACATTGCTGGCGAACAAGTGATCGAACGTGTCGGTGTCCAGGTCAGCGGTCGGCCCGAACCACGAGATACCGCCGTTGTTGACCAGCACTTCGACCTCGCCGGCGTCTTCGGCCAGGGCGGTCACCGCAGCCGTATCGGCCAAGTCGGCCGCTACAAACCGGGCGTGCCCGCCAGCCGATTCGATCTCCTTCACCGTCGCCTCGCCTCTGGAGGCGTCGCGGCCATGCACGATGACGCTCAAACCTTCGCGGGCCAGCTGCAGCGCGGCCGCTCGCCCGATTCCCGATGTCGCCCCGGTCACCAGGGCGACCGGTTGTTGGTTCGTTGACTGACTTGTCATGACGATCCTTCATTGATTGAGTAGACCTGTCTGTCTAGTAACAAAGATTAGACAGATCTGTCTGCTCGGTCAACTGTGATTTGCGCGGCTCTTGTCCCAGGCCGGATCGTCAGGCATCTAAATAGCGTTTCTTCCGGGCATTCGACCGGGCATGTATGTCAATATGATTGACATGGGCGACTTCGAAGGTGCTCCGCTCGGTTACCTGCTCTACCGAGTGGGAGCCGTTCTGCGGCCAGAGGTCTCCGCCGTGTTGGGTCCGCTGCGCATGACGCTCCCCGAATTCGTTTGCCTGCGCATCATTTCGATGTCCCCGGGTCTGTCCAGCGCCGAATTGTCCCGGCACACCAACGTCACACCTCAGGCCATGAACACCGTGCTGCGCAAACTGGAAGACATTGGCGCGGTGGCACGGCCGGCATCGGTGTCTTCGGGGCGTGCGCTGCCGGCGACACTGACCAGTCAAGGCCGCGCACTGCTGAAGCGCGCCGAAGGCGCGGTCCATGTCGCCGATGCCCGCATCCTGGCCAAACTGACCGCACCGCAGCAGCGCGAGTTCAAACGCATGCTGGAGCAGCTCGGGTCCGACTGACCGATGCCGCGCTCGGGAGATTCCCGACGTCGCCACCGCTAGGCAGCCATACGACAGCTATTACGGCGTTAATCCTTTGGCGCCTGGTGCGCCGATCAATGCGCCACCGGCGCCGGGGCTGCCACCCTTACCCGCGAGGATCGGGCTGGCGCCGCCAGTACCGCCGTTACCACCGTTGCCGATCAGCTGGGCGTTGCCGCCCGCGCCACCCATCCCGCCATCAGCCAGCGTGGCCTGCCCGCCGGCACCACCGCTGCCGCCAAAGCCGATGAGGCCACCGCCGTTACCGCCCCTACCGCCCTGACCCGCAAGAGCTATACCGGCTCCGCCGGCTCCGCCGACGCCGCCATTGCCGAACAGTGCCGCCCCGTTGCCGCCGGCACCCCCGGCGGCGCCGTGGCCGGTGACAGGCAAAGAACCTGCACCACCTGCGCCACCGGCCCCACCGGAACCGAACACAATGCCGGCGCTGCCACCGACTCCGCCGTGACCCCCAACGGCCAGACTGTCCCCGCCGTGGCCGCCAATGCCACCGTCGCCGAACAGGATTCCGCCTCCGCCGCCGGCCCCACCATTACCGCCGATGGCCGAGCCTTCCCCACCATGGCCGCCGGCACCCCCGAAGCCGAGCAACCTGGCGACGCCACCGGCCCCGCCACCTCCACCGTTGTCAATCGCACCACCAGACCCAGCACCGCCAGCGCCTCCGTCACCGACAAGGAAGCCACCGGCCCCACCGGCCCCACCGTGACCGCCGGTAACGCTGCCAGCCCCGCCCAAACCACCGCCGCCACCGTTGCCCAGCAGCCAAGTCCCGCCACCGAGCCCGCCCGCGCCGCCCGTACCGGCAATGTTCGCCCCGCCGGTCCCGCCGATGCCCCCGTTACCGTAGATCAGGCCGCCAGACCCGCCAGCCCCACCGGCCGCACCGCCCGACCCGCCAGCACCACCGTGGCCCCCATCACCGAAGAACGTCGCAGACCCACCGGAACCGCCGGCGTGACCCGCCGAACCAGACCCACCCGCACCGCCATCACCAAACAGGATGCCGCCAGCCTGGCCAGGTGCCCCCGACCCGGCCGGCGCGTTAGCACCGTTACCGAACAGCGGGCGGCCAAAGATCTCGTCGAACGGCGAATTGATCGCGTTTTCGAATTGCTGCAGCCCGCTAGGAGCAGTTCCGGTGCCCCCACCCCCGCCCGTCAACGCGCCGAAGCCGAAGTCGCCAAGGATCTGGTTCACACCACCGCCCACACCATTCAGGACCTGGTTCAAACCACCACCCACATTCCCGCTGAAGATGACAGCCACCCCGTTGCCCAAGCTACCCACAGTCGTGGTCAAACCCAGATCCAAGCCACTCAGGATCTGGTTCACGCCAACACCGAATCCACCGCCACCCAGAATCGAACCCAATCCCGGCAAAAGCCCAAACGACCCAGTCCCACCACTACCGAAAAACCCCGTCAAACCCGCAAGCGGATTGGCACCGCCACCAAACAACGCCGTCAACCCGCCAAGCGGGTTGCCACCGGTCCCACCACCGAGCAGTCCACCTAGAACAGGAATCGTCGGAGCACCCCCCGAACCACCACCGAGCAGACCACCAAGCAACGAAGCAGGCGAGACCGCCGCCGCACCCACAGCGCCCGATGCGTTGAACGCGCCGGCCAGGGTCTGCTGAGCATTGGCGGCCTCGGCGGCCAAATACGAAGCCGCGCCGCCGTTCAACAGGCTCACAAACTCCGTGTGATAGGCCGCGACGTTAGCGCCAAGCACCTGAAAATCCTCGCCGAACGTGCTGAACGTCGCCGCGATCGCAGCCGATATCTCGTCCTCCGCCGCGACGACTACCCTCGTCGTCGGCAGCGCTGCCGCGGCGTGAGCTGCGCTCAACTCCGAACCGATATCCGCGAGATTTCCGGCGGCTGCCGACACAAATTCCGGCGTTGCGATGACAAACGACATGGACTTGCCCCCCTGTTATCCGTGCACCCCTGCACGCCCCACCCCTGGAAGCCATCTGGTCGCAACATGATTCACCGCACGAGCCAGATAAGCGTGGCCTGAGACTAATTCCTAATAGCCATTTATGCAAGAGATATTGTAAAACCTCGGGTGGGCGTGTTCCACGCCATTGCTCCCGGTCAGCAGCACGGCGACCGACGATCACCCCGTCCGGCAACCGATCACCGGCGATTCCGGCGACGTCGGCAGCGTCATTTCTGGGCCAATTTCTGGCCGCCTCTGTTAGGGCGAATTCAGGCTAACCGGCAGGGATTTCATGCTTGGATCCGTGCCCACGGCTTGGCCTGTTCAAGTTCGTAAGCCAATTCCAGTAGCAATGCTTCCTGACCAATATCAGCGGAGACCATGATGCCCATCGGCATACCGTCCGCGGATTGGGCCAAGGGCAGCGAAATCGCGGGGTCCCCGCTGACGTTTTGCAATGGGGTGAACGCGACCCAATCGATGAGCCGGTCGATGACCTGTTGATAGTCAGTGGGAGCGAGGTATCCGATCTGCGGGGTCTCCCCGGCGACGGTCGGGGTGAGAAGTGCGTCGTAAATGGTGAAGAACTGCGCGCTGCGCCGCCGCAGCCCGCGCAATCGCGCGATCGCCAGCGGAAGCCGGTAAAGATTTCGGCTGGTATGGCGAGCCAGGCCCAGCGTCAGGCTGTCCAGCCGGGTGCGGTCGAACGTCGGGCCGAACGCGCGCCGGCCCGAGCCCACCTGGGCGAACGCCAGAAAACCCCAATACAGCACGAAATCATCCACGAAACTGGCCGGCGCCGGGGGCTCGTCGACGAGTTCGACACGGTGCCCCAATTCTTCGAGCAAACCGGCCGACTTCAGCGTCAGCTCCCGCATTTCGGGGGCACACTCGCGCCGGACCGAGCGGGTCACCACGGCAATCCGCAGCCGCTGCCGACCGGGCCCGGTGATGTGCCCGATCGGTGCCAGCTTGGGATTGCGCCAGATGCGCTCGGCCTCCCGATAGAAGGCCGCGGTGTCACGCACCGAACGGGTCAGCACGCCGTTGGTGACGATGCGCACCGGCATCCGGCGCAGTTCGGGGTCCAGCGGCAACCGGCCACGCGACGGCTTGAGCCCCACCAGTCCGTTGCAGGAGGCCGGAATTCGGATCGACCCGCCGCCGTCGTTGGCGTGCGCGATCGGCACCACGCCGGCGGCGACGAACGCACCCGATCCCGACGACGACGCGCCGGCCGTGAAGTCGGTGTTCCACGGGTTGCGAACCGGCCCCAACCGCGGGTGTTCGGCGGAAGCGTTGAACCCGAACTCCGACAGCTGGGTCTTGCCCAGCGACGTCGGCCCAGTGGCCAGATACAGCCGGGTGAACTCGCCGTCGGCGACCGCGTTGCGCGGTGACCACGCGTCGGCACCCTGCATCGTCGGCTGGCCGGCGACGTCGATGTTGTCCTTGATGAAGGTCGGGACACCACTGAAAAAAGAGGAAAACCCTCCGCCCGGACCGGCTGCCGCTGCCGCGCGCGCTTGATCAAATGCCTTGTAGGCCAAGCCGTTCAGGGCGGGATTGACCGCCTCGGTGCGGGCGATCGCGGCCTCGACGACCTCGCCCCTGCCGACCCGGCCGGCGCGGATGGCATCGGCGAGGCCTACCGCGTCGCGGTCACCGAGGGCATCGTCGCCGAAAGCATGCACGCGTCGCATGGCAACGACGCTAGCCCAACGCGGGCCGCCCGCTGTCCGCGCTCAGGCCTGACCCACCTCGAACCGAACGAAGCGCGTCACCGTCACGCCGGCCTCGTCGAGTAGCGCCTTCACGGTCTTCTTGTTGTCGGACACCGACGGCTGCTCGAGCAACACCGCATCCTTGAAGAAGCCGTTCAGCCGGCCCTCGACGATCTTGGGCAGCGCCTGCTCTGGCTTGCCCTCTTCCTTGGCGGTCTCCTCGGCGATGCGACGCTCACTGGCCACGACCTCTGCCGGGACATCGTCGCGGGACAAATAGCGCGCCTTGAGCGCGGCGATCTGCAGCGCGACCGCGTGCGCGGCCTCTTTACCCGACGCGTCCGAGCTGCCCTTGTACTCGACCAACACACCCACCGCTGGCGGCAGGTCGGCCGCACGTTTGTGCAGGTAGGTCTCGACGGTGCCGTCGAAGAAGGCGACCCGGCGCAGTTCGAGCTTTTCGCCGATCTTCGCCGAAAGCTCGGCAACGGCCTGCTCGACGGTTTTGCCGGTTCCGGCTTCGGCCGCCTTGAGCGCGTCGACGTCGGCGGCCTTGGACTTGGCCGCCGCCGCGACGACTACGTCGGCCAGCGCTTGAAACTCGGCGTTCTTAGCGACGAAGTCGGTCTCGGAGTTCAGCTCGATCAACGCGCCACCTTTGGCCGCCACCAGACCTTCAGCGGTGGCCCGCTCGGCACGCTTGCCGACGTCCTTGGCGCCCTTGATCCGCAGCGCCTCGACCGCCTTGTCGAAGTCGCCGTCGGTCTCCACCAGCGCGTTCTTGCAGTCGAGCATGCCGGCACCGGTCAGCTCCCGAAGTCGCTTGACGTCGGCAGCGGTGTAGTTCGCCAATGCTCAGCCTTTCCTAGGATGCATCTGTGGTTGGTTCTGTCGTTTCCGCGGCAGCGTCGGTCGGGGCGCTGGCGGTAGCGCTGGCCAGCAGTTCCTGCTCCCATTCCGCGAGCGGCTCGGCGGCTTCGGCCTCGGGCTTGCCGTCGGCGCGGCCAGCGCCGGCGCGGGCCTGTAGGCCCTCGGCGACCGCAGAAGCGATCACCTTGGTCAGCAGGGCGGCCGACCGGATCGCGTCGTCGTTGCCCGGGATCGGGTAGTCGACCAGGTCGGGGTCGCAGTTGGTGTCCAGGATCGCGATGATCGGGATGTTCAGCTTGCGAGCCTCCGCGACCGCAAGATGCTCCTTGTTGGTGTCGACAACCCAGATCGCCGACGGCACCTTGGCCATATCGCGGATACCGCCGAGGCTGCGCTCCAGCTTGTTCTTCTCACGGGTCAGCATCAATATTTCCTTCTTGGTGCGACCCTCGAAGCCACCGGTCTGCTCCATCGCCTCCAGCTCCTTCATGCGCTGCAGCCGCTTGTGCACGGTGGAGAAGTTGGTCAGCATGCCGCCCAGCCAGCGCTGGTTCACGTACGGCATCCCGACGCGGGTCGCTTCGGCCGCGACGGACTCCTGCGCCTGCTTCTTGGTGCCGACGAACATGACGCTGCCACCGTGGGCGACGGTCTCTTTGACGAACTCGTACGCCTTGTCGATGAAGGTCAGCGTCTGCTGCAGGTCGATGATGTAGATGCCGTTGCGGTCGGTGAAGATGAACCGCTTCATCTTGGGATTCCAGCGACGGGTCTGATGCCCGAAGTGGGTGCCGCTGTCAAGCAGCTGCTTCATGGTTACTACGGCCATGCTTATGCCTTACTTGTGTCGGTTGTTCGCCTGGCATCGGGTGAAGCCAGTCCCTGGCGTCTGCTGCGATGCCGGACCCGTTACGGGAACCCCGAGGGGAAACCGTCGCGGGACCGCCCGGCATGTGGTGCGATCTCCTAAGAAACGGGAGCCGCGTTGCAGGCGCGCGAAGTCAGCCCACTAATGCGAGCTGCGACCAGCAGTTTACACGTCTTACTCCACAGAATTCGCCACGGTGACTGGCCCCTTCGCCGTAGCGCCGCTGAACTGACTCGATGCGACGGCTGGCGCTGGTTCTGTGGCTAACGCTTTTCGCGGCTGCCCCGGCGTCTGCCGAGGACGCGCGGCTGGACTGGCCGTTGCGTCCACCCCCGACGGTGGTGCGGGGATTCGACGCACCATCGCCGAATTGGCATCCCGGGCACCGCGGCGTTGACCTGTCGGGCACGCCTGGCCAACCGGTCTACGCCGCGGGCGGCGCGACGGTGCTCTTCGCCGGGCTATTGGCAGGCCGGCCGGTGGTGTCGCTGGCCCACCCCGGCGGTTTGCGCACCAGCTACGAGCCGGTTCGCGCCGCCGTCCAAGTCGGTCAGTCGGTGACTTCGCAGACGATGATCGGCCAGCTGATGGCCGGGCACTCTGGGTGCTCGGCCGCGGCATGCTTGCACTGGGGCGCGATGTGGGGTCCGGCGTCGGATGCCGACTATGTCGATCCGCTGGGGCTGTTGCGATCCACTCCGATCCGGCTCAAGCCCCTGAACCGAGGATCCCGCGCCAAGCGCTAAGCCCGCGGGTGGGCCTGGTCGTGCACCGCCCGCAACCGGGCGACCGCGACATGGGTGTACAGCTGGGTGGTCGCCAGGCTCGAATGGCCGAGCAACTCCTGGACGATCCGCAGGTCAGCCCCGCCTTCGAGGAGGTGGGTGGCCGCGCTGTGCCGCAGCCCGTGTGGCCCCATGTCGGGCGCGCCGTCCACGGCGGCGACGGTCTGGTGCACGACCGTGCGCGCCTGGCGCGCGTCCAGTCGGCGCCCCCGGGCGCCCAGTAGCAGCGCCGGCCCGGACTCCGCGACAGCCAGCGCGGGACGCCCGTCGGCCAGCCAGACGCGCAGCGCGTCGGCGGCCGGCACCCCGAATGGCGCAGTGCGCTGCTTGTTGCCTTTGCCGAGAACTCGCACCACCCGGTGGTGGGTGTCCACGTCGTCGATGTCGAGGCCGCACAGCTCGCTGACCCGGATCCCGGTGGCGTACAGCATCTCCACGATCAGCAGGTCCCGCAGTGCCATCGGATCGCCCTGCTCGGCGCCGGATTTCGCCGCGGCCATGGCGTCCAGCGCCTGGTCTTGGCGCAGTACCGCCGGCAGGGTGCGGTGCGCCTTCTGCACTTGCAGCCGGGCGCCGGGGTCCTCCGTCAGCAGGCCGCGTCGCGCTGCCCACGCGGTGAAGGTCTTGACCGCCGATGTGCGCCGGGCCAGCGTGGTGCGGGCGGCACCGGCGCCGGCCCCGGCCGCCAGCCATGAGCGCAGGATCGGCAGGTTCAGCGCGTCCAAGCCTCCGCGTCCGTCCAGAAAGCCGAACAGTGACCGCAGGTCGCCCAGGTATGCGCGCCGGGTGTGCGCCGACCGGAGGCATTGCAGCTCCAGGTACTGGTCGAACTCGTCGAGGATCGCCTGCATTCCCCCACCGTCGCAGGCGGAACCTTCCGTGGCTCAGTCGACGCGCCGAAGCGTTTCCAGGGTGAGATCTTTGAGTGTCGGATATCCGTCGACGGCCATGATCAGGTCCGCTTCGGCGAGCATCATGCGCAGCACATGCACGATGCCGTCGATGCCCCCGAGCGCCAGACCGAAGGCGTACGGGCGGCCGACGCCCACCGCGGTTGCGCCCATGGCGAGCGCCTTGATGACGTCGGCTCCGCTGCGGATGCCCGAATCGAACAGGACCGGCAGTCCGTCGGCCGCCTCGACCACCCCCGGCAGGCAATCCAGCGCGGGTAGGCCGCCGTTGGCTTGCCGGCCGCCGTGGTTGGAGCAGTAGATTCCGTCGACTCCGCCGTCTTTGGCGCGCCGCGCGTCGTCGGGGTGGCAGATGCCCTTGACCAGTAGCGGCAATTTGGTGAGCGAGCGCAGCCAGCCAAGGTCGTCCCAGGTCAGTGGTGATCCGAAGACCTGCACCCAACGCAGGACGGCGCCCTGCGGGTCTTCCTCCGGCGGCCGTTGCAGGCTCGCGCGGAAGACCGGATCGCTGGTGTAGTTGCTCAGGCAGTGTCCACGGAGCTGGGGGAAGTTCGACGTGCTCAAGTCGCGCGGGCGCCAGCCGGTGACCCAGGTGTCGAGCGTGACGACGATGCCCTTGAACCCGGCTTCCTCGGCGCGCTGCACCAGGCTGGCGGCCAGCTCGCGGTCGGTCGGTGTGTACAGCTGGAAGAAACCGGGCGTATCGCCCAGGGCCGCGGCGACGTCCTCCATTGGATCCACCGACAACGTGGAGGCCACCATCGGGACGCCGGTGCGGGCGGCTGCGCGTGCGGTCGCCAGGTCGCCGTGGCCGTCTTGGGCGCACAGCCCGATGACGCCGATCGGCACCATGAACATCGGCCCGGGCACGGTCAGGCCGAACATCTCGACGGAGAGGTCGCGTTGTTTAGCGCCGACGAACATGCGCGGGATCAGACCCCACCGGTCGAAGACCTCGCGGTTGGCGCGTTGGGTGCGCTCGTCGCCGGACCCGCCCGCGACGTAGGACCAGATCGATGGCGGCAGCGCCTTTTCGGCCTTGGCCTCCAGCTCCGGGAAGACCATCGGCAGGGTTGGAACCACACCAGCCAGGCCTTGAAAATAGATCTCGTTCTGGTAATCGCCGAATGACATGCGATCAGAATGCCAGCATGCGGCCACGCTGACGAGCCCCTACGGAGCCGCCGCCTCAGCGGTGGCCAGCTCCTTCTTCCACTGCCGGAACGTTTCTTCGGTGCGCCCGCGGCGCCAGTAACCGGAGATCGACGACGCCCATTTCGCTTCCACACCGCGCTCTTTGCGGATGTAGGGCCGCAAGTTGTGCATAACGGCTTGCGCCTCGCCGTGGATGAAGACCTGCACCTGCCCCGGGAGCCACTCCGCGGTAGTGACGGCTTCGATCAATGGCGCGAAATCGCCGGCATGCTCCTCAGGAACCAGGTCGGCGCGGCCACCGCGGTATACCCAGTTCACCTCGATGCCTTCCGGAGCGGTCAAGGGGATCTCGTCGTCCGGGCTGCCCACTTCGATGAAAGCCTGGCCGATTGCGTTGGCGGGCAGCGCTTCCAGCGCGGCGGAGATGGCCGGCAGCGCGGTTTCGTCGCCTGCCAGCAAGTGCCAATCTGCGGCCGGATCCGGCGAATACGCGCCGCTCGGTCCCATCAGGTAGATGGGCTGGCCGGGTTGAGCCGACCCCGCCCAGGCGCCCGCTACCCCGTGGTCACCGTGGACGACCATGTCGAGCGTGATCTCGCCGGCCGCCGCGTCGACACGGCGAACCGTCATCGTCCGAACCCAAGGCCGCTTATCGGGAGGCACGTCGGCGAAGCTGTCTTGGGTCAACGGCTGCGGCAACCCGGCCACGTCGACGTCGTCGGCGACGAACACCAACTTGACGTAGGAGTCGGTGAAGTCGCTGGGCACGAAGGTGTTGAAAGTACTGCTCCCGAGGACTACCCGAACCATGTGCGGTGCCAGTTTGCGAGTACGCACTACTTTGAAGCTTTGTACAGGTCGACCTGCCACTTGTCCTCCCGTCTAGGTCTAGCCCCACCGACTATACGAGCCGCGCGGTTGCCGCGGCCCTTACGGCTTTGGCGCGAACAATTCGCCACCGACCGCGCGTTCGGCCACCCCGCCAGATCGGCGGTGACCTTTTCGCCATCGCTTGTACGAGTCGCCGCAGGTGAATCCCCTTGCCCTGCGGCCGATTATGTGTCGCGCCGGCCGCGGGTCAACTCGGGAGTTCTTTAGTTCCATCGTGATTGGATACGGCAAGCCATCTTGTTTGCTGCGACAATGCCTCGTGAAAACCCCCGTAGGTCGCGATAGGATCCCTTGTTAAGGGGCAACACCGTGTCGGGCGGTGGAGAGCGAGACGGCGATGTCGTTCGTGCTTGCGGTCCCCGAGACGTTGGCGTCAGCGTCCGCAGATTTGAGCAGTATCGGCTCGGCACTGAGAGCGGCGAATGCTGTTGCCGCTCCGGCAACTACGAGCTTAATTTCCGCCGCGGGTGATGAGGTGTCGGCGGCGATTGCGTCGCTGTTTTCGAGTCATGCCCAGGAGTTTCAGGCGCTGAGTGCGCAGGCAGCCTCGTTTCATGCCGAGTTCACGCGCGCATTGAGTGGCGCGGGCGGTGTTTATACGGCTGCGGAGGGGGCGAATGCCTCGCCGTTGCAGGCGGCGGCGCAGGACCTGGCGGCTTTTTCGCCGGTGAAGGATCTAACGGGGCGCCCGCTGTTCGGCAACGGCGCCAATGGGGCGGCGGGCACCGGGCAGGCCGGCGGGGCCGGCGGGTGGCTGTTCGGCAATGGCGGCAACGGCGGCTCGGGTGCGGCCGGGCAGGCCGGTGGTGTTGGCGGGTCGGCGTTTTTGTTCGGCAGCGGCGGTCATGGAGGGGCCGGCGGGACCGGGGTGACCGGCACCGGCGGCCCGGCCGGCGGGATCGGCGTTGACGGCGGCACCGGAGGTGCGGGCGGGGCCGGTGGGCGCGGCGGACTGCTGTTCGGCAACGGAGGGGCCGGCGGTAGCGGCGGAGTCGGCGGCACCGGCGGGATCGGTGGCCAAGGCGCGGGGTTGGGTGCGGCCGGCACCGGTGGCAACGGGGGCACCGGCGGGACACCGGGTCTCGGCGGCGGCGCGGGATTGTTCGGCACGGCCGGTCACGCGGGCCTGGGAGGAGCCGGCGGTGTCGGCGGGGCCGGTGGTCAGGGTGCCACCGGCGACGCCGGTA
>Ga0302319_10004281_pt1 | contig 29361 bp, 31 predicted proteins | sample Bog_T0_2_FD_203319 | JGI IMG/M metagenome (GOLD analysis project Ga0302319, IMG submission 203319) | Peat permafrost microbial communities from Stordalen Mire near Abisko, Sweden - Bog_T0_2 | ecosystem: Environmental > Terrestrial > Soil > Wetlands > Peat | place: Sweden: Abisko, Stordalen Mire... | reverse complement strand
TGCATAAAGCGGCGGCGATCCTGCTGCTGGCGGAATTTCGGCGGCGGTGGCGGGCGTTGGCCGAACAGAGGGCCAATCCAAACGTGTTGGCCGGGTTTAAATGCGGGGCGTTGATTGCCTTCCAGCATATCGAGCGCGAGACGCCCGAATGGGAATTATGGACGGCTTTGCCCGACGAGGCGTTAACGGGGTCAAGCCCTGAATCGTGAACAAAGGTTGGGCCTCGTCAACTACAAGTGGACGCCAAGGGGATGCCAGCGAAGCAAGCCAAGAGAAATTGCCCACGCTCTGAGAGTAATTCGTCTGAAAATGAAGTCGCCAAAACCGTTTATGGTTTGGACTTTAGAACAGATTGATGCAACGCTTTCCGAATCTTGCGATCGCGCCTCTGGTCGGAGTGGGCTTTTCAAAACTGAACTGGAGGGCGGATGAAATCATTTCCGATTGCCGGAATATTGCCTACCTGGCCGGCGCAATGAGCTTGAGCGCTTCCGACGCGAGTTGGGTGATTTGGTTCCATTGTTGGTCCGCAATCAACTTGCGATCCGCCATCCAGGACCCGCCCACGGCGGCTACTTGAGGGATCGCCAGATAACTGGGCAGGGTGGCCGCGGTAATGCCACCCGTCGGAATATACTTCACGCCGGTATGGCCAAACGGTCCGCTGAGCGCCTTGAGCGCGTTCACCCCGCCAAACGTTTCGGCCGGGAAAAATTTGAGTTGTTGCCAGCCCAAGTCCAGCGCGTGCATGATTTCGGTGGGAGTGACCACGCCGGGAAACCACGGCAGCCCGGTCTCGTGCGCGGCTGCGGAAACCGCTTCGCTCAAGCCGGGGGATACGCCAAATTGCGCCCCGGCCTCCACCGCCGTTTTCAATTGGTCGGCGGTGAGCAAGGTGCCCGCACCCACGATGGCTGGCGGCAACGCCTGCCGAATCCGCCGGATGGAATCCGCCGCCCCCGCGGTGCGGAAGGTGACTTCGATATGGTTGAGTCCGCCCGCCAGCAGCGCCTCGGCCAGCGGTACGGCTTGATCGGGCTGGTCAATGACGACAACGCAAAGGAGACGTTGTTGGAATAAGTTGATTATGGGCATAAAGAGGGTCAAAGCACGTGATTAAGCCGTCGATTGATGCTTGTGGACGGAGTTAAATTGATGCGCCGCCCGATATTTTGTGGGCGACATGTGTAAATGATGGGAAAAGATCCGCGTAAAGTAAAGCGGGTCCCGGTAGCCAACGGCATCGGCAATTTCCTTGATGGAAAGCCGCGTGCTGGCGAGCAGATGGCGGGCCTGGTTGAGACGCTGTCCCACAATATGCTCCAAGGGGGTCACGCCAAAAACCAGCTTGAATCGTCGATGGAAGTAGTTGGGAGCCATGCCCGCCAGCGTGGCCATGCGGGCCAACGTCAGATTCTCCCGATAATGCAGCTGCATGAAATCCAGGGTGGGTTTGAGCCGGTAAAAATCCGGATGAAAATCCCGGGCGGTGACTTTGTCCATATTCTCGAGGCAGTGCCCGACCACATTCAGCAGCAAGGCATAAATGCGGCAAACCATCGCCGCCGTCAGATCACCGCGCAATTGGTTTAGTTCGTGGAAAGGATGTTCGAAAATGCGGCGGATATCGGCATAGCTGGCCGCCGGCCAGCCGGTGGCGCGCGACCAGCTTAGCAGCGGCGGAAGTTGATCCAAGGCATGCCGCAAATAGAGCGATTCCGGCACAAAATGCAGCCAGAATACCTTCATCTGCGCCGGGCAGTTCTGCTGGCGGAGTTGAAACCCGGAGATGAAATAAACCCGCCCGGAACGCACCTCAAAGACTCCCGTGGCCATCTCCAGGCGGGCCCGCCCGGAAACCGGGAAATAAATCTTATAACAGCGGTCCAAGGAATTGGCCGGGCGCGACCACGCCGGATTGCATTGGAAGAAACCGCCCGACAAAAGGTTTAAATTGATATTTTCAATCATGCCCGGTTCGGGGGGAATCATGCCGCCGCCGTTTCGGTTTCGTCCGGTTCCGGCCGCAAGCCGGTTGCGGCCGGCGGTGGTTGCCGGGCGGAGGCCAGATCGTCATCGGCTGGATGCTTTTAATCAGGTTAAGATTATCCATGTTTTTGAGAAGATGGTCAATATGCGGTTGCTCGCTTCCACCCGGCTAATGCATAAAATAAGACACATCAATCAATGGAATCCATCGCCTGTCCCCATTTTATCGGCCGCTGGCCCGGTTGCCGCGGCCTCCCCATTCAATTTGAATTTTGACCCCTCGCAACTGCGCCAGTCCTGGGCGCTGCCCTTGCATCCCCGGCCCATCGTCATCATTGGCGCGGGCGATATTGTCCGGGACGCTCACCTGCCGGCCTATCGCCGCGCCGGCTTTCCCGTGGCGGGCGCGTTTGATTTGCGCCGGGAAGTGGCCGAGGCACGGGCGCAGGAATTTGACCTGCCGCAGGTGTTCGCGACCGTGGAGGAAGCCGTGGCCGTCCCCAATGCGGTATTTGACCTGGCGACCCCGCCCCGGGCGCTCGAAACCGCGCTGGAAAAACTGCCGGACGGCGCGGCGGTGCTCCTGCAGAAGCCAATGGGAAACTCGCTCGCCATGGCCCGGCGCATCCGGGCCATCTGCGAGCGAAAGCAATTGCGCGCGGCGGTAAACTTCCAGTTTCGCTTCAGTCCGTCCATGCTCGCGGTGCAAGACCTAATAAACCGGGGTGAACTCGGCGAGCTGGTTGAAATTGAAGTCCATTTGAACGTGGCGACGCCCTGGGACACTTTTCCGTTTTTGCTTTCCGAATCGCGCGTTGAAATTCAGGTGCATACGGTTCACTATCTGGACACCATCCGCCTTTTTCTCGGCAATCCGTCGCGTGCCTTTGCCCGCACGGTGAAGCATCCCCGTTTTTCGCAGCTTGCCAGCACGCGTTCCAGCATTATTCTAGATTACGGCGATATGATCCGTTGTTGTCTCTCCGTCAATCATTGTCATCCCTTTGGACCGCGCCACGCGGACGCCACCATCCGTATCGAAGGCACGGAAGGTTGCGCCGTCGCCACGATTGGCGCATTAATTGATTATCCGCGCGGGCAGCCCGATCGTCTGGAGATTTTCACGCGTTCGTCGCCGGAATGGCTCACGGTGCCCTTGACGGGGCGCTGGTTTCCGGATGCCTTTATCGGCACCATGGCGAACCTGCAACGCTTTGTCGCGGGCGAAGATGCCGCGCTGGTTTCGCCGGTGGCCGATGCCCTGCAAACGATGAAGCTCGTCGAAGCCTGTTACGTCTCGGACGCGCGCGGCGGCACCAACCTGGAATCACTGACATGAACGCAGATGTAAAAGTTAATTACCATGACGCTTACGGCGACCGGCTGGAGCAATGTTACTCCGGCGCGGTTTATGACACCTTGCGCGCCATGGGTTTTCCCGATCAACTCCTGCCGTCGACCATTCGTCCGCTGGATCCGGCCCGGGTGCTGGCCGGAAAAATCTTTACGGTGAGCGGTCATGTGGATACGACCCTGGACGCCCATACCACCCTGCTCGAATGGACGAAGCTGCTCTCCCGGGCGCCCGGCGGCAGCGTGGTGGTCTGCCAGCCGAACGATTCCACCCTCGCCCACATGGGCGAACTTTCCAGCGAGACCTTCACGTACCGCGGTGTGCGCGGTTATATTGTGGATGGCGGCTGCCGGGACAGCGGCTTCATTTTAAAAATTGGTTTCCGGGTCTGGTGCCGCTATTTTACCCCGCGCGATGTCGTGGGCCGCTGGGTGGCGGATGGTTTTGGCGAACCCATTACCATCGGCGGCGTGAAGATTCGCACGGGTGATTACGTCATGGCTGATCGCGATGGCGCGGTCATCATTCCGCAGGAAATCATTGCCGAAGTGACCGACCGGGTGGAAGAAGTTTTGCGCACCGAAAACAAAGTCCGCACCGCCATCCTAAAAGGTGTGGATCCGGTGGACGCCTACCTGCAATACCGAAAATTTTAAATCCATGAACGATCCCAAGCTTTTGTTGCTTGATCCGGCCGATAACGTTCTCGTCGCCATCCAAACGCTCGAAGTGGGCGAGGTCCTGAGCGTGGCCGGCCAGCGCGTGACCGTACCGCAGCGGCTCACGCTCGGCCATAAGCTGGCGGCCCGCGCCATTCGCGCCGGCGAAAAAATTCTGAAATATCGAGTTCCCATTGGCTCGGCCACGCAGGATATTGCGGCGGGCGAACACGTGCATCTGCACAACATGAAAAGCGATTACCTGCAAACCTTTACCCTTGAAAGTGGGCATACCTTTTCCACCTCGCATGATCATCACTGACCAAGCCTTTCTGCGCGCGGATGGCCGAAAGGGCATCCGCAATAATATCGTCGTCGCCTATCTGGTCGAGTGCGCCCATCACGTGGCGCGCGAAATTGTGTATCCGTATCGCGAACGCGGCGTGCATCTCATCGGCTTCGGCGGCTGTTATCCGAACGATTACGCCGCCCGCATGATGCGCACCCTCTGTACCCACCCGAATGTCGGCGGCGTCATTTTGTTGTCGCTGGGCTGCGAAAGTTTCAACCGAAATGCCCTGCGCGAAGCCATTGCCGCTTCGGGCCGGCCGGTGGAGACGCTCGTGATCCAGCAGAACGGCGGCACGCGCAAGACTATCGAACAAGGCCGGCGCCAGCTGGAAGAAATGCTGTTGGCGGTCGCGCAGGTTCCCCGCGCCCCGCTGCATATGAATGAATTCATCGTCGGCACCGTCTGCGGCGGCAGCGATGCCACCAGCGGCATCACGGCCAATCCCGGCATTGGCCGCGCCTTCGACCGGCTCGTCGAACAAAAGGCCGGCTGTATTTTTGAGGAAACCGGCGAATTGATTGGCTGTGAAGACATCATGACCGCCCGCGCCGCCACGCCCGAGCTCGCCGGGATTTTACGCGACTCCGTCACCAAGGCCGCCCGTTATTATACAGTGCTCGGTCACGGCAGCTTCGCGCCCGGCAACGCCGAGGGCGGGCTCACCACCCAGGAGGAAAAAAGCATGGGCGCTTATGCCAAAAGCGGTGCGTCCCGGATTTCCGGCCTGCTCAAACCGGGGGATGTTCCCCCGCGCGGCGGGTTATATCTCCTCGATGTTGTGCCCGATGGCGAAGTGCGCTTCGGCTTCCCGAACATCAACGACAACGCCGAGATCGCCGAACTCATCGCTTGCGGCTCGCACGTCATTCTCTTTTCCACCGGCCGCGGCTCGGTGGTCGGTTCGGCCATTTCTCCCGTCATCAAAATCTGCGCCAACCCTGAAACCTACCGCCGCATGAGTGAAGACATGGATGTGGATGCCGGTCGCATTCTCGAAGGGCGCGCTTCCCTCGACGAGGTGGGTGGCGAAATCCTGGCCCTGTCCCTCGCCGTCGCGCGCGGAACCCGGACCAAGTCCGAGGAACTCGGCCACCAGGAATTTGTTCTCACCTACAAATCATTCGAACCCATTGGGCCGGCCTGCCTGCCCCACAACTGAATAATGCATGCCACCCCTTCCCGCGTTGACGCTCACGTACATTTCTGGCATCCGGCCCGGTTGAAATATCCGTGGCTGGCGGCGGTGCCCGCGTTGAACCGCCCGTTCTTGCCGGAGGATTATTCCCTCGCGGCCCGCACTGCGGGCATTGGCAAAATGGTTTTTGTCGAGTGCGGCTGTGTGTGGCCGCAAAGTCCGGATGAAGTCGCTTGGATTACGGAACTTGCCGCGAACGAGCCCCGGCTGCACGGCATCGTTGCCCAGGCTGCCGTTGAATTGGGAACCCGCATCAACGGCACCCTGGCGGCCTTCGCCCAAAATCCCTTGGTCAAAGGCGTCCGCCGGAATCTGCAAGGCGAAATGGATGGCCGTTTCTGTTTGCAGCCGGATTTTATCACGGGCGTCCGCGCGCTGGCCAATTTCGACTTCACCTTTGACCTCTGCCTCAATCACCACCAGTTGCCGGCCGTCATTGAACTGGTTCAGCGCTGTCCGGAAGTTTTTTTTGTCCTCGACCATTGCGCCAAACCCCCCATCCGCGCCCGGCAATTGGATCCCTGGCGGCAGAATCTCCGCGAACTGGCCGGCCTGCCCAATGTCGCCTGCAAGATTTCCGGCCTGGTCACCGAGGCGGATCCCGCTCATTGCGGCGCCGAAGCATTGCGGCCTTATGTCGCCCACGCGGTCGATTGTTTTGGCTTTGACCGGGTCCTCTTCGGCACCGATTGGCCGCTCTGCGAACTCGCCACGCCCCTGGAAAACTGGCTCGCCCTCCTGAAAACCATTTTTGCCGGGGAAACAGAAGCGAACCTGACCAAGTTTTTCCAAACCAACGCCGAAAGAATTTACCGTGTTTAACCTGGGTCACAAAACCGCCCTGGTCACCGGCGGAGCCTCCGGCATCGGCGCCGCCGTCGCCATGACCTTCGCCGCTGCCGGGGCGAAAGTCTGGATTGCCGATCGCGACGAAGCCAGTGGCAAAGCCGTTGCCAACAAGCTTGGCGGAAACTTTCTTTTGCTCGATGTCGCGAGCGAAGCGGATTGCGCCCGCGCCGCCCAAACCGTCGGCGAGCTCGACATCCTCGCCAATATTGCCGGCATCGGCCATGTCGGCACGCTGCTGAATACTAACGCCGCCGATCTGGACAAACTTTTCGCGGTGAACGTGCGCGGCATATTCAACTGTTGCAAAGCCTTCGTGCCTCCCATGCTGGAGCGCAAGATCGGAAGTGTTATTAATATGGCGTCCATCGCCGGCGTCATTGCCGTGCGCGAACGGCTCGCTTACGGCACGACCAAATTTGCCGTGGTGGGCCTGACCAAAGCCCTCGCCCTGGATCATTCGCATACCGGCGTCCGTTTCAACTGCATCTGCCCGGGGCGGGTCGAAACCCCGTTTGTGCTCGCCCGCTTGCAGGAATATCCCGACCCCCAAAAAGCCTATCGCGACATGGCGTCCACCCAGTTGAATGGCCGCATGCTGACGCCGGAAGAAGTTGCCGCCGCCGCCCTCTATCTCGCCGCGGACGAGAGCGCGATGGTGACGGGCAGCACTTTCATGCTCGATGGCGGCTGGAGTGCGGGAAAATAATTTTTTTAATGAAAATCATTCGCTATCAAGACCGCCAGGGAAATACCGGTTATGCCGCGCAAACTGCCGATGGCGCCGCGTTAAAAATGACGGGCGACCTTTATCATTCGCCCTCAGTGACCGCCGAAAAGGCGGACGTGGCCAAAGTGCTCGCGCCCGTGGTTCCCAGCGCCATTATCTGCATCGGCTTGAATTATCGCCGTCATGCCCAGGAGACCGGCGCGAAATTCCCGGAATATCCCGTGGTCTTTTTCAAAGGCAGCAACACCCTGCTGAATCCCGGCGAAGCCATCCAGATTCCGCAGTTTTTGCCGAGCGACGAAGTGGATTATGAGTGCGAGCTCGCCGTCGTCATTGGGAAACCTTGCAAGAACGTCCGCCGGGCGCAAGCGCTCGACTATGTCCTGGGCTACACCTGTTCCAACGATGTCAGCGCGCGGGACTGGCAGGTCAAACGCGGCGGCGGCCAGTGGAGCCGCGGTAAAAGTTTCGATACCTTCAGCCCGCTCGGGCCCTGTCTCGTGACGCCCGATGAAATGGGCAATCCAAACGAACTTTCGCTCCGCACCGTGATCAATGGGGAGGTGATGCAGGATTGGAACACCAACGATATGATTTTCGATGTCCCCACGATTATTGAATTTTTGAGCGGCAGCAGCACGCTCCTGCCCGGCACCGTGATTCTGACCGGCACGCCGCACGGCGTTGGCATGGCCCGGAAGCCGCCGCGCTGGCTGCGCCCCGGCGACAGCGTCAGCATCGAAATTGAGAAAATCGGCATGCTCACCAATTCCGTTGAGTATGAGAAAATCTGAACGGGCCACGTCATCCGCGCCGCGTTAATACCCGCCATTCATGCGTTACCACCTCCTCGGCAAAACCGGATTGAAAGTTTCGCGGCTCGCGTTCGGCGGCTCGTCGCTCGGCTCGGTTTTCAAGGACATTGATGAACCGACGGGTATCCGCGCGGTTCACGCCGCCCTGGACCACGGCATCAATCTGATTGATACCGCGCCGTTCTATGGCGATACCCGGGCGGAATCCGTGCTCGGCCAGGCCCTGCGCGAAATTCCGCGCGAAAATTATTACCTCGCCACCAAGGTCGGACGCTATGGCTCCGTCTCCGCCTCCTATTTTGACTTTTCCGCCGCGCGGGTGGCCGCGAGTGTGGATGAAAGCCTCCAGCGGCTCGGCGTCGAGACCGTTGATTTCCTCCAAGTCCACGACATTGAATTTGGCCGCCTCGAACAGATTATTCACGAAACCATCCCGGCGTTGCGTCAAGTTCAGGCGGCGGGTAAAGCCCGCTTTATTGGCATCACGGGACTGCCCATAAAATTGCTCCGGCAGGTAATGGATCAAGTCGAAGTGGATCAAATACAATCCTATTGTCACTATTGCCTGAACGATACCGCGCTGCTCGATTTGCTGCCGTACCTGCAAGAAAAAGACGTCGCCATTTTTAACGCCGCGCCGCTGGCCATGCGCTTGCTCACGGAGGAAGGCCCTCCGGGCTGGCATCCCGCCCCGCCGGAGTTGAAGGCCAAATGCGCGGAGGCGGCCCGCTTCTGCCGCGCGCGCGGCGCCGACCTCGCCAAACTCGCCCTGCAATTTTCCGTCGCTCATCCCACGATACCCACCACCATCGTCGGTACCGCTGAGCCGGAACGCATCGTGAATTATCTGCGCGACATTGAGGAGCCATTGGATGAGGAACTCTTGCGCGCGGTGCAAAACATCCTGGCCCCGGTTCACAACTTGACCTGGCCGGCCGGTTTGCCGGAAAATCATTGAACTCATTTATGTCTGACCTCACTCCGGAATGGAAAAACGACCTGGAACTCTTTCGCTTGATGAAGGAGATCCTCTACACCCCCGTGGTCGGTGACATCCTCGACAGTCTCGGCTGCTTCCATCAATTTCTACCGCAACCGGTCCAGCCCGCGCTCCACTCCATGAAGATCGCCGGCCGGGCCATGCCCGTGGTGATGATTGACGTGTACGGTCCGCAGAAAAAACCTTTCGGCCTGCTCACCGAGGCGCTGGACCAGTTGCAGCCGGGTGAAATTTACGTCGCCTCCGGCGGCGCTATGCGCTGCGCCTATTGGGGCGAAATTCTCACGGCCACCGCCCGCACGCGCGGCGCGGCGGGCGCGGTCATCAACGGATTTCATCGCGATACCCCCCAGATGGTGGAACAAAACTGGCCCGTGTTTAGTCGCGGCCGTTTTGCGCAGGATTCCAGCGTACGCACCAAAGTCGTGGATTTTCGCTGCCCCTTGGAAGTGGGCGGCGTATGGGTTGAGCCGGAGGATTTGGTCTTCGGCGATCTGGACGGCGTCGTCATCGTCCCCCGCAAACACGAAACCGAAGTCATCGTGCGGGCGTTGGAAAAGGCGCGGGGCGAAAAATTGGTTCGCAAAGAAATCGAAGCCGGCATGTCCAGCACGGCGGCCTTCAAGAAATACGGCATATTATAACCATTATGACCCGCCAGCCACTTAGCCCCGCAACGGCATTTTCCCTCACCGGCGAACACGCCTTGATCACCGGCGGCGGTACCGGGCTCGGCCTGGCGATGGCCCAATGCTTTGTCGCCGCCGGCGCGCGCGTGACCTTGGTGGGGCGTCGTCCGGAACCGCTCCAGAGCGCCTGCGCCCAACTCGGTGCGAGCGCCGCGTATCTCGCGGCGGATATCACTGATTCCGCGCGGGTCGCCACGCTGGTTCCCGCCGCGGAAAAAAATCATGGGCCGGTGACCATTCTGGTCAATAACGCCGGGGTGCATTTGAAAAAGCCCGCCGTGGTGACGACCGATGCCGAATTTCAATCCGTCATCCAAACCCACCTCTTTGCCGCGTTTTCCTTGAGCCGCGAAGCCGCCAAAGGAATGCTGGAACGCGGCCACGGCAGCATTCTCGTGATCGCGTCCATGACTTCGTTCATCGGTATGACCCAGGTGGTTGCCTATTCTGCCGCCAAGTCCGCCTACCTCGGCGTCGTGCGCGCCCTGGCGGCCGAATGGTCCAGCCAAGGCGTCCGCGTCAACGCCATTGCGCCGGGCTGGATTCAATCGGAAATGCTCGAAAAAGCCCTCGCCGGCGACCCCGCCCGCCGCGCCAAAATCATCAGCCGTACTCCCATGGGCCGCATGGGAGAACCCGATGACATCGGTTGGGCCGCGGTATATCTCTGTTCTCCCGCCGCAAAATTTTTGACCGGCGTGGTTCTGCCAATTGACGGCGGCGCCAGCATCGGGTTTTGAACCATCCGCTTCGCCCATGAAAACCTTTCTCATTGATAAACCGGAAGCCTTCAGCTTTGGCCAAACCAACCTGCCGGAAGTGAAGGAGGGCGAAGTACTGCTCAAAATCGAGCGCATCGGTCTTTGCGGCTCGGATCTGACCACCTTTCGTGGTTTGAATCCGCTCGTGTCGTATCCGCGTATTCCCGGTCACGAGATCGCCGCGACCATTGTCGAAACCAGCGCGGGTGTTCCGGCATCTTTGAAACCCGGACTGCTCGTCACCGTCGTCCCTTATACCACTTGCGGCCGCTGCCCCTCCTGCCGGGCGCAACGGCCCAACGCCTGCCAGTTCAACCAGACGCTGGGCGTCCAGCGCGATGGTGCGCTCACGGAATTCATCGCGGTGCCCTGGCAAAAAATTCTGTTCTCACCGAAACTCAGCGCCCAGGAATACGCCCTCGTCGAACCGTTGTCCGTGGGGTTTCATGCGGTCGAGCGGGGGCGCGTGACCGCCGCGGATACCGTGGCCGTTTTTGGCGCCGGTATGATCGGCCTTGGCGCCATTGCCGGGGCGGCCTTGCGAAAAAATGCCCGGGTCATCGCCATTGATCTCGATGATCAGAAACTTGCCCTCGCCCGGCAGGCCGGCGCGGCGGAAGTCATTAATTCCCGGACCGAAAATCTCCACGAACGCCTGCAACAGTTGACCGGGGGGGACGGGCCCACCGTTGCGATTGAGGCGGTCGGCGCGCCGGAAACTTTCCTCGCCGCCGTGAACGAGGTTGGTTTTGCCGGCCGGGTCGTCTATATCGGCTATGCCAAGAACCTCGTCGCTTACGAAACCAGATTTTTCGTGATGAAGGAACTGGACATCCTCGGTTCCCGCAATGCCCTGCCGGCCGATTTTGAAAATGTGATTTGCGTGCTGGAATCCGGGCTTTATCCGGTCGCTCAAACTGTCACCCGCATCGTTCCCTTTGCCGACACCGGCGAGGCGCTGAGAGACTGGTCGGCTCATCCCGCCACCACGACCAAGATTCACGTCAGCCTGTAAGCGCGCGCGGCCTTTCACGGCTTCAGTGCGCCGGCACCGCCGCCGCCACCTTCAGCTCACTTGCCATGTCATGCCGGTAGAATTTGCGCCAATTGAATCCGTAAAAGGCGATAAACGCAAAGCAAAGCAGGGGCATGAAGAACCCGACGCGCATGGAGTAATTATCCGCCAGCAATCCCATGAAATAAGGCAGGATGGCGCCGCCCACCACCGCCGTGACCATCCAAGAGGCGGCCAGCTTCGTTTTTTCGCCCAAACCGCGAATGCCCAGCGCGAAATGGGTGGGGTACATGATGGACATGAAAAAGAAGCTCAAAAAAAGCGCGGTCACGGACAACCAACCCAGCGGCAAGATCACCAGCGTCATCAACCCCACGTTAATTGCCGCATAAACCCCCAAGGTGACGTGCGGCGTGCAATAGCGCGTAATGACACTGCCGGAAAAACGTCCGATGGTGAAAAACAGGAACGCGACGGATAAGCAAACCCCGGCGCCATACTCCGTGATCCGCCAGACATCCGGGGCGGACGAAAATGTCATCGTGGCCGGCAGCAGATGGGCCGCCCACAACGGCAACGCCGGCACGTAACGGTCATCTTTCATGTAATTCACAAAAAAGCTAAAGATGCCAATTTGGCCGGCGCAGTAGAGAAACTGCGAAACAATGGCGAGGACAAAGTGCCATTCCTGATACAGTGGCCGTTCCGGGCGTGTGCCGCCCGTTGCCGATTTGGTTTCCGCCGGCACATGGATCTCCGGGATCGGTCCCAGGCTAAAAACCAGGACCAGCACGGCCACGATGGCCGCCACGACGAGATAGGGCAGGTAGAGGGAGGCGTTGCTGGTGTTGGCCACGCCGGTCTTGGACAGGAGAAAGCTGCTGGCCAGCAACGGCCCGAGAATCCAACCGACGGCGTTGCAGCTTTGGCCCAGGTTAATGCGCGCCACGCCGGATTCCGGCGGGCCCAGGACCGTGGAATAAGGATTGGCAATGGCCTCCAGAAAAGTCAGCCCCGCTCCCACGATAAAGAGTGGGACGAGAAAAGCCGCAAAAACCGCCGCCGCCGAAGCGTGCAGATTGGTTACCGGCACAAACAGCAGCGAGCCGGCAATGACCGTCACCAGCCCGGTGATAATACCCGCGCGATAGCCAAATTTCCGGGCGATCCAGCCGGACGGCAGCGCCATGAAAAAATACGCCCCATACCATACGGCCTGCACGAATGTCGAATGGGCTTTGGAGACGCCGAGGGAATTTTGAAAATGTTTGTTGAGCACATCAATCATGCTGTTGCACAGCGCGGACAACAAGAAAAGGGTGCAAACCAGGGCGAACGTGAGCGCGCGATTTTTGCCATCCGGCGTCGTAAATAATTTGCTGGCCATAATTTTTTAGACAGGCCCATTCTGCTCCCAGGCTCGCCTTCCTTCATCATTCCGGTCATTCGCATGGGCGAACTGTCGGAGAATGAAAGGCTTACGCTGAACGCGCGGAAAAAGTGCGCGGTTAGCGTCGGGATTGGTTAAATTGGGCCGGGGAGAGAATCGGATAATGCTTCCGGCTCGTCAATCTTTTCAGCACCGCGAGCTTCCGGATAACTAAGTCCTGACAACTGCCTTAGTGGGTGACGGCAATACCACCACGGTCAGCCAGTAGTCGGCGAACGATTGCATAAACCGGATGAGTTCCTGGAAATCGAGTGGTTTCACGATGTAGGAACTGCACCGAAGCTGATACATTTCGAGAATCTCCTGATCGTCCTGGGAAGATGTCAGGATGACGACCGGCAAATGGCGCAAGTGCTCGTCTTTGGTGATCTCGGACAGAACCTCGCGCCCGTCCATGCGGGGCATGTTCAAGTCGAGCAGGATGATGTCGGCGGTTGGCGCATCGGCATACTGGCCTTGTTTACGAAGGAAGGCCATACACTGCTCGCCATCCTTAACGGAATGGAGATTGACGGCGAGCTTGGACATTTTGAAAACCTCGCGCGTCAGATACAGATAATCTGCCTGATCATCAACATGCAGAATTTCCATCGGCCGGTTAAGCGCTCGTGATGTTATGCTCATAGTGCTGCCTTCGCCATGTCCGGGATGGTGAATTTAAATGTGCTGCCGTGACCTTCTCCCGCCGATTCCGCCCAGATTTTGCCGGCGTGCCGATGGACGACGCGGCGGCAGACGGCCAGGCCGATGCCCGTTCCAGGATATTCCTGCTGGTCGTGCAACCGCTTGAAGATCTCAAAAATGCGCTCGAGATGTTTTGAGGCGATGCCGATGCCATTATCCCGGACGGAAAACAACCAGTTGCTTCCGTTAAGCTCGGCCGAAACGTGGACGTGCGGCGGTTTTTCACCGTGATATTTCAGTCCGTTTCCGATCAGGTTCTGCATCAATTGGATCAATTGCGAGCGGTCGCCCATCACCGCCGGCAGTTCGCCGGCCGAGACCTCGCCGCCCGCATCGTCAATGGACGCCTGAAGCAACCGGACCGAGTCCTCGTAAACGTCCCGCAGCGAAACCAACTCGAACGGTCGCGCGCGCGAGTCCACCCGGGAATAGGTCAGCACATCCTGAATCAGGAGGTGCATTTGTCGGCTGGATTCGACGATCCGGTTCATCCATTCGTCGGCTTGGGCATCCAGTCGGCCGGCATAATTCGCTTTCAGAAGTTGCACGAATCCATTGATGTTGTGCAATGGAGTTTGCAAGTCGTGCGACGCGACATAGGCGAACTGCCCCAACTCGACATTGCTTCGCTCCAAGGCATCGTTGGAACGCGTTAATTCGGTGTTGATCACGGCCAGCTCGTCCGCGAGCTTGCCCTTCTTTTCGAGCTGAAACGCCAGCTCCACCTTGGCGGCGGCCAGGGCTTGATTCACCAGCAGCCGGTCTTTAAGATCGGCCCGGAGTTGGTCTTCCCTCTCCTTGCGCTCGGCGATGTCGCTGAGCAGGATGCGTAATTTGAGGACGGATTCGATCTCGATTTTTTCCCAGGGCAGGGATCGTTGGCTGACGGTTTCCCGCCAAAGCTCAAAGCTCTTGCGGGGGGAGAGTCGCGGTCCGTTTGGTCCTGCCGCCAAGGGAAGTTCATTGGGGTTCCCCGCCCAAGTCAGCGTTCGGATGGTTTCGGGCCGGAAATAAAAAATCAGTCCCAAAGGACTTCGCGAAAAGCAAAAACCCAGGACGCCGCTGGCAATGGTGGCAAAATCTTTTGCGGGGGGATAATGCCCTGACAAATGATCGGTCTGGAAAATGGGATCAAACGCGCCCGATTGGCCGGCCGGCTGGGTCATCATCCACCGTCCCAATTCCGCCATTTCTGGAATTTTTGGGGTCTCTCCCACCTGGTGCCAGTTTTCCTGGAAGAAGATGGCCGCGCCCCCGCAATTCATTTTACATCCCAGATGATTTGTGCCGGCAGTAAAGGCGGAGAAATCTGAAGCCGGCGTCAGTTTTGCGATCAGGTCATAATTCGCTGCTTCCATGGAAATTCGATACGCAGCAGTTTCCGCCGCCTCCGCCCACAACACTTGTTGCGAGGCGCTGCACGCCAGGAATTCACACGCCGCGCGCACGCGGTAGGACATTACTTTGGGCGTGTTGTGATGGCACGCGACCAATCCCCAGAGTTCGTCCCCTCGTCTCAGGGAAAGCGTCAATGCCGCCCGGACGCCCATGTTATCCAGATATTCCGTATACATGATGGACGCGCCCCGCAACGAGCAATAGGTCATGTCGAGCGGACTCCCCGTATCCGGATTCAACAGCGGCACCATCTCAACCAGCGCGGCCCGGACATCGGGAACGGGCCGCGACCAGATTTTCTTGAATATTTCCCGGGCCGGTCGGGGGATATCATGGGCGGGATAACGGAAGCCGAGCCACGCGGCCTGATCGTCACGTTTGGATTCGGCGATGACCTCCCCGCTGTCGTCCGGGTGGAAGCGGTAAACCATCACGCGGTCCATGTCCGTAATGCGTCGCACCTCATCGGCGATGGATTGTGACAGCGACTTGATGCTGCTGGTCGCCTGAAAGCGAGTCAACGTCTTCCGCACTAATCCATAGTAATCCGGGGCGACGCGCAGGTGATCCGGTGGTTCCGGTTCGGAAGCGGGGGCATTTTCCAATTCCAAAAATGCCAGGCCCGAGTGGGTGTGCAGACTGACATGCAGATCGCCGCCGTTTTTTTCTTCGCCCGCCTTGAGTGTCGCCAGATAGAGGGGTGACTTTTCCACTCTCGCTTGGTCCAAAGCAAGTTTTATGATCCGGGCCACCGATTCGCCAACGGCGAGGGCGGCGTTTTTTCCCAGCAGTTCAGCCGGGGCGCTTCCGAGCCACTCCAAGCTGTTCTCGCTGACCTGGAGGATGGTCAAATCGTTTTGGCGCAGCACCAGCAGAACGCCATAAGACTGGATGCAGCCCGGGGTTTGAACCGGCTCGTGATCGCATTTTTCCAGGGTGGTTCCGTGCCGCTTGATGCTGTAGGGAAAATTATGATCCATAAGCCGGCGTCGGCGTTGGTTCCGTTTTCAGCATCGAGTCGCGAAACCGGCCAAAAGTTGCTTTTGCTCCTTTGACGGCGCGTTCAATTTGCCCTTCGGTGGTGCAATAGCGCGAGGCGCTGGTTTGAAAAGCTTTCCACATTTCGCCCGTCTTGGCGCCATAACTGTTGAAAAATAGGCCCCCGTTCGCCGGACCAATTCCAAGCTTTGCCAGGTGGCGGCTGATAAATTGACCTCCCAGGGTGGCTCCCTCCAGGACGTAAAGGCAGCCAAGAGCAAACGCCGGGTCAGGTTGGGGTGCATAAGAGTCAACGGATGCGTGGCTGACTGGCGCAACGTGCAGGAAACGCAAATCTTCCTCCAGCAGCGGCGTTTTCCGGCGCGCTTCAAAGTCAATGCCGATGGCGGACCAGTCGACGGCGGCCAACTCGGCCTCCAGAGACTGATAAAGAATCCAGGTTTTGACCAGATGCGCCTGGTAAGCCGGCAGAGAGCAAAAATTCTTCAGCGGATCGATGATGGCTTCAATATCGTTGTGCTCCTGCCCGGTCGAAGATTTCAAACGCTCAAATAAGCTGCTCATAAATTCAAAGGAAAATCAACGGAATCAATAATAATCAGCTATTTGCTCAGTTTTGCGGGTCGGGTGCCGGCCACCCGATGACGGGAATATGCGTTCCCATTTCCCTAAAATATTAGCCGGTTAATGGCGAAAAGGGTATGGGGTGTTCACCCCACAGCGTGTCTCCCGCCGGGGCGGGCGAAGCCTTTTGATGCTAATATTGACGGAAGGTGATTGGCGATAACCACCATTCCCGGATTGAATCCACTGAATAAACCGGTAGGCTGCTGGCGAACGATGAAATTTCTATTGATCGCTATTTTGTGCCTCGGCGGGATCGGCCAACTGCATGCCCATGCGGCCTTGATCCGCCCCGGCGAGCCCTGGCTGGATGATCGCGGCCTCCCCATTCAGGCCCATGGCGGCGGCATCCTTCGCGTCGGTGACACCTACTATTGGTTTGGCGAGGATCGCGGACAAAATAATTTGCCCGGGCGACGCTATGTCGGGTGCTATTCTTCGCGTAATCTGGTGGACTGGAAATTCTGCCGGCAGGTGGTGGCCCTGGCCGATCCGGAACAGTTAGGCGCAGGCTGGATTCTGGAGCGCCCCAAGGTTTTCTACAACGAGCCGACCAAAAAATACGTCATGTACGCTCATCTGGATGACCGGCAATATCAACTGGCGCGGGTAGCCGTGCTGACCAGCGATACGGTGGACGGCGAATACCAGTACCTGAAAAGCTTCCGGCCGCTGGGTGAGCAAAGCCGCGACATCGGCCAGTTCATCGACGATGATGGTTCGGCGTATCTGATTTTCGAAGACCGGCCGCACGGTTTTCATATTGCCCGGCTCTCGCCGGACTACCTGTCGGTCGATCGCGATGTTTGCTTGATTCCCGAAGCGTTGGAGGGGGGCGCCCTGGTGCATTATCAGGGATTGTATTATGCCATTGGTTCTCGATTGACCGGATGGCGGCCGAACCCAAACAAGTTTGCCACGGCCACCTCGCTGTCCGGCCCCTGGTCTAAGTTCCGGGACATCGCGCCGCCGGCAACCAACACCTACGGATCGCAGTCGACGATGATGCTGAAGGTCGCCGGGACTCGGGGCACGACGGTAATTTTCATGGGCGACATCTGGCACCCCAGGAAGCAATGGGATTCGCGATATCTATGGATGCCCGTGACCCTCGGGTGCGGACAATTGTATTTGCCGGCGCCCACGCCTTGGAAACTCAATATGCATACTGGCAAAACGCGGTTAATCTTTTAAGCTTTCCCCATGAAATCAACCCTCGCTGCCGCGTTGCTGCTCTCTTCCCTGATTTTAGCCCGGGCGGAAATTCAAACCCCCGTGCCGCTGTGGCCGGGGGGCGCTCCTGGTGCGTTGGGCACGAATGACAATGACATTCCCACCATTACCGCCTATTTGCCGGATGCCGGCACGACGACCGGGGCGGCCCTGGTGATTTGTCCCGGGGGCGGCTATGGGGCCCTGGCCGATCATGAAGGGCGGGGTTATGCCCTGTGGTTGAATCAGCATGGCGTGGCCGGATTCGTGTTGAAATACCGGCTGGGATCCCATGGCTACCGTCATCCCTCCATGTTGCTGGATGCGGCTCGCGGCGTGCGCTGGGTCCGCGCCCATGCGGCGGATTTCAAGATCGATGCGCATAAACTGGGCATCATGGGCTCTTCCGCGGGCGGCCATCTCGCCTCCACGCTGCTCACGCATTTTGACGGCGGGGATACGAATTCGACAGACGTCGTGGAGCGGCAAAGTTCCCGGCCCGATCTGGGGATTCTTTGTTACCCGGTGATTACGATGGGAGAATTGACCCATCACGGTTCGCGGGAAAATTTGCTGGGGCCGAATCCTTCCCCGGAGGACGTCAAACTGCTTTCCAATGAATTACAGGTGATGCCCCAAACGCCGCCGTGCTTCCTGTGGACCACCTTCGAGGATGAAGGGGTGCCGATGGAAAATACCATGATGTTTGCCGAGGCCCTGCGAAAAAATCATGTTCCGTTCGATCTCCACGTCTACCAAAAGGGCGGGCACGGCATGGGTTTGGGGGATAAGCCGCCGTTTGCCCATACGCATCCCTGGGCGGCGGATTGCCTGGTCTGGCTGAAGGTGCAGGGCTTCGTCGATTGAGGAGAAGTCCGTAATTGAATTCCTGGATGCAATTGCCCCGCCACCCGTTTTCATCATCCCGAATTCGTCCTTCAAAATTCATTTCCCCGCCGCCCGCGTGAAAATTTGATGGCTTGTGGGGCCGTTTTTTAAGATATTTCGTCGGATGAAATCCATGACGGGTTACGGTCGCGGCGAATGCGCCCGAGACGGTTTCAAGATCACCGTTGAAGCCAGTTCGGTAAATCGCAAACAAGCCGAAATTTACACCAACCTGCCGCGCGAGATGGAAACACTCGAGACGCAGGTTCGTGACCTCATCAACCGGCAGGTTGCCCGCGGCCGGGTGACCGTGCGCGTAACCTTGCATTCCGCCGAGGGCAAGCTGTCCGCCCGGATGCATTTGAATGTCCCTCTCGCCAAAGCTTACGCCAGCGAGCTGGCCAAGCTGGCCAGGCAACTCAAGCTGTCCGATCCGATCACCCTCGACCAGATCATTCGTGCTCCCGGTGTCTACCAGACGGACGCGGACCTGACCGACGCGGCCGATTTATGGCCGGCCGTGGAAAAGTCCCTGAACGAAGCGCTGGCCGGCCTGGTAAAGATGCGGGAACGCGAGGGCGCCCATCTGGCCAGGGATCTGGCGACCCGCATTGGAATCATGAAAAAAAGCGCGGAGCGGATTCAGAAACAGGCGCCGGTCACGGCGGAAAACTACCGCCGCCAGTTAATCGAGCGTGTCAAAAGCGCCGGGCTGGAAGCCATTGCCGCGGATGACGACCGGCTGTTGAAGGAAATTGTGCTCTTTGCCGACCGGTCGGATATCTCGGAGGAACTCACGCGTTTGCAGAGCCACTTTGTTCAGTTTGCCGATTGTTGCCGGACCAGGGAACCGGTCGGCCGCACGCTGGATTTTCTGGCGCAGGAAATGAATCGCGAAATCAACACCATCGGTTCGAAAGCGAATGATGGTTTGATTTCCTGCGAAGTCGTCACCCTCAAGGCCGAGCTCGAAAAATTCCGTGAACAGGCGCAAAACGTCGAATGAACACTCCCGACGCCCCCGATCCGAAAAAAAAGAAAAAACCGCCCTTGCCTGAGACCAAGGCGGCGCCGTTGCTCATCGTGATTTCCGCGCCTTCCGGCGGCGGGAAAACCACGCTGTGCCAGTTGCTGCTGGCCGCCCGGCCCGAAATGAGCCGGGCGATCACCTGCACCACCCGGCCGCCGCGCCCCGGCGAACAAAACGGGGTGGATTACCATTTTTTCGACGCCACCGAATTTTTGAAACGGGTCCAGGCCGGCAACTTTTTGGAACACGCCACCGTCTTCGGGCATAGTTATGGCACGCTCAAATCCGAATTGCTGGATAATTTGCGCAAAGGCCGGGATGTCTTGTTGAACGTCGATGTCCAGGGCGCCGCGACCATCCGGGAAAAGGCGCTGGAAATCCCGGAGCTGCGGGAAGCGCTGGTAACGGTTTTCCTGACCCCGTTCTCCCTGGACATTTTGGCAGCGCGCCTCAAGAAACGTGGCACCGACGATCCGGCGGTGATTCAGAAGCGGCTGGCGGTGGCCCGGCACGAGATTCAACAATGGAAGAATTTTGATTACCTGCTGCCGAGCGCGAGCAAGGAGGAAGACTTGCGCCAGATGTTGTATATCGTTGATGCGGAAAAAATGCGCACCACCCGTTCGCAGCCGCCGGTGCTGTGAGGGCGGGATTGCCTTGCGGATTGGTGAATTCGGTTCAAATTGGGGAATCCAGTTCGGTTTATGAGCGTTTCAAAAAAGATTATTCTGGGCGTGACCGGTTCGATCGCCGCGCATAAGGCGGCGGACCTGGCCAGCCAGTTGACCCGGCATGAGCACGATGTCCGCGTCGTGATGACCGCCGACGCCCAGCGTTTTATCACTCCGCTGCCTTTTAAGACCCTCACGCGGCATCCCGTCGTGACCGACCTTTACGATGAAGATGAAGGGTGGAAGCCCACCCACATTGAGCTGGCCGACAGCGCGGATCTGCTCCTGATTGCCCCGGCCACGGCGAATTTGATCGCGCGCCTGGCCCATGGTCTGGCCGACGATGCCCTGACCTGCGTGGCTCTGGCGCTGAATCCCCGGGCGAAGATCCTGATTGCCCCGGCCATGAATGGAAAAATGTGGTTGCATCCGGCCACGCAGGAGAATGTGAAAACGCTGAAGGCGCGGGGGGCGGAATTCATCGGTCCGGACGAAGGGATGCTGTCGTGCGGCTACGAAGGCGTTGGCCGCCTGTGGCCGGTGGCCGGAATTGTCGACCGGGCCCTCGAGCTGCTCCGCTGAGTCTTTCGGAATCAATTATGCAACCAGACCGTTTAGCCTCCGTGAAACGGCTGTTCACCTTGTTTGAAATTCCCGAGCCGCAGCCCGCCCGGCTGCTGCAGCGAATCGAGGTGATGGAGCGGAATATCATGATTCCCCTGCGGCTGGCCTTCATTGTCATCATCGCCTATTCCTTGAAATACCGGCCGTGGATGGCGGAAGTGAACAATCTTCTGGATATCACGCTGGAAACCTTTGAATACGTTTTTTGGGTTTATATCGTCGCCAGCGGTCTGCTGACGATACCGGTGCTGATGGCGTGGCGCTGGCCCCTGGCGATCGTGCAGTGGACCGTGGTGACCAGCAGTCTGATCGATGCGTTGCTCGTGGCGGGCGTGGCGTTGATCACCGGCGGGCTGGACAGCGTGGTGTTCTGGCTATTCCTGGGGTTGATTATCCGGAATGCGGTGAGTGTGCCGCCGGGTTTTTCCCAGCTGTTCCTGAATTTTGCCGTCAGCCTGTGTTATGTGCTGGTGGCGGTGCTTTCGACGAGCATCATTTCCAATCTGGACGAGACCACCCTGCGCGCTTTTGACCAGGCGCCGCACGAAGAAATGGGCGAACCCTTTGTGCTCCGGCTGGTGGTGCTGTGGCTGACGGCCGCCAGTTGCTATGGCGCGCAAGCCTTTCTCGAGCGGCAGCGTATGGCGCTGGAGGAATTCGAGGAGCTGGCCGCCCGGGAAGGCCAGTTGCGTGCCGCCGGCCGACTGTCCGCCGAGTTTGCCCACCAAATCAAAAACCCCCTCGCCATTATCAACAACGCGGCCTTCATTTTGCGGAAATCCCTCCGTGACGCCCACCCCTCCGCAATTACGCAGATTGAGATCATCCGCGAAGAGGTGTCCCGCGCGGATCAGGTGATCAACCAGATCATGAACTACGGCCGCTTGAACGAGGGCCGCATCGAAAAGTTGGCCCCCGTGGAGGAGTTGGACCGCGCCGTCGCTCAGGTCTTTCCGCCAGGGATTATTTCGAGCTACCGGATTCATCGGCGGGTGGGCCAGGACTTTCCGCCCTTGCTGATGCAGCGGAATCATCTGTCGGAGATTTTGGTCAACCTCCTGCAAAACGCCCGGGAAGCCTGCCCGGCCGGCGGGGATATCTACGTGACCGCCGTTTGCCGGGTGAACTATTCCACGGAATTCACCGTGCGCGATTCCGGTCCGGGAATATCGCCCGATAAGATCAAACAGATCTTTGAAGCCTACTATACCACCAAGGAAAAGGGGACGGGACTGGGGCTGGCGATCGTGAAACACAATATCGAGCTCTATGAAGGCAAATTGCATGTGGATTCCGAGCTTGGAAAAGGGGCGAAATTTACCATAGTCTTTCCCGCCCGCACACTGCCCAGAATATTGAAGAAATGAATGCTCACCTGCCGCCCATCCTGATCATCGATGATGAAAAAAATATGCGCCGTTCGCTCCAGACGATGCTGGAGGCGGAAGGCTACCGGGCACAGACCGCGGAATCGGCCGAGGCCGCCCTGACCGTCCTGGCTCGCGAGGAGTTTTTTCTGGTGATCACCGATGCCCGTCTGGGCGGGATGAACGGCTATGATTTGCTGAAGAAGATTCACCAGCAGTGGCCCCAGCTTTCCACCTTGATGATCACCGCCTACGCCACGCCCAAGCTGGCGGTGGAGGCGATTCAGGCCGGAGCGCTGGATTACATTGCCAAGCCGTTTGCTCCCGAGGAGTTGCTGCATGCCGTCAAAGGTTGCGCCGAACGGCATCAGTTGTTGCGGGAGAATACCGCCTTGCGCTCCCGGGCCCATGAGCAGGTGACGCTGGAAAATATTGTCGGGGAATCCGCGGGGATTGCCGAAATACGGATGCTGATCCAGACGGTGGCGCCGACGGATGCGCGCGCCCTCATCCTCGGCGAGAGCGGAACGGGCAAGGAGTTGGTCGCCGGCGCGATGCATCACCTGAGCCGGCGCCGCCAGGCGGAGTACATCCGCATCAATTGCGCCGCCATTCCGGAAATGCTGCTGGAAAGCGAACTGTTCGGTCACGAAAAAGGCGCGTTTACCGGGGCGGTCAAGCAAAAGTTGGGGAGGATGGAGGAAGCGGACGGGGGAACGGTGTTCCTGGATGAGATCGCCGACATGGGCCGCGCTTTGCAGGCTAAACTGCTCCGATTTTTGGAGGATGGCACATTCAACCGCGTCGGCGGCACCGAAGAGCTGCAGGTGAATGTCCGCCTCGTCGCCGCCACGAACCGCGATATCGTCACGACCATCGCCTCGGGCGATTTCCGCGAGGACCTGTTTCACCGGTTGAACGTGGTGCAATTCAAGCTCCCCCCCTTGCGTGATCGCGGGGACGACGTCCTGTTGCTGGCGGAACATTTTCTCAAGATTTTCCGGGCTTCCATGAATAAAAATATTCAGGGATTTTCCCCCGCCGCCCGTCAAAAATTGCTGGGCCACCGTTGGCCGGGGAACATCCGGGAATTGCGCAATGTCGTCGAGCGGGCGGTCATTCTGGAATCCAGCCGGGAGATCCAGTCCGGCAGTCTTCCGGATTTTTTTGTGGAATCCCGGCTCCAGAAACCCGCCGCCCCCCCACCGGCGGCGGATGAATCATTGGACGATGCCCTCGGAAGGTTGGAGCGGGAGCTGATCACCGGCGCCCTGGAACAAAATGGCCACAGCCTTGCGCGGACCGCGGAACGGCTCAAACTCACGCGTCACGCATTGCGTTATCGCATGCAAAGGCTTAATATGAAACCCGATCCCGAGCCGCCCGGTGCCGCCCGCGATTATTCTGAAACAACCTGATTCATGAAAAATTCGATGTTCTCAGTATTGACGCCGATGCAAACGGATTTGGTCGACATTGGTGTTTTGTTCGCCGTGGTTGCTCTGGTGTCTTTGTTCACCCTGGTGTGGTTCTTTAAACTAAACCATCGGAAACGCCGCAAACGGAAACATCGTCATTCGCAGAAGCAGGCCCAACTGGCCCTTTCGCAACGGGGCGGTCTGCCCCCGGTCCGCGACCCTTCCAGCAGGCCCAATCCCCCCTCGATACCCTGATCCACGTCCTTTCCGACCAGGATTTGATTCGCGCTGCCGCCGCATGCAACAAAGCCAGACCATTACACAAAAAAGTGCCTCCAACCTCGCACTCGCGTTTGTCATGCTCCCGCGCCCCAAACGTGATGCCATGTCCGCCTTATACGCCTTTTGCCGCGAAGTGGACGACGTGGCTGATGAGGAGACGAGGCCGGTCGCCGAGCGCCGTGAACAACTTTCCGCCTGGCGGGAGGATATCCGGCGGGCCTGCGAAAATAAATCCCCTCAGTTTCCCCTGAACCAGGAATTTCAGCCCGTCATCCAGCACTACGGACTTCGCTTCGAACTGTTTGATGAATTGATCAAGGGCTGCGAAATGGATCTCGATACCCTGCGTTATCGCACTTTTGACGACCTGGATTTGTATTGTTATCGCGTGGCATCCGTCGTCGGTTTGCTGAGCATCGAAGTGTTTGGCTACCGGAATCCGGCTTGCCGCGACTACGCCGTTTGCCTGGGCAAAGCCTTGCAATTGACGAACATCCTGCGCGACGTGCGCAACGACGCCGCCCGCGGCCGCATTTACCTGCCCGAAGACGAGCTGCGGAAGTTTAAGGTGGAAGAAAGCGAGATATTGGATTCGGTCTATTCCGAACGTTATTTTGCCTTGGCCAATTCCGTGGCCCTGCGTGCCAGGCATTTCTACCAAATGGCCCTCAAAACCCTCCCCCCCGAAGACCGGCGGTCCATGGTGGCGGCGGAACTCATGGGTTCGGTTTATTGGCGGCTATTCCAAAAACTTGAGCGTAAACGTTTTAATGTTTTTGGCCCGCAGCCGTTGCGCCTGACTAAACCCCATAAGGTGGCGCTGATCCTGCGTTCGTGGCTCCGGTCTGCCGTCGGCGTGACGTCCCCTGACTATGGCACTACCTAAGACCATCCGCCGTCTGATTGTCAACGCGGATGATTTTGGCCGGTCTGATTCCATCAATCAGGCGGTGATTCGATCGCATCGCGAAGGCATCCTAACCACCACCAGTTTAATGGTGAACGAACCGGCCTGCGAAAGGGCGGTTGCGCTGGCCCGCGAAAATCCCCGCATGGGGGTCGGCCTCCATCTGACCTTACTGATGGGTCATTCGGCACTCAAACCCTCGAAGATTCCCGGCTTGGTAAATTCACAGGCCGAATTCAGCAACAATCCCGTGCAAGTCGGCATGGCGTATTTCTTTAGACGCGGATTGCGCGCTCAGCTGCGCGCCGAAATTCATGCGCAATTTCAACGCTTCCGCGCGACCGGTCTGCCGTTGGATCACGTGAACGGTCATTTGCACATGCATTTGCACCCCGTCGTCTTCCAGATTCTGATGGACGATGCTGCGGAACTGGGAATCACCCATCTGCGACTGACCCGGGACTGCCTGGCTCGCAGCCGCCGGATGGCCCGTGGCCGCTGGCTTTATCGCGTATCTCATGCCGCTATTTACGAGTGGTTGTCCCAACGCGCCCGCCAGCCGTTGCGCGAGCGCGGGATCAAACATGCCGAAATCACCTTTGGCCTGTTGCAAAACGCCTTGGTGGATGAAGATTATCTGTTAAAACTATTGCCGGACCTGCCGGAGGGCGATGCCGAGCTTTACTCGCACCCTTCCCTCGACGAATTCAAAAATGAATTTCAGGCCCTGATCAGTCCCCGGGTGAAAGAACGCGTGGCTGGGCTGGGGATCCGGCTGATCCGTTACCAGGATTTATAAATATGTTCAAGTTGCTGATTGTCCTTCTCATTGGGCTGACCTTTGAGTCCACCGGCGTCGTGCTTTTAAAAAAAGGCATGAATGGAATTGGCGATATCCAGGGTTATCACGCGGCGGAATTGCTTCGCGTTTTCAAGTTGGGCGTGACGAGCCCCCAGATATTGCTGGGAGTTTTCTTTGAAGCCCTGTTCTTTGCGTGCCTGCTGCTGCTCATGTCCAAGAGCGACATCAGTTTTCTCTGGCCCCTCACCGCCCTGAGCTTTGTTTTTGCCACCATCGCGGCCATTGTTTTCCTTCATGAATCCGTTTCCTGGAGCCGCTGGGTGGGGGTGGCGCTGATCATGGTCGGCGCCGCGTTCATCAGCTACAGCGAACATGCCAAGGAAAAAGCGGCGCCGCCCGCTCCCCTCGAATCCACTACGATGAAGTGATTTCGGCCAGCACGCCGGCGAGCTGTTTGGCCGCAAAGCGGGTGCTCTTTTGCAAGCGCAGCAACCGTTTGATTTTGCCCGGTGACCGGGCAATCGCCCAGGCCAGCTTCCCAAAATCCAGGTTCTTGTCCGGCTTCGACAGGGCATTGAAATCCAGCGGCAAATCCTCATCCGCCGGGTCAGATACGACGCGGACCGTCGCACACGGAATGTTGGCCGCGCGGCAGGCCTCCTGTATCGCGCCGGATTCCATTTCCACGGCATCCGCCTGGGTTTGCGCCCGCAATTGCCGCTTCTCCGCGACCGTGGTCGCAATCCGGTCGGCGCAAAAAATGTTCGCCGGTTTGGCTCCGGTTGATATCAGCCGGGCATACAGCCGGGCAACCTCGCTGGCGAAGATCACCGTGCCAACCTTGAGTTCCGGATCCAGGCCGCCGGCAAATCCGCACGTCAAGACCAGGGCCGGAGTTTGATTGGCCAATGCCGCACGAATGGAGCGGGTGGCATTGAGCCGCCCAATTCCCACCAGCAGAATTTCGACCGACGAATTATGGGCCGCGATGGCTCGGAACGGGGCGGCTTCTTCCTTCAGCGCAAAGCAAACGAGTATTTTCATCAGATCACATCCGGGCGCAAAACCCGGTCTACTTGATTCCGGCCAGACGCTCTTTCCAGATCCGATAAAGTTCCACCGTGGCCCGAACGTCACGGAGGCAGTATTCGGCAATTTCCCGGAAATGGCCTTCCGCCATCAGCCGTCCCACGTCCATGCCCGTCACCCCGTGACTCTTGGGCGATTCGATGCCGAAGCATTTGCAGTAAAAATCCAGGTTGAAACGCCGGGCGGCGCCGTCGCGGCCGCTCACGCCGAAAAACGTCAGCTGTTCCGCCAGATCGCAGTGCGGTTCGGTGGCGTAACGATAGCCCAGCCAGTTCTTCTTTGAAATCGGCACATTCAAAAGGGCCGACCGCAGGTAAACAAACGGGACGTCGAATCCCCGGCCATTGAAGGTGGCGATCGAATCATAGTGTTTGGCCACGTCCCAGAAGGCTGTCAATAGCTCCGTTTCGTCCACGCAGGGAACAAATTCCACCGGCCCCGCCTCGGTGGCATCCTCAAAATCCTCCGCGAGGAAAAGGGTCTGGCCGCGCTGGCTTTCGGCGTTAAGCATGGCGATGCAAACTACCTGGGAGGTAAACGGCCACAGTGCCATGGTTTGCTGGATTTCCGCCTGCTTGGCCAGCCGGGCTGGTTCTTCGCTCAATTTGGCTGCGTCCCGCAGGAGATATTCCTGCTGCACTTCATCAAAGTTGTCGATCGGTTGGGCGGTGGTCTCGATGTCAAAAATAAGGGTGGCCATGTGAAGTGTCGTCGCTTGTTGTAAAAAGTTCCTTCACCGCTGGCAAACCTTTTCGCTTGTTCGGTGGGAAAACGTGGGCCGTGGACCGAATGCCGGGATGTTTTTCAGGTGGTCCGGGGCTGGCGCGGCACCACTTCCACGGCGGCCTGGTTTTTCGCAATCATGTTGGCCGGCAGGATGCCCCGCCAGAAAACATTCGGATATACCATCGCGTTACGGCCCAGAATGGTCCCCGGGTTCAGCACGGCATTGCAGCCGGCTTCCGCCCCGTCGCCCAGTAACGCGCCAAATTTGCGCAACCCGGTGTCCAGCGGAACGCCGTCTACTTCCACTTCGATATTGCCGGGAAACAATTTGAGATTGGAGATTTTTACGCCGGCCCCGATATGGGATTTGTAGCCAAGAATCGAATCCCCTACATAATTGAAATGGGGAACCTGGGCGCCGTTGAAAAGGAGGCTGTTCTTTAGTTCGCTGGAATTGCCCACCACACACCCGTCGCCAATTATGACATTTTCCCGAATATAGGCGTTATGCCGGATCTGGCAGTTTTTCCCGATAATGGCCGGACCTTTGATCATCGCGCCATCTTCCACCAGGGTTCCCTCGCCAATGGAAACGTGGTCGCCAATATACGCCACGCCCTCGCATTTGTTGCCGAGCCCCGCTTTGAAGTTTTGCCGGAGGTATTGCTCGATCTTCTTGAGCGCCTCCCACGCGAACTGGGTGCCCTCAAAAATGGCGGCGTGGTCCGTCTGCGTCAGGTCAAACAAATCAGCGGCTTTGAACATGCGGTCACCTTAACGGAAAATGCCGCGCCGGCAAAGTCAATTGGTCCAAACCGCGCGGCCAACCCCCCCGCTCAGGGCAAGGATGTTTAATGAATAGATGATCAGAAATTCTTATATAGGGTACTACTCTTTCTGTAAAAGGAATTGAGGAATCCGGCGGCATTTGTTATACTCCGCGATGTGGGTACCGGAAGCACGACCAGAATGACCTCAAGCCCCCATATCGCCGGCTGTGAATTGTCTTTTGACAGGTGGAACGTTTTCGGTGATCAGGTTAGCGTGCCGGAAAGCGGATCTTCATTTTAAACAGAATTATGAAACGTGTATTAGTGTGGAGGGCGGTGGTTTGCGGGCTATGGATGCTTAACCTATTGCCGTTAACCGTTTTGGCCCAGGATACCGCCTTTAGCTACCAAGGGGACCTTCAAATTAATGGCAATCCCGTCAACGGTGCGTTTGATATTCAGTTTACGCTCTTCTCCACCAATTTCAGTGGGACCCCCATCGCTGGACCCGTTACAAACGCCGCCGTCACAGTGAGTAACGGGGTCTTTACCACTGCCGTGGATTTTGGCAATGCTTTTGGCGGCAGCCAAAATTGGCTCGAAATCGCGGTGAGTACCAATGGCGCAAACGCATTTACCACCCTGGCTCCGCGTCAGCCGATTCATCCCGTCCCTTCGGCCGTTTTCGCCAATACTGCCAGTAATTTAAGCGGTTTGCTTCCCGCAGCCCAATTGACTGGTTCCATTGCTATCACCCAATTACCTCCCAATATCCTCACCAACGGCTATGCCGACACCATTTCCTTTCCGGGAAATGTATCCGCCCGGACTTTGGCGGCGGCCGCCCTGATCGGCGACGGCAGTGGTCTGACCAATCTCCCGATTGCGAATATCAGCGGACTGGGCGGTTTGGCGACGGCCTCCACCGTCTCCAGCAACAATCTTTCCGGCCAGATCAACGCGGGGCAGGTATTTGGCGCGTTGTCCGGCAATCAATTGCCGGTGAATGTCCTGA
>Ga0302319_10004280_pt1 | contig 29362 bp, 44 predicted proteins | sample Bog_T0_2_FD_203319 | JGI IMG/M metagenome (GOLD analysis project Ga0302319, IMG submission 203319) | Peat permafrost microbial communities from Stordalen Mire near Abisko, Sweden - Bog_T0_2 | ecosystem: Environmental > Terrestrial > Soil > Wetlands > Peat | place: Sweden: Abisko, Stordalen Mire... | reverse complement strand
TCTCGCAGGTGGTTCTATCCTTGTTACCCCTGGTATCATCCCTGCTCCGGTTAACGTGGCAACGGGTATTGTTGGGTTAGCTCAACATGACTCAAACGCTAACTACGGCGGCACGATTATCCCTCCGGCTCCTATTCAAAATGTCTTCGGTATCTCCCAAGTTGGTGGACTCCTTCCGATCTCACCATCTCAGACACTTGTTGTCACTTTTGGCTTCGGTGTGGCACTTGGTATTAACTTGACTGCAACAACTGGGTGGGTTTCTGGTGGAACTCAGCAAGCCACTCTCGGGACTCCGGTCGGTCTTAATATAGACCCCGTCACTGGGTTCTATGTAGCTGACCCAACCTCCACAAATCTAGTCGCTGTCATCACTGGAAAGATTAATGGTCCATTCGCTTCCTCGGAAGCACTGTACCCAGGTGCAGGCAGTGATGTGGGTAACCTCGGAGCACGGGTAAGAATCGTGTTCAACCTTGCTGCTCTCGCAGTCTCCCTCGGAGAATAATTAAGTGTCAAACTTGCTCAACAGTAGGACTTACTTCCAAGCTCAAACGAAGCAGTTGAATAAGATTTACACAAATTCAACTCCGACTGAGCCACTTCGTTATCCCTCCGTCTTCAACAACTATGAGGGTGACCCGGCACACGGTTACCTCCAAATGATGTCCTTGGTGGGTTTCGGGATTCTTGACGAACTGATCGAAGGTCAGGCCGCTGCAATTGATGCCTCAAAAGAAGGTCTCGTCAGTCTTTTCCCGTATGTATCCTATGCGCTAAAGTATCAAGTCACTAAGATAATGATGAGGGAAGATGCCAAACGAATCATTCCGAAACTTCCTGGGTTACTTCGGTACTCCTCTGATCAGACCAAGGAGTTCTTGTTCTGGAATGTTTTTAACCTGGCGTTTAACCCTGCCATCGTACTCGCCGACGGGCAGCCCCTTTGCTCTAACGCACATCCCCTCCAAGGGGCATCTGCACAACCACTAGTTCACGCTTACAGCAACTATCTAGGAGCAGTCTCCCTTACGGTCGAAACGCTTCAACAAGCATACGTCCTAATGGCGAACATCCCAGATGACCGTGGCCTTGTCACCCACAGAACCCCTTCGCAGTTGATCTTCCCACTCGGCTTGCAGCAGACGGCTTCAGAGCTTCTGTCCTCAACCTACTACCCAACCTCAAATGAGAACAGAATCAACGCGGTCGCTGGTTCAATCACCCCAATGCCAATCGTGTACCTTACCGCCGCTGCTGGCGGACCATTTCCGTGGTTCGTGCTTGCTGGCAAAGGCGAACCCGGTCAAGACTCCCACTCAGTCTTCGCCTCAGTCAAATGGGACGAACAGCGTTCATGGATGGACGAACAAAGCGAGAACATGTTCCAATCAACTGAGTTCCGCGCTGTCTGGGGTACCGTAGATGCTAGAGGCGTTGTCGGATCTATGGGTGCCTAAGAAGAAGAAGGTCCCTAGATTGGGACCTCCTACGAACCTTAGACCTGGGGGACCGCACAAGGGAATCAAAGACACACCTAGACCAGAACGAGAGCGAGAAGCTCTAAAAGAGGAAATTACAGATGTCCAATATCCAAGCGAAGAATAGGAACCCAAAAGGTCTTGGCTATAATAGTTGGACTCCTATTTCTTATTTGACACCTGTGGGTCCTGGTGGTGGTCCTTTCCCAGCTTCTCTCGGCTTGAACATGAAGTTTACCCATCTCTCGTACTCTCTGATTAGTGCCCCCGCTGTGGGCCTTACTGGTGTCGTGAACTTAGTTAGTGGGTACACTGCTGCTGATTCTGTTGCACCTCCTGCACTCAACACCTCATATGGTTGGGCTGACTTTGCTGGTGTCTTCGCTGCTGGTGAGACAATAACTCTTACCATCGGTACTGAGATCCCCTACAGCTACAATCAACTTCTACCTTTTGTCTACACGGTTACTACGAGAGATCTCACTCTCGAAGAAGTAGTTGCTGACTTCACTACATTTCTCAACTACAACCCGCTCTTCAATGGCTCAATGGTTGCACCTTATGCACCGTCTGAGTTCTTCGGCGGAGCGTACATTGCAAACTCTTTAGGGACTGAAATGGTTTTTCAGCCTCTGACTTATGACGCTGTTACACCTCTGTATACCTTCACAACGAATAGCTTGCACGGAACGGTTACCGCAGGTGGAGCAGCAATGGTAGCTGGAACTGGTGGTCCTAATCCCAACACAGTTCCAATTTTGGATCAAACTGACGGTAACCCTCCAATGGTTCCATCTGCTGTGGCTATACCTGGAGATGCTCTCTTCCCCGTTGATATAATCATCCCAACCTTCAATGCTAGTCAGGCATTCATCTCTGGTTCGATATACGCTACGGCTTACCATGATGCTATCTTCGCGGCTAACTCAGCCGTGACTCTCACCTTTGTCTTTAATGGTGGTACTAGCCCAACTGCTTCCTTCGTGGTAACTGTTTATGGTACTCCTGTTGATAATCACCCGCAACAACCGGCGGAAGGTCTCACCTACCTAAAAATGAATCAGTTCATTCTATAGGTGATGTATGGCAGGTAGTCACGCAACTATCGGAAACGCGGCGGGAGAAGTAATATACTCCTTCACTGCGGCAGCAGACTCAGGTCCGCTGCTTTACTATGTCTCCCCTCCAGGGATCTACCCAAACAACTACTCTCTGATTCGTTGCTTCAGAGAATTTACTCTTGGCCTAACTGGCGACGGGGCTGGTCTTGCAATTACTGCGTTCTTCACTACTGACCTTGCTACGGCAAATGGAACGAGTGCAGTTCCCGCTTGGTTTTTGTGTCCTTCTCCTTCCACGGAGTCTAGTACTCAATGGTCAAACCCAATGGTAAACGCTATTGGTTTGAATGTGCTCAACTTCAAAGCCAATGCAATTGCATTACGTTTTGTTTCTGCTCCTATTGTTGGGGGTCCTCCGATTACGGGTACGACTAACGTCATACTAATGGCAAGCTAATGGCAATGACTGAAGACGAAAAAGCAGTTCAAGGGATTAAAGATCCTAAAGCTCGTAAAGCTGCATATTATACGCGTCAGCGGCAGAACGCTTCTGCGGGTTCAGCTACTCAGAAAAAGATCCAAAGTAAGCTCAACTTCGGAGACGAAGTTCGCGGCTTTGCTAAGGATCAACTCGGCAAGATCATGTCTTCTGGTCCTTACTCCATTCCCGGAGAAAGAGCTGCAAGTGCTGGAGCAGATGTAGCTGAATCGGCTATGTCCCGCATGGTCCCTCATACAGGCGAAGAATCAGCCTCTAAATCTTTGGTTCCTGAGAGATCGACAAGTTACCAGCATCTCGGAAGGGCTACTCCCGTAAAAAAAGCCCTACCCTCTAATAAGAGGGCACTAGGATCATCTGAAGGACCACCCAAACTTGGAAGCAAGTCTAAGGGTCCGGCGCTAGGATCATCTAAAGGACCAAAGGCCGTCGGTGGACCGAAACGGAAAGCTATTTCAACTTCTAAAGAAAGTGACTACGCTGCTGAGTTAGGGACGCAAACAAAAAGATCAAAGATCCCTGGCGGGAAAAAGGGCGCGGTTAAAGGTTCTAGGAAAAAGAAGACTGGGGTTTAGTATGAACCTAGGTCAAATATCTAACACCTTTCGGTTTATGATGGATGAAGCCTCTACCAAGAGGTTTACCGCTGCTGATGTTGTGCAGCTTGCTAATCGTGCTCAGAATCAGCTTGCATTCGAAGTGGACTTCCCGCAGGCTACTCAGAACTTCCTCTTGGTAACTGATCAGCAGGAGTATCAACTTCCCGAACTTATGAAGCTCATGCGGGTCTATATTGCTTCCTTCAATCCTGCAAACCCCAATTTCCCCTTTGCCTTTAAACAAGAACTCATTGGTACTGATATCTACACCCTTGAGGGCGACATCATTGAGCAGTATGATAACACCTCTGGTTTTAGGGCAAACACCATTCCGCAGACCTCTCAATACATAGCACAAATCCCTGAAACATACCCCAAGATTCACACCCCCTTTGGCGGTCCATATCCCACTAAGGAGCCATGGCACAGAGGTAACAGCCGTCCGATGTACTACCTAAGAGGTGGCTACATTGGTGTTGTGCCTATCCCTATTCAGAATACAGCCCCTTCACCGTTCATTTACCTTTTGATCGACTACATTCCTGAACCTCCAGCATTGGTGAACCCTCCTGATGCTTCTATCTTCCCTGCTCTTTTTCTTGAGGCTATCACATGGAAGATGGTTGAATATGCGTCGTATTCTGACCACAACTCCGCCATGGTTCAGGCTCAACAGATGTACCAAAAAGAAGTAACTGAGAAGATTACTCCTTGGATACAGAGGATTCAGGCTACGAAACCTAAAACTCTTGTGCCCATCACGAAGCGTACATACTTTTCCCGTGGCGGAACTGGTGGACGCGGTACTGGTTGGGGAGGTTATTGGTAATGGCTAATTTAGGACCTGTTTACTACCCCTTTAGCATTGTCCCTTCTACGTCCAATGCAAATGTGTACCCGTATGATATTGTCATCAATACGGTCTACCCTGGCCTTATATTTGATGCCTCTGAAGCTGGAGCAACCTACGCTGTCATCCGCGAGGTTGTTGGATGTCTCTGGTTTGTCGTTAATGCCGACTTTGATGAGACTACACTCGAATGGACTCAAGAGGACCCTACGAACCCAAACATCCCAGCGTATGCCATGGAGATGTGTCAGGCAGGCACCTGGAATTGGAAGTACGGTCCTCCCACACTTATTCCTGGCACCCCTATTGTGTGGCAGGAGTTTTTCGAGATAGATGCTAATGGATCAGTCATAAGCACACCCCCAGTAGTACTGGCTTCGGGAGATCCCTCGCAACAGGTAAATCTTACCTGGGATGCTGGCAGTGCTACTGTCGTTGTGGCGCGTCAAATTGACGTAACGAACACTTCATCCTCTGTTAACTCACTTCTCGACAACTTCATTGTTAACACGGTCCAAGTCTGGGCTGTAAACGAAGAAGGCGTCCTAGTAGCTGGAGATATCCCTTATGCTCGTATAACGGGAGCCCCTATCCCACCGAGTTTCAACAACCCAACTTTCACGGGCACTTCAACCTTTACTGGTCCTGTCGTTATGGACAGTACCCTTAGCGTCGCTGGTGCTGTCACTATGACTGACGGACTCTCTGTTACGGGAGCCCCTACTGATCTATTCCAGCTTAATGTCTCCACTGGAGCTACAATAAGTGGTGGTTTAACTGTTCCCAATGGAGAAACGGTAACAGGAGGACTAACTACTGACAGCCTAGGTGTAACTGGAAACACAAGTATAGGCGGATCTTTAGGAGTAAATGGCAACACACAACTCGCTAATGTAACTCTAAACGCAGGCGACTCCATAACAGTGAATGGTACTACACCCGTAGTTACCCTTACATCACCGGACAACAGTATAGCCATTGTACAAGATACTCCTTCCTCATACCAGCTTGAGGTATCTTCAACGCATCCTCATATGGGAGCTACGTACGCTACTGCAGTTAACTTCAGTCCTCCAGCAACAACGGGTTCGATTACATTACCCGCACTACCTGGGTTAGCTAGTGACAACTTCCTGATTATATGTTCCGGTTCGCTACAGTTCCTAGATTCTTCTAAAACCCTTACTCTAACAGGGACCGGAGCAGGTGTTACCTGGCCTAATAGTCCTCAACAGTACCAGAATGGTGCAGCAGCTAACTTCCCCTTTACATTCTACGGTACGGCTATTGGCGGGTCCTCACCATCTGTCACCTGGACCTGTAATGACCAGTTGGCGTTTACCCCCATGACTATGGTCATGGTTGCGTACTTCCAGTAATGCCTGCTGTATCTGATCCCATTAACGACTACTGGGGAGAACTGCTTGCAGTTGGTCCCTTCGGTGGCTTAGATACGACCACTGAGCCTTATTTTGTCTCTCCTAATAACTTCGTAGCCGGTCAAAACTACGTCCCAAACTCAGGCTTCGGGGGCTTCGTCACTGTCGAGGGTCGTAGCGTCTTCCTTGGTGCACCGCTCCCTGGTCCAGTATACGGAATACATGGAGTAATGAGAGCTGGCCTACCTACCCTGTACCTATTCGCTGTAACTGTGGGTTTGGTGGGTTTCATATATGGAGCTGTAGAAGGCGGTATCCCATTCCTCATTCCTACTCCTGTCCCCTTGTCTCCTTCCGAGCAGGTCACTTTTGCAGATTCAATCTCCTGGGTCTTTTTTACAGACGGCGTTGATGCAGCGTTGAAGTACGACGTTATCACTGGTATAATTACCTTCTGGGGGATTGTAGCTCCCACTGCCGCACCTCTGCTTTCTCCAGATGGTGCGGCTACGATGTTTGGCACGTACTATTACAATGTCACGTTTGAAGGCAATGGCATAGAATCAAGTGCTGGTACGTTCTCTCTTCCTATAACTGTGACTGGGACAGGCGTAACTCTGACGGGCATACCGGTGAGCACTGATCCTCAAGTAACTACAGTAAACATCTACCGCCTTGGAGGCTCCCTTGGTCAGTGGCTTTTCGTTGCTGCTATTCCGAATGGTACTACTACCTACACAGATACTACTTCAGATGCTGCTCTTAGTGCTGATCTTGCAGAAACTCTGAGGCGTGACCCTCCACCTATCTTTAAAGCCATTACAACGTACAAGGAGAGGGTCTGGGGCTTTGGTACGACTGCTGACCCATCTCTGGTATACTTCAGTAACTACAATGAGCCTTGGGCCTTTGATACGGTTCAGGGATTCTTTCCGGTTGAGGAGAATAACTTCAATGATGTTGCTATCGGACTATGCTCCATTGGATCACAGCTCATCCTCTTCAAGTCTAAATCTACCTACCAGGTCACTGGCTCAACTAATGCCGATTTCCAAGTTAACAAGCTATTTGACATTGGGTGTAGGTCCTCACGTTCAATATGTACTGCTTACGGAGTCTGTTGGTGGATCTCCAAACAGGGAATCTATCAGTTCGATGGAAGTACCCCGACAAACCTCTCAGACGGCGGATACCAACAGTCCAACATCAAATCTATCATTGACTCGTTCTCCGATACAGATTTTGCCGATGTAACGAGCTTCGTCTACGACCGGATGGTTCACTTCTGCATTCCTACTTTTAACGAGACCTACTTCTGGGATTTGCGAAGCCAGGGATGGTATAATTTGGGGTTTGCATTAGATCAGGTTTACTTCGATTTGGAATCAGACAATCCGGTAATTGGAACTGACCTACAAGTTACTGGTCAGATCGACAACTGGTTCACAGGCCCTGGAGACTTCGGTCTCCCTATCATGGCATTCATGCAGTCTCGTATCACTGACAGTGGAAACATTGAGACCACGAAGGACTACCGTTACATTGAGCTGCAAGCTCCTGTACAAGTCGGCACAGTTACGATCTCGACTATTGTGGACCCCGGTTCCTTGCAGTTTACCGATGTCTCATCCTTCGACCTATCCACTGGTTATGTACGTCAGCAGGGCTCCTTGCCTCGTGGCACCTTGGGAGCTGAGTTGCAGATCATCGTCCGAACTAACTCTGTGAATGTCATCCACTTGCAAAAGGTGGCCATTCACGGGTATATTAAAGCTAAGTATAGGACACATGACTAATGACTGTGCCGCCTACCCCTAAACAGATCAGCGTGAGGACTGTCAATGAATACAGTGCAAGCAAAGGCGTCTACATACCTAAGACTACTACAACTCAAGCTACTGCATCTCTCCCTCTGGCTAATCCGCCTCAGTTACTATGTGTAGACTGCGTTAACTTCGTTCTACCGGCTACAGGTACGTTTTCATTCACCTTCACAAACATGCCGACTCGGACGAACATCTCCAACAACGTACAGCCTGCGGCTCAGGGCACCCAATCACTCATGGTTATCAACCAGGGTGACCTATTGATCTACACTCTATCACTCATGAATGCCCCAGCTTGGGTATTGTTCAAGGGGTACGCCGTTATCCCAGGTAATCCTACTCCCAATCCTACCGCCAGTATTTATGTCCCTGCTCCCTTCCTAGGCCCTGGCAGCTATTCGGTCTTTGGTGTTAATGTTTCGGGTACAGCAGGACAAAGTGGTACAATTGTAGGAACGGTTTACATTCAAAGAGGGTGACATGGACACACCAAAACCTCCCAACTGGCAAGAGACTTTCCCAGGTATGCCAAAACTTCCAGATATGAAGCGTTTTCAGCGTACCTTTCAAGGCTTCCAAGGAGGTGGGCAAGGTATGTGGGGCAAGTTCGCGAAGTATAACAGCAACATGTGGAATCCTATAAAGGGGAATAACAATGGCAAACAGCGATAAGAAACCAGTTATTAAGAAAAAGCCTGCACCTGCTACTGATACCAGAAACCTGCTCCAAAAGGGCGAAGACGCAGTCACTAAGCTTTTGAAGGATTCTAAGGCTTCGAAGGATGCCATTTGGCAGGGTCAAGGCGGTAAGGGCGGAAAAGGCGGCAATGGAAAATAATGTCAGGTCAACCTCCTAGTCCACAACAAGGTCAGCAACCCCCTGGAGGCGCTCCTGGGGGTCAGCCCCCTCCTAACATCCCTCCAGAGCTTCTTATGGTGCTTCTTTCTCATTTAATGGTTTCAGGCGGTCAATCTCCCGGCCAACCAGGTCAGGGTGGTCAACCGACCAAGCCGCCTCCGAAAGATGGGTCTCAGGTTCCTTCTTTGGCTGACATGCTTCCGCAAATTCTCCAAGCTCTATCTGGGACTCAAGTTCCTCCTCCGGCAGCAGGGCAACCACGAGTAGCCCAAGGGCAGCAAGGACAACAGCAAAAACCACAAAGCCAACCACAGCAGGGGGGAGCGCAACAACAGAATCCACTTATGTCCATCCTTCAGAGCCTGGGGATAAAACTTCAATGAAGAAGCCATTCATCTCACGTATTCCAGATTTCATGGCCAGACCCTTCATAAATGACTACTGTGACCGTTGGAAGATTCCATACGATAAGGATACAGACTACGCTTATGGGAATTCGGTACTATGGATGGGATCATTCTACAAGGAAGCTCTTCGCGCCGTGTGCGGATTATTTGTCTCTGATAATCTTCCTGGTGAACTCTTCGTTTATGGATTTTACGGAGATGGAAGCAAAGGGCAAGCGGTGGCTATAAGGGGTTTGATTGAACTTATCGTACAATTACCGTACAATTACAAGTACGGATACATCGTAGCTGACAACTTCTCTATGCTAAGAACTATGAAAAAGTACGGTTGGGGAGTAGAGCAAGAAGGAATGTTACCTGATGGTCACCCAGTCGTGAAAGCAGGCATTCGTTGTGGGTAGTACAGGAGCATCTGCTGGAGCTGGAGCCTCCGGTGCTGGAGGCAAAAATGCTGGGGTACAGGGTAAAGGTGCAGGCCAACCTACTCCCGCTTCAATAGGCCAACTCCTAGCTCACGTTACAGCTCATATGGACAACGTGAATGCAACGTCAGGGCAACAACAAAACAAGGCTAGTACCGGCGCTAAGAATGCAATGCAACAGAACCCTGCGACTGGGCAAAACGGTAAGAATAACATGCAACAACCCCAAGGTGCTACAGGCGGAAAGAATCAAGTGAAGTGATATGGGCGGCGGCAAGAACAGTGCTAGTGGTGCAGAACAAACTGCTCTGAACAATCAGGGTCAGATTAACAATCAACTTTCTGGTTATGCTGGTCAACTTGCTAACACTAACACTCAGTCTTATCAGCCTCTTCTTCAAGGTTTAGCTAGTGCTTATGGCAATAACACAGGAGCTGTATCTGGAGGACTTTCTTCTGGTCTTAATACTGCTCTAAACTCTGGTGGTAACCTCTCCGGTCAGACCGGAGTTAATCCTAATACTGGACTACAACAGTTAACTGGCTATGCCTCACAGCCTCAGAACACAAACTTAGCTCAAGCTACTCCTGGACTGCAGCAGTTCTACCAGAACGAGCAGACTCAAGGGTTAAACCCTCAGTACGCTCAGAACGCTCAGAACCAGCTTGCACAAGCCTCTCAGGGTGGTCTACAGAACATCCTAGCTAATGCTGCTCCTGGCACCAACACGAACGCTCTGATGCAGAACAACCAAAGTCAACTTCTCCAGAACACTGCTAACCTGCAGGGTAACCTCGCTGGTCAGAATCAGAACATCATGCAGCAGGGAGCGCAGGGAGTTGCCAACACTGCCAGTGGATTGGATACACAGAAACTGGGCCTACTACAAGCTGGTAACACCGCTGGTCAGCAAGGCAACGCTCAGTCTCTTCAGAACCTTCTTTCTACTCTCACGCAGGGACAAAACTCTCTTAACAATACTAACTCCTTCATGCAGCAGGGCACTTCTAACCTGGAACAGGCAATGAATGCTTTAGCGGGCATATCTCAGCAAAATGCGGCACAGGCTTCCTCGTTCGGTCAGCAGGCTCAACAGCAACAATCAGGTAAGAACTCTGGTATTGGGTCTACTCTTGGAGCAGGTCTTGGACTTTTGGGTGGTGTAGGAACTGGAGGAGCATCGTCCGCATTTACTGACGCGTTATATGGTTCCCTTGGATGAGAGTAGCCTATCACACCCTCGAGTTCCTCTCCCTCTCTTGGATGAGACGCCTACTTGAGGAAGGTGTTGAGATCCTTGTGTACTGCAAAGAAAGTCTCTACCGTAGGGTAGGCGTGGGATTGGTTCCCATAAGTTTCAACTTTGATGAATGGATGAAATGGGGTCTAGCAGATCCCAATACTCTATTCTTTTTTGATTTCACCGACGATGGAGAACTTGCCGAACGTCTCAGGAGGTCAGGAAAACTAGTGCTTGGTGGTGGGAAATTCCAAGATACCTTGGAGCAAAAACGCGAAGTTGGGGAAGACATTGCTAAACAAGTGGGTATTCTTTGCCCTCCTACTACTCAATTTGCCACTGTTTCTGAGTCTATAGCATTCCTTTCGAGTAAGCCGGAGCAGGAATCAGGGGATGGCGGATGGGCCTGGAAGCCAAACAAGAGTCTCGGATGTGACACAACCCTTGTAACTTCTGACGAAGATGAAATGATTCGCGGTCTACAGCATATACAACGTCAGTACGGAGATAACCTAAAATGTATTATTCAGGAGCGTATACCTGGGGTTGCCCTAAGTACGGCAAGATGGTGGAATGGGACGGCGTGGGTTGGGCCTTACTGGGCTACACTGGAGGAGAAGAAGTTCCTGAATGGGGACAAGGGTCCAGCGACGGGCTGTTCCCTGAACACAGTATGGTTCTACCAGGAGGAAGAGCCAGAGATAGCGAGAGAACTGAAGTTTGCAGAACTAGAGAGTGTCTTTCGTTCCAAGAACGCTGCTCCAGGGATATATGACATTAACTCTATTGTTAACAATGAGGGGGCCTGGTTCCTAGAGTGGACTCCTCGATTGGGCTATGATTCTGAGATGACTAGCCAGAGGGGTATATCTAATTTGGGACAACTTCTCTGGAATGTAGCTACAGGACAAGGGATTGATGATCTATTTGATACCAGTACTATATATCACGGGCTTCATGTTTCTGTGCCGCCTTATCCAAACTATATCGCAAAACTCGACAACAAGAGTCCTGCTTTGGGTATTCCTGTTCATGGGATTGATGGCTTCTGGGACAAGTACTTCGTAGCGTCTGGAATAGCGTTTGATCCATCTGAAGGTATAACTGTCGCTTCACCCCCCGGCTATGTAGCAACCATCGTATGTGAAGGGAACTCAGTGACAGCTGGGTACGATGACATCTATGATTACATCGACGAAGAACTACAGATTCAAAACCTACAGTATCGTACAGATGCGGCAGACAATATAAACAAAGATTTGCTACAATTGAAGAAGTATGGGTGGAAAACCCACTCTAGATTGGGGAAGTAACATGGACACTCCTACCGCACCTAATTTTAGCGGAGGACTCATGGGAGTCCTTGGCGGTCTTCTCTCTGGCTATCAGGGAGAGAAGCAACAGCTTGAGCAACAGAAGGAAACGAAGGCTGAAGACATTCAGAAGCAACAGCTTTTCAACCAACAGACTCAGCTCAACACCCAGACCATGGCCTCTAATGCCCTAACCTTACAGGGCACTACAGACAAGATGGCCTCAGACAAGAAGGCCGCTGCTGGTGTTGACCTCAAGACCCTAACTCAACAGATGATCACTGATCCTTCCCGTGCCAAAGACCCCGACTTTGTAGCGAAGTACAAGGCTCTCTCTAGTGCTGCAGGTCAGCTCCCAGAATTTACCAAGGACGGTAAAGCTGTTGACATCGACCGCTTGAAACAGCCGTTTGACGTATTGGCTTCAGACCCTAAGACTATGACTGCTATAGCTTCATTACCTGCTGCTGCTCGTAAAGGTATTCTCGACCAGTATTCAGGTGTCCCGAAATCTATGTACTCAGCCAAACCCTTTGTAGATGCGAAGGACCAGGCCGCTCTCGACCGTGTACACAGTATGGACAGTCACTACATTAGAGAAGATGTGGTTAGGTCCAGGCAAGAGGTGGTCAACGCTAAGTATAAAGATGCGGAAGGTAACCTCATTCCTGCTCGTGCAGCTCAGTACTATGCTCAAGCTGGACTAGATGCTTCTAGAGCTTCTGCTGTTGTAACAACTGCGGGAGCTGCTGCTACTCGTGCTGCTGCATACACACAAAGTGTGAACAATCTCCAACAGCGTTTCCAGTCTTCTCCAAATGGAGCTATGGGAGCTGTACGGTCCCTTCTCTCCACTTCTACTACCCAACTTCGTGGTCTACAAACCTCTGTTGATAAGGCTGAGAGCAGCCTAGCAACAGCCTACGCGAACGTGACGGACCCGGATCAACTTGCTGCTGCAACCCAGGCCGTTGAAGATGCTAAGACTGCACTAACAACTGCCAAGGAGGCAGATCAAACTCTTCGTGACAGTGTTGCAGCTAACCCACAGGTTTCAGCATTTCTTGGTGCGGGATCTGGCAAACCCGCTGTAAACGTACAGAGAAACTCACTTGGTCGTGCTCCTGCCGGTGTTCCTCCAGGCGAGTACATGGTCAAAGGTCGTAAAGTGAGAGTAGATGCGGACGGCAACTACTACCCCGTAGGTGGCTAGTCCGGGAGTATCTGCTGATGACTTCAAACCTGTATCTTCAGCAGACTTCAAGCCGGTCAACCCTGCTCCTACTGCCGCACCTACGGAAGCTCCCCCTGCTGCTGCTGACTTTCAGCCAGTAGCGTCTTCTGACTTTGTGCCACTCGTTCCGATGTCTAGAGCTACTCCCCACACCTATGACCCCATCATAAACAAAGTCTCAAGTGCTTCTGGCCTCAACCCTAGGATCATGCAGGCTATTGGAATGCAGGAGTCAGGTCTAGGAGCTGGCGGCAACTACAATGCAGCTACAGGCCGTGACAGAGACAGTAATAAGGGTGTGAGCCCCTGGCAGTTAGATCCTGCTTCTGGTATCTCTAAGGACAAGCTAGACCGTGCTGCTAAGGACCCAGCATATGCTGCTGAACTGTCAGCTAATATGATGAAGGACAACCTCAAGGCCACAGGAGGTAATCTCCGTGAAGCCCTGTCGATGTACAACTCTGGAAGCAGGACTTCAGCTCAGGGCTTGGCATACGCAGACTCCGTGATTAGCAACATGGGTAGTGACGATCAGATCCTTCACAGCCCCTCTTTAGTTGAGAAAGTCAAACACGACACCCACACCATCCTCGGTGCCGTTCAGCGCGGTCAACCGATCACGCCCAAAGTTATGGGTCACCTTCAGACTACAAGACCTCTACACGATTTCGAGGTTAGAGGTATTCAGGCATGGGATGAGATGCGACATCATCCGGTTGATGCCGTTTTAGGAGTCATTAGCGGCCTTCAAAGAGGAATGGGTGGCGCATTATATGAAGCCGCTGAGATAGACAAAACCCCTGATGCTCCTACTCATGCAATGATTAAGCAATACCAGGAAGGTCTCCACCATGTCTGGGATATGGTCTTCAACCCCACTGAAAAGAATGAGGCACAGTCAACATCAGGTTTGGGGGAAGCCCTGAATCAAGCTGCTTACGATGTAACTGGAAAACATGTCACCGTAATACCTTCACATGCTCAAATCGACAAGTTTGTCCGCAATACCCTACATAGTCCGAAAGTAATGGCACCGTACATAAATGGTATCCTCGAAACAGGAACTGATATTGGTCAGCAGATACTTGAGGGGGGTGGCGGGCACATCGGCACCGGACTCATGCACATCGGTCTGCATGCGCCTGCAGCGGTGGCTAGAGCTGCTCACGGCGTTGCTCAGTCAATGGGAATAGCACAACACTTCCCCCACCTTCCGCTGCTCGCACAGGCCCACACAGCCCTCGCAGATGCGTTTGTAGCAAGAAGAGACCTCGACCGTGCTGGACTCACAGCAGAAGGCAAGAAGGTTCGTCTTGCTGTAGAGAACAAGCACCTTAACGCTAATCCTAACGATATACATGCCGCCACTAGAGGGGCTAATGCTGAGTTTGCCGCTCTTTCTAGAGCACGACCAGGTGTATTGCACACCGGACTCCCGGCACAACTCAAAAGACTGGGTGTTCAGGATAACTCACCTATATTTCGTGCTCTCCGAACCGTGGAGGAACACAATCCCCTTGTCGAACTGGGTAAACTAGGTAAGAAGGCTATCCTCTGGAACCCAATCCCTCACGGTCTTGTGAACGTAGGGACTTTGACATACCAAGCCGGTGGTATGCAGGCGGTCTTTAGTGGGTTCAAGCACATGATTTCACATAATCCGGTGATTGAGAAGAGATTGGGAGAGATGGGAGCAATGCAAGATTACTCCGTCCCCACAAACAACAAATTCACTCAGGCTTCGAATGATCTTCTTCACCGGATGGAGGTTGGCTGGAGATCTGGTTTACTTGAGCAATTAGACCGGAAATTAGGTCCTTCCGCACCGGGTTCAGTTGAGGAGTATTTGAAAGGGCATCTGATATCTGATAGAGTAGGTGACTATAGGAATCAATCGGCATTTGTGAAGGTATTTCAGGCATTGGGCGGTCCTTTCGTAGCTTTTGGTTTAGGTATAGTTCCTCAACAGTTCCTGAAAGTCATGCAAGAAAATCCCAGTCGTGTGACAAACTTTCTTAATGCCCAAAAAGATTGGCAGAAGACCAAGGCGGGTAAGAACCAGACGTTCTCCACACCCATAAATGAAGCCCTAGCATTCTTCTCGGATCCGGTTCACTATCTAACCTCCGGGTCTAGAATTGGGGCAATATCTGAACTCTTCGACCTAAAACAGCAAGAAGATGAAGGCAAGTTCAAGGGTCTAGGGCAGATCGGCTTGGACCTCGCCACGGCGTATTTACCACGCCTGGAGGATGTAGGTAAGGCATTCAAAAGCTCAACTGAACAGAGCCCCTCGGGCGGTAAAGCGAACCTAGTTGATGAGCTTGCTAATGTTATCGAAGCGTCCTTCCTCAACATGGGACGTAGGACGGAAGAGAAACCGAAGATTGTTAGAGCACAAAAGAAGAAGATAGCGAAAGAAGTAGGAATTTAATGGACTTCCCCATAGTTAACTGTGCCAGGCCGAAAGTTATCAAGTTTTCTCCTAAGACCTTTAGAGTTCTCAAGAAGACTTGGCAGGCGGTCGTAGTATCTGACACACAGATCGGATACTTGCAGGACCCAGAGACCAAGGTTATAGAACCTATACATGACCCAGAAGCTATGAGGATAGCCAAATATGTTTGTATGGACGTATCACCTAGGGAGCTGTATTTCATTGGTGATTGGATGGACTGGCCATTCCTCTCACGATATACCCAGCACGAAGAATACGATGCAGTCAATGAGTCCATACGAGAAGGGTACGATCAACTTTGCTCGTTTATATCGGCCGCTGGACCACAGCTCACCAAAAAAATAATGATTGGGGGAAACCATGACATTCGACCAGAAAAATTCCTACTGGAGCACAACCGGAAAGCCATGCGAGTCAAACGAGCAGGAGATACTTGGCCCGTATTTTCTCAACAATTCCTTCTACGTTACGACGAACTTGGAATCACAACCCCCGGATACTACCCAGGGGGTGAGTATTATGTACTTCCCGACCTTATTCTCACTCATGCCCCTCCCAAAGCTCACGAGTTTCAAGCAAGCGTGATTCATGGACATCTACACAAAGTCGAGAGGCATGCACGTGTCCAGCACGGACTTGATGTTAGGCACACTTATTTCACGTATGACATCGGCTGTCTATGTCAAACGGGAACTTCTTCTAACCCATACAGGCTCATGGGTACCAGGGTCCCATCTGATAGGCCGCGAACTGATTGGAGTCAGGGTTTCGCTGTCATAAATGTGGTCGATGGGGAGATACCCATTCATTCAGTAGATCAGATCAGTATTGTAAATCACAAGGCAATTTATCAGGGGAAGCTATATGAGTGATCCTAAGAAGTGGGACTCGTTAATCATCGTATGGGAAGACGCTATGATTAGCCACTCTCCCAGTAACTCTAAGTATTATGTTAAACATTACAAGCCGGTTATTAGGCGTTCTATTGGGTTCCTGTTGGGTAGGACTGACGATCACATACACATCTCCTCTACGGATGATAGGCTGTCTTCAGACTACGACGATGCAGAGGACATTACTACCATACCTATGTCTATGGTGCGATCAGTTATCCTTTTAACGCCGTCAGAAATTCTCTAACCTGTTCAACTGAACAAACGACCATAACTATAGCTCCGTTGTCTATCATCTTCTCCATGAAGTGAATCTGGTTAGCCGTGCAACCACGGTCCTTTTTCCTGTATGCTTCAGGCGTCTTTACTTCTATCCCAATAGTCCAACCGTCCCAAATTCCTAATATGTCTGGACAACCTGATACTCCGTAGGGTCCTCCTCCTACACGCCAGAAGAAGCCTTCTTTCGAAAGCTCCTTCATAATCGCGGCTTTGAGAGATGCCTCAGTCATCGCTGAAACAATTATTGTAGGTAACATTTGTGCCTAAGATCCTACTGACTGCTGAGATAACTGAGTCATGCACACCTCTTGCTGGGACGAGCTTCCCTTCTTTGATGTTCGGAGACCTCTTCTCAATAGTCTCCAAGAGTATCGTCGCTGTTGTAAGAATAGCGTTGATGTCGTGTATGGTCTCTGCTGTAAGTTCCCTAAGCATTAGAACCCCAATTCTGCGAGAGGATCTGATCCAGCTCCCACGGAGACGAGTTGTTGCTCTGGTTTGGCAAGTGAGAAGATTGTGAAGCGTTGATACATTACTGGAGTTCCATCTTCGTTCAGCTTGCCTTTGCCGTCCTTCTGCATGCTCTTCATCATCTTCAGTTTCTTCTTGCCGAAGATCTGAGCGTATATCTTACGAAACTCAGTAGCGGTAAACTTCTGTTTTATCTGTGCTTCAGCCCCTATAGCTGCTGCTTCCCTACGGAAGTCAGAGAGCCCAAAACAGCCCGTGGCTCCCTTCTTAGTCTTAAAGGTGGACAGATAGTAACGCTTTGCGAAGTCGTCCCCTGCGAGTTCTCCCTCTTGGATAGCAAAGGTTGCTTGCAGGTATGGCTTGTCAGTACCAAGCCCTTCCAACTCTACGTCTACTAGTCGGACGATATACTCACCGTCTGGGACCTGGCTTTTAAAGTCTACGATTTCGTTAAGGTCATACGTAAGTTCTTCAGACATTCTCTTCCTCTTTCAAGTAATTGTATATTACGTCAAATGCTACTGTTGTAACTCTATTGTCATGATGTGTGCCGATAACTTCGAGTGCTACTTGTACTTTCGAGGGAATTTCTAGCGTAGCATCGAAGTTACGAATGTACTCTTTCCAACTCCCGAAGGACTGTAAATCGTCAGCCATGTTGGGACCTTTCCTAGATGTTCGCATAACATCGGATATGTAGGATTCGCTAGCATCTTCTTTATTCCTGCTACTTTCGACAGTGGTACTTGAAATTTTGCCATCCACTCATCTGTTGCATGTAGTTGAAGCAAACGTGTTCCTGCTGCTAAGAGGACTTCTCCTTTGTCGTTGATAATCGGATCATCCAATCGCGTAAGTCTGAATACATCTGAACTACTTCCGATAAGCGAACCAAGTAGTTCTGCATTAAGATCAGGTGCTCTCTTTTTCGTGGGAGGTATAGTTGATTCATCAACCCTTTCTGCTTCATGACAAGTGACAATGATTCGCGCTCCTTCTCCACCTCTTGAGCAATTTTTGAGATGTCTAAGGATAAGTTGGCTAGCGCCTGTGTATACTGTAAGGTAATTTTTGTCCGCGATGATTCGTTCACGTTTCCCCCATAGTTGTTCAGTTGGATCAGTCCCCAATTTGAAGTCTGTCCTGGTTGTTGATGCCAACATATTCAGGGTATCGACTATCACAATGTCTTTTGGTGTGAGCTTGTTCACGATACTAGTGACATGACGATCAAAGTCTTCGTAGTGATTCACCGCCATTCGATGCAAATCCTTGTGGCCTATAACATCGGAGATTGAATCAGTACCGTTGGAGTCGCAATGGTAATAGTATATCAATGGGGTCTCTCTTCCTTGAAATTCCGTAAAGTAATGAGTCATTCAATTCGCCATTAGTGAGTTCTACTTTGCATATTTCTTTCACACTACAGGCATTGCAGTCAGAGTATCCTCCTCCCTTTAGATTAGTTCGAGTATAAGCTCCTGTTTCCCTTGTTTTCAGTAGATTCTCTAGTTCCCATCGTACCTCTTGGACGATCTGGGCGCATTCGGCCACAGAGACCAGGATGGACTCAGTGAGGTAACAATCCTCTGGTTGCCATACGTTCCCTGCTTTATCCTTAGGTATGAAAGGGGGTGTTCTTCTCACATACTCGTGTTCAAACCTGACTTTGGTCGTTCTAAAATGCCGCATGACGAGAGCAATATACAGACGAGCTTGAAAATCCAAATCCGAATCCAAAGAGGGTAGACGGGCAAACGTCTTCCAATCCCGTACAACCAGAGTGCCGTCTTCGTCTTTATAAATAAGGTCACAGGTCCCTCTAACATATACGCCGTTAAGGAACTCGACATAGATAGGTTCCTCAACCAAGACAACCGTATTCGGGAAGGCTCTGTGATTAAGATATACTCGTGCAACATCTCCCATAGGAGAAGTGTCTTCGAGTTGTCTGGTTTTTGCATAATCGGCCATAATTGTGTGGAAGGCGGTACCTTCAGCCATAGCTTCATTCTCTTTAACTCCATCTAAAAGTAGTTCGTACATGTATTTATATTTCATTTTGCATCTCATCCATGTAGATATAGCCGACATGGAGAAGACTAATAAAGAACTAGGAGTAGTATTCTCCAAGGGCTCTAATGATTCTTGCAAGCTCAATTGCTGCTCCTATCGCGGCTAATGCTTTGGCATGGTCTGAGATGTCAGCGTCTCTTAGGGTACAGAGGTCCCGCTCTATGGCTGCAGATTTATCAGCTAGGCGTTGTAGAGCTATGGAATGGTAGGATTCAGGCGGTTGCTTAGGCGGGAGGTCCATGGGTCACCTTGTACTCAATGGTCAGAGGTATGTTTAGGTCTATATCAAAATGATACCGCAAAAAGCATCTAGGATGCACCATCATAGCATAGTTTATATTGCTCCTATGCCACTCGAACGCCTGCTCACTCCTGAACTCGAATAGTACAGCATCGTGAACAAATCCCACCATGGGGAGCATCCTCTCGTTCATCTCCGCCATGGCGATATAAGCAATGTGGGCTGAGAGGTTCTGGACTTTGAAGTTAACGGCTTGTCTCAGACATTCTAACCTCTTGTGTTTTGGTACTAGTGAAAAGTCCCCGAAGTGTCTGATCTGTCCTGTGGGTCCTTCTACTTGCCCAGTAGACACTAGTTCGTATCTGGTCTCAGCGTAGAACTTCTTGAACCCTGGGAAGGTCTCATGCCAAAAGTGGTAGATCTCGTTAGCTGTCTCCATGTCCATCTTCACCCCCTGCTTGTTGGCATACTCGTACAGTGTGAAGCCATTACCCAGGTAAAGTAGTCCGAAGTTTGCAGACTTAGCTATCTGTCTCTCCGCTTTGGTCACTTCTTGTGTCGTTTTTCTATAGAATAATGACGCAACGAAGAGGTGAGGGTCCCATCCTGGGTCGTTTGCATATTCGCCCAGAATGGTAGACTCTTGTGCGAACCAGGCTGCTATTCGGAACTCTATGGCACTGTAATCGCACTCAACAAAGAGTTTACCGAGTGGTGCTCCAAAAAAGTCTTTATATGCTCTCGGCAGGTTTTGCACATTGAGATTCTTGGCTGAGGATCTTCCGGTAAGGGTTCGGATGAGCGTGTACTCGGGATGCACGCGCCCGTCTCCCAATGATGCAAGTGACTCGTAAGGGGTGACATACGTTGAAAGGGTTTTGACGGCTCCTCTGTATTCGAGAAGGGACTTACAGAACTCATCGTCGATGGACTGTAAGACTCCCACTCCGGTTGAGGGCTTCCCCGTCTCGGTAGTTGGAAGTAGTATTCCTCGAGCGAGGAGGAACTCTCCGACTTGCTTGGTAGAATTGGGGTTGAAGTCGGGTCCAGTAAAACCTTGTGTCCTAGCAAGGGACATGTCCCGTACGTTTTCTGCATTTCTTCGTTCTCTATCCACGGCGCATCTGCTAATGTATATCCCTATAGCAGTTTGCTTGTCGAGTGCTCGTCTTGCAGGCGCAATAATACTTTCAATCGTAGCCATTCTTCGTCCAAGACGCCTGCTAAGTTCATGGTAAAGTTGTAAAGTGTACTGAGCATCCCTAGCCGCATACATAGCAGCTTCCTCTGAAGTCGGGTCGAAAGTTTTCCAATCACCGTGTTTCCATCCTTTCACGCCTAAGTATTTTACAGCACAAGACTCTAGGCCCAGTGCTTGTGTCTCGTCGTCCATGTATGCCATAACCATGCCGTCGTGGCTCATTGGCATTTCTATGCCCCAGTTCTTCATCACCGGCTCATCAAAGGCCCATCCGTTCCAGGTTACTAGAGCAGCACCTGAATCTTTAAGTGCTCTGGCGAGACTGCGAATGTTATTTTCCCCAACAGCAACCAAGTTATGATCTGCACTACTAGCAGATAGCATAGTAGGATAATCCACAATGGAACCGTCAATGGCTGTCTCAATATCCCATGCCCAAACATCAGCTTTCGGTAACTCCATTGTAATCATGACTCCATAAAACGTCGCGGATTTTATATCTGTTAATGGCACTTCGACACATTTCGCAGGGTTCATGTGTGATGTAGATCTTCATACGAGAACCTGTTTCTTTTAGCTGAACTAGAGCGTTACGCTCTGCATGAATGACTCTATTACAATGGTTATCAACAATGTGACACCCTACCTCGGTGCAGTGAGGTTCTCCAGAAGGGGCTCCGTTATATCCCGTAGTAACGATCTTGTTATTTAAGGTTATGACACAACCTACATTAAGACGGGGGCAGGTGGAGCGTTTCGCTACTACGCTCGCTATCTCCAGGAAATATTCTGACCAACTAGGACGAAATGTGTCTTCCACTTCTCCCCCTCTGTACTTCCCTAACAGCAGAAAAACTTAGACTCATAACTTCCATTATCTCTTTTCTTGTTAAAAAGTATGTAAGCACCCGTATATTTTTTATATCGGTAAGTGTAACTACACTTAAATTTCTTCCCTTAACAGCCATGTCCCTTATGTTTTCTTGGTGAGTTCCGAGAAAGAGATGTTCTGGATTTACACAATTTCTTACATCACATCTGTGGCATACAGACAGGTTTTTGTCTGCATGTCCTATATTTAGTATATAGGACACCCTGTGAACCAGGGTTGTACCAAACCCTTTTTGAAGCTGTGTGTATCTACCATAGCCGTCTTTACCGATGGGACCTAACCAAAGCCAACAATCTCCACTCTTGTCAATTAGGTGGTCCCAACCCATGCGCGGTGAGGCTGTGAGTGAAGGCTCCGTCGGTTCCATTTTTAACTAACTCCAACATAGTTTTAGCAATTTCTCGAATCTCTAGTTGCGCGTGCTCTGAGTTTCTTAGTTTTTGGAAATGAACGAATGAACGGAAGTTCATCGACATATCGAGGTTTACTTGCGTAGCGTAGGGGAGGAAGTAACGAGCAGACTCCTTAGCACGTTTCCTAGTCACCGGGCAGTCATCAATAGTCATGTGATATTGTGAATAGCTATCTACTGCATGTCTCTCTAAAATGTCTGCACTAATAGGATCCCAGTCTACAGGGATATAGTATTTGTCGCCGATAAATTCGCGATATCTTGCAGACTCACCGTTGATTGAGAACATCCTATGCTTGAGGAAATGTATGTGGCTAGCAGTGTCGCAAGTAACACTAAAATGCAGCAGACTACGCTCAAACGGTGTTCCATGCTCATTCTCGGCGAGCATTTTAAGTAACGCTGGTACCCTGTCGAGTCTTGCATTGACATCTCCTCCGCTAGAAGTCCAGGCAGCTTGGGCATGGGTGAGATCCCCGCCGTACCATCCTTCAAGTTTTACTGAGTTTTTCATTTTTCTTTACCTTTTTCGCCTTTCTCCAAGAACTGAATCTATTATCCATGAAGTACAATTCATGTATATCTGTTTCAAAGCAGTCCTTCTTGTATCCTACTTTTATATTCGTTACTTCATATCTCGCATCCCCCCAAAATTTTGTAAGGATGTGATCACCTACGCGAATACTTTGCATGTTCTGCTTCCTTCGGTTGTTTTGCTGCTATTGTGTATTCTTTGCACTCACAGTTACTACCCCTGCAATGCTTGTACCCTCCTGGGTTACCGTTGTTAGTATTCGGGTTTGTATAATTGTGAGTAGCTCTGGTGTGGGAGCACTCACACCTCTTAAATTGAGAATACTGCATTTAAGTTCCCTCCATAGTATAAACTGCCTGCACTTTAAAAAATTCATCTAGTCTTTTGTTGAACAAGGCCCTCTCTTCATCGGTCATCTTATACTCTTCATCGTCCCTCATTATCTTATCTCTCTCTCTTAGAGCAGCTTTCCATACCTTAGCTTGGGCTTTCATCTTCTCCTTGTGCTGTATGTAGTATTCCCTACGATCTCTCTGCATGTTAGCTCCTATTAAAATAGTGATGAAATCTTTCGATCACCGTTCGAGTGATACCTTCGCGCTGTATATCATCTAGTCCAAACTGAACAATCCCGAACTCGTCTTCCAAACTAAACAGGTTTAAGGCCACGGCCAGTCCTGATGTAGTCCTCATGTCACTCTGGCTCACATCTCCGCACAGAACCATGCGGCTGTCTCTTCCTAGCCTTGTCATGGCCATCTCGACTTGCTTAGGAGTCGCGTTCTGTGCCTCATCAACAATGATGAACTTCTCTGTGAAGGTACGGCCTCTCATAAGCTCTAAGGGCACAACCTCAACTGGGCTGTCCTCTCCATCCAAGAGACGTTGCATACTGGGTAGGTTGAGGTCAATGATAGTGTCCCATATAGGCTCCATGAATGGGTTTACTTTCTCAGCAAGAGTACCGGGAAGAAACCCAAAGCTAGAACCAGCAGGTACCAAAGGACGGCTAACAACGATTCCATTTACTCTCCCACTCAACAGTTCTTCAAACGCTACGCATACCGCAACGAAAGTCTTGCCAGTCCCTGCCGGTCCTGTCGCTAAATTAATACGCTTTTTCCGTATCGTATCCCTCATGCTTAACTGGTTTCTAGACTTGGGACCCCAGTTTAGGTTGTCCGATAAGTAACTCTTCCCCATCATTGCTCCAATACTCAAACTCGACAGTTTCAGGTTCACCCTGTTGGGTGTTGCGTAAGTCTGCGATTATAGTCTTTCGGAAGGTAGGTACATTCTTTAGATCTTCGACTGAGTATGTAGGATACACAGAACACAAGTAATTGAAGGAGGGATGAAGGTTTAGAATCTTGCCCCTATGGTTCTTCATACCTGATTTTTTAGTGAGTTCTTTCATTGCTTCATTCCCCATTGCAATAATGCAAGCAGGACGAGCATCATTAATAAGACCTCTTAAATAAATTGATTCGCAATTAGCAAAGGAGAAATTTGTATAATCTAGTCCTGCATCTTTAAGAAGTACCTTGATTAAATCTCCGTCCTTTCCTGCCAAGAGATGCTCGCTTATGTAGTCTTCTCCACTGAGTTTGGATAAAACAACTAGGGGTTCTCCTTCTTTCCCTTCAATAATCATATTATTCTTTTCTTAAAGATATTATTGAGCATGGCGGTTTGTCTATCAAAGAAGTCGTTGGTGTTAGGCGGTCTACCATGCTTCTCAATAAAGTCTTTTAAAGCTAGTTCATCGTCTGCTTGTTCAATCAATCTTTTAACCTCCTCTTGTACTTCTTTGTTAAATTCTTCGTTAGTCATATCATTCCCCGTTCTGGCTTTACTTCATCGAATGCTATCTCGTGTATTGTCGAGGTTGTGACTGCTGTCTGCACATTCTCCTTCTGGTCTAAGACTGACCCAACGTAGCTATCAATTGATCCCTTAACCCTATAGTATGTAACACATCTTCCACATCCGGGAGCGTATACGCGGTCCCGTGCCTGTTGTTCAATGTCATAACTAAAGCTCTGAGAAACGAAAAATACGTGTAGGGCCGTAGCGAGGCTAATGCCGATGCCCCCCGCTTGCGTCTGAACAATGAATACACTTGCTTCTGAGCTCTTATTGAAAGCGTCAATAGAAAGCTGTCGTTTGTTACCGGATATATCTCCTGCGATGCGATGAACTCGTCCCACTCCGAACTGTCGTACTGATCGTTCATAGAGTTCGTTCCCTTCAGCAGTAAACTTATGGAAGACTACTACCTTCTCACCAGAGTCTACGATCTCCTCTAAATCGTTCATCACGAGATCAGTTTTAGCACTGTGAACCTGGTGCTGGTTACCCTCTTCATCCACTATAAACCCAGAGGTAAGCTGTTGGAGCCTAGTCATGCGCTTCAGAGTATGAGTAACGTCGATGACTTCACTCTTGCCTAGAGCATCCTCCACCACCCAGTCCTTTACAAGGTCTTTATACAGTTTCTGTGCCCTAGTAGGAAGAGTGACTTCACGAACCACAGTTTGCCATTGGTCCGGTCCAAATACATCACTTCGGTTAACGACACTTGAGGAAGTTGCCACCATCTCTCTTAGTTCTTCAGCATGTAGTACTCCTAAAATCTTAGAGGGGAACATAGAATCGCGAATCAGATACTTGTTTGCAAACTTTGTAAAGGAACTGCCCCATAGGTTCTTGTCTATGGCTGTCATCTGTCCCCAGAGGTTGCCGATGTTGTTTGGGGTAGGAGTCCCTGTTAGTAAGCGAACGTACTGTGCTTGCCAGGCTATTTTCCTCATAGCCCTGCCTCTGTCTGAAGACGGTGTCCGGAACCTATGGGACTCATCCCCAATGTATACGTTCGGTCCCCACTTTAGCAGAGCCTCTTCCAAGGCCCCAAGCTTGTCGTCGTTCATCACTACTAGTTGGACATGTTTCCAGTTAAGGGCAGTGGCTATCTTGGTTGTAGGTATACCATACCCAGCGTAAGGCTCCAGTCCTGCCTCTAGGAGCATGTCCATCCATTGAGGGCACACAACTAGGGGAGCAGTGATAAGAACGCGTGGTGACCCCTTACAAGCGTTCTGGAGCCAATCTATAGCTGCTCTCGACTTCCCTAGTCGCGGGGACCAGAGGAGCATAAGCTTGTCCTTGCCGTGGTTGGCCCTCTCCTTCTCCTGATGGGGCCACAGTGGCGGTAAGCTACTCATGGAGGGCCTCCAGGTCCTCGCAAACTGCCTCTACTTTTGCAGTATGCACATTCTCTATCCCTTTTACACCATTCGTTCCCTCTATCCCAATGAAACCGGATGTAATCTGCTGAAACCTTAAAAATCTTGTCAAACAGTGGGTCCCGTTGATAGTTTGACCGTTGATCTCCGCTATCCATTCCTTCGCCAACTTTCTATAGAGTGCCATGACTGCGGGAGGTAGTATGATTCTACGCTCTACTCATCTCAAACTCCATTATAAGGAAGATATAGGGGTGTCCGGCGACCGGACCCCCTATATAAATATACTTTCGGTCAGTTTCTAAACTTGTTCTTAATATCAGAAACCGTAGATCTTGGTACTCCTAGTTCTTTTTCAATATCTCGTATAGAAACCCCTTTATCAATCAACTCTAATACCTTTTCATTTCTGTCAATTTTCTCTGGGGGTAGTTCATATTCAGTTTCTTCAGTCTTACTAACCTTTTCATAACCTGTAACTACATAGATATTCTTCTGGACAATCTCACCTTCTTCATTCTCTTCTAGTACTGGTTTGCCACTACGGCTAGTTTCTAGAATGTATGAACCTATAACCTGTATTCCATATTCAGGCTTAGTGAAGTTAGTCTTCTTGACTTGGAGCTTCAGTCTGTCGTCCTTGCTAGTGGCGTGTAACATGACTCTAGGTATGTTCTCCATATCTTTGGGTCCATTGAAGTCTCCAGACTTGTTCTCATGGAAGGTGCCCAATATGGTGACCTTCATTTCTTGAGCAATGTGAATCAGGGGAGTAAGGCAAGGTCTGGCTTTTTCGGCAAGACTGCTCATACCTTTCTGTCCATGATCAAATTGATCGTAGATTGAATCGAAGTAGATAAAATCGAGTGGGCATGTTTCTAGATCGGATTTGAGTTTTTCTTCGTCTCTTGGAAACTTCCAAGTGTTTCCTATGTCGTACAGGTTGTCAAAAAGCTTATCTTCAAAGTTAACCATCCCTAATCTGACTCTGTTTGCGAACCTTACAAAAGGTTCCTCACTAGCACAGAAACCTACCCTTAAACCCTTCTTTAGCACTTGTCCTACTAACCAGGCTACCCAGGTACTCTTGCCTATGCCTCCTGTGCCGTACTGAAGCACTAATTCATGCTGGGGAATGAAGTTATACAGGTGCCACCTAGTGATAGGTTGATCCTCCGGCAATTGGTTGGCAGTTATCCAGGATTCCTCAATCAGCTCTAATGGCCTTTCTTGGCCTTTAGAGGCCCCGCTACGGGCTATACGATCAATGTCCGTCTCAAGATAGGGGTGAGTGGGGTCTGTGCCCTGTAGGACAGCCAAGGGCCCTTCACGAAGGAGTACCTTGTTTGCCTCTTCGGATAGGCCCCACCTATGAGAAGCCCAATAGGTAAGAGTAGACAAAAATGAATCATGATCTCCGTTAGGAATTCCATCATATTGTGTTGAAACTATATTTTGATCCTCCGATGGTATAGATCGACAAAAGTCTAATAGCCATTCTGGGGCAGGCATAGGTTCACTATCTGTAGCCTGTGTATACTCGTTACTGTTTACCACAGATCCAGGGCCCACTATGTATCCCTTGGCCTTGATATCTGCGAACCTCTTACCATCATTACCTAGCCATACTCTCTTACCTGAACCTATGTAGCCAGGTGGGACAGTATACAAGTAGTGAATAGCCCTGGCCTCTCTGTTGGCCGTTCTTTGGGCCCAGGTGGGAGGCAGGGATGCTTCAAAGGATTCCCTATCTGGGTGCTCACAGTCTATGTCTACGACTATGTACTGCCCATCGAGACGTATGCCATAGTTCCCTCTTGGTCTACCTTCTTCTGGAGCCAAGATAGCACTAAGATGCCCCCCACTAATGGAGGGCTCCTTAGTACCAGGTTTAAGAGGAAAGATATAACTGCCTTTTGGTATCACTCTAATATCTCAATTTCCTGAATAGTAACTAGGACTGCCTCTTGATCAAAATTCCTTTTATAAGCATTAGCTATCTGTTGAGGTCTGAAGTCTACATGATGAGACAAGGGACCCGGTTCCGTGATTATCTCAATAACAAAGGATATCTCTTCCTTTCCCTGCCAATACCCCAGGGTATGGTATACAGTAAACCCTTCGTATTGAGTAGCTACTTCTGATTTAATGAATTCGCTAATACTCTTCATTGAAACAAAAGTACCTGCTTTAGTATTCCTGCCGCAGTAAATCTTAATTAGTTTCATTTAATTTCTTCTCCTTTGAATTCAATGGTTACTTCGCGAATCAATTTCCTAATCTCTTCGCGTAACTCTTGGTTATACATTTCGTCAGTGTCCATTGTATCTATGAACGCATCGACATAGTATTGAACCATAGCTTCGCGTGCTACTTCAGATCCTGTTGCTCTAGACATTTAATGTCTCCTTCCAAAGAAGGAAGAGGAAATCGCTTAACTCGAATCCTTCAACATCACATACTTCATAAAGTCTTAATACTGAAGTATTGTATGAAGTAAAGTTACTTGGCTCACTTAGTCTCTCTAGTGTCTCTGAAACTCTCATCTCGTTCTCCTTAACTTCTTTGTTCATTATACTACTTCCTACTTCCATTCGTAGTTCCTTGTTCCTAACTTAACGTCTCTGTCCACTATACTTTTTGTCATACAATTATGACACTGTTTGATATATGTAGCGTCTTTCATCAGATTCATATGTCCGCCACACTTTAGACAGTATGTAACATCACTCTTAGTTTCATGCCACCATTCCTGTTTCACTTCGTTCTCCTTACTGTTGTTTATAACTCATTATACCATGAATCTAGTTCTTTATCTAGTACCTTTTGTAAGAAAAACGTATAGAAAAAAGCCCCTTTCGGGGCTATGTTTACTTGATTGAGTATGCCATATGATACCAATAGCTTGCTTTAACAAAGTTTCCCAGACTTGAATGTTTGTTACCTAATGCCATGAATCTTAGGTATAGTGGCTTATCTCTCTCACTCATGTTATACTCTCCTATTCATTCCAGCCGCTATAGCATTAGCTATACCTAGCTGTTGATATGTGCCCACTACTTCTCCGCGCCTAGTTCTTACTTCCCAAGCTATTATGCGGCCGGATAGCAGAGACTCTGTTACTAGTTTCACTACTTCAAACATATCTAGTTACCCCATAACCATATGTGTAATGCGTACATTATGATGGTTGTCACAACCAAGAAAGGTACTGCCTCTAATAGACTTAATTGCTTGCTCATGTCAAACCTTCTTTCTTACTCTCTTATTGTACTTCTTCTAGTTCTTCTTGTCTAGTACTGTCGTGTTAAGCTACTGGTTGCTTCCCCGCAACTACAGCCATTAGTTATAAGCTTCGTGACAAGGTGAGCATGTCTCGCCCATGTTGCAGCATAGTTCTCCGCACTCACAAGGATCTAGTTCGAAGGGATAGCTCATGAAAGACTTGTGTGCGATACGCATTAGTCTTTCTAGGCACCTTTGAC
>Ga0302319_10004276_pt1 | contig 29371 bp, 21 predicted proteins | sample Bog_T0_2_FD_203319 | JGI IMG/M metagenome (GOLD analysis project Ga0302319, IMG submission 203319) | Peat permafrost microbial communities from Stordalen Mire near Abisko, Sweden - Bog_T0_2 | ecosystem: Environmental > Terrestrial > Soil > Wetlands > Peat | place: Sweden: Abisko, Stordalen Mire... | reverse complement strand
GCGAGATACCGGGGACCGAGCGGAATGACGAGGTCGGCGTCATGGCGCGTGCTCTGCTCGTGCTGCGCGACAACAGCAAGGACGCCGTCGAACTCCGCTTCGACCAGCTGACCGGATTGCCGGCCCGCAAGATGCTGCTGGACCAGTTGCGTCTGGCGATCGGCACCAGTTCCCGCACCGGCAATTTCGGCGGCGTGATGGTCATCGATTTGGATCGGTTCAAGGCGTTGAACGACGCGCAGGGGCATGACGTAGGCGACATGCTGCTGCAGGAAGTGGCGCGGCGGCTCGCGTCTTGCGTAAGGGAGGGCGACACCGTGGCGCGGTTGGGGGGTGACGAATTCGTCGTGGTGGTGATCGATATCGGTCTCAAGGAAGAAGAAGCGGCGCTCGCCATCGAGACCATCGGTAAAAAGATTCTCGACATGCTCGGACGACCCTATGAACTCGGCCATGCCCACCATGTGAGCACCGCCAGCGTCGGCATGAGTGTGTTCCGCGGTAACGCCCTGTCGGCCCCCGCTTTGTTGAAGCAGGCCGATTTCGCGATGTACCGCGCCAAACAATCCGGCGCCAATCACTGCCGGTTCTTCGATCCGCAAATGGAAGCGGCAATCGAGGAAAGACTGTCGCTCGAACGGGATCTGCGCCAGGCGCTCGAACAAAATCAGTTTGAGCTCTACTTCCAGGGGCAAGTCGGGCCAACCGGCCAGCTGACCGGCGCGGAAGCCCTGGTCCGCTGGGCCCACCCCGGGCGCGGCTTGATCGCGCCAGGGGATTTTATTCCCCTGGCGGAAGAGACGGGCCTGATCATGCCGTTGGGCAAATGGGTTCTGCATTCCGCCTGCAGCCAATTGCTGTTGTGGTCGCGCCAACCGGCGATGGCCCACCTCACCTTGGCGATCAATGTGAGCGCCCGGCAATTTCATCAGCCGGACTATGTCGAGCAGGTTTTCGCGGTGCTGGATCAAACCGGCGTAGATCCCCGGAAACTGAAGCTGGAACTGACCGAGTCCATGCTGCTGGAAAATCTGGACGACGTGATCGTCAAGATGAACGCCCTCAAAACGCGCGGCCTGGTGTTTTCGCTGGACGATTTCGGCACCGGCTATTGTTCGCTGTCTTATCTGAATCGGTTGCCGTTGGACCAGTTGAAAATCGATCAGTCTTTCGTGCGCAACATCTCCAGCCATCCCAACGGCGCCACAATCGCCAGAACCATCCTGTCGCTGGGGCAAAGCCTGGGTCTGAACGTGATTGCCGAAGGCGTCGAAACCATCGAGGAACGGGACTTCCTGGCGGAGTCGGGCTGCATCGCCTATCAGGGCTTTTTCTTTCGCTCGCCGGTGCCGCTGGAACGCTTTGAGGAATTCGTTCACGAAAGCTGAGCAGATCGATGCGGTGCGCAGGAGGCCCTCGCCCCAGCCCCGGAACGGCCCCGCCCCACCGCGCCGCCGATCGCGATAAATCGGACATGCCGACCGGATGGCCCATGATGCTTTTTTAGGTCACCGCCTCGGCCGTCTGATAGGCCGGTTGCTTCCAGATCTCCTTGTCCATGATCTCGGCCAAAAAATCGACGGCGCGCCACATATCGCCATAGCGCAGCGCAAGCGGCGAACCGCCGAAGCGCAGGCTGCAGGGGGCGCGAAAATCGCCTATCACGCCCCGCGCAATCAGCGCTTTCATGACGGAGTACCCCTGAGGGTGGTCGAAGCCGACATGTCCGCCGCGTTCGCGGCCTTGGCGCGGACTGACCAGCGTGAAGCCGTGTCCGGCGCAGCGTTGTTCGACCAGGGCGATCAAAAGATCGCCGAGCCGGCCGGCCTTGTCACGAACCAGGACGCGGTCGGCGCGGGCCGCCAGATCGATCCCGGCCTCGGCGGCGCGCAGGCTGAGGATCGGCTGGGTCCCGGTCAGCAATTGGCCGATGCCGGGTTTTGGCTGGTAGTCACGCTCGAAGGCGAACGGAGTCCGATGCCCCCACCAGCCGGTCAGCGGTTGACCCGCTTTGTCCTGGTGTCGTTTGGCAAGAAAGACGAAAGCCGGACTGCCGGGTCCGCCATTGAGATATTTGTAGGTACAGCCCACCGCCAGATCGGCGTCGGCCGCGTTCAGATCGACATCCAGCACGCCGGCGCTGTGGCACAGATCCCACACCGCCAAGGCCCCCTTGGCGTGGGCATCCCGGGTAATGCCGGCCATGTCGAGAATATGCGCGGTGCGATAATGCACATGGGTCAGGATGACGGCGGCGGTGTCGCTGTCGATCGCCGCGGAAATATCCGGCTTTTCGGCGAAACGGATCTGGTGACCCTGCGCCAGCAAGGCGGCCAGTCCCTGCACCACGTAATTGTTGGTCGGGAAATTGCTGCCTTCCATCACCACCGTCTTGCGCCCGGGATTGAGCGCCAGCGCCAGGGCTGCCGCCTTGAACAGATTGAGTCCGGTGGCGTCGGCGAGCACCACTTCGTCGGGCCGGGCGCCGATCAGCGGCGCCAGACGAGCGCCCAGGCGATAAGGCAGGTCGAACCAGCCGGCGCGATTCCACGACCTGATCAGACCCTCGCCCCATTCCTGCTGAACGGCTCGATTGACCGCGGCGGCGGCCGCCTTGGGCATCGGCCCGAGCGAATGCCCGACCAGATAGATGACACCGTCGGGCAGCAGAAATTCACTGCGGAAACCCGCCAGCGGATCGTCACGATCGAGCGCGTCGCAATCGGCTTGGGTCAGGGGCGTCATGATTGATGTTCTCCCGCCTACAACCCGATGGCGGCGAGCAGGTGCGCTTGCCGATCCGGATCGAGCGGCGACAATGGCGCCCGCAGATGCAGCCAGGCGGGATCGTCATGGAGTCGGGCCAGCGCCGCCTTGACCGCCGGAACCACCGGCAGCCCTTGGAAGGCCGTGCGGCAGGCAGCGACCCGCCGTTGCAGGTCGGCTTGATCCGGCTTGCCGACCGCCTCGACCAGTTGGCGGATGGCGCGCGGCTGGACATTGGCTGTGGCTGACACGCAGCCGGCGCCGCCCAGCCGAAGAACGTCACCGAGCCGCGCCTCGGTGCTCGAATAGATCTCGAGATCCGGGAATTCGGCCAACAGCGTCTCGGTGTGGGTCCAGTCGCCGGCGCTGTCCTTATAGCCTTTGACGACACCGGGAAAGCGATGCGCCAGATCGCGTGTCACCGCAACCGAGATCGGCACCATGGACGCTTGCGGAAAATGGTAGAGATACAGTGCCAATCCCGGATCGGCGACCCTGTCGATCAATTGATGGAAATAGCGCAGAATGCCGTCCTGTTCGAGATTTTTGAAAAAGAACGGCGGCAATACCAGCACCCCGGCACAGCCATGCCGGATGGCATGTCGGGACAGTGCGACGGTGTCGTCGAGGGCGCAGCATCCGGTGCCGATCAACAGGCGCGCCGCCGCGATATCATGCTCGATCAGGTGCAAGAGGGCGTGGCGCCGTTCCTCGATCGTCAGGGAGGTCGCCTCGCCGGTCGACCCGAATAACAGCAGCCCGTCGCAGCCCTCTGCCAACAACCAGCGGCAATGCGCCAGCAAGCGGGCAAGATCAATGCTGTCATCGGCGGCGAACGGTGTCGCCACGGCGGCGACGACGCGCGCAAAGGGGGTTTGACGCATCAGCGATCACTCCATTCAGTCGTGGTGCGGCGATTGTTCCGGCTGTTCGAATTGAAAAATAACAATTTCCGTTTGCGCTATTCCTTTTTAGGATGGCGGACGCTCATCCAATGATGGAGGTATCATGAAGCGCAGCACTTTCCAATCGGCCGGACTGGCCGTCTCTCTGCTGTGGGCGCTGGGCAGCGCTCCGGCCCTGGCTGCTTCGGTCGATCCTGCCGAGGTGCAAAGCGGCAGCTATGCCGTCGACCCGAACCATACCCAGATCGGCTTCACCCTGTCGCATATGGGTTTTTCGCATTACACCGGTCGTTTGAGCGGGGCGACCGGCAGTCTGACATTGTCGGCCAGCAACCCTGCCACCAGCAAATTGTCGGTCACCATCCCCACTGCCTCCTTTTCCACGACCAGCGCCAAATTGGACAGCGAACTGGTCGGCCCGGAATGGTTCGACGCCGAAAAATTCCCGACCATCACCTTCGTTTCGACCAAGGTGACCCGCACCGGCAAGGGCAGCGCCACCATCGCCGGCGATTTGACACTGCATGGCGTAACCAAGCCGATCCTGCTGTCCGCGCACCTGGTCGGTGCCGGCACCAATCCACTCGACCATAAAGTCACCGTCGGCTTCGACGTAAGCGGCACCATCAAACGCGCCGATTTTGGCGTCGCCACTTACGAGCCCTTGATCGGCGACGAAGTGACCCTGTCGATCAACGGCGCCTTCGAACTGCAGCAATAGGCGCCGGCCGCGGACCGGAAGGGTGGCAGAGCGGTTTATTGCACCGGTCTTGAAAACCGGCGGAGGTGTTGAGCCTCCCGTGAGTTCAAATCTCACCCCTTCCGCCAGTTTCCTTGATGCCGCCGACTTATGATCGCTCATGCGGCGCTCTCACGGCCGGCAGGATATTTGCCCCGCGGGCGCGCAGCACGGCAGGAACGGCGTCGAGATCGTCGGTGCGGAACAGCGGCACCTGGCGTGCGGTGGCGGGATAGGCCTTGCGCGTATCGAGCGGCGTCTCGGGAGCGTGGTGTGACAGATCTATAACGATGTCCTCGCCCGCCCAGAAATAGTTCTTGTTCTGCTGCGACCCGCGCACAGTCGACAGCATCGGCAGGCCGAAGCTCTGGCCGTAAAAGGCGGTCATCTGTTCCATCATCGAGGGTGGCGAGAATATCACATACCAGCCGAGCGCCATCATCTCGCCCTGCCCCGATCGCGCCGCCGCCCGGCCGGCACCGGCCGACGCCAGCAGCCCGGCGGCCAGGCCGGCGGAGATAAAGTTCCTGCGGTTCATCTGCGTTTCCCTTGAGGCGAAAAATCCTGCACACCCTGCATAATGCGACAGGTCCCGGATAGAAAACGTCTTTCCCGGCTCCGACCGCATCGCAAGCAGCTTTTCATCCGCGCCCGCCATGCTACTGTGAGCACACCCGCAAAAACGTCTGGAGAAACGCCATGTCCCTGTCCATGCTGACCGATCGCCGCGACATGATGCGCCTGATGGCGGCGGGTGGCCTCACGGCCGCGCTGCCACGCTGGGCACGCGCCGCCGCCGTTGATCTCGGCCCAGTGAGCGAGGCCATCGAAAAACAGCGGCCGGAAGCGATCAAGCGTCTGCAGAACTGGATCGCCCTGCCGTCGATCGCGGCGGAAAGCCGCAATATGGCAGAGGGCTGCCAAATGACCATCGATCTGCTCAAGGACGCCGGATTCCAGAGCGCGGTCAAGATGCCGACCGATGGCCATCCCGGCGTGTTCGCCACGCTCGACGCCGGCGCGCCGGTCACTGTTGGTGTCTATTTCATGTATGATGTCAAGCAGTTCGACCCGGCGGAGTGGTCCTCGCCGCCGCTCGAGGGTCGCATCGTCGAACGGCCCGGATTGGGTCGTGTGATGATCGGCCGCGGCGCGGAAAATCAGAAGGGACCGCAAGCCACTTTCCTGGCGGCGCTGCATGCGCTGCGTGCGGCGGGCCGCAAACTGCCGGTCAATCTGGTGCTGGTCGCCGACGGCGAAGAGGAGATCGGTTCGCCGCACTTCGCCCAGGTGGTGCGCAAGCCCGAGGTGCTGCAGGCGCTGAAGGGTTGCAAGGGCATGTTGCTGCCGGCGCCGACCCAATCCCAGACCGGCGAAGTCACCTTGTCGCTGGGCGCCAAAGGACTGATCGAAGTGGAGCTGGTCTCCTCGACCGAAGCCTGGGGGCGCGGCGCCAAGAACGACATTCATTCCAGCTACAAGGCCAATCTCGACAGCGCGGTGTGGCATCTGGTCAAGGCGCTCAACACGCTGGTGTCCGAAGACGGCAATGATCCCGCCATTGATGGCTGGTTCGAGCATGTCAAGCCTTTGACGGCGCGACAGAAGGAAATGATCGCCGCCACCGTTGCACAAACCAAGGAAGACGATGTCAAAAAACTGATGGGCGTACAGCACTGGGTGCGCGACCTCGACTATCGCGCCGCGCTGGAACGTCTGGCCTCGCAGCCGACCGTCAATATCGAAGGGCTGGTGGCCGGCTATACCGGTCCGGGCGGCAAGACCGTATTGCCATCAAAGGCAGTGGCCAAGCTCGATCTGCGCCTGGTGCCCGATATGACCGCCACCGATGCCGCCGCCAAGCTCAAGGCGCATCTGGCCAAGCGCGGCTTCGGCGACATCGAGGTCAAGGTGACCGGCGGCTACGACCCCACCCAAACCGACGAGAATTCCGGCCTGATCAAGGCCTATGATGCCGTCTATCGCCAGGAAAAAATACCCTTCCACCTCAGTCCGCGCAGTGCCGGTTCGTGGCCGGGATTCATCTTCACCGGCGCGCCGCTGGCGCTGCCGGCGGCTGATTTCGGCCTCGGCCATGGCAGTGGCGCGCATGCGCCCGACGAATATCTGGTGATCGAGGCTGCCAATCCCGCCGTCCGTGGCATGGCCGGCGCCACCTTGGGCTATGTCGAAGTGCTTTACGCCCTGGCGGGCGGTTGACAAGGGTCGAGCCGACCGCCGAGGATGGGGCAATTCCATAGGCAATGCCGCCTTTTCCGACCTGAGATGGAGTGTTTTCAATGAAACTGCGATCGATGGTCCTCGCCGCTATCGCCGCCTGCGCGGCACATGCGGCGATGGCGGCGCCCGAACCGGCCATCGTCCTGGCCCCGGCGGCCGACATCGCCTTGGCGCGGGAGATCCTCAAGCAACTGGTAGAGATCGACAGCACGCACGCGCACGGCTCGACGGTGGCCGCCAAAGCGATCGAAAAGCGTCTGCTGGCCGCCGGCTTTGCGGCCGCCGACATAACCGTGCTGGCGCCCGCCGACCATCCGACCAAGGGCAACGTCGTCGTCCGTCTGCATGGAAAGACCAGGGCCAAGCCGGTCATTTTCATCTGTCATCTGGACGTGGTCGAAGCCAAGCCCGAGGACTGGACCACCAACCCTTTCAAGCTGACCGAGAAGGACGGCTATTTCTATGGCCGCGGCACCATCGACATCAAGGAGGGCGACGCCGTCCTGGTGGAAAACTTGATTCGCCTGAAGCGTGAGGGCTACCAGCCGGACCGCGATCTGATTTTTGCCTTTACCGCCGATGAGGAGGCCGGCGGCGATGCCAACGGACCGGCCTTCCTGCTGGCCCACCATCGCGATCTGGTCGATGCCGCCTTCGCGCTCAATTTTGATGACGGCACCGGCACCCTGGTCGATGGACGGCGCGCCTATTACGAACTCGGCACCGCCGAGAAAATCTATACCACCCTCAAACTGGAGGCGACCAGTCCGGGCGGACATGGCTCGCTGCCGGGGACGGGCAATCCGATCTACCGCATCGCCGACGGGCTGTCGCGCTGGGAACAATATAAATTTCCCGTCACCCTGACCGCCACCACGCGGGACAGCTTCGCCAAGATCGCCGCCCTGGAACCCAGCGCCGACAGCGCCGATATGCTGGCGGTGGCGCAGACTCCGCCCGACCTCGAGGCCGCCGAACGGCTGAGTCGCAAACCTGCCTTCAATGCGCAGCTGCGTACCACCTGTGTGCCCACCCTGATCTCGGGCGGCCACGCCGAAGGCGCGCTGCCGCAGCGGGCGCAAGCCACCATCCAATGTCGCATGCTGCCGAGCGACAGCATCGCCAATGTGACAAAACAATTGGTGTCGGTGCTGAACGATCCCGAGATCACCGTGACCCAGGACGTGGCGCCGATCCAGGCGCCCGAATCGCCGGCGCCGCCCGCGGTCAAGGACAAGGTCGAAGCCGTGCTGCATAGCATCTGGCCCACTGTGCCGGTGGTGCAGACCATGGGATCAGGCTATAGCGATGCCCGCCAATTTCGCGGCGCCGGCATCCCGACCTATGGCGTCGGCGGCGTGTGGATCGAGCATTCGGAAAATCGCGCCCATGGCCGCGATGAGCGGGTCGGCGTCGCCGCCTTCGATGAGAGCGTCGAATATAGCTATCGTCTGATCAAGGCCTTCGGTCAGGCGCAATAGCGGGATCAAAGCAGCGCGGCGACCGCGGCGGGCAAATGCGCCAATTGCGCCTGCAGCCCGACCAGATCGACCGTGCTGCCCGATCCGGACGCCACTTCCGTGTAGATGCCGTTGCCGCCGCTGCCTTCGGCGAACAGCGCGAAATGGCTGTGGCTACCGTAAGTGACGGTCTCTTGGACATATCCTGGGGCGAGCAGGTTGTAACTGACATGGCTGTTGCTGGCGACCACGCCCGTGGTTCCGTTGCGGCCGACCCAGTCGGCCGCCGTCACCACGCCATTGCTGATGGTGAATTCGGCACGCTCAAAAGGATTGATGTCGAGCGCCGTGGTGGCGGTGCCCTGGCTGATGAAATTGGCGGTTTCCGAAGAAATGACATAGCCGGAGCCGCTGCTGGTAAATGTGAGCGTGTCATAGCCGGCAGCGCTGGCGAAGCTTTCGCTGATCGTGCCGCTGCCGATCGTGAAAACCGCGGTAGGCGTGATCGTCAGCGCGAAACTGTTGCTGAAAGACCCCCGGGTCACGGTTTCCGTCAGCCCGGTCACGCTACCATTGCTCTCGGTGAAGGAATAGCTGACCGACCCTGCCGTCGTGCCCGGGACGATGGTTTCCGAACTTATCTGATACAGGCTGGCATTGCCGGACTCGGCACTATAGGACAAGGTGATGGTTTCATTGGCGGTCGTGATGGTCTCGGTCACCGCGGCGCTGCCCAAGCCCGCGAAGCCATAGGTAACGGAGGCGTTGCCGGAAAAGAAGGGCGCGCAAAACGCAGCCCCGAAGGGGACCGCTGCCGTGATCTGGTAGAGCGCGGCGTTGCCAGTCTGCTGGGTAAAAGTGATCGTCTGCGTCAGATGGGGGGTGGTCTGCGTTTCCGTCACGGTGTCGCCAGTGAACGCGAATCCGTATGTGACGCTATCGGGAAACGGGCCGCCGGCACCGCCAAATCCGAATCCGTCTATCCCAAGGCCAAACAGATCAATGCCGCTCATCCGATGCCTCCATGGCCAGAACGAAGCGCCGCAATTCCCCGCCTAATGCCGCTCAACCCAATATAGGCGGCTCGTGTTTCCGCGCAATGACGCAAAGGTAACAGTTTTTTTCCCGCCGCAAGGCCGCCCTATTCCTCCGCCGGGAAAGGTCCCTTGCCGCCTTCGGCGATGAATCGGTCGATGCGCGCGGCGATCACCGGCACCGGTGCCGCGCTCAAGGCGAGGATGGTGTCGTGGAAGGCCCGGATATTGAACTTCGCGCCGAGCGCCTGCTCGGCCTTGGCGCGCGCCTGCCAGATGGCGCGCTCGCCGAGGTAATAGGCCAAGGCCTGACCGGGCCGGGCGATATAGCGATCGACCTCGAATTCGATCTCGTGATCGGACAAGGCGGTGTTGTCCCGCAGATAGTCTTGCGCCTGGGCGCGGCTCCAGCCCATGGCGTGCAGGCCGGTATCGACCACCAGCCGGGCGGCGCGCCAACGCTGGTAGCTCAGCATGCCGAAACGGTCATAGGGCGTCTCATACATCCCCATTTCATCACCCAGTCGCTCGCAATAGAGCGCCCAGCCTTCGCTGAAGGCGGCGATCGACACTTTGCGGCGAAAATCCGGCTGCTGCAGACTCTCGAAGGCCAGCGGGATCTGGAAGGCATGGCCCGGTGCCGATTCGTGCAAGGTCAGCGCCCGCAAGGCATAGAGCGGACGCGACGATAAATTCCCGGTATTCAGCATGAAACCCCAAGGTCCGCCTTTTGCCGCCGGATAGAAGGGCGCCAGCTCGGGCGGCACCGGAATGATGGCAAAACGGGCGCGCGGCAGATGGCCGAAATAGAGCGACACCTTGCCGTCGAATTGTTTGGCGATATAGGACGCCTCTTTCAGCAGCTGCAGGGGCGTTTCTGCGATGAAGCGCTTGTCGGAGCGCAGAGTGTCGAGAAAAGCTGGCAAATCGCCGGTGAATCCAACCTCTTTCATCACCGCCAGCATCTCGGTTTTGATCGACTCCACCGCGTCCAGACCGATCTGATGTATCTGCGCCGGCGACAGATCGACCGTCGCAAACTCGCTGATTTTGGACTGGTAATAGGCTTTTCCGTCGGGCAGCGCTTCGGCCGCCAGCGATTCGCGCGCGCCGGGGATGTAGATGTCGCGGACAAAGGCCAGCAGCTCGCGATGCGCGGGAATCACTTTGTCGCTGATTGCGGCAAGTGCCGCGGCCCGCAAGGCCGCCTGCGTCGCCGCCGGAATATCAGCCGGCATGGCGCGGAAGGGCGCATAGAACGCTGTGTCTTCCGGCCGCTGGCTGTCCGCCACCTCGGCGATGGTGCGGTCACGACCGGCCAGGGTGATCCTGGGTGGCGTGAAGCCGCGGGCCAATCCGGCCCGCATATTGGCGATCTGGTCGGTGTAATAGCGTGGCAGCTGATCCAGCATGCTGAGGTAATTGCGATATTCCGACAGGTTCTTGAGCGGCCGCCGGGCCACCGCGGCGAGGTCGGTCCAGAAGCCGCCCTCGGCACCCAGCGGCTTTTCATACTCGCGAAATTTCTGCGCCGCCAACAGGGCGCCGATCTGCGCATGATAGATGCCGTAATTGATCTGCTGCTCGGCGGAAAGCTGTGCCGGGTTGATTGAGTCCAGCTGCGCCATCACATCGGTCAGATAAGCCAATTGTCTGGCCTCGGCGGCCGGGCTGACGTCGGGCAGGAAAGGCCGCACTGGGGTGGCATCGTCTTCGTCGGGCGCCACATGCTGTTCGCGCCAGCCCCATTCCCGACGGTAGATCGCCGCGAACTGCCGGTCGGTGGCATCGGACGCGGCGGCGCCTGTCCTGGCCGGGCCCGACATCGTCGTGACTATTGCCAGGGTAAGGCCGAGTCCGGCCAGGCGGCGATGCATCATTCAGTCGCCGAGGCCGAGTTTTTGCGCAAGCCCGATGCGCTGCAACTTGCCGGTGGCGCCTTTGGGGATTTCGTCGAGGAACAGGATCTTGCGCGGCACCTTGAAATCCGCCAGTCTGGTGGCGGCAAAGTCACGCAATTGGCGTTCGCCGGCGCTGGCGCCATCCTTCAGCACCACCACGGCGCCGACTTCCTCACCCAGTTTCTGGTGTGGAATGCCAAAGGTCACCACCTGCAGCACGGCGGGATGATCCATCAGCACCTCGTCGACCTCGCGCGGCGAAATTTTCTCGCCGCCGCGGTTGATGATCTCCTTCAAACGGCCGGTGATCGAGACATAACCGTCGTCGTCCTGCATGCCCTGATCGCCGGTGCGGAACCAGCCATTGGTAAAGGCTTCCTGATTGGCCCTGGCATTGTTCTCATAACCGGTGGTGACGTTGTCGCCCCTTATGACGATTTCCCCGATCGCGCCCGCCGGCAGCAATGTCCCCTGCTCATCCATGATGGCGATTTCCGGACCGGCCGCCGGTCCCACCGTGCCGGGCTTGCGCTGCAAGGGCGGCAAGGGATTACAGGCCATCTGATGCGCCGCTTCGGTCATGCCATAGGCTTCGATGACCGGGGCGTCGAAAGTGGATTCCAGCTGGGCGATTACCTGAGGCGGCAGCGACGAGGAGGAAGAGCGAATGAAGCGCAGCCGATGCGCCTTGATGATGTCGGCATTGTGGCCGGCGCGCGTCAGGATCGCCTGATGCATGGTCGGCACCGCGCTATACCAGGAGGGCCGCGCCTCCTCGATCTGGCTGAAGAATTTCAGCGCGTTGAAGCCTGACGTACAGAACACGCTGCCGCCGGCCGACAGCGGCGCCAGCACCGCGGCGATCAGGCCATGGATGTGAAACAGCGGCATGACATTGAGACCGCGGTCGGCAGCGGCGAGCCGGGTGGTGGCGGCGATGTTGCGCGCCGAGGCGCTGACATTGCGCTGCGACAGCGGTACGATCTTCGGTCGCGAGGTGGTCCCCGAGGTATGCAGCACCAGCGCCACATCATCCGCTTCGGCGGCGCCGCCGCGCGCCGGCGGTGCCGGCACCGCGGCGCCGGTATCGAGCGTGAAGCGTCCGGCGCCGATCGAGGACGGGCACAGCGTAAACAGCGCGACGCCGCGCCGAAGGGCGACGGCGATGGCGGGCGAGACGCTGCCCTGTTCGACGATCAGCGCCTTGGCACCGAGGTCGGACAGATAGAAATCGAATTCCTCGGCGCGATAGCCAGGATTGAGCGGCGCAGCCGTGGCCGAGCAGGCCACCGCGATGAAAGCGCTCGCCATCTCGGCGCCGTTCGGCAGCACGATGGCGACCCGGTCATTGCGGCCGATGCCGACCCCATTAAGGCTGGTCCTGGTTTCGGCGATCTGCTGGCGCAGCCCGGCATAAGAGAGAGGCGCGCCAGCGGGCGCCAGCAACGCGTCGGCCTGATCGGCGCCGGCGGCGAGCAGCTGTTCGATGGTGGTTGCCCCATTCATTGCCATACTCCTCGATCGTCAGGCGCCGCCCTTGAGGCGGGCGCGCATCGGTTTCAATAACGCCAACGCCATCACAGCGGCCAGCAGATTGAGAATCGCCGCGGCATTGAACACCGCGTTCCAACCGCCGGCGGCGGCCAGCAGGCTGGTGAAGGGCACCAGCAGCGCCGCGGTCCCCTTGGCCGTGTAGAGCAGCCCGGCATTAGCGGTTGCAAAGCGGGTGCCGAAACTGTCGCCGCAAGTGGCGGGAAACAGACTGTAGATCTCGCCCCAGGCGAAAAACACCAGGCCGGTCAGCAGCACGAAAGCGAACGGGTCGCGTCCGAAATGACTCAGCAGCAAAATGCCTGCGCCTTCCAGGCCGAACGCCAGAAACATGGTGTTCTCGCGGCCCAGCCGGTCCGACACCCAGCCGAAGAAGGGCCTTGTAACGCCATTGAGGAATCGATCGATCGACAATGCGAAGGTCAAGGCCGGCAAAGTCAGGCCCGCCAAAGTAACCGGCACATCGGCGATCTTGAAGGATTTCGCGATCGGCCCCAATTGCGCGGTCGCCATCAGGCCGCCGGCCGCCATCATCACGAACATCGCATACATCACCCAGAAAACCGGCGTCTTGGCCATCTGCCAAGGCGAAAAATCGCGCCGAATGACGGCATCGTCCGCATTCATGGGACCTGCCGAGCCGGCCGGCCATACCAGCGGCGGCGCACGCTCGGGGGTTTTCAGCAGCCAGCCGAGCGAAAACACCGCCAGCCCCTGGGCAAGCCCGAACACCAGAAAAGTGTGCTGATAGCCGCTTGACTTGATCATGGCGGCGATCGGGATCACGCTCACAGCCGATCCGGCACCGAAACCCATCGCGGTGAGGCCGGCCGCCAGACCGCGGCGATGCGGGAACCATTTCAGCGCATTGCCGATACAGGTGCCATACACGGCGCCGGCGCCGACGCCGCCGATGATCGCGGCGCCATAGAACATCGGCAGCGACTGGGAGAGCGCATTCAATATCCAGGACGCCCCGACCAGGACGCCGCCGACCACCACCACCGGTCGTGGACCATAGCGGTCGACCAGCCATCCCTCGATCGGCACCAGCCAGGTCTCGGTCAGCACGAACAGGGTGAAAGCGACCTGCAGCGCCGCCGGCTGGAAATGATAGCGGTCGATGATCGGTGTCACGAACAGGGTCCAGCCATATTGCAGATTGGCGATCATCGACATGCAGGCGACGCCGAACAGCAATTGCCGCCAGGCACCGGCCGGCGTGCGCAACAAATTTGGCACCGTTGCTTGGGTCATGACCGCGGCTCCACGGCCAGCCGTCCGCCGGCGGCGGCCAGCGTATGGCCGAGCAGCCCGGCCACGGCATAGACGGAGTCGACATGCGGTGTCATGGTTCCGGTCAGCCGCGCCAGCTCCAGCACACCGCCCATCAGCCCCTCCAGTTCAAGCGGACGACCGGCTTCGACATCTTGCAGCATCGAGGTCTTGTGCTCGCCGACCGCCGCGGCGCCGGCAATCCGCTTGTCGATGCTGATGCGGATCCGCACGCCGAGTTTCTCGGCCACCTCCTGGGTCTCGGCCATCATCGCCGCGGCCAGCGCGCGGGTCGCCGGATAGTCGCAAATCCCGGCCAGAGTGGCATGGCTCAAGGCGCTGACCGGATTGAACACGACATTGCCCCATAATTTCAGCCAGATCTCGGCGCGCAGATCGGCGGCGATCGGCGCCTTGAAACCCGCGGCAGTCAGCACCTCGGACAGACCTTGCACCCGTTCCGATTTGGTGCCGTCCGGTTCGCCGAGGGTGAATCGATTGCCCTCGATCAGTTTGACGACACCCGGCGCGATCAGTTCTGCCGCCGGATAGACCACCGTGCCGATGATGCGCTCATTGGCGATATGCCGGGCGATGGCGCCGTCGGGATCGGCGGCTTTGATCGGCAGCCCGTCGAACGGGCCGCCGATCTTGTAGCAATACCACCAGGGAATGCCGTTCTGCAGGGTCACCACGGCGGTGTCGGGGCCGCACAAATGATGCAGATCGGGCGCCACCGCGGCGACCTGATGCGCTTTCAGCGCCAGCAGCACGATATCATGCGGGCGGGCGTCCCTGATCGGCGTTGCGGTCACGCCCGCCGCCACCCGAACGCCGCCATCTTCCTCGATCAGCGTGAAACCGCCGCGGCGGATCGCCTCGAGATGGGCGCCACGCACCACGAAGGTGACCGCGAAGCCCGCCAGCGCCAGTCGGGCGCCCAGCAGCCCGCCGATCGATCCGGCACCGACAATGGCGATTCTCATGACGCCAAACTCCCATAGTCATTGCTGAGCGTGCCGATGCCGTCGACGATCACCTCGATTGTCATGCCGGGTTGCATCGGCAGAACGCCGAGCGAGGTGCCGCAGGCGATCAAATCGCCGGGCAGCAGCGTCATGTCCTGAGAAATCCGGCTGACCAGCTCGGCGGGGGGAAAAATCATGTCGCTCAAGGGATAATTCTGCCGCTCGCGGCCATTGAGCAGGGTGCGCAGATTTCCCTGCAAGGGGTCGATCTGGGTGGCGATCACCGGCCCGAAAACGCCGAAGCCGTCGAAATTCTTGGCCCGGCTCCATTGCGCGAAACTGGCGTCGCGCCCGATCAGCTCGATGGCGGTGACGTCATTGACGCAGGTGTAGCCGAAGATGCAGTCCGCCGCCTGGGCGACATCCACCGCCTTGCAGCGTCGGCCGATCACGACGCCGAGTTCGCCCTCGAACACCACCCGTCCCGGATAGGACAAAGGCTGTTCGATCTTCTGCCGATGGGCGTTGAAAGAATTGGCGGATTTGATGAATGTCAGCGGCTCGGCGGGAATGGCCAGTCCGTGTTTGAGGGCAGCCTGATGGAAATTGTTCCACAGACAGATCATTTTGGACGGAAGCATGGGTGTCAGCCAGCGGCAATCGGCGAGCGGAATCGTCTCGCCGCTCGGCCTGGCGCCGGCGAACATGTCGCCGTCATGCACGCGCAAGACATCCGCGGCGATGATGCCGAACCGGGTACGGCCATCATGTTCCAGTCTTGCCCACTGCATCGGTTTGCCCCACCCGTTATTCTTTGCTTGGGACTGTCTTAGCATGACCATCTCACCCGAGCAAATTGGGGCTTAGCCAAGTCCTCTCGATGGATTATCCTGCAGCCCGCGATCGCCACTGCGCGATGTTGGATCCGGGAGAGTTTCTTTGCGCCGCCTTGCCGCCATGATTTCCGTCACTGCCGTTTTCGCCGCCGCCGCGGCTTTTTCCGCCGACAGCGGTCCGGCCGCGCTCGAACAAAGCTTCGACCGCCTGATCGTCCCCGCCGAGATGGAGGACTGGCTGAAGATCCTGGCGGCCGAGCCCAACCATGTCGGTTCGCCGCACGACAAAGCCAATGCCGAGATGGTGCTCAAATTGCTGCAGGAATGGGGCTGGGACGCCCATATCGAGAGCTTCGACGTGCTGTATCCGACACCGCTCAGTGAAAGTCTGGAGATCACCGGCCCGACACCGTTCAAAGCGACCCTGACCGAGCCGCCGGTGGCGGGCGACGAAACCTCGACCCGCTCGGCCGCCGGCCTGCCGGCCTATGTCGCCTATCAGGGCGACGGCGACGTTACCGCGCCGCTGGTCTATGTCAATTACGGCATGTTGGCCGATTACGACGAGCTCGAGCGGATGGGGGTCTCGGTCAAGGGCAAGATCGCCATTGCCCGCTACGGCGAGGGCTGGCGCGGCCTCAAACCGAAGCTGGCGCAGGATCATGGCGCTGTCGGCTGCATCATCTATTCCGACCCGCATGAAGACGGCTACACCATGGATGATGCCTACCCGAAAGGACCGGCGCGACCGGCGGCCGGCCTGCAGCGCGGTTCGGTGGCCGACATGCCGATCTATCCGGGCGACCCCTTGACTCCGGGAGTCGGCGCCACCAGGGACGCCAAGCGGCTCAAGATCGCCGAGGCGCCGACCGTGCTCAAGATCCCGGTGCTGCCGATCTCCTGGGGTGATGCCCAGCATTTTCTCGCCACTTTGGACGGCCGCGTGGTGCCGCGCGCCTGGTCCGGCAGCCTGCCGCTCACCTACCATGTCGGCGGCGGCGGCACGCCTGTGCATCTGGCGGTCAAATCGGACTGGAGCCTGAAACCGCTCTATGACGTGGTGGCCACCCTCAAGGGCTCGACCTATCCCGATGAATGGATTCTGCGCGGCAATCATCGCGACGGCTGGGTCTTTGGCGCCGACGACCCGCTCTCCGGTCAGGTTGCCCTGCTCGCCGAGGCCAAGGCGATCGGTATTCTGGTGAAACAGGGTTGGCGTCCCAAGCGCACGCTGGTCTATCTCAGCTGGGACGGCGAGGAACCGGGTCTGCTCGGCTCCACCGAATGGGGCGAGACACATGCCGTGGAACTCGGCAAAAAGGCGCTGCTTTATATCAACACCGACGATAATGCGCGCGGCTTTCTCACTGCCGGCGGCAGCCACAGCCTGCAGCATTTCGTCAATCAGGTGGCAGACGACGTGACCGACCCCGAGACCCAGACCTCGGTCGCCAAGCGCCTGCGTGCCAAGCTGCAAGTCGATGGCGCCAGCCCGACAGCCGGCGCGGCGGCGCGCGCCGACGCGCTGATAGCCGCCGACGCCAGCAAGGACTTGCCGATCGCAGCGCTTGGCTCGGGATCGGACTGGTCGGTGTTCCTCCAGCATCTGGGTCTGCCGACCATCGGCATCACCTATGGCGGCGAAAGCAATTCGGACGGCGTCTATCATTCCGACTACGATACTTATGAACATTTCAGCCGTTTCGTCGATCCGGGTCAGGTCTATGACACGGTGCTGGCCAAAACCGTCGGGCGATTGGTGCTGCGCAGCGCCGACGCCGACCTTCCTGTCCAGCGCTATGGCGATTTTGCCGACGAAATCGGCCGCGATCTGACCGAGATCGAAGCCTTGACGGTGAGCAAGCGCGAGCAAGCGCTGATACAAGGCAAATTGCTGTCCGACGGGCTTTATCATCTGGCCGACGATCCGACCCTGAGCAGCGCGCCGCCAACCCCGCTCAAAGCCGTGCCGCACATCAATTTCGCGCCGCTGGAAGATGCGCTTGATCGTCTCCGGCAAAGCGCCCGCGCCTATGACCGGGCGCTGATCGGCAAAGGCGGTGCCCTGTCTGGGGCGGTGCGCGACCAGTTGGTGCAACTGACGCGCAGCACCGAGGAAACCCTGGCACCCGAGGTCGGCCTGCCGGGCCGGCCCTGGTACCGCAATCTGATCTATGCGCCCGGCCGCTTTACCGGCTATGGCGCCAAGACCTTGCCAGGGGTGCGCGAAGCCATTGAGGAGCAGCGCTGGGCCGACGCCGACCGCTACACCGCCCTAACGGCGCAGGCGCTGACACGCTATGCCGACAAACTCGACGAGGCGGTCCATCTGATCAATGGCGGCTGAAGCGACGCATGATCGGTGGCCGGCAAGGGCTGAAAAGGGGAAAGCCATGAGGGTCATCGCTGCCAGCGCATTCAAAGCCAAGTGCCTGCATATTCTCGATGAGGTGAAAAAGACTCGTGAGCCGGTGACAATCACAAAGCGCGGCCAGCCGGTGACGCGCGTTGTACCGATCTCCGCAGAATCGGGCAGCAGTTGCGGCAGCGCCAAACGGACCATCTCCTATGCCGAGGATGACGACCTGCTTTCGACCGGCGAGACTGGGACGCCGATCGGGGGTCGTTGTCCTCGACACCCAGTACAGGATTTGGTTCCTGATCGCCGATCCGAGACGTGACCAAGCAACAGCCTTGCTGTGCTGCGTGGGGCCGATCAAGCTCTCACTTAAAAAGTGCACTGTCACCGAATTTGTCACCGAATTCCTGGCAAGCCATAGTTGTACATGCCAGCACCGCTTCACAATGTTATGCTGAACGCGACAGAACGATCCGAGGATGTCCGTGACGGTTTTGGACACGCGATTTGCCCTTAGTTTCAATAGAAGTGGTGGGAGATACGCCTATGACGACAAGAACCATCCGAAGCCCGGTGGAATGGGTCGCCTCGCAAATTATGCATATCTTGCGGGGCCTCCTGGCGATCGGCCGTGCACTTTATCATGTCGGCGAAACATGGGGCGTGCCGGCACCTTCCGTGCGCCGTATCACCTATTCCGATCTGCGGAGGGCCTTGACGCTCGGCTACCGGGATTTCACCGCCTATCGCGGCGATGTGTTTTTCCTGCTGCTGCTTTATCCGGTTCTCTCTTTTCTATTGGCGCGTGTCGCGTTCGGCATGAGTTTATTACCACTGCTGTTTCCCTTCGCGTCGGGTCTGATCATCCTGGGTCCGGTCGCCGCGGTCGGTCTCTATGAAATGAGCCGGCAGCGCGAGCACAGGCAAAAAATAAACTGGTTCAATGGCTTCGAGGTCATTTATCGGCCGGCGTTCGGGTCCATCCTGCTGTTGAGCCTGCTGCTGGTGGCGATCTTCGCGCTGTGGCTCGCCGCGGCGTGGGGGATTTTCCTCCATACTGTGGGTCCGATCGGGCCGACCAGCGTCGGCGCCTTCGTCCACGACGTCCTCGCCACGGATGCCGGCCACGCCATGATCGTGATCGGCATCGGCGTCGGCTTCCTGTTCGCCATGGTTGCCATGGTGATCAGCGTCGTCTCTTTGCCGCTATTGGTCGATCATGATGTCGGCCTCGACAGCGCGGTAAAGACCTCGTTTCGCGCCGTGACCGCCAATCCGCTGCCGATCGCCGCTTGGAGCGGCATTGTTGTGCTGGGCCTGATCATCGGCGCGGTGCCTTTGTTCCTGGGTCTGGTCGTCATACTGCCGGTCCTCGGCCACGCCACCTGGCACCTTTACCAAAAACTTGTAGAGCGGGAAGATCGTGCCGATCAACCGGGCGTGAGCCGATAAATCCGGGCCGCCGCCTGTTCGATTGCCGGACGCGTGAACAGCAGCGGCACAGTGTCGCCGGCGGCCCACAGCGGCAGCAGATCGCCGTAGAACGGGCTGTCGGGATCGCCCGATTGGCCGGGTGAATTGGTGGCGCGGCTATTGTCCCAATGGCCGACATCATGGGCGAGGCGGACGCTGGCGCCGTCATTGACGGCGAAATCGTCGGCGCGATAGCCCGCCGCCATCACGCTATAGTCGCTGCCGCCCATCGGCAGCGACCGCAGCGCCAATTTCCAGCCGAGCGCGGGTTCCGCCATCGGCTTCACCACCGATTCGAACAGCGAATGGTGCAGTTTGCCCCAGGCCCAGTAGCGTGGGTCGGGCCCCAGCAGCAGGGCGGTCTGGTCCCAGGCGGCACCCAGAGAAGACCACAGCGCCTGATCCAGGCGCACCCTTGTTTCGACAGGCACGTGATAGGCCGGCTTGCCTTCCAGCACCGCCAGGATCGCCTCCAGGGAACCGTCGCCGACCAGCGCCAAGGCCGCTTGCGGCACCAATTCGGCCATCATCGCCGGCGGCAGTGTCCGGCTGATCCAAATCTCGTAAAGCGCGGCGGCGGCGCTGTCGCTGTCGAGGCGGCAGTTCCAATCCCGCAGCTGCGCGGCCGCCCGTGCCGCCGACCCGTCCGGCGGCGGCGATGCCGGCAATTGGGCGACAAAGCGCCGCCCCATCGTCGTGGTGGTATCGGTCTGCAGCGCCAGCGTGTCCTGCAAGGTCAGTCTCGGCTTGGCCCCCAGAATTTCGCGGATCCGGGTGATGCGCGAGACGTCCGACCATTCGAAGCCGATATTGTGGCCCTGCCGCAAAAAATCGGCCGGCAGATTGAAATCATTGGCGGTCGCGACATAGCCCGCACGCGGGTTGAACTGGCGCGGAAACAAAGCGGGGTTCATCATGCCGTTCCACTCATAGGTTCCGTCGCCCGGCACCGGCAGCAGACCGTCCCAATTGGGTCGAACCGGCGCCGCGGCGCCGATCGTCCAGCCGATATTGCCCTCGATATCGGCGAAGACGTGATTGAGTGGCGGCGAATTCCAATGCGCCAGCGCCAGGGTGAAATCGCGCCAATTGCGGGCCTTTTGATACAGCAACGCGGTGTAATAGGGAATTGAGCCCGGCAGCGCCCACACGCTGCGCAAGGCGAAGGCATGCGCTTTGGCTTCGTCGACCGCCAGGACCGGCCCATGGCGGGTGAACCGCAAGGTCACCGGGTGCGGCGGCGCGCCTTTTACCGGAATCAGCTCCTCGATCTTGGTCATCGCCTCGAAGCCGTCCCGATAGCGGTAGCGGTCCGGGTCGGCGGGATCGAGGTCATAGACATAGAGATCTTCCTGGTCGACCTCGGAAATGGTCAGTCCGAAGGCGATGCGGTCATTGTGGCCGGTCGACAGACCCGGCAGGCCGGGTTCGCCGGCGCCGATCACATTCAATCCGGGGGCGTTGAGATGGGCGATGTAGCGCAGACTGGGCAGCGAGTGCGCGCGATGCGGGTCATTGGCCAGCACCGGCCGCCCACTGGCACTGTGGCTGGGGGCGATCGCCCAGTTATTCGACCCTTCACCTGCCGCATTGACCGCCAGCGCGGCAACCCGGGTGGCGACATCGCCTGAGTCGGCCGCCATCACGCCGTCAGCGGCAAAGCGGACCGGTTCGGTTCCCAGCAAATAGAGTCTGAGCAGGTCCGAACTCACCACACAGGGATCCAGCCCGGCCGGAATATGCGTGGTCCAGCCGTCCGGCTGCAGCCATTCCCGATATTTGTCGAATTCGAGCCCGACCGCGCAGGCGACGCGCGCGCGCATCACCTCGTCGGCAACATTGCCCGACAAGCCGTGCGAGCGAATCCGCACGACGTCCTCGGCGCTCCATCGTTCCGGCACACTGTGCGTGACGCGGAATTCAACCGGCAGTGCGCGCAGCCCAGCCAGCACGGCGTCGATATAGCTATTGATGCCGGCCGCGAACGCCTCGGTTTCAGCCTTGGCGTCGGCGCCGAACTCGGCCCAGATGGAATTGACATCGCCGCGATAGAGCAGCAGCCGCGCGCCTTCGTCCTTGGCCAGGAAGCTCGGCCCGAAGGAGGCGGACAGACGGCCCAGCCCGCGCTTGCGCCACAGATCGATCTGCCACAAACGATCGCGCGCGACGTTCCAGCCTTGCAGAAAAAAGGCGTCGTGATCGTTCGCCGCAAAAATATGCGGAATGCCCCAGCGGTCGACGATCAGATCGGCCGGCGCGGCAAGGCCGGCAATGGTCTCGGCCAGCCGCGCCGGCGCCGGCGCGGCCTGCGCCGAGACGGCGAACGCCAGAAAGATCAGCCCAACCATCTTCATCATTCCCCCCTTTTTATCTGCCGTTAAGCGAGCTTAGCATTGCCTGGACCGGGAATCATGCCTGTATGATGCGACGGATTTGCGGATTCGGGGGTTTTCACCATGATGAGATCGGCCTTCCTGCTGCTGCTGTTGCTGTCCGCCGCCGCCGCAACGAAGGCGAGCGCCGCGTTAAAACCGATGGCGGAGACGGTCAAGGGTTATGAGCGCCGTGACGGCCTGATTCCGGCCTATCTCGATGAAACCGGGGGCCGCATTTTGCTGCTGCTGCCGAAACCGGGCGCGGATGGCCGCATCGGCGACTATCTGTACCAGTGCTACATTCGCGACGGGCTGGGTTCGACACCGGTGGCGCTCGATCGTTCGGCGCCCGCCGACACCCAGGTGATCTCGTTTCGCCGCAGCGGCCACAGAGTGTACGCCGAATTGCTGCCGGAACGCTTCCGCGCCACAGGCGGCAGTCCGGACGAAAAACGCGCCGTCGCCGAATCCTTCGCCCGTTCGGTGATCTGGGCAGCCGACATCACGGCGATCGGCAGCGCGGGGGAGATTCTGGTCGACGCCACCGACTTGCTGAGCCGCGACGGATTCGGCATCATCGATCGGCTCAAAGAAACCAAACAGGGGCATTTCGCGCAGAACCGCGCTCTCAGCTATGTCGATGTCGCGACTGCCGCGATATTTCCCGAGAACGATGAATTCGACGCCGTGCAGACCTTCACTTCGGACAATCCCGGCCCCGAAATCGAGGGGCTGGCCGCCGATGGCAAGACCATCACGCTGGCGACCCACACCAGTTTCATCAAACTGCCCGATGCCGGATTCACGCCGCGCTTGTTCGATCCTCGGGTCAATGTCAGCAGCGTGCTGGTCGCCGATTATGGCAGCAAGCTGGCGGAACCGGTGGTGACCCGTCTGGCGCAGCGCTGGCGGCTGGAAAAACGCGACCCGGCGTCGGCGCGCTCGCCGGTCAAGAAGCCGATCCTCTTCTATGTCGACCGCGCCGCACCCGAACCGGTGCGGAGCGCCTTGCAGGAAGGCGCCGCCTGGTGGCGGGCGGCATTCGAGGCGGCCGGCTTCATCGATGCCTTCGAGGTCAGAATCCTGCCCGAGGGCGTAAGCCCGCTCGATGCGCGCTACAGCGTCATCAATTGGGTGCATCGGCAAACCCGCGGCTGGTCCTACGGCCAGGGTGTGGTCGATCCGCGCACCGGCGAAATCGTGCGCGGCAGCGTGCTGCTGGGATCGCTGAGGGTGCGGCAGGACCGCATGATCTTCGAAGGGCTGGTCGGCACCGCGCTGACCGGCAGCGGAAGCGCCAACGACCCGGTCCAGGTTTCCCTGGCGCGGCTTCGGCAGCTCGCCGTGCATGAGGTCGGCCACGCGCTCGGCATCGAGCATAATATGGCGGGCAGCGCCTCGGGACGGCGCGCCTCGGTGATGGATTATCCGGCACCGCGCATCAAGATCGTGGAGGGCGGGCTCGATCTGTCCGACGCCTATGGCACCGGGGTCGGCGCCTGGGATATGCACTCCATCCTGTGGCAATATGGCGAACCAATGCCCGGCACCGTCTTGGCGGCTTTTCTCGACTCCATCGCCGCCGACCGCCAGGGTCTGAAATTTGTCGCCGACAGCGATTCGCGGCCGGCCGGCGGGGCGCACCCGGCTGGCGCCCTGTGGGACGATGGCGCCGATAGGGTCGCCGAACTGCGCCATGTGATGGCAGTGCGACGCATCGCGCTCGACCATTTCGGACTGCGCAATCTGCCGGCCGCGGCGCCGACCGCCGATTTGCAGCGCGTGCTGGTGCCGATCTATCTGCTCCATCGCTACGAAGTCGACGCCGCGGCAAAATCAATCGGCGGTGTCGATTTCGGCTATCCGGTGACGGGCGACGGCCAAGAGTCGGCGCATCTGGTCGCCCCTGAGGTGCAACGCGCGGCGATCCAGACTTTGCTGCAGACCTTGGATCCTGCCGAGCTCGATCTGCCCGACGGGCTGCTCGATCTGCTGAGCGCACAGCAATCCGGCGTTGCCGACAAACAATTTACCGTCGAGATCTTCCAGGGCGCCAGCGGCGCGCAATTTGATTTATCCGCCGCCGCCCGTGTCGCCGCCGATTTGACGATCGCCAATCTGCTGCATCCTGCGCGACTCAATCGGCTGGTGGAAAGCCACCGCCGCGATGCGCTGGCGCCCGGCGTGGCGGAACTGGTCGACGCGCTGATCGGGGCGACCTTCGCGGCAAAGCCGGATCGGCCGCACAGACAGCACGAAATCGTCCGTCTGGTCCAGGCCAGGGTGATCGCGCAATTGGCGGTGGCGCAGGCAAATCCTGCGCTCGCCGCATCAGCCGCCGGTCTTATCGCCGATCGGCTGCATCGCTTGGCCCTCAGGCTGCAAACCGACCAGGCGCCGGACGATGAGGATCGCGCCCAGAATGGCTATCTCGCGAAGCTGCTGCTGGACCAAGACGAAACGGCGCGGCAGCGTCTGCTCGACGCCGGCAGATCCGCTCCGCCGGCACCGCCCGGCATGCCGATCGGCGGCGGCGGCGAGGATTGCTGGTACTGCACGCTTTAGATCGGATCAGTGCCACCAGCCGGGACCCCAGGGACCCCAATTCCATTGCGCGTCCTGATAGCTCATCGCCGTCAATTGCTGCTCATTGGCGATCTTGCGCTGGAAGACCTCCTGACGATAGCGGCCATAGGCAGCCTGGTCGCCGACATAAATGCAGTTACATACCAACGGATCGGCAAAGAAATAGACCAGCTTGTCGTTTTCGACCCGACTGAGAAAGCGGTTTGCCGCAAGGCCGGCCATCAGTTGCTGGCGTTCGGGGTTGCTGGCAGGAAGCGCAGCAAAGCCAGCCGCCGCCAACAGATCTTCCTTGTTGGCCACCCGGTCCGCGGTACTCACGCAACCGCTGCCCAGCAAGACGACCGACAGCACCGCGCCCAGAGTTTGATTTTGCATGTTCATTGCCGACGCCGCTCCGCTATGACCACCGAGACCATCGGAACAGAATAGGCAGACAGCCCGCGACCGGGTACGGTCGGAAACTACCCAGCGGGTCTATTGCGCAACCAGCCGACGGACGATCGGCAAGTCTGCGGGGCAGTCGGGATCAAACGCGCCGTCACGGCCAAACTCGATCCGGCTAATAGCGCCAGCTGGTGAGATCGGCGTCCTTGGGCGCGGTCGCCGCGATCCGTTTCAGAATTCGATCGAGATAGAGCGTGTCGTAATGCAGGCGTGAAATGGCGTTCGGCTTGCTGTGATCGCCGTTCCAGCAATGTTCGGCGCGCTCGCCATAATCGACTTCGCCGTCCGCATCAGGGTTTTTCAGCGCCGCCAGGGTATCCTGGCCCAGATAGACGGCATCGTTCAGGAAATAATTGTCGGCGCTGCCGACGAACAGATGAATCTTGCCCTGTAATTTGGTGCCGAGCTTGGCCCAGTCGCGGCGCAGGATCGCCATCAGATCGTAATGCTCGCGCCAATAGTCGGCGATGTGATGATCGATCTTGCCGGTCACCTTGTCGAAAATCGGCGCCGGATAGCCGTCCTTGCCGACCGGCCCATAGACCGCCTGCCAGATGTCATATTGCTCGCCCGAGCGACCGTGATCGCCGAGCGCCAGTTCATAGCGGTTGCTGTCGCGCTGGGTCGACAGCACTTCGCCGAGATAATTGCGGAAACCCGGCCGCTCGACCGCGTGATGCGGTCCGGTCAATTGATAGAGATTGTCGTCCTTATAGAGATCGACCAACGTGAAGGCGCGGAAATCGATCGGATCGGGGCAGGCGGCGAAGGCGCCGTTGTAATCGTCGGGATAGAAGATCTGGGTCGCCAGCGCTTCCCAGCCACCGGTCGAGCCGCCATAGGTGAAACGCGCCCATCCCTGGCCGATGCCGCGGAAGGTCTTTTCGAGGACAGGCAGCAACTCGTGATTGATGGCGTCGCCATAGGGACCGAGATTGGCGGAATTGACGGCATAGCTGTCGTCGTAATAGGGGTTGGCATGATCGATCGCCACCACCAGAAAGCGCGGAAATTTGGCTGAAATCCACTGTTGGTAATTTTTGTAGCCTTCTTCCTGGACGATACGGTTATAGCCGGCCAAATGGAACCGCTCGGAGTAATCCGGCTTGAGCTCCGGGTCGGGCGGCGTTTCGCGGAAATCGAGGAACTCCCGCTCGAAATGGTTGTGAAAGATCATCAGCGGATAATGCGCTTCGGGATGCTGGTCGAAACCGAACGGCACCAGAACATGCGCGCCGATCATCACCGGGCGGCCCCAGAATTTCGACAGCAGCTCGCTCTTGATCGTGATGTGGCGCACGAAGGCGCTGTCCGGTACCGGCGCCAAAGGCGGAATTTCCTGGTCCAGCAGGATCTTGACGGTGCCGCCCTTGGCAGCGTCGAGATGCAGTTTGACCGGCTTGGAATAGAAATTGCCGGGCGCCTGATTCCAGTGCTGGCCCTCGCCGCGATCGGGCGCCAGCTTGATGGTCACTCCGTCGGCACGCTGGAAAGTCTCGTATCGGTTGAGAAGACCCTGAACGTAATAATCGCCGGTGGGCAGTTTGGCCAGACTCTCGAGCGGCCAGCCGGTCGCCTTGGCGTCGATGATCGCGGTCTGCCCGGGCGCCAGATGATCGACGGTGATACCGAGCACGATCTGGCTGGTATAATGCAGATTGATCTGATTGCGCGGCTCGTCCGCCGGGTCGGTCGACAGCAGCAGCAGCAGACGGCCATCTTCCGGCTGGGCGCTGCGCTGCGCCGGAAAGGACAGCGCGAATTTGAGCGGTTCGGCCGCATGTGCTGCCTGCGTCACACCGATCAGACCCAGCAATATTACCGCCGTCAGTCCTGTTTTCATGGATTTCCTCCGCCAATGCCGCATCGGGACTGCAGTCTGCAATCAAAACAACGGCGTGGCAATTGCAGTCGGCGGATTCCAAGGTTATGGTTTGTTTTTTTGAGGCCCCCTTACGGCTGGCGAACCGGAAGATCTCATTTTGCGATTCCTGCGACGGATCGACGAAAATGTCGCTTTGCTGCGAGCGGATGTGACAGAATTGAAACAGCGCATGAGCGACGTGGAACGGCAACTCGGTCGCAATGCCGCGTCCGAAATGGAGCATTACGCGTCCGTAATGGGGCGCATGGACCGCACGGACAACCGCATCGAACGCATTGAGCGACGCGTCGATATCGCCGATGCCTAATGCCGGTCGTGAGGTGTGGTTTTAGTGCAGGTCGCCTGGCGGAGTGCCGGCCTCCCTCGCTCACGGCGCGGCGAATTGTCCGACACCTGACAACACGCCCCGTTACTGCTGCGCATAGAGCTTCACCACCTCGGTCAGAAAATCGCGGCCCTCATAGAGGGAACGCACCCGGATTCGTTCATTGAGTCCATGCACGCCGCCGCCATCGGGATCGCGGAACATGCCGGACAGGCCGTAGATCGGCACGCCGGCGGCGTTGAGAAAGCGACCGTCGGTGGCGCCGGTCGCCATGGCGGGAATCACCGGCACGCCCGGCCACATTTTCGCCGCCACTTTTTCGACCGGCCCGAGGATGGCGGGCGTCAGCGGCGGCGGCGGCGAACTGGGGCTGATATCGCCGCTCAGGCTGATCTTGATGCCGGGGTCGTCGACCAGTTGGGCCAGCGTCTGTTGCACCTTGGCCACTTGTTCGCCCGGCAGAATGCGGCAATTGACATTGGCCCGCGCCCGTTGCGGCAGGGCATTCGGGGCGTGGCCGGCCTCGACCATGGTGGCGACGCAGGTGGTGCGCATCATGCTGTTCCAGCCCGGATCCTGGCCGACCCGCGCCAAAGCAGCCGGATCGGGATGGTCGCCGCCGACCGACGCCAGATCGGTGCCGCTCGGGCCCGGCGTCACCTTGGCGAGGGCGCCGAAATAGGCTTTGGTGACCGGATTGAAGCTGATCGGAAACTGGAACGCCGCCAGACGGCCCAAACCGGCCGCCAATTGGTAGATGGCGTTATCGGGTCGCGGACGCGAGCTGTGGCCGCCCGGATTGGTGACCTCGAGGGCAAAATCCTGATAGACCTTCTCGCCGGCCTGGATTTCCAGCGCCACCCGGTTGCCGTCCTTGTCGAGCCGGCCACCCGCCCCCTCATTCAGTCCAAAGGCGGCGCGCAGCACATCGGGGCGATGCGCCACCAATTGCGCCACCGAATTGAAATTGTCGGGGGTTTCCTCGCCGCAGGTGAGGGCCAGCGTGATCGGCCGCCTGGCTTTGAAGCCTTGGCCCTTGAGTCGGATCATCAGGTCGGCGAACACGGCGGCCATCGCCTTGTCGTCGGAACTGCCGCGTCCGTAAAAATAGCCTTCTTCCTCGATCAAGGTGAAGGGATCCCGCTGCCAATCCTCGCGCTTGGCCTCGACCACGTCGATATGGGCCAGCAGCAGCAGCGTGTTGGACACGGGCTCGGTGCCCGGCAAATGCGCAATCAGCGACCCGAAGCGCGGCTGACCGTCCGGTACGATGATCTCAAGATCGGCGTCCGCGAAGCCGCCGGCCTTCAGGCGTGCCGCCACGCGCTTGGCGGCCAGCGTACAGTCGCCCACCGACAAGGTGGTGTTGGTCTCCACCAATTCCTTATAGAGGCTGCGAAACGCCACCTGATCCGGCCGCGGCGGCTGGTCCGCCCAGACTTGTCCCGCCAGCAGCAATCCCAGCACTGCCAATCCAAGTCGTGTCTTCCGCATCTCGTTCTCCTTGGGTGTTCTTGGTCCACACTCTGCAATCAAAACAACGCTGTGACAATTGCCGTCGGCGCAACAAAAAACCGCCCGGTGTGACCCGGGCGGTTTTCCGTCGCCTTGGACGAACCGGCTTTAACCGATCAGAATTTGACCGACAAGCGCGTGTAAAGATACCGGCCCATATAGTCATAGATATAGGGGTTGGAGTCGGTACGCGCGACGGCGTCGGGGAAATAGGGCGGGTTTCTGTCGAACAAATTTTGCACGCCCAGATACAATCTGGTTCCCTTATAGACATTGTAGGACGCCGAAATGTCGTGGTACCACACGTCAGGGGTGGTATTGCCGTACACGGTCGGATCGGGCACCGCCGAGCCGGCCGAATGATACAGGGTCAAGCCCTCGATGAAGCGGGTCGACCAGGTGAAGGTCCAATCCTCGGCCTCCAACCCCAGCGACATATGCGCCTGATAGACCGGATAGCCGCCGCCTGCCAGGGTGGTCGGCAGAATCTTGCCGGTATAGGTGTTGAGAGCCCCGGTCTGGTCGCTTTGCAGATAGTTCAGCGTATAGGTGCTGACATGGCTGAAGACCAGCTTGCCCAGCTCCGGCACGCCGAAATTGCTCATGTTATAGTGGTAGTTCAGCCCGAAATCGACGCCGTCGGTGCGGATGACTCCGGAGTTGAGGCTGGTCAGGATGAGTTTGGAAATGCCACCCACGGTGGGCTGGGCGCTGGTCGGCGTGGTTACCCGCG
>Ga0302319_10004272_pt1 | contig 29390 bp, 23 predicted proteins | sample Bog_T0_2_FD_203319 | JGI IMG/M metagenome (GOLD analysis project Ga0302319, IMG submission 203319) | Peat permafrost microbial communities from Stordalen Mire near Abisko, Sweden - Bog_T0_2 | ecosystem: Environmental > Terrestrial > Soil > Wetlands > Peat | place: Sweden: Abisko, Stordalen Mire... | reverse complement strand
AGTTTGAGGATGAGAGGATACGGGTATCCAAGCGCTGGTCACGGGGAAAAGATGGGGCAACCAAGACGGCAAGTTCAGACGGTTTTGTGCCGCTACATCCTCGTCTGGGGCGTCATCTGAAAGCCTGGCGCTCCCGGACGCCATACGGAAAGGACACGGATTTCGTGTTTCCTTCCTTCAAGGCAAATGGGAGGGTCCCTCTTTCGCCCGCTGTATTTGTGGCGGATCACCTGCGCAAGGCTGCCGTTGGGGTCGGGGTGCAGGTTCCCAAAGGTCATCGGTTTGGGTTGCATAATTTCCGCCATTCGCTTTCCAACTGGATGGTGAACACGGCGAAGGCCGAGCCGAAAACGGTGCAGGGAATTCTGCGGCATAGCCGGATTCAGACGACGCTGGACCTGTACACGCAGCAGGACTCGCACCAGACACTGGTGGCGCAAGGCCAGTTTCTTGAGGCATTGCGGATGCACACTACTTTGGTGCAGTAGCTGTGGGCTGGAATGTGGGTTGTATTTTTCGGCTGCTAAGGCCGTAAATTATTGATTCTATGGTGGGCGCTGCAGGATTCGAACCTGCGACTTCCACCGTGTGAAGGTGGCACTCTACCGCTGAGTTAAGCGCCCTTGAGTAGGGCAGAATTCCCCGCGCCAGCAGGGCATCCCATGCGTTAGAGTAACACCAGTGGGGCTTTACGGCCAACCCCTGCACCCGGCTGGCCGCCCTTCTCAAGATGCGCTGGAGAGTCCAACCAATTCGCTCCGCCAACCTCCCGCCCGACGGGGAAGCGGTGTTGCGTCCGCTGCCCGGCCTCGGCGGTGTCGAGCTTGCCGGCATCGGCCTGGGTGGTTCGGGCAGGGGAAACCCCGATCTTGGACATGTTTCCGCGCACTCCGGCACAGCCCGACCCGGAAAAGGCTCAAATTCTCTGCCAAATGGCGCCAATCGAGCCGATCCCGACCCTGAAAACGGCTACGAAACAGCGCAAACTGCGCAACCTTTGGACGAAGATGGGGTTCCAGAAGATATGGCAACCCTGGTGCTGGACAACTCGAGCCTGGGATTGGGACCGGCCGCAAGGCCGGACCTGAGGCCAGATACTGAAGCGACAGTCAACGCCGCACTCGACCCTGCAAGCGACGCAGCCATCATGCTGCGCGTGGCTGCTGGCGACGAAGCAAGTTTCAACTTCCTGGTCGAAAAATACCATCGGGCCATGATTCACTTCCTGTTTCGCATGGTGCGCAACCAGGCAGTTGCCGAAGAATTAGCCCAGGACGTGTTTTTGCGCGTCTATCGGTCCAGGGAGAGCTACCGTGCGGAAGCCAAGTTCACCACTTGGCTCTACCGCATCGCTACCAATCTGGCCGTGAATCACGCGCGGGATACCAGGCACGAACGGTCGGCGCAGACGATTTATCTGGACGCGCCGGATGAAGAGACAGGCACCACGCCGGATGTAGCCGATGATGAGCCGTCCGTGGAACAGAATCTCATGCGCGATGAGCGCATGGCGGCCATTCGCACGCACGTAATGGCGCTGCCCGAGCGACAGCGCATGGCCGTGTTGATGCACAAGTATCAAGGGATGGATTACCGCCAGATCGGGGATGTGTTGAAGCTGAGCGAGTCGGCAACCAAGTCGCTCCTCTTCCGCGCCTACCAGACTCTGCGCGACAAGCTGAAGGCATTTGTTTAAGGGAAATAAGCCGGGCAACACCGGCGCAGGTTGGGGGGAACACCATGGAAACTTTGAAGGACCCTTGCACTGGTATGGAATCGAAGCTGGCGGACATGCTGCTCGATCCGGATGCCGTGCCTGCCAAGGTTAAAGCGCATGTAGCCCAGTGTGAAGGCTGCAGCCAGGAGTTCGCCGAGCTGGCCGCCACCATGTCCCTGCTCGACACCTGGGAGGCTCCGGAGCCGAGCCCATATTTCATGACTCGCCTGGACGCCCGCATGCGCGAAGAGCGCCAGGCTGAGCCGGCCGGTTGGTTTGCCCGCCTGCGCGCCCGCTTCGCATACGGACCCTCCATGCACGTTCGTCCACTCGCAGCCATGGCCCTGGCGGTAATCCTGCTGGTGGGTGGAGGCACTTACCTCGGCATTACCGATGGCGTTGCAGATTCGGATCAGCAGGGCAACCAGCCTCCGCAGGCGGTGGTTCACGATCTGCAGACGCTCGACAACAACGCCCAGCTGCTGGACCAGATGGAAGCCATGTCCACCGCCCCGGATAACAACGGCGACTAAGGAACCGCTTCACGATCAGCAGAGCGGTTATCGAAATTGAGCCGATAGGGCCACAGGGAAGACCAGAGAAAGTCATGATCACCAGGATCGACAGGACGAGTTTTGCGCGGCGCGCGGCATTTGTCGCAGGCCTCGCGCTCCTGTGCGTCCCTGCCTGCCGGGCATCAAGCTGGCAGCACAACCAAGCGCCACGTAGCGCCCCAGCACCGCATTACTCGGCGCCTGCGCGCCCTGCTCCAAGCCGTCCCCAGACAAGGTCGCAAGCCCCGCAGGGCCGTCCTGCACCTCAGTACCAGGGTCGGCCCCAGCAGCCCAACTATCAGCCCAATCAGGTACAGCGCCCGGCCTATGCCCCCATGCCCAATCGCGCTCCAGGCTATGCCGTGAGTCCCAATCCCACTCAGCCGCGTCCTCCTTACCCGGCCCCCGGCAATACCTACGGGTCAAGGGTCTATGCGCAGGCCGCGCCTCCTGGGCACCTCGGCGCCTGGCTCAATGAACACCGCGGCGTGCCGGTCCAGGATCAGGAACGGATGCTGCGCAGTGATCCCAGCTTCAACCGCCTCCCGCAGAACGACCAGCAGCGCCTCGTGCAGCAGCTTCATCAGGTCAACCAGATGCCTGCCGACCAGCGCGACCGACGCCTGGCCCGCAGCGAGGTGCTCGAACACATGTCGCCCCAGGATCGCATGGGCGTCAATCTTGCTGGACGCCGCCTCCAGGCGCTGCCACCCGATCGCCAGGCCATGGTCAGCCGCGCCTTCCGCGACCTCGGCGGCGTGCCGGTAGAACAGCGCCAGATGGTGCTCAACTCCAGCCGATACCAGGGCCAGTTCACCCCCGACGAGCGCGATATCCTGTCCAACATGCTCCGCGCCGAGCCCTACCTGCCGCCGCAGCGCTAGCGGCCCATTTCAATCTGCCACTAACTCTCCGTGCCCCATCCTTCCACGGTTTCATTGCGGAAGGGTGGGAAACCACAACGCTCACCCAGCGCTTCGAGGCCCTCACCAAGCCAATCTGGTGCTATAGTCACCGTGTATGTTTTTCGCGTTCGTTGCGACGACTCTCGTCCTCCTCCATGCCGCCCCGCAAAGCCCTCCTCTTTCCAGCTCACAAGCAGAAGACGCGAATAAGCCCGCCGCGCAGGAATCGCATCAACAAGCCAGTGAGATCCTCTTCCACGTCACCACTCGTGAAGCGCTCATCGATCTGATCGCCTTTGACGATCACAACCACCCCGTCGCCGATCTCAAACCCGAAGATCTCACAGTTTCCGAATGGTGGGCGGCCCGATCCGAATACGATTCGAGCGAAAAGGGTCCCGACACGCGCGTGCCCCCGGATGCAGAGACTGCCCCCGTCACAAGCCTGCATACAATCGACCCTGCTGCGCCGCAGAAATCCCCCGGCGATACGCAAGCGGGTTTTCAGATTTCGGTGAGTTGTCTGGAGCGGTCCACCCTCCACTATCAGTTGGCCATTCGCCCCGTCCAGAATGGCTGGAAGAGCGGCTTCCATCGAATCGTCATCCAGACCACCCGTCGCCACGTCCGTCTGTTCTATCGCCACAATTACTATGTGGGCCTTGAAGCTGCGCCGGATGCGACGCCAACCATCCAGGCCGCTCAGATCGAGAAGCTTCTGCAGCGAGCTGCCTGCGCCTATCCCGACACACCACTCTCCATCAACATCGTGGCTCGCCTTCTCAAAACCAATCGCGCCGATGCGCTTGGGTACGCCGTCACGGTCAGCGGCAATTCCCTAGCCTACCTGACATTTCGCGGGGATGAGCCTTCCTCCGGAACCGAACAGGGAAGCCAGGGCAATCTTCGCCGCATCCAGCTTGACTACGCAGCCTGCACCTTTGACGGCAACGGACGCCCCGTCAGCTTCTTTCATGTACCTGTAGAGCAGGTCCTCACCGAACAGGCTTATTCCCGCGCATTGGTGGATGGATTTCCCCACGACCTTCCGCTCCCCATGAATCCCAACGTCGCCGTAACCCGCTTCGTGGTGCGCGACAGGATCACAGGGAATCTCGGCGCCGTCAATGAGCAGTCATCTGCGCCAGAACAGCCCTCGCCTACCCCACCGCCGAATCTGGCATTCATGACCAAAACAAACCTCCAGTTGATCAAGGAGACCGGAGACAGGCAAGGGTTCAGTGGGCCAAATTCCAGAATCAAGCCGCAATACTTTCACCCCCCGCAAGGGCCCATCGGTTCGTTCGGTTCCATCGTGGTCGCGCCCGACTCTTTCTGCGGCGATGTTTATGAGCTTCATCGCACTTCAGACTCTTTACCGGACTTCCGCGAGCTGGACCCCATAGGCTCTCTCTACACCGCTTCATTGGACGTACCCAATCAGGACTTCTCGAATACAGAAGGAATCCCAGGCGTGACACCCCGAACCGATCTATTCGGAATCGATTATCACGGGACTTTCTGGGTGAGCACGCCGGGTGAATATCAGTTCCTGATGCTCTCCGACGACGGCGCCCGTCTGGAAATCGACGACAGGAAGATCATTGATCTGGATGGGCTTCATACCCAGGAAGCGGATGCAGCCCACATCCGTTTGAACGAGGGCCCGCACACCATTCATGTCCCCTACTACCAGGGCGCACCTGAGTCTGTTGCACTCGTACTCTGGGTAAAGCCGCCTGGCGCACAAGAATGGAGCATCTTTGACCTCCATGATTATTCGGCCGACGCCCCGAGCCCACAATGACTCCGGGCAATGACGCATCATCGCTCCAGGCGGCTCAAGATCCTGGTCCTGAAGATCGACGCCGCGATGTTTTGAACCACAAGGAACCCCGGTACGAAAGAAACTAAGAATGGAGCAGTTATCACAGCCAGCACCGAGCCAACGATAGTTAGCGCCCTGTTGCCCTCGCGAACTCCCAATGCGACAGTGGTGAGCGAAGCGAGAAATGGCACGGCGAAAAGCGCTGAGATTCCCAAAGTTCCCAGCGATATGCGCCTTTCATTGGACCCAAGATGGTCCCATTCACGGGTTCCCGAGAGATACCTTTCACCACACACGCAGTAAAAAGCCGGTGGTCCCAGTGGCGGGCTTCCATGTCCATGCCGGACATAAAAACGCCCGGTGATGTCCTCGCCGCACTTGTCGCAAAAATACGCACTTGCGCGCTCAGGAAACCGGGTTGCGGGCAGGCTACTTAAGCTGACATCATCGAGTCCGAGCAACTGCATCGCCCACCCTCACCGCTTCAACTCCAGCGTGCCCTTCAGCCGTATATCCCGCGACGAAGCTGCCACCTGCACCTCAAACTTCCCCGGCTCCGCCACCCAATCCTTCTTCTCCGGGCTCCAGTACGACAGCGCCGCACGGTCCAGGTCAAACTGCACCTTTTTTGTCTCGCCCACTTTCAACTCCACTCGCTTGAATCCTTTCAGCTCATGCGCCGGCCGGTCAATCTTTGAATGCCCGTCATGCACATAAAGCTCAACCACTTCGGCCCCATCGCGCCCCCCGGTGTTCTTCACATCCAGATCCACCATGTCATGCTCATACTTCAGCGTGCCGCTTTTTGTAACGGCATGAATCACCCTCAGGTTGCTGTACTCGAACGTCGTATAACTAAGCCCAAACCCAAAAGGAAACGCCGGCTCAACATTCTTCGTGTCGAAATACCGATATCCCACATAGATCCCCTCGGAATAATCCACGCGCAGATTCTCTCCTGGATAATTCCCAAACGCCGGCGAATCCTCAAACCGCTTTGGCAACGAGACCGGCAATTTCCCAGACGGGTTCGCATCTCCAAACAGAATTGCCGCCAGCGCCTTGCCGCCCTCCTGCCCGCCGTACCACATATCCAGCAGCGCCGGCGTCGCATCCAGCCACTTCGTCATCGTCACCGGGTCGCCCGTGTTCAGCACCACCACCGTCCGCGGATTCGCCTTCTCGACAGCCGAAATCAGCTCATCCTGCCCCGCCGGCAAATCCATGGTCTTCACATCGAATCCTTCGCCCTCAAGCTTCGGATATCGGCCCACCACCACTACTGCGACATCCGCCTTCGCCGCCGCGTCCACCGCGGCTTTCAACTCCGCTTCCCGCGCTTCCGGCTTATCCAGCTTTGGGTCTTCGCCCTCCATGCCTACGCCCAGCTCAAACCGCACATGAATCGCATCCCCAGCCCGCTCCTTGATCCAGTCCAGCGGCGCGGTGGCTTGCTTCGGCCGCACCAGCGAGCTGCCACCACCGCCCGTCCGAGCCACTGCCGCATTCGGCCCAATCACGGCAATCGAGTGAATCTTCGTCACGTCCAGCGGCAATAGGGAACCGGCATTCTTCAGCAGCACAATCCCCTCCGTCGCGCCCTTCAGCGCCACCGCCCGCTCCTCCGGTGTATCCACCTCGCCGCCTCCGGGATGCGGATGGTCAAATAGCCCGCTCTCAAAAATCACCCTCAGAATCCGGCTCACATTGTCATTGAGCTGCGCCTCGTGGATCTCCCCGGCCTTCACTGCCGCCATCACCTTGTCCGCCGTCAGCCAGCCCGCGCCGTTGCCCGCCGCCTGCGGCTGCCCCGTCGCCATCCAGTTGCGCATCCGCTCGCCGCCAGGCATCTCCAGGTCCATCCCGGCGTTCACCGTTGGCGCGGTCGAGTAGGTGCTACCCCAGTCCGAAATCACAAACCCCGTGAACCCAAACTGTTTCTTCAGCAAGTCCGTCAGGAGCCACGCGTCTTCCCCGCAGTGCACGCCGTTCAGCAGGTTATAGGCGCTCATCACCGTCCACACGTGCCCCTCCTGCACACCCGCTTTGAATGCCGGAAGGTAAATCTCGTTCATCGTGCGGTCGTCGATGTGCGCATCAATCCTGTGCCGCTCAAACTCCTCGTTGTTGGCCGCAAAGTGCTTCAGAGAAGGAATCACGCCTTGGCCCTGCACGCCCTTGATATAGGCCACACCAAGCCGTGCCGACAGGTAAGGGTCTTCGCCGTACCCTTCAAAGTTGCGTCCCCACAGCGGGACGCGATTGATGTTCACCGTCGGCCCCAGAATCATGTCTCGACCCAGAGCCCTTACTTCCTGCCCAATCGCATCGCCCTCCTGCTGAACCAATTCCGTATCCCAGGTGGCCGCCATCGCCACGCCGGAAGGGAAGCTGGTTGCCGTGATCTTCGCTGCTGGATTGTTGACCGAGTTGGTGATCGCCGAACTGCCAGCCCAAGACCGCACCCCCATCGGTCCGTCGGCCATCTTGATCGCCGGAATCCCCAGCCGTTCCACCGGCGCCGACTCCATCCACCCCGACCCCGAAAGCATCGTCGCCTTCTCTTCGGTCTTCATCCGCCCAAGCAGGTCTTTTACCCGCGCCTCCACAGGAGTGGCAGGATTTTTGTAAGGCGCATCGGAAGGCACAGGAGCCTGAGCACCAAACGCAGAAGGGAGCAGAGTTGCGGCAACCAGCAGGTAAGCAAAGAGACAGAAGCATGAAACCGAAGAGACGCTGCGCATGATGAAAACTCCACAGACGGAGCCAAGTCCGCCATTCGAATCGGAGCCAATGGTAGCGAATTGGGAGGGAGTGACACAACCGGGTTTTGGAATTCAGCGATTCCGACCCGGCATCTGCAGATTAATTTTCGGGAAATGCGTGCGTACAACCGTTGACCGCGATGGGCCCGCAGGCTAGGCTCTGGACTCATGAGCACATCGACTCTTGACGAACTGCGCCTGGCCTACAAACAGGCAACCGACGAATGGGTAGCTGCAATCCGCACTGAAGAAGCGCTGGCTACCGCCGATCACTCCGAACTGGCCTGGGAGCACTGGGACACTGCCGGATTTGCCGAGCAGGATGCCCAAGCCAAGGCCAAAGCCGCGAGAGATGCTTACAAGGACTCTTTGCGCAAAGCGAACCTGGGCTTCTAGGTCTTGTCCGGATGTGGCGTCGGTCTTCAGACCGGCAGTCGTGCGGGCGTCCCTTCCCGCACTTCACCATGAAAACTCTTAACTTCGACGTTTGAGCCTTACCGCGACACCGCGCGAAGCAGACTCACCGCATCGCTGCCGATCCACGTCAAAGGATCAGCCGCCAGCAAGCCCTTCGCCGCCAGCCTCGGCGCAAATGAGTCATAAAACGCATTCGCCCGGCCGTAAGAGTGGTTGATATTTTCCACCTCGTTCAACGCCTGGAACACCCGCATCAGTCCACAACCGCGCAGCAGGTTCAAGTCCGACCGGTCGACAATGTCCATGTTGTACATGGCGCCTAGCTGCGGCAGGTCGATCGCATACTCCGGGCCGGCCCCATCGAGCCAAACCCGCGTAATGTACCCTTCTTCGGCGCGATCGTATTTCAGAATGTAAATCGACCGCCCGGCACCCTGCTCGAAGGCCTTGTCTCCGGGAAAATCGCTCAAAATCCCCCTTGTGCCCTCGACGGTGATTCCGGAGGTCGACTCTCTCCGGTAAGGCCCAATTACGATTCCTTTAAATCCATTTGCAAAGTTGTAGCCAACGATCGTGCCATAGGTTCCAGCGCTCTTCTTCCACGTACTCCGTGCGCGCCCAAACCCGCAAAACGACCGCACCAGGGCCAGCCCATGATACATGTAGCCGATGTTGGTCAGCGTCACGCCCATCACATTGCCGACGAGCCCGCCCTTCACCGCCATGCGCATCAGCTCAAACGGCGGAAAGTTCATGTAGTCTTCGGCAACAAACACCCGCTTGAATTTCTTCAACAACCGATCGGTCAGCGCCAACTCCCCGCGGCTGAAGGCAACTGGAGTGTCGATGAGAATTGTCAGCCGCGAAGCATGCGGCTCAAGCGACTGAAGCACCGGACCGTTCTGCGCAGGCGGTACGGAAATGGCCACCGCTTCCACCTTGCTGAAGTCGATCTCGGAGGTGCTGGTAAAACCTGGAATCCTCCAGTGTTCCGCCACCGGATACAGGTTCGCTGCAGTCCGCGCGTGAACCCCCACAATCTCAACTGCCCCTTGAGTCTCTAGATAAGTTAGAACCGGAAGGAAGTTGTTTTTCGCGCGCCTGCCTGCGCCAATCATCAGGACTCTGGCGGGCTGTCCGGCGCATGCAGCCTCAGTCATACGCGGCCACAACCTGGCCCTTCTTGTTCCTGAGCGAATCCTTCAGGTGCATCGCCTTTTCCATCAACTGCGCCTTGGTCAACTCCACGCTGGAAAGACTCAGAACGCTGTTGGTAGCGATCGGCGCCGTCTCAGGCCAGGGAAGCGGTTCAAGCCTGGGCGCTGTCTTTCCCTGGTACCTCCCCAGCAGCAGGTCCATCCGGGGATCACCCGCCGGTGTCTGCGCGATCACCCCGGAGAAGTGAGAATTGGTCAGATGGTGGCTTGGATACTCATTGCTCTGAATGGAAAGCTTCACCAGCCTTCGCCGCACTGGCCCCCGGTTGGGAGCAGCCCGGTGATAGTAATTCCGGTGCCATGCAAAGCTGTAACCCTTCGGTCCCTGCACGGAAATGTAGGGCGTTTCATTGTGCAGCCACTTGGTCCGCGGCACGTTGGGAACAAACTCAAACGCCCCATCCTCAGGACCCACATCTCGCAAATAGATAAAGAGGCTTACATGGGTCGGGTCGCCGTCAACATACGAGCTGTCCGGATCGCGATGCCATCCTTGCAGAGTCTCGGCAAAAATGTGCGAGCTCGTATTGTTCGCTGCAATCTCATACACATGGCAGTGGTAAAGAACCGGGTCCGGCATGATCGAAAACAGAGCGTTCCTCATGCGCTCGGAGAAGACCATCTTCATCAAACCGAGCTCAAGCATCTCGTCGGGATGAACATAGGCGCGCTTTTCTGCCAAACGGCTTGTCAGCAGCGGATCCATTGCCGCATTCATCGCCGCAATTTCCTCTTGAGTGTAGAGCTCGGGCAGTTCACAGATTCCCGCGGTCAATAGATAATCCACGATCGGTGGCATACTCTACCTCCTTCAAAAAACGCATCTAGGAATAAAAAGTGTCTGGGAGAATTATGACAAGCCGACGCGGCGACCGAGCGATTTACGCGCCTTCTGCACCAAATCATAGCCCAGCCCCAGTCGCTTGTCCAGCTGGTCGCCAATGCGCAACCCATTGCGTTTGCTATTGTTTCCCAGCCAAATGACACCTCCGGTCTCTCGCGTTTTCCGCCCTCAAATCGCTTCCGCGTGAAACGCTACCCGAGCCTAAGCTACAATGAAAAATGGGCCTCGGCCCATCTTTTTGCGCCATCCGCGCAACACAGCAAGGAGCTTCAAATCTTATGGCGATTCCCGCCACTCAAATGCGTCCCGGCATGATCATCAAGCACAACGACCAGTTGCACCTGGTCTTCAAGGTGGAACACCGGACGCCGGGCAACCTGCGCGCCTTCATCCAGGCCAAGCTGCGCAACCTTCGCACCGGCGCCATGTTCGAGCACCGCTTCCGCTCCGCCGACGCCATTGAAAAAGTACAGGTCGACGAAATCTCCATGGACTTTCTCTACAACGATGGCGACGACTACTACTTCATGAACCCGGAAGACTACGAGCAGACGGTCCTCAAGGGCTCCACGCTCGGCGACGCCGTCGAGTACCTCACACCCAACCTGCAGATCAAGGTCAGCTACCACGACGGAAACGCTGTCGGCATCGACCTGCCGTCTGCCGTCGAGCTCACCGTCGTCGAAACCGAGCCCGGCCTCAAGTCCGCAACAGCCTCCAGCGTCACCAAGCCTGCCAAAATGGAAACCGGCCTCATCGTTCAGGTGCCGTCCTTCATCAATGAAGGCGAAAAAATCCGCGTCGACACCAGCGAGGGCGCCTACCTGAGCCGCGCGTAATTCGTCTCTCCCACCTGCGGGCGTCCACGGGCGCCCGCTTCGGGATTCGGGGTGTGCATGAAACCGCTGCTGCTTTTGCTCGTACCTCTTATGTACGTTTCGGAGGTTGCTGCTGTGTCGCAGACTCCCCCCACACCGGACCAAACCGCACTCTCCGACGGCAACAACGCCTTCGCCGTCGATCTCTACAGCCAGCTCCGCAAGCAGCCGGGCAACCTCTTCTTCTCCCCTGAAAGCATCTCCACCGCCTTCGCCATGGCCTACGCCGGGGCCTCTGGTCAAACCGCCTCGCAGATGGCCGCCACGCTCCACTTCACCCTGCCGCCTGACCGCCTCCACCCCGCCATGGGCGCCCTCATCGCCGGCCTCAACGCCCCCCACGCCGGTTATCAGCTCAGTGTCGCCGACGCCCTCTGGGCTGAAAAGGACTACACCTTCCTCCCCGCCTTCCTCAAGCTCACCAACGACGACTACGCGGCCGGCTTCCGCCCCATGGACTTCAAAACCGCTCCCGACGCCTCGCGCGCCACCATCAATCACTGGGTCGAGCAAAAAACCAACGACAAGATCAAAGACCTGCTACCTTCCGGCTCCATCAAGCCCAATACGCGCCTCGTCCTCACCAACGCCATCTACTTCAAAGGGGATTGGGAGACGCAATTCAAGAAGACCGATACGCGCGACGAAGACTTCCACGTCTCCGCATCGCAGACGGTCAAAGCACCGCTCATGCACCTCTCTCCGCGCATCGCCTACTTCAACGGTGACACGTTCCAGGCAGTCGCCATCCCCTACAAGGTCGGCGAACTCTCCATGCTCGTCTTCCTGCCCAACGACATAGATGGCCTGCCCGCCTTCGAGCAATCCTTCACCCCGGCCAACGCCCAAAAATGGCTCGACCAGGTAAGCGCGTCGACCAAGGTTATTCTCACCCTGCCAAAGTTCAAAATGACCAGCCAGTTCGAACTCTCCGAGGCACTCTCCGCGTTGGGCATGCGAGATGCCTTCCACGGCTCGGCAGATTTTTCCGGGATGACCGGCAAGCGCGACCTCTTCATCTCCGCTGCCGTCCACAAAGCCTTTGTCGATGTCAATGAAGAGGGAACCGAAGCCGCCGCAGCCACCGGCATCATCATGCGTTCCATGGCCATGGCCCGCGAAGTCCCACCCGTCGTCTTTCGCGCCGACCACCCCTTCCTCTTCCTCATCCGCGACAACAAATCAGGCAGCATCCTTTTTGTAGGCCGGGTCACCGACCCCACGAAGTAAGGCAAAGGCTCCAGATGGGTGGCCCTGGTCCCTCGCTCTTGGAGACCGGGGAAGGACGCCATCCCAGCCTCAACTTCAAAACATCCGCCACTCGGCAAATTGTGCTTCAATAGTGGCAAATGAAAATCCTCATCGCACTCGTGTTGGCCATGTTTGCAGGCGGCTCTCAGCACTGCGCAGGCGCCGCTCCTCAACCCGCAGGCGGGCCTTCTCAACTTGACCGATTTGGCGGGTGGCCTCAGTTGACCGGCGAAAAGACCGGTTTCTTTCACACCCAGAGAATGAACGGACGCTGGTGGCTCGTCACGCCGGATGGCAACGCATTCTTCTCAAAAGGGGTGGATAACATCAGCTATCAGCCTGAGGCTGCATCGGCCCCCGGCGCTCCATCCAATCCCGACGCATGGGCGGCGGCCGCAGCCGGGCAGTTGCGAGGCTGGAACTTCAACACCGCCGGTGCCTGGTCTGCCAACGAGATCAGCCGCCAGGGACTTGCCTACACCGTCATACTCGACATGGCCGCATCCACCCAGAAAGATCTTTGGCTCAAAGGCGGGGTCGTCGATTATTTCAGTCCCGAGTTTCGCGATGCCGCCGACCGTGTCGCCGCGCGAAAGTGTGCGCCTCTCGCAAAGGATCCGTGGCTGCTTGGCTACTTCACTGACAACGAGCTGCGATGGGGTAAGGACTGGCGATCCAAAAACAGCCTGCTTGAGGACTACCTCAAAATGCCTCCCCAGGCCCCCGGCTTCCTCAAGGCAAGCGCATTCGTAAAGGCACTCAATCACGAAGTTACCGAAGAGGACAAAGCGAAGTTCGACGGCCTCATTGCCGCTGAATACGCGCGTGTCACCAGCCAGGCGATTCGGCGCTACGATCCCAACCATCTGGTGCTCGGATGCCGCTTCGCCGTGTACCCAGGAGATGCGGTGATCGGTGCGGTGGGCCCATACTTCGATGTGATTTCGTTTCACAGCTACAACGCCGTTCCGCCCGTGGAGCAGCTCCGGCAGATTACGCGTGTCACGGACAAGCCCGCCATGCTTACGGAGTTCAGCTTCAAATCCATGGATAGCGGGCTACCGAACTCCAGGGGAGGCGGCAAGCCCGTGGCAACCCAAGCCGACCGGGCCGATGGCTTCGCCGCCTACGCAAACGCTCTTGCCGACCTTCCCGGAGTCGTAGGCTACCACTGGTTCGAATATCGCGACGAGCCAAAGGAAGGTAGGTTCGACGGCGAAGATTGTAACTACGGCGTAGTGAAGATCGACCTTACCCCGTGGCAGGTTCTCACCCAGCGCATGACCACCGTCAACAGCGAAGTAGAAGCGCGCCACTCCACATCGAAGAATGAATCCAACGCCACCCCGGCGAAGTGACAGAGGCGTGGCGCAGACCGGAAACCGAAGTCTCAGCCCACGATCAGCCGAGATTGCTGTGAACAGGCATCCTGTCCCCCAATCACCCGGCAGCATCCTCTTCCTTGGCCGTGTAACCGACCCCACAAAATAAGGCCTTTTGAATTCCGCGAGGCGGCCGCCCGCGTCGTGGAGCACGTTGCGTGAGTGCTCCATGACGCTGAGCGTGCTCCCTCTAATTCGAATTCCCGGACCGGCTTAGCACTGACGAACAGCCGCGTCTGCTTCGTTTGCGAGGGTTTGCAGCGTCGCAAAGAACTGCTTCGACTGGCCAAGGAACAACCCACTCGCAGTGAGGCCCTTGACCGCAGCTCGTGCTCCGGCGAATTTGTCGGTGAGCGGGCGAATGGTCGAACACCGGGGAAGGTCCGGACTGATGAATTCGGCCGGCACGGGGAAGATCAGGCTTGGCTGGATTGTCGACTTCGGTGGGTTGGTGAAGAAGTTCGAGAAGGTCAGGCCTTTGTCCGACACCGGTGCAACAGGGGTCTGTACTCCGTTGCCCGCAAAATCCACCCACTCCAGGAAATGGGCGATCTCGTCTCCGCCGATCCCAAGGGTAATCTGAAGTACTTCTGCGGAGCTGACCTTCTGGCTCATGGCCGCATAAAGGCTGGATCCGCCCTGCTCAATCGCGCCAAAGTGAAACGCCGCGATGTTCGCAATCACCTGGATGTGGTTCGCATCTCCGAAATCGGCATCGGTGATGGGGATGGCGGTGCGATCAGTGATTGTTACGGCTTGTGGAAACGTGGCGCCAAAGTCCGGGTTGGTGGTGCTGCGGTAGCGAACGAACCAGCTGGTATCCACGTTCAGGTGCATCAGGTTGGTGAGCCTGCCAATGTCCTGCGCTCCCGTCGCGGTGCTTCCCTGCAGGTTGCGAAACTCATCCAGACTCACCGGGTCCGCGCCTTTCGATTCCAGGTAGCCGTTGAGGAACGTTGCGTGGCTTATCTCATCGAGCGTATTGCTGGATATGTATTGCGGGCCATCGGAGTCAAGGTTCGACAGAGCAGCCTGGTAAGCGTTGAGGGACTGGTTCGGATCCACTTCGATCGGCAGGTTGCTGCCAATACCGCCCAGTTCCGCATACTGAATCCAAAGGTCGGACTCAATCAATTCCGCCGCTGCCAGAAAACGCAGAATGGCGATATCTCCCTTGGTTGGACTTCCCGGTCCGCCCTGGCCATAGGCTGGAATCCCCTTGCCGAACAGGCCGACGCCCAAAGTTGCGGCGCCACCTGCAAGTAATCCGCCCCTCAAAAGGGAACGGCGATTGACTGGACGCTTGGTGCTCTTTGCAGTTTCTCCCACTGTGTCTCCTCTCATTCGTCCTGGCGCCTGCAGAAGAGGCAGGACCAGTTGAAAAGACCTTAGAACCTGTCCAAGAACTGCTGATTCAGGGCAGTTTTGAAAGGGCACGGCTTCAGCTGTGCCGCAAAGACGCTGGAATGAGCCGGGCTTTAGCCCCCGAGGGACGCTTTTCCCTCCAACTTTTTGATACCTCTTCTGGGTTTCTGGACAGCTTCTTAGAGGAGCACGGGACAGGGATTGTCAGGTCGATGTCAGGGGATTGTCATTTGTCTCGAGGGCGGCGATTGTACGGGAACTGACCCGTCCAATCACTCAGCGTGCCTAAGCCCCGGCGCGATGGTTCATTTCCACTTCTCAACCACCTACACGCACTCGCTTCGCTTCCAAAAAAAAGAGCACCCCAGCCTTGCGACCTCTTCCGTTGCAAGGCTGGGGCGTCCCTTTCTTTTCAAGTCAACGGTGAAGCGCTGCCTGGAGATCAGTGAGGCAGAGCGCCAGTTCCTTCCAGACGCACGCCATCCAGCTTGGTCGGATCAAGACCGAGGAACTGCAGGATTGTGGGCGCTACCTGGGCGGTTGCCACAGGAGTATATACCGTTTCCGGCGAGAACCCGGGGTTCGACAGCAGCAGCACCACATTGGTGTCGTCATGCGAGAAGCCGCCGTGCTCCATCAGCTTCTTGGTGCTGCCGGTGTAGGTTACGCCCACGTTCGGGGTCACAATGATATCCGGTGTCCGGGGATCGTTTGGAGCCAGGCCCGGGGTGTTGTAGTTGAGCGCAAGCGAGGGGCCGTAGTAGAGTTGGCCCAGCCCAATCGTTGACGCATTCTCTTCCAGAATGTTGACCGCGTTTTGAACGTTCGAGCCGGGGCTAAGCCAGAGCAGCGAAATGTCGTCTTCGGTCGGTCCAATGCCCGTCGGGTTGGACGGCTTCTCGGAGTAGGGCAGCATCCTGCTCAGCAGGTTCGCAGGCGAAGAGCCCGTATTCAGGATCGGGTTGTAGAGCTTAGGGTCGATCGGCGACTGGCCGTGCTTGGCGGTAATGATGATGAGAGTTGAATCGTACAAACCGTTGTTCTGGATCGCGCTCACCATCTGTCCGATCGAGTCGTCCACATACTCAATATCGCTGAGCAGCGAGGGACCAGGCGTACCGGCTGAGTCCAGGTAGCCGCCCACCGCGGGATGGCCCGTCTTCTCCACCAGCTTCTGGCCCACGCTGACAGCCTGGAAGTTCATCCCGAACAGCGTCGGAACTTTTGCTGTCTTGCTGCCGTCGTGCGTCTTGCCCCAAATCTGGTTCAGGATGCCATTGACCTTGAGGGTGTCATAGCACTGGATGTTCTCGAAGCTGTTGGTCCAGGCGGTGAGGTCGGAGCCGGGGTCGCGGACCGTGGCGCAGGAGACGCCAGCCGGTGTGGTGACGCCGGGCAACCCAATCACATCGGAGTTGATTTCAGGAGAGTAGAAATCGTCGAGAATGTATCCGCCATGTCCGGACACCGACGAGTACGCAGGATGCTTGTCCGACCACGCAACGTAGCCGCCCGCGTCATGGATCACGCCGAAGATGGTGTTGGTGCGAACGAAGTTCCACGGCCAAACCGGAGCGCAGCCCAGTGCGGGATCACGGGGCAACCGTGTCGGGTCAATCGAGGCAACCGTGCCCTCGGTCAGGCCCGCGCCAGGAGCGCCGCCATTTACCTTGGTCTGATCCAGATCGATGCCCTCTTCATATTCCGTGGTCGTGCCGGTCGGCGCGCCATAGGCTTTGCATGGGCCGGCGCCGACGCCATTGCCTGTGGTCTTCGCCGGCGCATCCAGCGAGCGGTCAAACGCCACATCGTAGTAGACGCCCAGGGTGCGCGGCGTTGCGCCCGACACGATGCTCATCAAACCAGGGAACGAGTCTGAAGGCTTCGAAGTGCTGGCCGCTGTGTAGCTGATTCCCGTCGTCCCAAGAGACGCGAGATTCGGGCAATACGGCTGCCCGTTGTGCACCCCCGCAATGCCATGCGTGCAGTTGAGATAGTCGACAGCGTGCATGCCGTCAATGCTGATGAGAAGAACATGCTGGATCGGGCTCGAAGGCCCGCCAGGCGTTTGCGCGTTGGCGCCGGCCACGACCAGGGCGGCCGCGGCGAAGATAATTCCCAGGGAAGTTTCTTTCATGATCCCCTCCTGGGAGACAAATTTAGCCGCCACTCCTCCTGCGCTTGATTGATTGCAGTTAAAAGTTAGATGAATAGGTCTTTGCACACCGGGGACATCTGTGGAAAACCAGTTCGACCCGGCCCCGCCGCCAACCAGCCCTCGCGGCAGAATTCAGAGAATAGGGGGACAGTTTTACCCATTCCCATTACTCCAAATCTCTCTCCCGAGATTTGCAGTTCATTTCGCGGAAAGGCGCACAATTCAATCATCGCCGCCGAAAAAGACCTCGGAGAACCACAAATCCGCGCCAACGGGGAAAGCCCCACCCTCCCTCCCTCTGAATCTGCTGTTTTTGCGAAGCGAAATATGAGTTAAGCGAATTGTAATGAACGACTTAAACGAATACGTATGTGCCAAACAGTAAACACAAACCCCCAGAAATCGCCCTTTTTTGGCGCTTTTTAGCCCAAAACGCCCTCAAAAGCAACAATTTCACCCCAAAAACAAGGGTTTCCCAAGCCTCATCCGAGACCTGGGAAACCCAGCTTGACACCCGATCACTGAAAGCTACTCCCTGTTCCCTATTCCCTGTTCCCTGCTTTTCAGAACTTCGCCTCCGGCAAGCTCACCGGCCGTGCTTCAATCATCGCTTCGATCTTTACCAGGTCGTCCAGCACCGCGCCGGAGACCGGCGCATCCACCTGCACCACCGCCAGTGCCTTCACCGGCTTGGGTCCGCTGCGTTCGCGGCCGAGCGCAAAGTTGGCGATATTCACGCCGTGTTCGCCCAGAATCGACCCGATCTGGCCGATTACGCCCGGCACGTCCCGGTTGCGGCAGACCAGCAGATTGCCTTCGAGCGGCGTCTCAATGTCGATACCGTCGAACTCCAACAGGCGCGGCTGCTCCTCGTGGATCACGGTCGCGGTCGCGTGGCTCGTTCCCGCAGCGGTGTGCAGCTCAATCTGCAGCACCGATGCGGACCCGCCGCGATGGCTCTCCGTCTTCTCCTCGTGCACGCGAATTCCGCGCTCCTGGGCCACGGAGGCCGCGTTGATGCGGTTCACGTTCTCCGAGCCCTGCAGCAGCCCGGCGATGGCTGCGTTACGCACCAGCTCCGTCTTGGCTTCCGCCAGCCCGCCGCCATAAGTCAGGTGGATCGCCTCTATACCCGGCTTGCCGGTCTGCGCCAGGAACGAACCCAGCCTTCCGGCCAGGTCGATATACGGCGCCAGCACGACGTACTCTTCATGGGTGAGCGAAGGCAGATTTACCGCGTTCTGCACCACACCAAGTTTCAGATAGTCGCGCACCTGCCGCGCAATTTGAATGCCCACAGCCTCCTGGGCCTCGCCCGTCGATCCGGCGATATGCGGCGTCAGAATCACGTTGTCGAGGTCGAAGTACGGCGAATCTTTCAGCGGCTCCTGGGCGAAGACGTCCAGCGCCGCCCCGGCCACCTGGCCCGACTTGAGCGCCGCTGCGAGCGCCGCGTCCTCAATCAGCTCCCCGCGCGCGCAATTGATGATCCGAACACCCTTCTTCATCTTCGCAATGGACTTCGAATTCACCACTCCCGCAGTCTGCGGCGTCAGGCCGACATGGAGCGTGATGTAGTCCGAGGCTGCAATCAGCTCGTCCAGCGTCACAAGCTTGATGCCGTTCTCGCGAGCCACTGCGGCCGACACAAACGGGTCGCTGCCCACGATCTCGAGGCCAAATCCCTTCGCCCGGCGAGCCACTTCCAGGCCAATGCGTCCCAGGCCCATAATTCCCAGCGTCTTGCCACGCAGTTCCGACCCCTGCAGGCTCTTCTTCTCCCAGCGCCCCGCATGCATGGACGCATTGGCCGCCGGAACCTTGCGTGCCAGCGCCAGCATCAGCCCAATGGTCAGCTCGGCCACGGCCACGGCGTTCGCGCCCGGCGTGTTCATCACCACAATGCCCCGGCGTGTGGCCGCATCGGCATCAATGTTGTCCACGCCTACTCCAGCGCGGCCCACCACGCGCAGCTTGGGAGCGTGCTCCATCAGAGCATCGTCCACCTGCACCGCACTGCGCACCACCAGTGCATCGGCATCGGCCAGGGCCGCCGGCAATCCGTCGGGCAGCTGGTCATGCGTTAGAACTTCCCAACCAGGCTCCGCTGCAAACACCGCCAGCGTCGCCGGAGATACCTTCTCCGCCAGTACGATCTTCATTCCGTCTCCCTTGCTCTTCTGTGCAGCCGTGTACCCGTCAAACCGGATACCCTGTTGCTCGCATAGCATGTCGAACATGCGCACTACGGCCGCATGCGGCTTGCCCTCGCCGCGCTCGTAATTGGTAATGGAGTTGGGATGCACTCCCAGCCGCTCCGCCATCTCGTATTGATAGAGGTCAAGCTGCTTGCGTGCAATCAGCAGCTTCTCTCCAAAGGTTAGTTCCGCCATAAATGCAGCTCCTAGCTGACGGTTTTTAGTGGTCAGTGGTCAGTAATCAGTTGTCCGTGAAAAGCCTGCAGCGACTCCTCGCTCCGTGCCCCATCCTTGCGATTTTTTCCGGTGCAATGGTGGGAAATCTCGAATCCCAATCCGGCGCAAGGCAACTGACCACTGACCACTGGCAACTGATCACTGACCACTGCGTTTCGCAAACACTTCCTGCGCCGCCGCGACTCCCTGGCCATAGACCACCGGTAGCCCCAGCGTGTCCTTGGCGATGTGCTCCATCGCGCCCAGAAACGCAATCGTGTCCAGAAAGTCGAAGAAGCCCAGGTGCGCCACGCGGAATATCTTTCCCTGCATGGTGCCCTGTCCGTTGGCTGTGACCAGGCTGAAGCGCGACTTGAGCGCCTTGACCACTACGCCTGAGTCCATGCCCTCCGGCACAAGCACAGCCGTCGCCGCGCCCGAAGGCGAGACCGGCGCAAACAGCGTGAAGCCAAGCGCTACAAGTCCTGCACGGGTCGCCGCGGCGTTGGTCTGCGCGTTGTCAATCAGTGCAATGCGGCCTTTCTCAAGATCGCCGCCAGCCTGCTCTGCAATGTAGTCAAGCGATGCACCCAGCCCCGCAATCAACGCGACTGCCGGCGTATAGGCGCTTTCGCCCTTCACGGCATTCTTCCGTTCCTTGCGCAGATCGAAGTAGTAGCGCGGATTCTTCGAGGCATCCATCGCCTTCCACGCTTTCTCGCTGACGCTCAGGTAGGCCAGCCCCGGCGGGATCATGACAGCCTTCTGCGATCCGCCGATGAGAATGTCCACGCCCCAGCCGTCCACATCGAACGTCTGCGTGCCCAGCCCCGTAATGCCGTCGACCACCAGCAGCGTTTCTGTTCCTTTCACAAGGGCGGCTACGCCTTCCACATCGTGGCTGACGGCGGTCGAAGTCTCCGAGGCCTGCATGTAGACCGCTTTGTGCTCCGGCTTGAGAGCCGCCTTGACCTCGGCCAGATCGAAGGTCTGTCCGTAGGGCTTCTGCACCACGTCCACCTCGCAGCCGAAGGCCTTGGCCAGGTCCACCCACCGCTCCCCGAACTTGCCCGCCGTCAGCACCAGCACCTTATCGCCCGGCGAAGTCAGATTTGAGACTGACGCCTCCATGGCGCCCGTTCCCGAGCAGGACAGCAGCAAAACATCGTTCCGTGTCCCAACGAAAACCTTCAGCTGGGCCAGCACCTTCAAGAAGAGTGCGCGAAACTCGGGGGTGCGGTGGTGAATGTCTGCCGCAGCCATGGCGAACTGGGCCGCCGGCAACAGCGGTGTCGGACCGGGTGTAAACAAGCGTGTCTTGCGAATCATGAATTCTCCCTCTGCGCAGATCTCAACCGAGAATCCGCTGCATGCAATGCCAAACATAGAATACACAAATTTGTGGTTTTTGTGAATTATAGTTTCCGCAAATGTTGATCCCTGTTCCCAATTCAGATGGGAATTCCCGAACCGGCCCCTAACGCCCTAGAATCGATACAATTCTTGATAGAGATTGTTCCAGCTCCGTTTTCCTGACGCGAGCCAGTGGATTGAGAGAAAGAAGCAATGACCGACGCCGGCGCACTCGAAGCAAAGATTACGCAGCAAGTTACCCTCGCCATGAAGGCCCACGACGCAGTGCGCACCACCACGCTGCGCCTCATCAAGAACGCGCTCAAGAACAAGGCCATTGAGAAGCGCGAACTGCTGACGCCCGCTGAGGAGCAGCAGGCGCTGGCCACCATGATCAAGCAGCGCCGCGACTCGATTGACCAGTTCAACAAGGGTAATCGGCCCGAGTTGGCCGCTGCGGAAGCTGCCGAAATCGCGGTGATCGAGGAATTTCTGCCCAAGGCCCTTGACGAGTCCGCGCTGCAGGCGCTGGTCGCGGAAGCAGTCGAGGAAGTTGCCGCAGCCGCCGGGCAAAAGCCCACCCATAAGGACATGGGCACCGTGATGAAGGCGGTCCAGGCAAAATTGCAAGCCGCCAGCCTTCGTGCCGAGGGCCGCGTGGTCAGCGAGTTGGTGAAGAAGGTACTCGCAGGCTGATCATTCTGCCAACTCGCGCCAGTTAACCACTAAAATGAAGGTAACCCCTGATGAGGTTACCTTCCCCTTGACTAAACCCTCTTCCAGAGCGCATGGCCTGGACACACTGCGCGCCCTGGCCATCCTCGCCGTGATCCTGTTCCACGTGAATCAGTTTCACGGCGATGGGAGCCTGTCGGCGTCTCTGATTCCGGTGGCAACCTTCGGCTGGATGGGCGTTGACCTGTTCTTTGTACTCAGCGGATACCTGATCGCATCGCAGTTCCTGCGGCCGTTTCGCTTTGGAGAGCGTCCCCGCCTTCAGAGCTTCTACCGGAACCGGCTCTACCGCATCCTGCCCGCCTTCGGAGTGGTGCTGATTCTGTATCTTGCAGTACCCCGCTGGAGCGAGGGATCTACGCTTCCGCCACTCTGGCAACTTCTCACGTTCACCCAGAACCTGTTTGTCGACTACCACGTGGACCAGGCTTTCTCGCATGTCTGGTCTCTTTGCGTTGAAGAGCACTTCTACCTCATTTTTCCGCTTGTGGTTTTGGCATCCATGCGAAAACGCTCGATGCGCATCACCGTCGCAATACTCCTCAGCCTCGTCGTCTCCGGAATCCTCATCCGGACATATTTCCTCATTTGTCTGCTCCAGCCGATGGCCGCTTCCGGCCAGAGCTTCGGAATCGCCTACATTGAGCGCATCTACTACCCCACCTACAGCCACCTTGACGGCCTTCTTGCCGGGGTTTCTCTCGCCTTGTTCAGGACCCTCCGCCCGGTGCAGTGGAGCGGCGTAGCGCGACGCGGCAATTTGCTGATTGTTGCGGGCCTTTGCCTGGTGGCAGCGGCAGTTTATCTCACCAAAGACCGATTCGACTCGGTCACCGGCGTCAGCGCGGTGGGTGTGGCGATCGGTTTCCCCGTGCTGGCACTTGGACTTGGACTTGTGACCGCTTCCGCCGTCAGCACCAATGGATGGCTGCGCGTCCGAATTCCGGGCGCCCGCCTCATCGCCACGCTTGCCTACAGCCTTTACCTGACCCACAAGGAACTGATCCACCTGGTAGACCTGTGGTTTCCATCCATTGAGCAAGGTGCCATGTACAGTTGGCTGGCTGTCTATGCTGCGGTCTGCCTTGCTGTGGCCACAATTCTCTATCTCTGCGTCGAGCGACCGTTCCTGCTTCTGCGCGACCGACGGGCCAAACCCGCAGCAGGCGCATGACGGCCTGTCGCTGAACCGCCGATCTACAGCTAGGCATAACGGACGGTAGTCCCGCCAAACGGTGGTTCGAGTTGAATCTTCAAGGCTGCGGAGCGGGAGCTGGAGTGGTCGCCTCTGCCGGGGCTGCAGGTGCCGCGGGCTGATTCTTCGAGAATCCACGAATGTAGGCAACCAGGGCCCAGACTTCCTCGTTCTTGGCGCGGCTCACGTCCTCCGCAGGCATCTTGTCGCCCTTGCCTTTGCGGATCAGGTCAAACAGTTCCTGGTCAGACTTGCTGGACAGCGCCTTGGCGTCGGTCCAGTCGTCCATCGGGACGTTCATGCTGGTGGCAATGTCCGTCTTGCCATTGCCGTTGTCGGCGTGGCACAGCGCGCAATCCATTGCATAAATCTTCTTCGCCTTTTCGCGCGAAGCTGGTGTTGACTTGCCCGCAGCGCCAGAGGACGCGTCTTGCGGCGATGCGCCAGTTGCCGGGGTGGGAGTCGGTGTGGGCGCGATGACGAAAAGGATCACAGCGGATACGAGCAGGAACGGCTTCAGCATGGTAGCCTCCTCAGGTGCAGGTGTCGTGAACAGGCATCTTGCAGCTGACTAGTTTTTTCAGGCCGAATTATATGCCAGTTGCATCAACCTCGGGCAGTGAGCCAGCTCACACCGTCAGAAAAGACCAACATAGTCATCGGGAATGGGCGCATGCTTCAGCAATCCCAGCTCTCCGGCCAGTCGCTCAAGCTTAGTGCGCGTTGCGGCCGGGGGCGGCACCAGCGGCAACCGCACGTGATCCGAGCAACGTCCCATCAGGTTAAGAACCGTCTTAACCGGCGTCGGATTCGAGTCCCAGAAGTTGGCGTCGATCAGTCGAGCATAGCGCCGTTCGAGCTCGCGCGCCAGCGGCCAGTTACCATGAAGCGCCATACGGACCATTTGTCCCATCTCCTCAGGAATCTCGTTGGCGGCAACGGATATGAGGCCATGCGCGCCCACGCCAATCGAGCCCAGGGCCATGTTGTCGTCGCCGGAGAAAATCTTGAAGCCGCCGGGCATCTTATGGACCAGCTCAGAGATTTGGGGCAGTTTTCCGCTCGATTCCTTGATGGCCTGGATGTTCGTTGCGGCCTCAGCCAGCCGTAGAACCGTATCCGGATCAAGGTTCACAGCCGTTCGTCCGGGAATGTTGTAGAGCGTGACCGGCAGCGGGTCAACAGCTTGCGCCAGGGCCAGAAAATGTTGAAACTGCCCCTCCTGCGAAGGCTTGTTGTAGTAGGGGTTGGCAGACAGCACCGCGTCAACGCCGCGGATCTGGCGCAGCCGGCCTGCATAGCGCAGCAGCGCCCGCGTGGAGTTGTGGGTGCAGCCGGCCCACACTGGAACCCGCCCCGCAGCAGCCTCGGCCACAATGCACACCGCCATCAGCCACTCTTCTTCGTCCAGAGTGGCCGCCTCGCCGGTTGAGCCGCAAGCGACAATAAAATCGATCCCGGAGTTGATCTGCCAGTTCACCAGCGCCCTGAGCGCCGCTTCGTCAATAGCCCCGTCCGCCTTGAATGGCGTCACGATCGCAGTCCCGCATCCCGTTGTTTCCATCACAGGAAAGTCTATAACGAGCGGCCGGGTCCGAGTGGCCGGCCGCGTGGACAAATCGGGCATTACTTCTTGCCAGCCACCCACTCCCGGTCCAGCAGGGACAGCAGGTGCAGCGAGCAGTATGCGCCCTCGCGCCGCGCCGCCTCGCGAAGCAGGCCTTCCTCGACAAAGCCGAGACTCTTGTACAGGTGCACCGCTCGCGGATTATCAGAGAACACATCCAGGAACACCCGGTGTGCAGCGAATTCTTCAAAGGCAATTCGCAGTAGTTCGCTCAGAATCTGACGCCCCAAACCCTGCCCGGGCGGATGAACTACCAGCCGCTTGAGTTCGATGGACCCGGAATCCTCCGCAAGGCCGCGGAGGATGGCATAGGCGCAGAGACCTCCCGATTCTGTTTCGCCCACAAAATATCGCGCATCGGCACTGAAAACAGTCGCCCGGTGCCGCTCTTCGTTCCACTGGCCCACAAACCGGCCCGACTCCGGCAGCCGCTCAAGGGCTACAATCGCAGGGATATCTTCCGTGTTCGCAAGCCTGAGCAGCATTCGGACCAGACCAAACGTGAATTTGCTATGGAAAAGCGAAGGACGCTAAAGTTGCTCGAATACCTCGCGGAAATCGAACGCACCCGCTTTGCCCGCTACCCACTCCGCAGCCCGAACCGCACCCATCGCGAAACCTCGGCGGCTGATGGCGTTGTGGCGGATTTCAATGACGTCGTCGGGCCCGGTTGCCGTCACAATGTGTTCGCCCTTGGCGTCGCCAACGCGATGACTTGTGACCTCTACAGTGAATCCGGGCTGGGCGGTTTCCACAATCTGCTTGAGCGTGATCGCGGTGCCGGACGGCGCGTCCAGCTTCGATTCATGATGCGTCTCGTCGATGGAGAAGGTGTAGCCCTCGAGCCTGGCCAGTTCGGCGGTGAGGCAAAACAGCTTTTGCACCCCGATGGAGAAGTTGGTGCCGTAAAGCAGCGCTCCACCGCGCCGCAGTGCCAGCGCCTTCATCTCGTTCAGTTGCGCATACCAGCCGGTGGTGCCGACCACGATCCGGCCGCCGGTCGCAAGCACAGCGCGCATGTTTTCAACCGCTGCTTCCGGAGCTGTGAAGTCGATCACCGCGTCAACGGCAGCAATCGCCGGTGCTGTCAAGGAGGAGGCGTGGCGGTTTTCCGTCAGGTCGAGTACACGCACGCCATGGCCGCGTTCCCGCGCCACCTGAGTTACCAGCGAGCCGGTCTTGCCTTTGCCAAGAACGAGAAAGAGCATGGGGAACCTCGGAAAAGCAGTGGTCAGTGATCAGTTGTCAGTGTTCAGTAAACATGTTACAGCCAACCTTCGACGGCTGTCAGTTCGGAGTCCCGCCAAGCCCCAAAGTCAATGCGCCCGCACGGTCCAGACCACTGACCACTGATCACTGTCCACTGACCACTGCCAAAGGCTTCCTCGCCTCAACATCGAAAACACTCGGATCGGGGCTCTGGAAGAATGCCGCGTGCAGCGACCGCACCGCCTCATCCGCATCGTCCTCGTCGATCATGAAGCTCATGTTGATCTCGCTCGCTCCCTGCGAAATCATGCGCACGTTGATGTGCCGAACTGCATTGAACACCTGAGCAGCCATGCCGTTTTGTCCGCGAATATCCTCGCCCACCAGGCACACCAGCGCCTTGCGCCCCTCGTACTTCACATCCGCCATCTGGCTCAGATCGGCGGCAACAGCAGGCAGCTTGTCGTTTGAGTCCACGGTAAGAGAAACGGAAACTTCGCTGGTCGACACCATATCCACCGGGCACTGATGCTTGTCGAAAATGGTGAAGATGTCTTTCATGTAGCCATGCGTCATGAGCATGCGGCTGGCCACCACGTCGATGATGCTCAGCTTCTTCTTCACCGCAATCGACTTGAACGGGCTGCTGCAATGTGGCGCCAGCGAAGTGATGCGCGTGCCTTCGCAGCTTGCGTTGCGGCTGTTCAGCACCAGGACCGGAATGTTCTTCTTCACCGCCGGCAAAATCGTGGCCGGGTGCAGCACTTTGGCGCCGAAGTAGGCGAGCTCGGCCGCCTCTTCAAAGCTGATGATCTTCACCCGCAACGCATCCGGACACACGCGCGGATCGGCCGTCATGATGCCGTCCACATCGGTCCAGATTTCAATGGCATCCGCGGAAAGCGCTCCGCCCACCAGCGCCCCGGTAAAGTCCGATCCGCCGCGCCCCAGCGTAGTGGTGATGCCGGCTTCGTTTGAAGCGATAAAGCCCCCCATCACCGGCACTCGTCCCGCGGACAGATGCGGCACCAGGTGCTCCTGGGCGCGCTTTTCGATGATCGCGTCCAGCGGTGCGGCCTTCTGGAACTGCGAGTCGGTCACAATCACATCGCGTCCGTCCACATGCGCCGCGTCGATGGCCCGTTCGCGGAATGCCGCAGCCACAATGTGGCTAGAAAGCCGTTCGCCATAGCTCACAATCAGGTCGGAGATGCGCGGCGTAAGCTCAAGAATCGCCGCCAGCCCGCGCAGAATCTCGTCCAGAGAATCGAACTTGAGGTCGATCAGGTTTTGCAGCGCCGCACAGTCAGCCTGTACCTTCACCAGCGCCGCAGCCGTATCGCGATGGCGCGAGCGAAGCCGCGAGCTGATGGCCAGCGCGCCGGTCCGGTCGCCCACAGAGGCAGCCGCAGCCGCGCGCAGCAACTGGTCAGTCACCTTGGCCATGGCGCTGACCACGACCACTGTCTGCTTGCCCAGCGCCACGCGGCCGGCAACTATGGCCGCCGTGCGACCGATGGCAGCCGGGTCTTCGACCGACGTGCCGCCAAACTTCATCACTACCAGGCTCATGCGAGTTTTTCCTCGTATCAGGCGTGCGCGGCCGATGCGGCGACAGGTTCAAGCTTGCCCAGGCTGGCCAGCAGTTCGGCATTCAAAATAGCGGCGCCCGCGGCTCCGCGAATCGTGTTATGCGAGAGCACGGTGAACTTCCAATCCAGCAACCCGCATGGCCGCAACCGTCCCACGGTCACTGCCATGCCATTGCCGCGATTGCGATCTAGCCGCGGCTGCGGACGGTCCGGCTGCGACGCCCATTGCACCGGCTGGTCCGGCGCCGTCGGCAGATCCTGCCCCGCCAGCGGCCGGAACTCTTCCCACGCGGCCAGAATCTGCTCCTTCGTGGCAGGTTTGCCCAGCTTGATGGAGACACTCACCGTGTGCCCGTCCACCACCGCCACGCGATTGCAACTGGCGCTCATGCGCGCCGCCAGCGGCTTGACCACATGGCCGTCGAGTTTCCCGAGCAGCTTCAGCAGTTCCTCCTCCATCTTTTCTTCTTCGTTGGGGATGTAGGGAACCACGTTGTCCATGATGTCCATGGAAGCGACGCCGGGGTAACCAGCGCCACTGATGGCCTGCATGGAGGTGGCAAAGATCTGCTCAATCCCAAACCGCTCCTGGAGAGGCGCCAGCGCCAGCACCGGGCCCATCACCGTGCAGTTGGAGTTGGTGACAATGTACCCGCCCGACTCCTTGCGCCAGCTCTGCTCTTCAATCAGGTGCAGGTGGTCGGCATTCACTTCCGGCAGCACCAATGGAACGTTGGGCGCCATGCGGAAGGCGCTCGAGTTCGAAACCACCGCACAGCCGGCGGCGGCAAACTTCGGTTCCAGTTCCCGCGCAAAGGCCGCGTCGACGGAAGCAAAGATGATCTTCGGCGCGCCCTCGGGCTCAGCCGGGGAAAGCGTTATCCGCGCCACCCGGTCTGGCAGGGGAGTGTCGAGGCGCCATTTCGCGGCCTCGCCGTACGGTTTTCCGCTGGACCGGTCGCTGGCGGCAAGCCACGCAACCTCAAACCACGGATGATTTTCGAGGAGTTGGATGAAGCGCTGCCCGACCATGCCGGTCGCGCCCAGAATACCGATTGGAAGTTTTGATTGAATGGCCATAAACACTCCAGTGTACAGGAATGGAGCATGCGGAACTCGCACATTCCGCGAAGCAGGGCGCTGGTTTGGCACTGGATTCCGGCCTTTCCCAAGCTGGAATGTTCCGTTTCAAGTGGGCGCGCCGTATACTGCCAGCCATGCGTTTCCATTTCCTGACCTTGGTTTTGAGCCTCGCCACAGCCGCAGCTACGGCCCAGTCCTCCGCGCCGTCGCCGGTGTGGGTGATGCAGGACTCCGGCTCGACGGCCAGCTTTCGCGGGATCGATTCGGTGGATGGCACGGTAGCCTGGGCCAGCGGGACGGAAGGGACGCTGCTGAAGACGGTTGACGGCGGCCAGCACTGGACCAAATGCGCGGTACCCGACGGAGACAAGGACGGCGCAACCCTGGATTTCCGCGGGGTGCAAGCCTGGGACGCCAGCACCGCCATCGCCATGGCCTCCGGACCTGGCGACAAAAGCCGGCTCTACAAAACCACGGATAGTTGCAAGACGTGGACTCTGCTACTGAAGAACGCCGACCCGGATGGGTTCTACGATTCATTCTGGCTTAATGCGATCTATGGGGAAGGCATCCTGTTAGGCGATCCAGTCGAGGGTCAATTTATGACCCTCGAAACGAGAGACGGCGGCGTGACCTGGAGCCGCGACCGAAGCAAATCCCTTCAACTGCATGGCGTTTCGCTCGCAGCATTCGCCGCAAGCAACAGCTCGATTGGAAAAGCCAGCAGGGGAGAAGGCAATGCAAAAGGACCAGGCACAGACTACTTTGACGGATTCGTAACTGGCGGGAAGGGCGGCGCATTTCTGATTGAACGCTGGGAGGGTCGCTCCAAGACGAAGGCTCGGTTCTCAGAGGGGCGGAATGCGGCGATGTTTCGGGTCCAGGACTGGAATCGCCGCCC
>Ga0302319_10004269_pt1 | contig 29405 bp, 34 predicted proteins | sample Bog_T0_2_FD_203319 | JGI IMG/M metagenome (GOLD analysis project Ga0302319, IMG submission 203319) | Peat permafrost microbial communities from Stordalen Mire near Abisko, Sweden - Bog_T0_2 | ecosystem: Environmental > Terrestrial > Soil > Wetlands > Peat | place: Sweden: Abisko, Stordalen Mire... | reverse complement strand
GTAGATAGTAGCGTTCGAGCGGACGGAGCCCGTACTGGAAGCGGATGTACACGAAGAATCCAGTAGCTACGAGCGAGAGAAACAAGGCTCCAATCGTGTATGGAAAGCCGCGCGGTGGCCAAATGACCGATTCTTTCCGACCCCATTGCTGAGTGGCTGGCATGACTACTTCTCCCTGTTTAGGTTGCGCTTGGCGAGGAGTTCCTGAGCCTTCCCGACCTTGGTTGTTTGAACCTGGCGAAAGAGGATGGCAATCTGCTCGGGGTTGAGTTTGTCGCCACGAAGGAGCGGTTCGAGCGTATTCATCAGCAGCATCTGGAGTCCGACAAGCTCAGTGAAGATGTGCATCTCCATTTCCGGTTGAGTGCTGCCGGTCGTGTTACGCATCAGCAGGTCGCGCGCCCACTCGCTGGGCGTTTTGCCAGCTACTACGGCAGCCTCTTCGATGGCCTTCGCTTCGGCGGTCGTGAGTTTGGTACTGAGGTTGAGGGCGCGGCGGTCGCGCCCGCGCAATTTTTCCGAGCTTTTTTCGGAGATTGTGTGAACCTCTGCCATGTAAAGGATCTCCAGTGTTCATAAGCTTTGGTATCTGCCGAGATACCATGTTCTGCAAACATCAGTGTTTTCAGTGGTATCTGTGCAGATACCAAAGTATCTAGGCAGTTCCCTCCAAGGGGTGGAGTGTCCGAAATAAATCCGGTGCGAAGCACCGAACAGCCCTCCCATCCCACTACTACCCATGTTTCAACGCCGGACGCCACGCCTGAACGATGCGCCGGAACTCCTCACCGTAGCCAAGATCGTCCGGATAACGGTGGCAGCACGCCACCAGAGCGAACACCGTCACCATATCGGCGGCGATCTCGGTGTCCACTCCCCACATCGTGGTCAGATCGAATCCGCCACAGTTGGCCGCATTCCACCAGCTCAACAGGAACTCCGCAGTCATCCGGCTCTGCCCCGTATCACCCTGGGCGATTCGGATCAACCGCTCCAGTGCCGCCTTCTGCCGTGCGGGAATAGCGGTGCTCATGCGGCATCTCCGCGCAAGCGCGCGCCGTTGCCCGCCGCCGTTCCCTTGGCGGTCTGTACTGTAGGAGAAACTGGCTCCGCCGCAGCTCCGTTCTGCGGTACACGGCGGATGCGCAGGCTCTGAGGAACACGCGCAGCTCCCGGAGCCTTTAGAAACTTCTGGAAGTCGCGGTCCTTGGCGAAGACATAGGCGAGCGCCTTGTCCACCACTTCATCTGCGGAGGCATGAAGAAAAGCCGCGTACTGATCGATCTGGCTGGCAGTCGATTCATCGAGCCGGATCGTGGCTGTGATCTGGCGGACTTGTTGAATCTCAAGCAATGGCATGGTTGGAGTCCTTTCGGTTGGAGTTGTGGTCATGGTTCGGCGTGCTCTTCGCGTCGTACAGCAACTCGAAGTTGAACTGCTGGGAGGCGCGATTGTAGCCATTCAGTTTGAGAACTTCGCGGACGATGCGGCGTCCGGGCTGCCGTTCGACTTGGATAACCAGATCGACGGCCTCGCCTATCTCCGCTTCGACATCCTCGAAGGTCGCCTGGGGGTGGCTGCGGAGAACGAGATTGGCAAAGCGGCGAAGCGATCCGGTGTGGCCGGTGTTGAAGGAATCGAGCAGCGTTCTCGCTTCGACTCCACGGACTTCGCCGAGGATGATGCGGTCGGGACGCCAGCGCAATGCCGCCTTCAAAAGATCGTCAAAGGTCACCTGATTTCGGTAGGTATCAGTCTGGCATTCAACGGCCATCAGGTTCGGCTTCTCGATGCGAAGCTCGCTGGTGTCCTCGATAATGACGATGCGTTCATGGTCGGGAATCGACTGGCCAAGAATGTTCAAAAGGGTGGTCTTTCCAGTCCCGGTTCCGCCACTAATAAGGATGGTCTGGCCGCGCGCAATCTGGCTGGCCAGAAACTCCGCAAGCGAGCGCGGCAGGGTGCCGCCTGTGATGAGGTCTTCGACAGTGAACCTGCGGCTGGTGAACTTGCGGATAACCATCGCCGGAGCCGGGCGAACGACAGGGGGAATTACCGCCGCAAGGCGGCTCCCATCCGGGAGCTGGGCGTTCAGCAGTGGGTTGTCTTCGTCGAGCTTCTTGCCAAGTTTGTTGGCCACCACTTCAAGGCCGGTACGCAGGCGCGCAGCGTCAAATTGAACGCTCTCGTCACGGCGCATGATCCCGTCTCGCTCGTACCACCAGGACGAGTCGGGATTGCCCATGATCTCGCTGATGCTTTCGTCCAGCAAAAGCGGCTCAATGGGCCGGAGAAACGGGATAATCAGTTCAAAGCTCATGCGTTTGCCCTCACAGAGTTCTAGGCCCGGTGGATCGCCGGGCCTTTTGAGCAAAGAGAAGCGCCCTATTCGGGCACTTCCTCGGGCATCTCCTGCGACTCTTCCGGGCTGGCTTTCTCGGCGCGGTCAAGCTTCAGGATTGAATCCACGCGAACTTCCCATACGCGCTGCTTAGCGTCCGCCTTCTTGTCCACGAACTCGCGGCTACGCAGCTCACCTTCTACGGCGACGTGCGTGCCCTTGGTGAGCGTCTTGGCGTACTCGGCCAAGCGGCCCCAGACGATGCAGCGGTGCCACTCGGTGTGGCCGTTGTATTCGTCGGTCTTCTTGTCCTTGTACGAACTCTTCGTGGCAAGCGAGAGCACGGTGAAGTTGGCGTTGTTGGCGGTGCGGGTGGCGGCGTCTTGGCCTAGGAATCCGATTAGCGAAATGCGGTTCTGATACATGGTGAAGTCTCCTGTTTTGAATTCCCGGATTGGCCGGGTCACCCATTGGCGAAGCCTGAGCAAGGAGCCCGGCTCCCAAGTGCCAAGCCGCGCATTCTGGAGAGGGGCCCAAACTGGCTTTGGGAGAGGAGTCCGGAAAGCAGAGCGGTGACGTGCCGCAGGGCGCCGGAATAGCCCGAAGCGTGTGACCGGACGAACAAGGAATAGAAACGAGAAGACGAGCGCCTCATGGCCGGCATTGAACGAGTTATTCCTGGCGCGCAATCCTCGCGCTCAGGTCTGCAGAACCGCTCCATCGACACAGGTACAAAAGTAGATCGAAGCAAACGGCTAGAGCAGCGCTGCAAGCATGGAAATGCGTTGTGCCCCGACCCAAGAAACGAACGGCCCAGCCATCGCGAAATGTATGGGACAACGGACATGAAACGTGCCTCGTATGGGAGTGGCTTCTGCCTACTCGAACGCCTGGTCAGCCCGGAACTTTATCAGCGTGAGCCCGAGTGGATTAACCTGAACCTCGTTGTTCTGCACGACAGAGCGGAAAACATAGGTGACGCTGGCTGTCCAACGCTCGCGCTTGAGCTCGGTATGGTCTGCAGGATTCGTGAAGACTTTCACAAACTCAATTCGTGCCGAGTACGGAGACTGGCGAAGATCGTCAAGGATCACGTTCTTGACTTCGATATCAACGAAGGGCTGGCTGGCATCGCGAACGAAGGAGTCGATGGTCTTGTCCTTCCGTTCCTGCTCGATCACAGCCCGTTGCACATCCCCATTCATGAAGTAGAGGGAGTTGGTGAAATCGCGCTGAATTGCGTAGCGATTGCGTCCGAAATAGAGTTCCGCCCAGCGCGACAGATAATATTTGTTCTCGGCTTCCTGGGGACGGTATTTGAGGTCGCGATAGTCCACGGCTTCCGCATGGCCCACGTCATTGACCCGAATGACCATGGGGTGAACATTCACCAGCGCCATCTGGCTGCGATAGACGAGCGCGCCTAGGAGCACTACGATGCCAGCGAGCACGAGGATCGTGACCTTCAAGTAGGTGTTCATCACGATTGGATCGCCGTACTGTTCGAGATACCGTTCAGCCGCGCGTGTCAGGTCGCGCGAGACTGGCTCTTGGTTGGTCTGAAGCTGTGTTGTCGTGACCGTCATAACGTTTTCTCCAGTGCCGAAATCAGAGTCCGCGCAGTGCGAGTGCAATCATCCCCATCGTGCTTCCACCACCGCCGGTGTGGCCGGAGAAGATGGAGCTTGTAATCTCGGGAATTTTGAACAGGATGAAGACATTGACGAGGATCAGCACGATCAGCAGCGGAAGCTTGGTAACAAGAGATGCAGCATCGAGTGGTATAAGGTTTGCGTAGTACAGTGTGTACAGATGGGACAGAATGCTGAGCACGGCCGCTGCTACGACTTTGTAGAAGTTGAAACCAAGAAAAGCGCGTAACCACCCCCAGAAGAGGAAATTGAGCTTGTCAACCAGCAGAAATGGGATGAATAGCGGGCCGAGAATGCCGGCGACAGCGGACCCAATTGCGCCGTACGCGATGATCGCAGTGATTGTTGCCGAAAAGATTCCAAGCATAACTTGGACGATCACCATCACAATGGCGAAGTACACGTTCATCACCGCCTTCACAATTCCGGAGCCAAGCTGATTTTGCATGTCTGTAATGGCTTGGTTCATTTGATTGACACTATCCATACTGATCATGTTTGCGACGCTGGTTGATCCGACACTGATGAAGTCCTTGAACGAATACCTTTGCCACCGTCCCGGTAAACAGCGTTTGCAGCGCGGTAAAACCGTTGTCGAATGGCGACCCGCCCTGGGCAAAGGCGGCCACGGGAATCACGAGTAGAACGACGAGCAAATGGAGAGAGAAACGAATGCGGCTCAGGCCACCCTCATGGACGGCCTTCAAACGGCGCGTGACCGTGTGCGGAATATACGGGATATTCATCGGAACCTCCGGCGGTCTATGAGAAAGCCGCGATTACCATGCAATAGAGGCGAATTCCGAGCTCCGCGTTCGATAACTTTTTGGAAGCTGGTTATAACTTTTTGGATTTAGACAGATACTCTCTCATCCCATCGGCAGCGACAGTTGCTCGGGTGGCCTCTGGTCCTCCATTCGCTTCACAAAAGTTCGCACATATTCGCTGACGAGCGGCGACTTGTTGTCGGCCATCGCGGCCAGATGCGTTTCAAGGCGGATATACTCATCTAGCAGCGGAATGCACGTGAGCCCCCGATGCGCCATCCGCTCCGCATCTGTCGGTGCCATCCAAGCGAGAACCGAGTCGTCTGTCAAGAAAGCAATGACCTGTTCTGCCTGGATGTAGTGGTGGACGATATTTGGCTTGCTTTCTTCCGCCACCATCCTTTGCAGGATGAGATCGTGCACATGCCGATGCACGGTGCGGCTGAGGAGTATCCACGGATATTGGGAAACCTCGGACAGAGTGGTGGATTTCTTCGATGCCAGCGGATGCCCCTCGCGGAAAACGATCACGAACGGGTCGATCGCGACGCAACGCGTTGTTACCGCGGCAACCTCTGGCGGCGCAATGACCAGGGCTAGGTCAATTCGCCGGCGCTGAAGTTGACTTAATAATTCCAGGGAGTATTCGGTGACGATCTCGATGGAGAAGTTGCGGTTAACCCGCAGCTCCGTTGAGCGCAGGAGTTCGATCAATGTGGGCGGCAAATATGGCGACGCCCCGATGCGTAGCTTGTGGTGCTCGCCGCGCTTGGCTTCCCGTGCCTCATAGACGGCTCGATGATAGGCATGGACGCTCTCCTCGGCATGGGTAACGAAAGAGCGTCCAGAGGCGGTGGCAGACGCTCCGGCGTGATTCCTTTCAAAGAGCCGCGCCTGCACCTCCTGCTCTACCACCTGAAGGCGCTTGCTGAACGCTGGTTCGGTAAGGCCGACGCGCTTTGCCGCTCGGGTAAGGGTGCCTTCTTCGTGCAGGGCAACAATCAGTTCGAGATCCCGGATTTTCAGATGGGCCGTCATCTCCCGCACCTCCGTGCATACATCTACCTAATGCACTAGAAAAGCAAGACGAGCGGCTCTTTCAGTCTTCGGCTGGAGAAGCCGAGGTCCTACTCTGTCGTGTGATGCTGAATTGCTTTCTAAGCCATGCCGAATCAGCAAGATTCTCGTGCGCTAGGGGTAACGAAAGTGCTGTGTGTAGCCAGCAATAATCCAAAAAGTTATAACCAACTTCCAGAAAGTTATCGAACGCGGAGCTCGGAATTCGTCTCTATTGCATGGTAGTCGCGGCCCGCTCAAGGGCTAAAAGAGTGGAGGAGCTAATCGTCATGAACGCACGATTCCTGACCGAAGGCGAAGTTGCAGAACGAACCCAGATCAGTCTCGCAACCTTGCGCAGATGGAGGCTGGAGAACCGCGGACCAAAGTATCGCAAATTCGGTTCCCTCGTGCGCTATCCCGAGGAGGAGTTGGCGCGATGGGAGGAAACCCAGCCGGGAGGCGGGGACACCACCGAGAGAATCGAGTCAAAGCTCATTGGCGGCGGACGGAATACAAGAATTTCGGGAAAATCCTCCAGGGATCAGGGAGACCGCAAGGCCACTCCGAAAACAGCAAACGGGGCGCAAACTGCGTCACGTTCGTCTCCGGACGCAGCGGCCTAGTTTTTGGGTCTGGGCTTGTCACCGCAGGCGACAACGCCACCTAAAGGGATTAATAGTGTATTATGAATCTAAATATACTCGCTTTTGCGATTACTCCGGAGTATTCTCTGCAAAGGAGGAATTCCATGTCCCCTGCGGCCAAGGAAAAATCGAAGAAAGCGGCTTCCACACTCAAGCCTCGCAAAACGAAGTTTCAGGCCGACCTCGCACCCTCGGAGGACAGTATGGTGCGGGTTCTCAAGGCGGATTTGCAACTGACAAGCAATACCGACTTTCTCTCCGATGCTCTCAGCCTCTTCCGCTGGGCGGTCTCGGAGCGGAAGCGTGGAAACCGGATATTCAGCGAGAGTCCTACCGGAGAACGCAAGGTGCTGCTCTTCCCGTCTCTGGAACGCGTGGCTCCGGAGGTATCTTTGCCGCACGTCGAGATTCAGTGGACGAACGCGGAATTGGAGAGTCTGGCGGCACTTGCGTCTGGCGAGGCAACTGTACCCACCGAAGCCCTGATTTGGGCGATGAGGCACTGACTTGGCGGTCACGATTCGCCGTCTTGAAGAATCCGACGATGCAGCGAGCTTCGATTGTGGAGATGAGCCGCTCAACAATTACCTGCAGCGTCATGCCTGGATAAATCAGCAGAAAATCTCGATCGGCGTCACCTATGTCGCGGTCGATGACTCGGCGCCGCACGCCGTGTTGGGCTACTTTACCTTGGCCACATCGAGCGTGCAGCGCGACCGGCTTCCCAAGAAATATGTGCGCGGTCTGCCTCCCTACGATCTTCCCTTGATCTTGCTGGCAAGGCTGGCGGTAGACAAGCGTTTCAGCGGCAGTGGTCTCGGTCATGCTTTGATTTCGGAGGCCCTCAAGATCACCCTGCACGTGGCTGAGGAAGTTGGCTGCCGCTGTGTACTCACCGACGCCTACCGGGACAAAGCCGCATGGTATGCGCGCTATGGCTTCCTTCCGCTGGAAGGCGACGCCGGTGGTGACCGGCAAAAGATGTTTCTCGATGTGCGGACCATCCGCGCGGCAGTAGAATCTTCTCCTGCTGAGGGGAAATGAGCAGGATAGCTGGAGTGATCGATGAGTGTCTTCAGACGTGGCGAATTCTATTGGTATGAGTTCTGGTTTGCAGGACGGCGCGTTCGCGAGTCCTCGAAATCAGCCTCGAAGACGGTTGCCCAAAAGGCCGAGAAGAAGCGGCTGCGCGAATTGGAGGAAGGCTTCAACAATGTCGTCACCGACGCGCGCCGGGACCGAATCCGCCTCTTCCGGGAAGTGGCCGACACATATCTGGAGGGCTACCGATTGCGTCTGCCCCAGTCGGCGATTTTTGCCGACTATGCGGTGGCTCACCTGAATCGTATCCTCGGCGGCACCATGCTCGTCGATTTCAACGAATCCACCGTCATCGCCTATCAGAACAAGCGCCTCGATGAGAGAGCTGCTCCCAAGACCATCAACGAAGAGGTTGGTTTTCTACTGCGCATTCTCGATGAGCAAGGCGATCTTCTGCGCCTAAGGCTGCGCAAGAAAAAGATGCTCAAACTGAAGGTCCGCCGCACGGTCGGCAAAGCCTTTAGCCAGGTGGAAAAGGATCGGATGCTGGATGAGGCCAGCAAGGCCCGCTCCCCGCATATCTATCCCGCGCTGGTGTTGGCACTCAACGCTGGAATGCGCGACGCCGAAATCAAGAACCTCATGTGGGGACAGATCGACTTCGAGAAGCAATACCTGGCGGTCGGACGCAGCAAGACCGACGCCGGCGAAGGACGGACCATCCCGCTGAACTCGACCCTGTTCGAGGTCTTCCGCGAGTATGCCGTCTGGTACAAGGACAAGTTTGGCAAGCCCCAACCGGAGTGGTATGTCTTCCCCTTCGGAAAGCCGAATCCGTCCGATCCGACCCGCCCGGTGACCACGCTCAAGACAGCGTGGAACAACGTGCGCATCAAGGCCGAAGTCAAGGGACGCTGGCACGACAACCGGCACACCCTCATCACCGATCTGGCGGAGAGCGGCGCAGGCGATCAGACCATCATGGATATTGCTGGGCATGTCTCGAAGCAGATGCTGAAGCATTACAGCCATATTCGCATGGAGGCCAAGCGCACCGCGCTAGAGGCCATTGTCAAAAAGAAACCGACTCAGAAAGCCAAAGACAAGGAAGCGAAGAAGGCAGCAACTTCCGCGCGAAATCCTTCGCGGGAGCTGCAGAACTGGGGCAACGGGCATGGTCGGAAGAACGTGGCAAGAAAGACCCAAAAGATTGTTGAGGCCGAAAGCGGGCAAAATTCAAACCAACAATGCTCGCTAACCATCACAAATACCCAGGGTTTTGATCTAAGGTCCCCACAAAAGTCCCCACATTCGGGTGTTTTTGAGGGTCATCGAGGAGTTGGTAAGGGGTCTAAGTCGTTGAAAAAGAATGGCTCCTCAGGTAGGACTCGAACCTACAACCCTTCGGTTAACAGCCGAATGCTCTGCCATTGAGCTACTGAGGAATATTGGAGGCGCTGGCGCGCTTTGTTGTTAGTTACAAGACAGATTGTAACCAGCCTTGAACCCGGTCGTCAAACCGGTAGAGAGGAAAGTTGTGGAATTCCGTGGCTCGCGCTCGACGCGTCTGCGCAAGGCCAGGAAATGTTGGGCGATGAATCGAGATGCGCCGCTCATCACGACGCCGCAGAAGGAGGGCGGGTCAAGTTGGCGGCCGCGTCGGAGTCCAGTATCCAGGTCAGTGCTCCGTCACGAGGAGCGATGAGTTGGGCAGGAAAAGTTTCGGGATCGCGCGGGCCTTCGATGACCTGCTTGACCATAGAGGCTTTTTCCTTTCCGGTGACAAGGAAGGTGATTTGGGCGGCGTTGTTCAGCACCGGAGCCGTGAGGGTGACGCGCCAGGAGTTGACCTCATCAACGTGGTCGGCAACGACGAGATGCTGCTGCTCGTGAAGCGTTGGGCGATGAGGAAACAGCGAGGCTGTGTGTCCATTGGTGCCCAGGCCGAGCAGGTTGTAGTCGAGACGGGGCCAAGCGTTTGCGAGAGGAAGTTTCTCGCGCAAAGTTCGCTCGTAGAGATTGGCGGCCTCGACCGCGGTTCCGTCTCCGGTGGGGATGCGATGGATGTTGGCGCACGGAACGGGCACCCGGGAGAGAAGAAGTTCGCGCGCCATGGCGTAGTTGCTCTCTGGATCAGACGGCGGAACGTTACGCTCGTCTCCCCAGAAGAATTGAATGGAGCCCCAGGGAATGATGGCTGAGAAGGGCTCGGCGGCAAGCATCTGAAACAAACGGCGCGGAGTGCTGCCTCCTGATAGCGCGGCGCTGACGGCGCGGCCTTCCGAGGAGAGCTTGCGCGCTAGTGCGGCGAATTGTCCAGCGGCGATGCGGATGGTTTCGTCAAGGTCGTCCCCGACGAGGATTTCGGCTCCGGCGAGGTGGAAGCGTTCAAGCGGCATCGGCGAGTCTCGGCTTGAGCATCGGCATCCATTGATGGCCGTCTGAAGCAAGCAGCTCTTGCGCTTGCTCGGGACCATCCGATCCGGCGGCATAGTTGGGAAACTTGGGCTGCGGAAGCTTGGCCCAGGCTTCTTCAATAGGAGTGATAATTTTCCACTCGGACTCGACCTCGTCGCGACGGGTGAAGAGCGTGGCGTCACCACGCATGGCGTCCAGGATGAGCGTTTCATAGGCGACGGGAGTGTTGCCGCCGAAGGCTTCCGAGTAGGAGAAGTTTGCCATCACCGGGACCGTGCTCATATGAGTTCCCGGACGTTTAGCACCGAAGGAGACTGAGATTCCTTCGTCGGGCTGAATGCGCAGGCTAACAATGTTCGGACCGACGTTGCCGGACTCCGTTCCGGCGAAGAGAGCTTGTGGCGTGCGCTTGAAGTGAACCTTGATTTCAGTGACATTCGTGGCCAGACGCTTGCCTGTGCGGAGATAAAACGGAACTCCTGCCCAGCGCCAGTTTTCAACGTGAAGGCGGACGGCGGTGAATGTTTCAGTGAGTGAGTTCGGCTTCACTCCTGGCTCCTGCCGATAGCCGGGAACGGCGCTGCCGCCGATGCTGCCGGGGCCATATTGGCCGCGCACGGTGTTGGCCGTGACCTCTTCGAGAGACATGGGGCGGATGCTGCGGAAGACTTGCACCTTCTGCTCACGTACGGAATCGGCGTCAAAGGCGACGGGCGGCTCCATAGCGGTGAGCGCTACAAGTTGGAGAAGGTGATTGGCAACCATGTCACGCAGGGCTCCAGTCTCTTCATAGAAGGCAGCGCGACGCTCAACTCCCAGGGTTTCAGCAGCGGTGATTTCGACGTACTCCACGTAATTGCGATTCCACACGGGCTCAAAGATGGAATTGGCGAAGCGGAATACCAAAATATTCTGTACCGTCTCTTTGCCGAGATAGTGATCGATGCGGTAGACGTCCTTCTCGTCGAAAACCTTGAGGACAACTTCGTTGAGTTCGCGGGCGGAGTTGAGATCGCGACCGAAGGGCTTTTCAAGCACAATGCGCGACCATCCTTTTTCGAGCCGGTTGAGTCCAGCCGATTGCAGACCGCTGATAATCTCTCCGGCGAACGAAGCGGGAGTGGAAACGTAGAAGAGCACGTTGGGACTGGAACCATTGCTCTGCATCTTTTCGAGATACCCGCGCAGCTCTGCGTAGAAGCCGGGACTGGCAGGGTCTCCGACGACATAATGCAGGCGCTTGGCAAAGTTCTGCCACTTCTTTTCGTCGAACTTGCGAATATCTTTTGAGGTCTGCGCGGCCTCATGCATGGACTCGCGGAATTGTTCGTCGGTCATGTTTGTGCGGCCCGTGCCTACCACCTCAAAGCGGGCGTTCATGCAGCCCACGCCGCAAAGATCGTAGAGCGCGGGAATAAGTTTGCGGCGGGTGAGATCTCCGCTGGCTCCGAAGATCACAAGGATGCACGGGTCTCCCTGCGGCAGAGCGGGACGCTGCAGTTTCTGCTCGACTTCAGCTTCAATTACCGGGGTCATTTGCTGCTCCTGGGAATGAGCGCGTTCCAATCCGAGTGGACGAACGGCGCATTCGGACCGTCGTTGCGCTGATAGGTGTGCGCACCAAAGAAATCGCGCTGCGCCTGGGTCAGGTTTTGGGGAAGTTGCGCGGCGGTGAACGCGTCAAAGTATGCGAGCGAAGCGGAGAACGCTGGCGCGGGAATTCCGAGCGAAGCGGCAAGCCCAACCACCTTGCGCCACGCGGGAGCCGCTGCATTGATGCGCGACTGGAAGTCGGCATCGAGCAAGAGGCTTGCGAGCTCGGGCTGGTGGTCAAAGGCCTGCATGATGGGATCAAGCAGAAGCGCACGGATGATGCAGCCACCTTTCCATATTCGGGCAATCTCGCGAAGATTAATCTTCCAGTTCCACTCGCGAGCTCCGGCGGCGATCAGGCTCATGCCCTGCGCATAGGAGCAGATTTTGCTCGCATAAAGAGCTTTACTGATGGCCGTGATGAGTTCGGCGTGATCCCCGGTGTAGCGGGAAGGAATGCGGTTATATTGCGCGCTGGCGACCAGGCGCAGATCCTTCATGGCTGATAGAGCGCGAGCGTCCAGCGCGGCGGAGATCGTGGGGATGGGTATTCCGAGGTCGAGCGCGATCTGCGCCGTCCATTTGCCCGTCCCCTTCTGGCCGGCCTTGTCGAGAATGACATCGACGAGGGGCTTGTGGGTTTCAGGATCGATGGCAGTGAGAATTTCAGCGCTGATTTCGATCAGGTATGACGCGAGCTTTCCAGTATTCCACTGGTTAAAAACCTCTGCGATCTCCCCCGCGGAGAGGCCGAGCGCATGACGCAACAGGTCATAGGACTCGGCAAGTAACTGCATGTCTCCGTACTCGATTCCGTTGTGAACCATCTTCACGTAGTGACCAGCGCCGTCGGCTCCGCAGTAGGTAACGCAAGGGCCGGAAGAGGTTTTGGCGGCAATGGATTCCAGCGTGTGCTGCATGTGCTTGTAGGCGTCCGGATCACCGCCGGGCATCAGCGAGGGACCGTTGCGAGCACCCTCCTCGCCGCCGGAAACGCCCATGCCGAAGAAGTTGAGCCCACGTGTACGCATCGCAGCCTCACGGCGTTGCGTGTCTTTGAAGAACGAGTTGCCGCCGTCGATGACAATGTCTCCGCCTTCAAGCAAGGGTGCAATGCGTTCAAGCATCTGGTCCACGGGATCGCCGGCTTTGATCATCATGAGCATCCGGCGAGGGCGCTCCAGGGAGCGGACAAACTGCGCCAGATCAGTGTTGCCGACGATCTGCTTGCCGTGGTTCGCAGAGACGAAGCGCCCGACCCACTCGGCTTCGAGATTCCAGACGGCAACGCTTTGTCCGTGGTCTTCGATGTTCAAAGCAAGGTTCTGGCCCATGACTCCAAGGCCGATTACACCAAATTGCGCAAGTTTCGCCGCGGAGATTGTTGGAGGCATTTTTTCGTCGTTCCTTTAAGCAGAAGAGCTGAGCAGCGCAATGTTACCCCACCGCCTAATAAGAAAGATTCAGAAGAAGGATAAGAGGATTCACTGCGCAGACGCTTTTAAGGGCTATTCCGGATCGGCAGGCGGTTGAGCTAGTCGCCCAATTCGACTTCAAGCGCGGCCTTCACCTGGGAACACTCCTCATCGGCCAGCTTTCTTCCTGCAATACGAAGGTAGAAGGTGTCGATTGCGGTCTCGCCTTCGGTGTCAATCAGGGCAACTTCGATGTTGCAGCCGCACTCGGCGAAGACGGCAGCCATCCGGTGCAGCAGGCCAGAGCGGTCTTGCGCCACCACCTCAATGATGGTGCTATGGCTGGACGACTCCTGATCGAAGCTGATGTTGGTATGGACCTTTACCTTGGGAGGCTTGGCTCCGCTGCCGGCCCGCTTGCGTGCCAGTTTCTCCAACGGCGTGGTTCCACCTAACACATCGGTGAAGCTGCTGCGGAAGCGCTCCCATTCCTGAACGTTCATCTCAAGAGTGTGGAAGCGGTCGGTGAAGATGAAGCTGTCCACAACCACGCTGGAGTCATTGGAGAACGCGTCAGCCTTGAGAATGTTCATCCCCCATCCGGCCAGCACTCCGGCCAGAGTTGCAAACAGCGCGGGACGGTCGTGCGTGATAACCGTGAGCGAAAAGTCTCCGCGAAGACGCTTGAGCTTTGTCTGAACGGCATGAGCTTTGAGTTGTGACGCCATGTCCACGTGCTCGATGATCTCTTCGGCAGAGTGCATACGCAGGTAGCGCTGCGGCAATCCCTCAAGGAAGTCGCGCAGGCGGCGCCCGAGTTGTGGTGCCAGCAGGCGAATGCGCGCCACCTGGTCGTCTTCTCCGGCGGAGTGGAATCGGTCGTCGTCCACGCTGCGGTTCAAGTAATTGGCGGTGATGAAGTACACGCGCCACAGATTCTCAGCCTTCCAGGGCGAGAGCGATGTGGGATTGACGGCACCCACATCGGCGTATGTGAGCAGGGCCAGCATCTTGAGTCGCTCAGGCGTGCCAACGCGGCGCGCTAGCGAGTGAATCGTCTCCGGATCGAAGATGTCGCGCCGCATGGCTCCTGATAGATCAAGGTGATAGGCGACGAGGAAGCAGACCATGTCCTCGTCTTCCGGCGCCAATTCAAAGTTGCGGCACACGTTCATCGCAACCTCAAGGCTGGCGGTGACGTGGTCGTCGTCCTGCTTGGCCTTGCCGATATCATGCAGCAGCAGTCCGAGGATCAGCAGATCGAGGCGCTCGATCTCCTCCAGAAGATTGGCAATGCTGCGGCTACCGTCCTTCTTCTTGTCCGGATGGAGGGCGTGGATGGATTCGATGGCGCGGAAGGTATGTTCATCCACCGTATAGCGATGATAGAAGTCGCGGACCACAAGCGATTCCACTGCCCTGAACTCCGGAAGCAGCAATCCGAGCACTCCGAGCTCCTGCATGACGCGCAACGCCTGGGCGGCGTGAGGACGGATGATGATCTTGCGCAGAAACTCCCAGCGCTGCGGACCAGAAAGATTGAGAGCTGCGATTCCGGGCAGTGCCTGCTCAATGCGCTGATCGGTGCTGGCTGCGAATCTTAGTCCGTGTTGCGCAACAAACTCAAAGCAATTGAAGAAGTGGCCGGGCGATACAAGCGCCGAGGGCTGCTGCAAAAGAATTCGTCCGTTGACGCAGGAGAACTCGTCGGTCGAAAGGCGCGAGCGCCAGTTCTGGAATTGCTGAAAGAGCGACGAGCGCGCAGGCACCACTTCATCGATCATGGTGGCGAACAGGCGATTGAGAACGCGCGCCTGACGATAGTAATAGCGCATCCATTCCGCTGCGTCAGAGCTCCCGCCGTCATAACCGATATGTGCGTCGGCGGCGGCTTGCTGCGCCTCCCAGTTCAGTTGATTGTCATCACGACCGGCGCGGTAGTGCAGAAAGCAGCGAACCGAAACGAGGAACTCCCTGGCCTCCACAGCGCGGTCACGCAGCGATGCGGGAAAGTAGTCGAGAGGATCGCTCCACTCGCGCACGCGGGAGAAGCCGTTGAGCAGCGCCAGCCAGGAGGCGACGTTGTAATCGCGCAGGCCACCGGGAGCGTCTTTGATATTCGGTTCGAGATGGAAGATGGTGTCGCCGGCCTGGTGATGGCGCACCTCATTGACCTCGCTGAGAAGCAGCACAAGTTCCTGCCAGTCCCGCAGGACGGTGCGAGGAACAACCTGGTCATGCAGGCGGCGAAAGAGGCTGTAATCGCCGGCCAGCATGCGGCAATCGAGCAGCGAGATGTTGAACTCTGGATTGTCACGATGGAGGCGGTCGCAATCCTCCAGCGTGCGCGTGGTTGGACTGAGACGGAGACGCAGATCCCAGAGATCCTGGCAAAAGGCTCGGATCGCATCCTTGCGCGCGGCCGCCGGCGCGGGACTGTCGGAGAGGAACAGCAGATCAATATCCGAGTACGGAGCCAGCACGCCGCGACCGTAGCCGCCGATGGCAACCAGGGCAAAACCGGAGGTCGCAGAGAGATCCGGGTCAATGTGATGACGCCATAACTGGTGGGCAAGCGAGTCTACGAGCGCAGTGCGTCCCTGCAACACGGAGCGGCCCGAGCGTGTCTGCTCGAACTGAAGCCGAAGCCGCTCTGAAGCGGCGAGGTATTCGGCTTTAAGACTCTGCGCGATGCCCGAACTCATCTGGTGATTCCTGCGCGGCTACAGAGCGTCAGAGCCGTGCTCTTCGTTGCGGATGCGGATTGCCTCATCAATGCGAGAGAGGAAAATCTTGCCGTCGCCGATTTTGCCAGTCTGCGCGGAGGTGAGAATGGCTTTCACCACTTCGTCCACCACTTCGTCGCGCAGCACGATCTCAAGCTTGATCTTGGGAAGAAGATCGACGCTGTACTCGCGTCCGCGGTAGAACTCCGTGTGACCCTTCTGCCGGCCATGGCCACGAACTTCCAACACAGTGAGTCCGTCAATGCCGATGGCGAGCAGGGCTTCTTTCACCGCGTCGAGTTTGGATGGTTGAATGACAGCTTCAAGTTTAGTCATGTATTTTCTTCTCCGGGTATGCCGGCAATGATTTGCCGGAGATCGTCTTACGACTCACAAAGATAAGCTTCTTTTGCCCTAAGCTTGGTTAGGCAGACTGCTCACGCCGCGGATAAAAATCTGAAAAAAACGCTGTTCGAGATCCAACACAGGGAGTTCCTCGACGACAGCCAGCGACTCTCTCCATCCATAATAGTCCGTTCCTCATAGATATTAGTTTGCGGGCCGGGATGGAAATCGAAAATTCTTATGGATGCCATGGCCTGCGATTATGCACGGGCAGACTTGTTGCGCAATCGCCACACAAACGGTCCGGGGAGAGCGAACTCCCGCACGAGATCCTCGTCGCGGCCATTGTTGCGCCGTAAAGGGTTGTGATTCTTTGTCACAGCATTGTGTGCGGAGCGTCACGGAGGATATGCGGGAGATGAAGTATCAGTTTGAACCACTCGTAATCGCAGAAGTTGGCAGCGGATACGAACGGGGTGAACTTGACAAAATTCAAAGATGCCGAACATATCGTCCGGCTTGCGGTGGCGTGCGCTGTGGTTCTTGTGCTGTTTCTGCTGGTACGGGCGCACTTCATCCCCAAGAGCTTTGGACAGTATGGCCACTACCGGGGAGACGCGCTGGCCGAACTCAGTTCCAAGCCGGTAGTTTTTGCCGGCCACCAAACCTGTGAGCAATGCCACTCCGAAGTGCTGGATGTAAAGAAAGCGGGCAAACATGCGGGCGTGAACTGCGAGGCCTGCCATGGGCCTCTTGCAAAGCATGCCGATGATCCCGGTTCGGTGGTTCCGCAACTGCCTGACACAAAAGTTCTCTGCGTTCGCTGCCATGAAGAGAACATCGCCAAGCCCAAGGCGTTTCCGCAGGTGGTTGGCGCGCAGCACTCCGGCGGTGAGGCTTGCAAAACCTGTCACCAGCCGCACAGCCCAATGCTCATCCCGGGAGAAAAGAAATCATGATTACGCGACGCAAACTGATCGTGCTTCTTCCGGCGGCGGCCTTGGCCTGGAAATACGTTGTTGCCGGAACGCCTGAACTGGCCCCGAACTACAACCGCAGCGAGCACTGGTGGGGCATGTTGCTCGATATCGACAAGTGCATTGGATGCGGCAACTGCGTGCGTGCCTGCTCCACCGAAAATGACGTGCCGGACGGATATTTCCGCACCTGGGTGGAGCGCTACCACGTTGAAGACTGGCACCAGGAGGTGCCGCAGGTGGACTCCCCGAATGGGGGCAAAGATGGTTTTCCGCCCAGCACCGCGATAGGCGGGAAGAACTTCTTTGTGCCGAAGATGTGCAATCACTGCGTTGATTCGCCATGCACGCAGGTCTGTCCGGTGGGAGCCACGCTTCATACTCCCGACGGAGTTGTGCTGGTGGATGAAAGCTATTGCGTAGGCTGCCGGTACTGCATACAGGCGTGTCCCTATGGCTGCCGATTTCTGCATCCCAGGAAACTCACCGCCGAGAAGTGCTCGCTGTGCTACCACCGCATCACCAAGGGCCTCACCACCGCGTGTTGCGAGAACTGTCCTACGGGAGCGCGCCAGTTGGCCGACCTGAAGAACCCTGCCGATCCCATACACGAATTTCTGAAGACCCACAGCGTGCAGGTGTTGAAGCCACATCTGGCTACCGGCGCCAAGGCTTTCTACCACGATCTGGATGGATCGGTGCGCTAAGGAGATTGCGATGATGGTACCCGTTGAAGGCTTCATGTATCCGAATGAGATCGAGTTGCAGTGGAGCGTGTTGATCGTGGTCTATCCGTTCGTAACCGGACTGGTGGCGGGCGCCTTCATCCTGGCATCGCTGGAGCGCATCTTCCATGTTGTGGCCGTGAAGCCCACATACCGGCTCGCACTGCTGATTGCGCTGGCTTTTCTGCTCGTGGCTCCGCTTCCCCTGCAACTGCACCTGGGCCATCCGGAGCGCTCGCTGGAGATGTTTCTTACGCCGCACAAGACCTCTGCAATGGCCATGTTCGGCTTTGTCTATCTCTGGTATCTGATGGCCGTAGTGCTGTTGGAGATCTGGCTCGATTACAGGCATGAGATTGTGTTGCTCTCGCAGAGCACCACGGGCGTAAAGCGTTTGTTCTACCGCGCTCTCACCCTGGGCTCCAGCAACATCAGCGCAGGAGCATTGCACGTGGATGATCGCGTTGGCTGGGTGGTCACCCTGATCGGCATTCCCTCGGCATTCCTGCTGCACGGCTACGTGGGATTCATCTTCGGTTCGGTGAAGGCGAATCCATGGTGGTCCTCGCCGCTCATGCCGGTAGTCTTTATCTTCTCCGCCATGGTGAGCGGCATCGCTGCCGTGATGCTGATTTATATGGCAATGATGAAGATCCGGAAGCAGCCCATCGATATGCGCTGTGTTGATACGATTGCGCAGTATCTGCTGTACACCTTCATCATCGATTTCGCTCTTGAAATGCTCGACCTCATTCACCGCATCTATGAGGCCGACGAGTCATTCCGCTCACTCGATTTTCTGCTCCACACCAAACTGTTCTTTTCGCAGGTCGTCTTACAGATCGTGATCGGAACAATGGTGCCGATCCTGACGATTGGCTTTATCCAGATTTTCGACGTACCGGAAAAGCTGCGGCGGGTAGCCTACGCAATATGCGGATGCCTCACGATTATCGGCATCTTCGCCATGCGATGGAACGTGGTCATCGGCGGACAGCTTTTCTCCAAGAGCTTCCTCGGCTACACGACCTACAAGATGAACCTGATCTCGCGCGAAGGCGAACTGATTGCGGCGGCACTGCTGATACTTCCGTTCTTTATTCTCGCCGTGCTGGTGAAGATACTGCCGCCATGGGTGGAGAGTCAGGCCCCAAGCGGAGACTGACCAAAGCGGCCGCAGCCGGGTACGCTGCAACCCGGCAGTTCCGGCCACTGACGCTGTCTTTAGAATTCCGTGTGGAAGCGGAATGAGGGAACCAGCACAGGTCCGCGGACGCGGTTATATCCCGGGTCGGTGATGCGCTGGAATCCGGGAGCGACATAGATGCCGCGCCAGACGTGTGCCGTGTAATAGGTCTCGAAAACGTCCTCGCGCCCGTAGGTGAGCGCGCCATCGCCGAGCAGGAAGCCAAGGCCACCGGCAGCGAGATAGTTCTGGTGATCCTTCGAGATTCCGCTGGTTACAAAGGCCACGCCCGCGCGATCATACTTCCTGTGCCACAGGCGGCCATTTGCGCCTAATCCAACCTCAACCGTCTGATCGATTTCGGTGTAGGCGAAGGATTCGGTCTTTCCATTGTTCCATCCTAGGCGGGCGAAGGCCGTGAGATTGGGCGCGATATTCTGTTCCAGGTTCAGGCCAAATCCATATTTGCGCGTGATATGCCAGGGATGGTTGGTGATCTCAGGCACGGTCTCCGGCGTTGGAGCGTCATGCTGCTCGAACTGCGCGACCGCGTCGCGATAGATTCCCATGTTGGCGTAGTTGCTGTAGGCGAGCACCCGCACGGTTCCCGATTTTCCGGGAATCAGGCCATGGCGTAATTCGTACTCAAAGTTTTCGGCGTGAACCTGCCAAGGCCTCCACACCAGATCGATTCCATTGGCGATCTTCGGCATTAACGCCTCGGCAAAACGGAAGCCCCAGTGGCGGTCTTCGTAATCGGCGGTGGCGCCTACCGTGTAGCCGCGTGTGTCGGCGGCGTAGTCATACGCACCGTTGTTATCCACCGCCCAGTTGCTGAACTGGAGGTGAGGGTCTGAGCCGGCTGAATTCAGATCGAAGAAATCCGCCATGCTGAACTTGCCGAAGCGGACTTCGATCCTCCGGCGCGGAAGTTCGCTGAAAAGCGAGAGTTGATTGCGCTCGTTTTCCACTTTGTCTTTGCTCAGCGCAAATATCTTGTGAATCATCAAACGTGCAAAATACGGCTCCTTGCTCAGGGACGGATTACGAACGATGTCCAGATTAGGAAAGCTCGCGATTCCCAGTCCCGTGCTCAACGCCGTGCCGCCAGCTTCTTCCACGTCGGCCAGTAGTTCCATACTGTCATTGAGGCGCACGCCGGTGTAAAGAGTCAGGACGCGGGATGTACCCTTCTGGTATTCAGGACCGAAGCTGTTCTTGCCACTGTAGGCCGCATGAATGGGCGGATTCGTCTGGTAAATGAAGTTCGCCTGTCCGGAGAGCCAAAAACGGGTGCTGCTGAGATGCGGAAAAATCGCCGGCGCTGTGTCGTCGGCCTCGGTTCCGGATGTCGCCGGAACATCCTGCGCTCTTGCGGACCCAGCCCCGGCCAGCAGAGTAATCACACACAATGACGCCAGACGAAGCGCGGCGAGCGTCATTTGCCCATACCCCGATGTCCCTTTTGTGTTGTTTCGTTTCAGCCTTGTCATGATCAACTCGGTTCAGGGTATCGGACGCGGATGAACGCAGTGTTACAGGCGCATATGTGGCATTGTTTGCTCAATTCATCTGGGTGCTTGTCCACACGGAGAGGCGCGAACTAGATGCAGTGATTACGAGACTAGGATATCGCATTACGGCCCGCAGCGAAACTTTGAGGACGAAAACGTGAACGAGAGCACCTCGTCTTTTTATCTCTGCGCCAATCCCGCTTTCTCATTCGAGCAAGGGGCGCGTATGATGGCAGACTCATATGGCCGAGCGGTTTGCGTTCTCAACTCTGCGTGAGATTTTCGCCAAGGCGAATGAGGAGAAGTCTGGCGACCAACTCGCCGGTGTCGCCGCGCGTTCTGAGCGCGAGCGCGTAGCGGCCAAGTACGCGTTGGCTGATATCCCGTTGCGCAGGATTATCGATCAGCCACTCATTGACGCCAACACCGACGAGGTCACGCGCCTGATTCAAGAGACCTGGGACGAAGCCGCGTTCCAGCCCATCTCTGCTCTCACCGTTGGCGAGTTCCGTGAGTACCTGCTGCATGACGCAACGGACGCCAGCACTCTCAAGACCTTGAGCTGGGGCGTTACCCCCGAGATTGCCGCGGCTGTTACCAAACTCATGAGCAACCGCGACCTCGTCCTCGCCGCTTCCAAGATTCGCAACGTGACGCGTTGCCGAAATACCATGGGCGAGAGCGGAGTTCTGGGCATTCGTCTTCAGCCAAATCATCCCGCTGATGACTTGACCGGCATTTTGCTCTCTACCGTGGAAGGCCTGTTTTATGGCTGTGGCGATGCCGTGATCGGGGTGAATCCCGCGACCGACTCGGTGGAAACCGTCGCGTCCATTCTGAATGCATTGTCGCGGCTGATCGACACCTATCAGATTCCAACGCAGGCGTGTTGCCTCGCGCACATCACCACTCAGTTGGCTGCACTGGAGCGCGGAACGCCGATCGATCTTTTGTTTCAGTCCATTGCAGGCACGGAGTCAGCCAATCGAAGCTTCGGCATCTCGCTGAGCATGTTGCGAGAGGGCCGCGAGCGCGTACTCGAACATCATGCGCAACGCAATGTAGCCTGGGCAGGAACCCAGGTGATGTACTTTGAGACCGGGCAGGGAAGCGCGCTTTCCGCGGAGGCGCATCACGGACTCGACCAGCTCACGCTGGAGGCTCGTGCCTATGGCGTAGCGCGTGCCTTTGATCCGTTCCTGGTGAATACGGTCGTAGGCTTTATCGGGCCGGAATACCTCTACGACGAGCGGCAGATCATCCGCGCCGGCTTGGAAGATCACTTCATGGGCAAACTGCTGGGCCTTCCCATGGGGTGCGATGTTTGCTATACCAACCACGCCAACGCAGACCAGAATTCCGCCGACAATCTGATGCTGCTTCTTGCCGCTGCCGGTTGCAACTACTTCATGGGAGTACCCGGTTCAGACGACATCATGCTCAACTACCAATCCACCAGTTATCACGACTCGCTCGCCGTGCGAAAGCTGTTTAATCTGCGTCCAGCTCCGGAGTTTCTCGAATGGCTGCAGCGAAGCAGAATCTATAGCGGCCTCGCTCCTGCCGTGCAGACCGAGGATGTTCAGCGGCAGTTCGTAAGCAGAATTGAACTGGCGCTGAAGGGAGTGAGACAGAATGCCACATGACCGCGAGCTTGTGCGCAAGAGCATGGAATGGGTTGAGATCGCGAGCAGGGTCCGCCAACAGACGCCTGCGCGGCTGATGGAAGGCCGCTCCGGTGCGTCGTATCTAACGGCAACGCAGCTTCAACTGCGCGCCGATCACGCCGCCGCGCGTGATGCAGTGCAAGCCGAGCTCGATATGAGCGCAGACCTCGGGCAGGAGTTCATTGAGCGCTGGCAGCTTTTTGAAGTATCGACCAGGGCCACTTCGAAATCCGAATACCTCATCCGTCCGGATCTCGGTCGAACTCTGGATGAAGAGGCACGCTCCGCAATCCGCGACCAATGCGTGTACTCATCCGACCTGCAAATCGTCATTGGCGATGGGCTATCGGTGAAGGCTGTTTCCGTCCAGGTTCCAGGGTTGTTGCCGCTTCTATTCAAGGGCGCGGAGGAGCGTGGCTGGTCGGCAGGCCGCCCATTCGTGGTTCGGCACTGCCGCGTGGGCATCATGAATGAGATTGGCGAATTACTGAACCCAAAAGCCGTAATACTTTTAATCGGCGAACGTCCCGGACTGGCAACCGCCGAAAGTCTCTCCGCCTATTTTGCGTACCGTCCTCGACACGGGCACACGGACGCAAACCGCAATCTCATTTCCAACATTCACCAAAGCGGAGTGCCCGTGGCACAGGCCGCGACGCGTGTCCTCGACTCTGTCAGTGCGTTGTTTACCGAGCGCGGGGCTGGATGAAGACGACAACGATTTGTTAAAGTTCCTGCTTACGCTGATCAGTCCTGATACCTGAGAGCAGACAATGCCTTCCGCTACATTTTTCCAGCCCGACCTGTTCGAATTTCTTCAACAGTTGAAACGCCACAACAACCGCGAGTGGTTTGCCAGGAACAAAGATCGGTACCAGCAAGCCGCAGTGGAGCCTGCCATGCGGTTCATCAGCGGTTTCGCTCCCCATCTGGAGAAGCTGACCCCTCACCTCATCGCCGACGCCAGCCCGACGCGCGGTTCGCTGTTCCGTATCTATAAGGACACGCGGTTCTCCTCGGACAAGAGTCCCTATAAGACGCATATTGGAATTCACTTCTCGCACGAGGTCGGCAAAGACGCCCACGCGCCGTTGTTCTATCTGCATCTGGAGCCGGACGGGTGCTTTGTGGCGGCGGGTGTGTGGCACCCGGACACCCCCGCTCTCACCCGGATCAGGACGGCGATCGTCGCTCAACCCGAGCAGTGGAAGAAGGCAACTCGCAGGTTGGAGCTCGAAGGCGCGAGTCTTGCGCGACCGCCGAAAGGGTTCTGCGCGGAGCATCCACTCATCGAGGATTTGAAGCGGAAGGACTTCGTGTCATCCGTGGCGTTGAGCGAAGAGCAGGTCTGCGGCTCCACATTCATGAAGGAGTTTACCTCGGCGTGCCGCACCATGAAGCCGCTGGTGGAGTTTACGACGAAGGCACTGGGATTGAAATTCTAGGAACTGTTTTGCGATTCGGATTGAACCAAGTCACCGCCCTAGAAGCTCAAGTAGATTTCATTCCGGTCACTCGGAATCCGCAATTCGATTCCTCGCTCGCGGTTAACCACGGTCGTCGCGCCGATATTTAGTTTCTTCAGCGGAACGGTGCGCTGTTGGCGGTCGATGGTGACATACAGATTGTCGTGCGTGAGCAGATATTGCCGGGTTTCGAGCCGTTCGCCATTGTCTAGAACAAATATCGCGGATGGTAGTGACTTTGTGGCTACCGCGTTCGCATTGACCGGCAGATCAATCACCTTCGGGCTGGCAACGGAGACGGCCTTCACCACCGGGCGTGATTGCCCCGGTCGCATCATCATAGGCGCGGGAGCAGCTTGCTCGTCCTCGGTCGCCTGGTTATCCCAGTACAGTCCGCCATCCCAGTAAGGATACAAAGTTCCATCGCGAAGATTGCGGCCGCCTGAATGTCCCTGGTGAGAACCTGAATGGCCGCTGAACCCCGTGCTTTCCCTGCCCGCACTACCGGCGTGCTGTGCCTGCAGAGTGCCCGCAAGCAGAAGGGAAGCGACCAGCAACGTAATTGAGAATGCACGCCGCACGCCAGTATTGTAAGTCATAATCTCACCACGCTCCCCATATTCGGAGAGGACTCTATTTAGGATGCAGGGACGGCAATCTCGCGTTTGTTTCAGCCGCTCACTATTGTTTGCGCCAGCATCTTAGCCGCCATCCACGAAAGCCAGGAACGCCTTTACCACTAGCGCCGTAACATCCGGCACGGTCTTCGCAGATACCAGCTCGTGTCCAGCGCCTCTGATAATCACCAGTTCCGTTCGTGCCGGGATGAGCTTCAACGCCCCCTCCATCTCTTCAACCCCACCCATGCCATCTCGCGAGCCTTGCACGAACAGCGAGGGCGTCCTCAGGCTCGGAAGGTGCGCGGTTCGCAACTGCTCCGGTTTCTTCGGCGGATGAAGTGGGTAGGAAAGTAGCAGCAATCCATTGACTAAGTCCGGCTTCTCAGCCGCCAACATAGTAGATTGACGCCCTCCGTAGGAGTGCCCGCCAAGAAACACCCGGCCAGAAACTCTCCTCATCGCCCCCACCGCGTTTTGGAGCCCTTCCTGATCACGCTCGGCATTGCCGCGTGGAGGTGGTCCATGCGGGCGCAACTGGCGAAATGGAAGGTCGCAGCGGAGCACGGACAGGCCGGAATCACCGAATGCGGTCGCAAGCGCTACAAGCAGTGGCGACTCACAGTTTGCTCCCGCGCCATGGGTAAGAACCAGGCCATCGCCGGATGGATTCTCTGGAACATGAAGAAATCCGCGAACCGAAGGTGCTCGCAGTTCGTGAACAAACGGAAATATGCGGGCTTGGCTCATCGAAACTCACTGGTTGGATGCTCAAGGGAGAACAGGATTGCTCTTTGATCCAGAAATCCGCCCCACCTCCGTCGCTAGCGCTCCATCAAAGCATCCTTCGGATGTACAATTGGCGTCAAACTAAGTCGCTGGACACTGAGACTCACCTTGCTTTGTGATTTGCTAAGCACCTAAACGCTGGAACATCCGTTTCTTCTAGGTTTAGAAAAGAGGCTCCACGCCATGTCCGACACTTGCGGCAATCCCTCCTGTTCCGCTTCGCGTTGTCCATATAAAGGAAAGTTGTTTTGCGCTGAAATTGAGATCAGCAGCGCCTCTGAGATACAGCAGCGCAAGACCGCCTATGTGTGGCTATGTGATTATTGCGCTTTGCAGATGAAGCCCAACAGCCTGATCGCCGCCGAGGTCATTCGGGCGCTGGTTGCTCAAGCCTCCGGCGCTGGCAGTGTAGCCGCCCCATGGGTGAACTGATTCTTGCGCTCAGGCGGAATCCAAACTCGTGGAACGCAGACGGTATTTTGTGGGCTGAACCCGTGCGGATTGCGAACTATTTTGATTTTCGCGTACGAGCGCCGCAGAGATGACGATGGTTCTCTTCAGCCAGTCGCAGGCTTGTAGGCGTAGGACTGCCAATGGTCTTCATGCAAGGCTGGCAAGTTGAGATTGTGATTCCATTCGATAAGGTTCTGTGTGCGAAACCAGTCGACGGGGAGTGTGTAGTCGTCATGACATCCTCGTTAGTTCGCTCGTCTCAACGATTCGTTCGCCTCGGAGACTCGTCCCACGTTTCTCGTCAGTCGCAGTGTAACCGTGTCACCAATCACATCCACCTTGGGGTGCATCAACTCGGCGCACTCGGCACATAGCCAGATGTACTCCGTTTTGCGCTCATGCCCGCCCGCCTGATTACCAAGGTCAATATCAAGGCGGAACAACTTGCCCTCGTGATGAAGGCGGGTAGTGGGACACCAGTTGTTGGCGCATTTGCCGGCCATGACACCCCTGCTTTGGTGATTGGATGGTTTTGACAATAGGCGAAACGGAGGCTCACCGACTGTAATCTTCAGCACTCACAATAGTGAGGTTGCTCACACGTGAGTTTCTGTCTCGATTGTGCTCTCGGAGGGACAGTGCTGTCCGAAGCGGAACGCGAACGTTGCGCGGATGATTGGCGGCGATGAGCCGCGTGGACTCGATCTTCCACACAGCCTCAATCATGCCGGTTGGATTACGGCGTTCCGGTACTTACTGACGATGTCGCGTCGTCGAACTATCCGGTCTTTAAAGGCCCAGCCAGCTTGTAAGTACTGAAGATGATGCCGGACGGCAGTGCTTTCGTGCTGACGAGTTCGAATGAGCGTGGCGGGGTTCCCTCCGCAAAGATGCGCTTCCCCGTGCCCAACAGGACCGGATAGACGATCAGCAGGATTTCATCCGCAATCCCATGTTCGAGCAGCGTCGATGTCAGCGTGGAACTTCCCGAGAGGATAAGGTCCGGGCCGTCCTGCGACTTGATGCGGCGAAGGTCCTTGACGATGTCCGGTCCAAGGCCCTCGAACGGGCCCCATTCAAGACTTTCCGGACGGTGCGTAGCGACATATTTTGTTGCCGCATTGAGGCTGTCCGCAAGCGGACTGCTCGGCGCTTTTGGCCAGAAGCCCGACCAGATATCGTAGGTGCGACGGCCAAGCAGCAGATCGAAGCTCCCGCCATACGCGGCCAGGACTGTATCTCTGCCAGCGAGGGTCCGATAAGGCGCGGTCCAGTCGCTGTAGGGGAAATCGTCATCATCGGCGGAGTGCTGGATCACGCCGTCCAGCGAGATGTGTTCCATGATTCTGAGCTTCCTCATTGGAGTCTCCGGTTTCATGTAAAGCAATCCTGTAGGTGATCTAGTTCAGCGAATTTGCTCGATGTTTCAACATCTCAGGGTCAAACACCGATACCTCTGTTCCAATGTCGCCGCCCTCCAGCGAATGCAACTCGAAAACTCTCACCGAGATGCTCGCCAGAACCCACGTTGCGTAGCGCCGCTTAATAATCGCCCCCACTGAATTCTGAATCCTTTCCACCCCAATCTGTGGATTGGCGTTCAACTTGGCGGTCATGTCTTCCACAACATCGTTGAACAGTGGGTTGACAACGAAGTTCAGCGAGGCCAAACGTCCACTGATGAACTTCGCACTCCCGCTGCCAAATTCCGCTGCAAACCGCAACTCAATCTCAACATTTTGCCCGGCAAGCGCCTCCCGGACCTTATTGCAACCGTCCAGGTTCGCCAGCGCCGCTGGCAACGTCTGGCTGTCCCCGCTCCGCCTTTTGGCTTTCTCTAGGGCCTTCTTTACTCTCGGATCTTCGAAATACAAGCGGCAGTACTCCGTCGAGAGCATGCCTTCGTTACCTTCCATTTTCGCTACCGCGAAGAACTCCTGTGCTGACTCTCCAATCCGGTGCGCCTTGAATGTGGGCGCAGTATTCTGAGCGTGTTCACTATTCTGTGGCTGACCCTGGGCAAATGCCGCAGTCAGTACAACCGCCGTACAGACAGTTAGAAAGCGTTCGAACGTCATTCTGATTGGCTCCGGGTGCGAAGATGCACGCTACCAGCAGTGTACACAGCGCAGGCCTCAACCACTAGGAAGTGCAACAAATCACCAGGGTGATCTCCTTGGCGTTCGCAGGAATTCAACTCAAGCCGCCTCTTCAGGACTATTAACTCCTCGTAGTCTTGGTGACTGAAGTGTCTTGACCTCGTCCCGCTCCATAGCATTAGATACTCCTAATCTGTCTCAGTATCTTCGACTCCGGTTGTGCTGGAGGCTTTCTTGTCGGAATCTCAAATCACTGTTACTGCTGAAGTATTCGCCGAAAAACTAAGACAAAAGTATCCACAGCGCGCTTCCGCACTCGGTGATCGTCTCATTGCCGCCTTCGTTCAAGATCATCCTCAATACCGCGTCACTTACGATGGCACCAAGCCCGTTAGTGTTAGCTGGCCTCGGAAAAGTGCTTCAACCGCGACATCCCCAGCGGAAACAGCTTCCACGTCCACCCCTGAACCTGCTCCAGCCGCGGTCGCCGCGCAGCCTGTCTCAGGTCATGATGACCCGGCAGTCAAGCCTGTCAATCGGCGCAGGCAGCCCAGGGTTCCTTGCAGAAAAGTTAGAGCTTACGTCATAACCGACGATGTACCTGGTGTCGTCGTGGATGTCGTAGATGTCAGCCGCGGTGGATTGTGCTTTGTGAGCTTCGAGCAATTCCTTCCGCAGACGGCGGTTTCGATTGCAACCCACTACATCGAAGGCGGCCAGAACATTTTTCAGGATGGACTGATTGTTCGGGCGAGGCCCAGGCGCTCGGGCACAATGCCAACGGAGTATGCCGTCGAATTCTCTGTCGCATAACAATGTCCGAACTGCGTGCCGCAAAAACATGCCCGCACGTTTTGCCCTAGAATAGCTATTCAGGAGTGGACGAGCTTTCCACCGCAACTGCTTGGGTGATTCTGAAAAAACCAATGTCACTGTCTCGGCGTGAATTTCTTGGTCTTGGCGCGGTTGTGCTCGCCAGCGGACCTCTCGGAACGAGTCTCTACGAGCCTCATGAGGTCGTTGTCAGCCAGGTTGATATTGCACTCAACCGCCTGCCGTCTGAATTCGACGGACTCCGCGTTGCACAACTCAGTGACATCCATTTCAACTCGTTCGTAACCGCAAGTCACCTCGAAAAGGTGATCGAGTTGTCCAACTCCCATAAGCCGGATCTGGTCATGATCACGGGAGATTTCGTCACCACCGGGCACACCAGAGACAGAAAAGCCAGCGCTGAGCTAGCCTGGCCATGCGCCCAGGTTCTCCGGAAAATCGCCGCTCCTTTAGGCTGCTTCGCTGTGCTCGGCAATCACGATTACCAGACCAACGCGAATGTGGTAGTCGAAGCTTTGAGCACTGGTGCCCATATTCACGTTCTGCGAAATCAGGCGATTGCATTGGAGCGGGCTGGCGCTCGTCTCTGGCTCGCCGGAATCGACAACGTCACGGTCTTCCGTGCAAAGCCCGATCTCGCATTGCGGGATGTACCAAAACAAGAATGCACAATCGTCGCTGTCCATGAGCCCGACATCGCCGATGAAGTGCGGAAGTTCCCGGTTGACTTTCAGATGTCCGGCCACTCCCATGGTGGACAGGTCCGGCTCCCGGGAATTGGTGCGATTTACCTTCCGCCTTGGGCAAGAAAATATCCAATGGGGCATTATCAGATCGGCGATCTTCAACTCTACACAAATCGCGGCGTTGGAGTAATTGGCGTTCCCATGCGCTTCCTGTGTCCGCCTGAGCTCAGCGTATTCACCCTGAGAAAGCAAACCTAAGCTGACCTGACGCCCCTACGCTGCTTGTAGAAGTGATCTGTGAGGATTCATCGGACAGGAAAATGGGCCGCGAAGACTGTTTTGTCCAAGTCGCGGCCCGCATATTCAAGGATGTCGCCATCCAAGATCCATA
>Ga0302319_10004268_pt1 | contig 29416 bp, 19 predicted proteins | sample Bog_T0_2_FD_203319 | JGI IMG/M metagenome (GOLD analysis project Ga0302319, IMG submission 203319) | Peat permafrost microbial communities from Stordalen Mire near Abisko, Sweden - Bog_T0_2 | ecosystem: Environmental > Terrestrial > Soil > Wetlands > Peat | place: Sweden: Abisko, Stordalen Mire... | reverse complement strand
CCATACGCGTTGAACGTATCCAAGCGCACAGGAATACCCGTATCCCCATACTCGATTCCCTGTTCGGCACAAAAATGGCCCAGCGTGTATTCACTATCTGGATCGTAAAGATTGGAAGCGAAGCCGTCCGACTTGAGCATCATGCCCTTCGGCATGTGATTGAACCAGGTGTCCATGGGACGACCGAAAATACGGAAGGGGATCCCGCGTTTCCGGAAGTGAGCAGCGATTGAGAGACCGTACGGACCGGCTCCTATGATGGCTGTTTCTAACATGCCCTAAGAAACTCCTTCTAGAGGTTGTCTTCGCAACGGCAGATGACACGAGCTACCTTGCCATCGATAAAATTTGAGGGGGAAGCGTGATTGTATCACGCCGGTGCTGAGGAAAATAGCTACCGTTTGGAATCAAGTCCGATGGTTATCTTCCTTACTATCATCAATATGCAGCCTGGTTTCGATGGGGCGATCCTGCCTGTTGGTGACAAACATCGGCTCCCGCCAGACTCCTTATTGGTCGACGAACGGAATCAGTTCGCCTGTCGAATCCACTGGCCTGAGGCTGTTCACTTGGAAGCGACCCTTCAACCTGAGAAAAGGCTTCTCCAACAAATTCCAGGACATCGCCGCTAAAACGTAGGTGGCGGCAGTTGTGATCGGCAGCGCCAAAAACGGGTGCTGGTCGAAATGGAACGCCTTCGCGAGATCAGGGGGAATTTTTTCGAGCAAGTAGATTCCATAGCTAATCGTGCCCGTGTAGAGCAGGAACCGATTTCCCAAGAGCGCTTGCAGCCATCTCTGCTTCGAAAATATAGCTAGGTAAACGAACGAAACCGAGGCGAGCGCAACCAGTGAGAAAACGATCCATCTTGCATGCAAGGTGTCGATGACAACCGCGAGCGGAGCCGAGACACATAGAGCCACCCACGCTGGCGTGACAAATCTCGAAGCAACAAAACTGCTCGACCTTATGATCGTCGCCAGAAATGCCCCAGCCATCAAGCCGTCCAGACGACAGAAGGTGTTGGAATAAATATCGACTTGATGAAGCGCCAGATAAAAACGCAGTGCCGGCGATATACAAATTACCGCGATCGCAATTCTACGCAGTTGGACTTCATTACAGAACCGCACTACGAAAGGCCATACCAGGTAAAACTGTTCCTCGACCGCGAGCGACCATGTGACCCCCAACAGCCCTGTAGCAGCCGGGGGAATCGGAATCAAGAAGTTCTGCAGAAAAAGCGGATAGGCCCACCAAGGAGACGATCTCGCTGCAAATACGGTTTGCGCTTCGGATGGACGGAGGAGGGGAACAAGAACAAACATGAAAAGCAGCGCCGAATAATACAACGGCCAGATTCTGAGACACCGGCGGGCATAGAAATTCCTGAAATAGTCCCCTGACCGCTTTGTGTCGACCAAAATCCCAGTGATCAAAAAACCGGACAACACGAAGAAAAGATCCACTCCCATCCAGCCGTTGTCCGCAATCAAGCCCAGATGAAGCGACGGATACACATCGGTGTTGTGGACCAACACCATGAGGACGGCCAGACCGCGGATCGCATCCAGTTGCGGGATTTTTTTCATGTGAGTGCCAGAATTTTGCCTTCAGCACTCCCGAATCAACCGAAACTCAACTCCATCGGTCCCATTTCGGTTCAGAATAATCAGCTGGTTGTGATCAACGTCACTGACCTATGGTTGCGGAGACCTTAGCATTTGCGTGACAATTGCTATGCTTTTTCCGGTCATATTGGCGTTGCTGGCGCTATACACAGTCTTTGGGATCGTTGTCATCCGAAGGTTTCGCAAACCCACCTGCCGCGTCTGTCTATACCGCCAACTCTGTCCTAACCGGGAATCGGAGAACTCGAAGAACATAGGGAAGCAATGTTGGAGTTGCGGCCAAACCAGTCCGGGCATCGTGTCAATCGACACTCCGAAAGCCTAGCCGGTCGAATGACGATCGGACTCGCGCAAACCATCTGCGCTTTTCACCCCAGACGTATAGCGTCGCGCCCATAGCGGTCCCGAGTGTATTCGTAATGAGATCGGTCATTCCCGAGTCTCGTGTCGGCAAGAACGATTGCAAGATTTCGATGGTCAGGCTCACGGCGAGCCCCAAGGCAACGGTGAGCCAAATCGCTCTTCTGGTCTTAAGAATTGCCGCAAAGTACGCGGAGAAAAAGAAACCCAGCGGAACGAAACCGAAGATGTTGATACCGACATCCTTGCAATAACTCCAACTGGGTCGGAACTCATCCCAAGGCCGTTCGAGAAACTGCGGGTGTAGGACGAAAAAACGCTCCGGAATGAGCAAATCGGTGGCTGCATCGACCCGGTTGCGGACTACTCTTCCCTGCCCTTCATCGAAAAGATAACGCGCGACGAGGGCCTCGCGCTCAGACGAATCCGGACGACCAGCGATCGTCCAATCGGCGGGGCTCTTTGCTATTTCGGTCTCGGTAAGTTCGCGATCGTAAATTGCGAGTCCTTTTAGCTCTCCGGACCAGGTATAGGGGGTCGTCGGCGCATTGCCGATCACGAGTTGACCCGTCAAGTCGCGTCCGAGTCCTACGAAGCTCGAAACTCTCTTGAGCAGCCGGCCATCAGCGTAAATTGCCGTGCTGGTTCTATTCGAGGTTATTGTCACTAGGACTGGGTCTGAAGCGTCAAATACTTCGCCAACATAGACCTCGTCTTTCTCGCGCACGTCACTTTGGCTCGGGCGTGCCAGCACGAGGCCGCTCTGATATTGACGCAAAGAAAAAGGGACGACATCACCATTCGCCCTGTAAAAAGCCAGAATCATGCCCGAGTCCAACCGGGCCGGCTTCAACCAGATCTCCAGACTGCAGGAGTCGCCATCCCTCGCGGGATCCACTTCGAAGGAATTGGCGCTCACGATGCTGCCGTCCTTACCGAAGACAAGGCCGCTTCCCCCACTCAACCAGCTAACGTCATTCCTTGGAGCATGAAATGGCCATAACCCCGCCACCAAAATACTCATGAGGACGCAAGCGCAAATCGCTTTCAAAAACTGTGCCGCAAGTAAGATCCTCATGTCTTGGATCGAGGGAGTTGACTCGCCGGCCAAAATCCACATGTGCGGGCACGCCAAATCGATGGATCCTTATGCATATTGATTTGTAACGGATAGACAGTCGCGGCGACTAAGTACTGATCCGGGATGAAGAACAATTCTTCAAACGGGGACCAGAACAATAGCATCCACTTATAGCGACTTAGCGGAGCGCTGCGCTGGGAAGTCCGAGACCCCAGAATCACCGCCTATATGAGTTGATGGCTGCCCTCCGGACTTCACAAGATATTTCTTGGTAAAGAGGTAAGGAAGCATCAGAATCTCCGCGACCGACGGCAAGGGATCTCGTGCGCAAAACACTGACTCAGAGCGCGTATTTCTAAGAGACCGCCAATAGGACGAGAGGTCGATTTCGCGATCCCAAAGGTCCATGGCGGCCGTTGGCACATCGGTGACTGCACGAAGCCAACCAACACCCGTTCTAGCGTGGCCTCGATCCACTGGTTTACCAACCTGATCTGCGTATAAGAGATACGGAAAATCTACACCGGCAGGTCCGCTGATGCTGTGAAAGCCCCACGTTCGTGCGTTTACGTCCAACAACTTAAATTGACCATCGCGAGGATCTTGCTTGAACTCCACCTCAACGAGGCCGTAGTAATCGATCGCCTTTAGAAAACGTTCTGAAAGCTCGACGATATCGGGGAGTTCCACTGTCTCAACGTACGTAGCTGCCCGGCCAAATTCGCGCGGATGCTGCCGCATCCGTCTTGCGATTAACGTACTGATCGCTTCGCCATCGCGAAAAAAAGCGCAATATGAATATTGCCGCTGGCCATCTCCCGGGATAATCTCCTGAATCAAGATTTCCTCTGGTTTAATCTGCCGAATCGCTTTCCGAAACAAATCATGTAACTGTTCGGGTGTCTCGGCACGCCACGCCTTTGCGCCCGTAGCATAAAAGAAATTTTCTTTAACGGCCGGTTTGAGAGCCAAGGGCAGGCGACTGTACAGTTCCGGAAGTTCCTTCTCAGTGCGAGGATTATAGGTACGTGGAACTGGAATCCCCAGTTCTGCAGCAAGATCGTAGGTATTTTTCTTGTCCCAGGCCCACCGCACAGTTTCCCAACATGGCGTTGTAACTCGAAAGAATTCTGCAAGTTGGTCTCTGTGACGGGAGAATGCGGCAACTGTTTCATCCCGGGTCGGAAACAAAACCCACCCCTCCAAGCCGAAGCGCCGGCCAATTTCCATCACGCTCTCAACGGTCTTCACGTCATCTCGCAAATCCTTGACCCGAACTACCTTGGTCACATACCTCGAGAACTGTGAAATTGAGTGCTGGTCATCAATTACAAAAATAGGAATGCCCCTTCGACCCAGGCTGCGGGCGATTCCTAGGCCCGGGTGTTCACCCCCAATGACGATGGCTCCCACTTCCAGAGGATACTTACGCATCGTCATTGAGGCTGTTTGCATTCCGGGCCAAATCTATCGAAGACTTTTCGAAAGGTGATTCACCAGTTCCTGAGATGCAAATTCCGTTCCGGCCACGAAGTATAGCAATGGACCGAAGCTGCGAGCTGCCGTTGCCCCGATGAAGTGCAGTCCCGGCACCGAGCTGCGGAATCCGCTTCTCAGTTTGGGATAGCCGTCGAATAGGATTACATCGCGCGTGAGTTCCTGAGGCAAAAAACCATACTGAGAGATGTCGACCCGGTAGCCGGTACCGAGAATTACGTGATCAACTCGCCGCTCGCTACCATCATCGAGCTTGAGTGTAACCTCGCCGGAAACCGGCGTCGCTTGTGCAACACTTCGTCCAGTCGTGAGCTTGACCGCTGCCAGACGCTCAGGAAGCCAGCGCGACCCGGCAGGCCGCACCGCTCGAGTTCGGATCTTGTCGCGGAGCCGGAGTGGAACATGGGAAACGATCTTGGGATAAGCAACAAGACGACTGATTCCGAGCGGTCCCACATCGTGCGAGGAATACAGCAGTGAAGAAATTGGGCCCATGTGATGCAACCATGGATGCCCACCGATCCAACGAAGATCGGGTTGTCGTGCAATCACTTCAACATTGGCTTTTGCTTCATGCAACAAAGCTGCTGACTCCAGAGCGCTTTGCCCTGCGCCTATCACTACAACTCTTTTTCCCTCGAACCTTCGGACGTCGCGACCTTCATAGCAATGAACCGCCTGTTGCGGAGAAAGGTTCTTGAACACCGCGGGCTTCTTCATGAAAGGTCCGATTCCGGCAGCCACTACGACATGATTCGAACGAATTTCCTCGCCGTCCTGGAGAGTGAGCTTGAAACCGGCCGGATCACGATCGACGCGTAGAACGGTTCGCTGGTCAAGGTCAGACCCCAATTGATGTCGAAACCACTTACCGTATTCGACGAAAGTATCTAAAGGCACAGGAGCGCGAGGCTCCCGATTAGAGGCGGCCTCGTAGGCCTCCAGCGTGAAGGCTTTATCGGGATCAGATATATTGGACGCCACTCGCGGAGAACGGAGAAGCATTCCTTCCGGCATCTTGTGAGCCCAGAATTCCATCGGTTCACCAAACACACGTGTAGCAATGCCCTTCGCCTTAAGGTGAACCCCGGCGGAGAGTCCGTAGGGACCTGCCCCAATCACGGCAACCTGGGTATCAACCGAGTTGGGGTTGACACTTTTTCCGGTTGATGGTCCTTGCCCATCTTTAAACATCGCCGGACTATTACCAGAAGAAGACATTTCTCACCCTCGCTTTCGTCATTCAATCTTCTAATCGGAGATTCTGAGCTCCTACGAGCTAGCAGAAGATCAGACGCCGCATCGTTTCTAAAATAGGTAACTGAATCTGACAGTCGGCGGAGTATTTAGGACCGGTGAGCGACCCTTGGCCACGAATGATTCATCCGACGAGTCAACAAATTCATGCCGTCTGCCGGACGTCGGAGAGCTTCGGAGGACCTGGCTTCTGGACGCGCGCCGCGAGAATAGACGATAAGTCCTGGTCACAAATCTGTTTCTTGGAGTCGGCGAGGCGAACAAAATCGCCGTAGATGTGGTTAATCTGTTCGGCGGAAAGCTCGTAGCCCATCTCCCTGAGCTTATGGGCAAGCGCGTTACGCCCGGAATGCTTGCCCAGCACAATACGATTTGGAGGTACTCCAACCGATTCCGGCGTCATGATTTCATAGCAAAGCGGATTGTTGAGCACCCCATGCTGATGCATGCCGGCTTCGTGGGCAAAAGCGTTGCGTCCCACAATTGCCTTGTTCGGTTGAGGTTCAAAGCCTACGATCTCCGCTAACAAGCGACTGGTCGAGCAAATTTCTTCATGGCGTATGGCTGTGGCAACCGAATACAGATCATGGCGGACGCGCAACGCCGTAACAATCTCCTCCAATGATGCATTTCCGGCGCGTTCTCCGATACCGTTAACGGTACACTCCGTCTGCCGCGCCCCCGCTTCGATACCGGCAAGGGAATTGGCAACCGCCAACCCGAGGTCGTCGTGGCAATGGGTCGACAGGATGACGTGCTCTGCATTTTGCAATCGATTTCGAATGACCTGGATTAATCCCGCATATTCCTTCGGTGTAGAGTAGCCAACCGTATCGCAGATATTGAGTGTGGTTGCACCGGCTTCCACAACGGCCTGCAGGACTTCGCACAGGTAGGTGACGTCAGAGCGAGTGGCGTCTTGGGCGGAAAATTCAACATCGGCGCAGAACGAGCGCGCGTGGGCCACCATGTTTGCCGCCTTGCGCAATGCTTCGTCGCGGCTGATCTTCAAATCGAAAGTAAGATGAATATCCGAGGTGGAAAGACAGGTATGGATGCGTGGACGCGGACAACCGCTCAGCGCGTCCCAAGCCGCCTGAATGTCTTTCTCTGTGCAACGAGCAAAAGCTGCAATGATGGGCCCTTCAACCTCGCCGGCAACCGACCTCACAGCCTCGGCATCGCCGGGTGAAGCGACCGGAAATCCTGCTTCAATGATGTCGACTCCCAACCGCTGAAGTTTTCGGGCGAGCAGGAGTTTTTCGTTAACGGTCATGCTGCATCCCGGAGCTTGCTCGCCATCACGAAGCGACGTATCAAATATAAGCAACTTGTCGCGTACCATAATGCCTTCCTCTGTCGGCCAGACCCAACTGACACAACCTGCCTAATTCGCACACTAAGTGGTGGGTAATCCTGTGTGCATTCTGCGGGGACAACAAGCGCTTTCTGGCCCTCTATGCCACACGGGATCGTTCTGGCGAAAATTGAACCAACTGAGACAGACGTTCCTGAAGTGCCTGGGAGAGGTGATCGAGATTAGCATCCTCGAGCAACGACATATGATCCCCTGGCGTGGTTATTATTTCTAATCCTTCGCTGAACAATCCACCCCATCCCATATCGGCAAAGTGTTCATATCGATTTGTTTCTTGAGCGCGAAACAAAATCCCGAAAGACTTGAGTTGTCGGCCTCGGTACGAATGGGAGGCCTTGGCGTAGACCTTTTGGAGAATCTCCCAAGGTACTGTAGCGAAGGGTCGGTAGAGTTGCCCACGCACCTCGTGAGAGGTCACTGGATCCAGGCTGTGGGGTGATCTTAGAAACAACGCTCGGGCCCGTTCCGCCACCGCGCTCCTTACATGTCCGAGACGCCAGTTTATGGCCCACCACAAGCGCTTAAGGTTTAACTTCTTCAGCCGATTCCACCGAGGAACCTGCAAAGTCGCGTCCAGCAGCACAACAATGTCAACACGTTTGCCTTGTCGTTGGAGTTGATGGGCCACTTCAAAAGCCAGCGCGCCTCCAAATGAGTGCCCGATCAGCACGCATGGTCCAGAGTCCTGATGAGTCCCGATCAGCTCAGCATACGGCGCGGCCATAGCCTCTAAGATGGGCAGATCGGCTGAGCGACCCTCGACGGCCGCCTCTAGGACTGCAGAAGAAATCGGTACAACAGCGGCAAACGATGCTTGGGCTGACCCGAGGCGCTCCGCCAATCGGCACATTCCCATCGAGGCTTCAACAAAATATAAAGTTCCTTCGGCATGGGAGGGGCGCTGGCACAATGACACCAATGTTGGCACAGCGTTGTGGTTTTTCTCCTCTTCAAGAGTTCGTGCAATGCCTTGAATAGATGGATTTAAGAAAAATATCGGAATGGTGAGGTTGATGTCCAACAACTTATTGATCTCATTGATGATACTGACGGCCAGCAGCGAATGTCCGCCTATTTCGAAAAAGTTATCGCGCACACCGATGTTGGGAGAATGAAGAACGCGCTGCCAAATCTGCAGTAACTGCATCTCCAAGAGAGTCTGCGGCAGGGCCACCTCCTGCGTCGATTGCCGCTCAGATGGGCTGTAGTTCGTGCCCCTTAAAGCCTTGCGATCCACTTTACCATTGGGTGTCAATGGGAGACTCTCGAGCACGGAAAATGCTGTCGGAATCATGTACGCTGGTAGCTTCTGTTTGAGATAATCCCGCAACTCAGCCGTCGCCCATGAAGGTTCTCCGGCCAGCACCACGAACGCTATGAGTTGCTTCTCTGTTTGTTGCCGCACCACCACGACCGCTTCTCGCACGCCTGCGTGGCCGCGCAAAACGGCTTCGATCTCGCCCAGTTCAATCCGGAATCCACGGATCTTGACTTGTTGATCGGTGCGACCCAGAAATTCCAGCTTGCCATCGGTTCGGTAACGTACCAAGTCGCCGGTACGATATAGCCGGCACCCGGTATCGGTGCGGAAAGGATTGGCTATGAACTTCTCAGCGGTCAAATCCGGTCGATTCAGATAACCACGCGCCAGCCCAGCGCCGCCAATTAATAACTCGCCCGGCACTCCAACTGGCATCGGCTGCAAGTTGGAATCAACAACATAAAAATCCGTGTTGGCGATTGGATGCCCGATCAGGACAGCAACGCCCTCCCGGACTTGACTCACGGCCGACCAAATCGTCGTCTCGGTAGGCCCGTACATGTTCCAAAGCGAAGCGCACATCGGCAGCAATTGCTCAGCCAGTTGGGCTGGCCACGCTTCGCCCCCGCACAGGATTTTTAGATCAGGATTGCCTTCCCATCCAGAGTCCAGCAGTAGACGCCAGGTCGATGGAGTCGCTTGCATTACAGTTGCTCTGCTCGTCCGTAACAGAGCCGCGAGCTCTTTTCCATCCCTCGTCACTTCCTCCGGCGCGATCACAACTTTGGCCCCCGAGGTCAGTGGCAGCCATATTTCCAAGCCGAAGATGTCAAAAGACAGGGTCGTTACCGAGAGCAGTGTATCTTGTGCCTCGATTCCCGGCTCTTTCCGCATGGAGTCGAGAAAATTGATTACCGCTCGATGGCTGATCTCGACGCCCTTCGGCTTGCCGGTAGAACCAGAAGTAAACAGCACGTAAGCCAAGTCTTCCGGATTCACTTCTCCGGCTAGATTTTCATCGGATTCTCGGGCGATATTTCCCCAATCCTTATCGAGGCAAATCGCTCGCCCGGCCAGGCTGGGCAGCTCATTAACCAAAGACTCCTGGGTAAGGACGATGGAAGCCCTGGAGTCTTCCAAAATGTACTGCAGGCGTTCCCGCGGATAGCTTGGATCCATGGGCACATACGCTGCACCTGCTTTCAAAATGCCAAGCAGGCCAATCACCATGTCCAGAGAGCGTTTGACGCACAAGCCCACCAGCACGTCCGGGCCAACCCCGAAACCTTTCAGGTGATGCGCAAGTTGGTTGGCGCGACGGTTGAGTTCGCCGTAGGACAAAGATTGCCGCTCGAATACTACTGCGACCTGATCTGGGCATCGAGAGGCCTGCGCTTCGAACGGCTCGTGAATACACGCACAGGCCGGGTAATCGACCTTGGTGTCATTCCATTCCACCAAGAGCTGGCGTCGCTCGTCGTCCGCCAGAAGAGGAAGCTTATCGATGCGCTGCCCGGGATCGGCAGTAACTGCCTCCAGTAGTGTCTGATAGTTTCCGAACATCCGCTCGATGCTGGTTGCATCGAACAGATCTGTACTGTATTCCATCTCCGCCCAGACTTCTTCACCCATGTCGGTCAAAAAGAGTGTCAGATCGAACTTGCTGATTTTGCTATCGACCAGCACCGATTCGACATCGAGCCCCTCTAACCCAATGAAACTCAGCTGTTGATCGCGATCCCGCCAGTTGATCATGACCTGAAACAGTGGTGAGTAGCTCAAGCTGCGTTCCGGTTGCAACGCGCGCACCACCCGATCAAAAGGGACGGAGCGGTGTTCATACAATTTGAGCGCGCCCTGCTGCACTCGGCCAACTAACTCGCGAAACGTGAGTTCGCCGTGAACTGCGGTCCGCAAAACATGCGTGTGCAGTAGAAACCCAATCATCGACTGAAATTCAGCTCGGTCCCGCTCAGCGATGGGCACACCTAGCAGAATCTCTGACTGTCCCGTATAGCGATAGAGAAGCACGTCCAACGCCGCCGTAAAAATGGCAAATAGACTCTTTCTCTCGTGACCACTCAAACGGCGTAGTGCTTCAGTCAGTTTTGGTGTAAGCCGGAAACGTTGGCGTGCACCACGGTATGACGTTACTTGGGGACGGAGACGATCCATGGGCAACTCCAACAGCGGAGGCGCTCCCTGAAGATTCCCGACCCAGAAAGCTAAGTCGTCAGCGACAGACGTTTCGGTCAACTGCTTCCGTTGCCAAACGGCATAATCACCGTATTGCGTGACCAAAGCCGGCAGGGTGAATGATTCGTTATGGCAGTACTTGCGATAGAAGACTGACAACTCGCGCCATAACACTCCCTCCGAAGACCAATCACAAATCAGATGGTGCATCATCAGAATGAAGACGTGCTCACGAGTTCCAACTCGGATCAAGGTGGCACGGATAGCCGGCTCGACCTCCAGTTGATAGGGGATCCGCGGTTCGGAGGAAAGGAGATGCCTCAATTCCGTCTCGCGTTCACCATCAGCGCGATCGGAGAGATCGATGATCTTCAGCCGAAGTTGATAGGACTCGCGCACCTCGGCCATCGGCACACCATCTACCTCTCGGATCGTCGTCCTGAGCATTTCGTGGCGGGCCACTACATCATTTAGCGCCTGCTCCAGCCCTTTAACATTCAGCTCTCCGCGCAAGCGTACCGCTTCCACTTCGTTGTAGACGGGCTGTCCCACGTTCAAACGCTCCATAAACCAGAGTCGTTCCTGCAAGGGACTAAGCTGATAAGGAAGAGAGCGATCGCGAAGAGGAATGGAACCTTTCTCGCCGGCGGGTCGGGGCTGAAGACTGTCAGGAACCTGCCGAGTAGACGATCGCCGGCCGGATTGAATGCTCGAGTTCTCCGCAGCGGCATGGCGCTCGCGGATCAGCGCGGCTTGCTCTGTCACCGTGCCGCGTTCGAAGACATCAGTCAGCGTCAGCCGAACGGCGATTTTATCGCGCAAGCGGGATACACACTGGATGGCCAACAGAGAGTCGCCGCCTAGAGCGAAGAAGTTGTCATCCCCTCGCACTTGAGGAACCTTTAGAACTTCTGACCAGATCTCGGCGATCGCGGTTTCGATCGAGGCGAGTAGCGTCGACTCGTCTTCGTTTTGTTTCTGGTCGCTGCCGCGCGCCAAGGCAAATTGCTTCGGGGCTGTTGCCGACCCACTCGCATCGGCCGGCCAGGTCTGTTCCAGCAACCGCAAGCGCTGGACCTTACCGGAAGGACCCTTCGGCAAATCCAGAACAAAGTGGATCCGGGTGGGAGTCTTGAATGCTCCTAGACGACGTTCGCAAAATTCAAGGAGCTCCCTCTCGTCCGACTCAACTCCGGCGCGTAAAACCACGAAGGCCACGACATCCTCGCCCAAATAACGGTCAGGAACCCCTACCGCAGCGGCTTCCAAGACTCCCGGATGGGATTCCAATACGTCGTCGATCTGCCGGGGAGCAATGTTGACGCCTCCCTTGATGATCAGTTCTTTCGAACGGCCAACGACAAAGAAATAGCCGTCATTGTCGCGGTATGCGAGATCGCCGGTGTGAAGCCAACCCTCGGTGTCAAAAGCGGCGGCCGTGGCTTCCGGTTCTTTGTAATAAGCACAACTCAACGCCTCGCCGCGAATCAGCATCTCGCCAGGTTCACCGCCGCGCAGTTCCCTTCCTTGGCGATCAACAATCTTTACTTCAAAACCCCACGGCAGCCCCGGCGATCCGATCTTGTTCTCTCCCGGAGGCAATGGGTTGGAGAATATATTGCCGCCCTCACTTGAACCCATTGCCTGAATCAGCACTAACGGAAACTTGGCGAGAAACTCGCGCTGCAGTGACGGCGCCAGTGGCGCGGAGGAGGATCGAAGAAACCGAATTCTTTGGAAAACGGGGCCACGTTGGTCCGCTTTGGGATCGTTCCAATCAAGTAATTGCGAGACGATCGTCGGGACGATAGCCGACCAGGTGCACTGGAAATTCTCCAGCCAGTCCCAAAATTGGCTAACGTTGAACCTGTACGGCACTACTACCGATCCGCCGGTCAACAGCGCGGGAATCAGCGTTACGCACTCGGCGTTGATGTGATAAAGCGGAAGCACCAGCAGAGAGCGGTCGGAGGCAGTCAGTTGGTGAGCGGCCACCGCGTTTCTCCCGCCTGCCAGAATCGTCCTGTGCGTATGCACCGCCGCTTTGGGTTGCCCCGTGCTGCCGGAGGTGTACATCAGCATTGCGATGTCATCTGGCGACGGGAGTGCGGCAGGACTTCTCTGCGTAGTGGTGGCACGCAATGCAGCCATTCCATCCGTGTCAGATCGGATGACTCGCACCGATCGACCGACTTGGCTCACGACCTCTGTCGCTAACCCCTCATACCCTTCGCCGATGAAGAGGACCTTCGCGTCACAATGGTCCAGCGTGTAAGTCAGTTGGGAGACTCCAGCGCGCACATTCAAGGGCACCGAAACGTATCCACCGTACATTACCCCCAAAAACAGCTGCGCGGTGAACGAACTGTTCTCCATCAAGAACGCAACCTTGTCGCCCTGTGCCAGCCCCCAGCCATGGAGTTGCGCTGAAATGACCTGCGACCGTTCCTTCAGTCCGCAGAAGGTTTGGATCTGTCCCGATTCCGGGCTAATCAAGAAGGGAGTTTCAGACTGTGCCTCAGCCCTCCGATCAATCAGCGCTCGGATGGTCGCAACTTCGGCGGGGGACAAATCAACATTCGAGCTGTGGGCGCCGCCAATGGGGCGCTCCGCTTTGATCGGTAGCATAAGCGACCTACACAATTTCTCGTTCTAATGGACCGCCTACCAAAGAAATGGGAGCGGTCGAGATTCTAGTGGAATTGAAGAGAAGTCGAGCGTAGACGATTAGGTTTTTGACGGTTCAGACGGCCGTACCGATACCGTCGGGAATTGGTCTGGCAGAAGTCAGAAAATCAAACCTTGTTCGCCATAAAGTTGAGCGCCACTTTTGGCGAGCGGAAGAACTTCATTTACTGTTTCGAGTTGTTTCGCTAATGCCAGCGAGAACGGATAACGCGAAACGCGGATGTTTGAATTCTGGAGCAACGGTCGATATCGACCGTGCTAAGTAATTAACTTTGTTAAAGAGTCGATACCTACCCCATGTGCTTATACAAAACCCGCCCGGCCGCACATCCGACAGAATCCGGAAGCATCGAGCACATTCTACGAACAAAGCGCGACTCCCAGTGAGGCGCAGTTCCGCTTCTCGGGGGCTTCGGATATCGGTAATATGTCAGTACGCGCTTGCTTGTTCCGCATCGATCCTTGAAGGTAATCAGTCCTTCATTGTTAAGGTCCGTGCGGCCAAAATCAATTTGTTCGGTTCCGTCGGCTTTGCTTTCTTCAATTAGTCGCCAGAAGAGAAACGGCATCGCCCCGAGATTGTGAAACCGTCCGTCTGAGCAGCCATACTTGTAGATCACGGATGTTCGATGCCGCAAAGTGAACAAAGCCGCGATCGGTGCACCCTCTTTCACGGCAAGCCTGATGCAGACGTTGTCGCCCATACTGTTCATCAGGTTTTCGAACCAGGACCGCGGTTGGGGAAGAACCCCGAGACGCCGTCTGGTGATCAGCATAAGCCGATAGAACTCGCTTAAGAGGTGTTTCGAACCTCCCACTTCGTAGGTGAGCCGTTCCTTCTCCGCCCGACGGATCTTTCGTTGAATCGAGTTTCGATGCAAGGTCCCATAAATCTGCGCCAGACTCGGCCCCAAATCGAGGCTGTGGAGCCAGTAGGAGCGACTGGGCTGCAAACCGGAACTCGCATCGGGATGTGTAAGAGGGCGAAGCTCAAAGTACTTCCAATGTTGACGATCGCACCTTCCGTGTAACCAATTCGTGAATTTCGCTAAATCGCGAAGATCATTAATCAGAGGTTCACAGTGATCAGCAAAAGGAAGAGACACAGTTCGAGTTCCCGTAATCCAACTTGAAACCTGGCAAACAACCACACCATCCGTCAATGGCTTGCCGGGGGGGGCGCTGGTCAAAACATACGGTTTGTAGCCGTACGTGTTAGATAAGGCGTCGAGCCAGCCTCGTTGGTGAAACGCCGAGGCTCTCGAATGGCGTGCCACCAATTCATCCCACCGACGATCCGAAAGAGGGTCAATTGTATATAGCTCCACTAGACCTCTCTAGCGTTTCGAATCAGGATTCGGCACGACGCCGCAGGCAAGCTATTCAGCTCGGTCAACATGGCGCACGGTCTGCTGACCCGGCCAACCTCTCTTTGTGAAAGCTCGCGTATAAGCAGCGAGGAGATTTTGGACTGAATATTCCCAGGCCAGTTCTTTTTCAACCCGCCTGCGTCCGAATTCGCCCATCCTTACTCTTTCTTCGGGATTGTCCAGCAACCAAACGATCTTCGCGGCAAAGTCACTGACCTGATTCCCGGGGTCAGCGTATACGGCCGCATCCTGAGCGCTGAATCTTCCTTCACGTAGATTAAACTGAACGATTGGCTTGCCCAAGGCCATGTATTCCATGATTTTGATCATCGTGGAGATATCATTCATCTCGCATGGCTTATCTGGGTTGACGCAAACGTCTGCAGTGGAAAGAATCTCCAACAAATCTTCATCGGAAACCCTTCCCGTAAAGTTCATCATGTCTCCAAGGTTCTTGTCGTGAACCATTTTTCGGAGACTAGCGAGTCCTGGCCCTCCCCCCACGCAGGTAAAATGGACGTCGGCCCGCCCAGCGTTTTTCAGGTGCAGCGCGACCTCGATAAGAATGTCCAAACCATCCTGATCGCTCATGGTCCCTACGTATCCAACGAGATATTTCTTGCCGTGTTTCAACGTCGCATTGGAGGGCACGAGTTTAAACGTCTCCAAGTCGGGCCCGTTGCGAACTATAAAAATATTGTCCGGAGCGACGCCGCCTCTGTTGACAGCGAGATCGCTGTAGCTGGCGTTGGTAGCCATTACGACATCACTAAACCGATAGGTCCATTTTTCCAGCAGAACCTGGGTCTTGTAGAGAAATCCCCGGTTGTCGTATTTCGACAAATACAGTTCCGGTATGGCATCGTGGTGATCAAATATGTATTTCACTCCGAACAGTTTAAATGGCAGTGCCACCAGGAAAATGTTGTCGGGAGGGTTACAGCCCTGTATGACATGAAAACCGTGCCGCAGGTAGATCCACCACACATACCAGAATTCCCAGAATATCGCGCACCCGTACTCCCATAGGTACCCTACTGCACTATTTCCTTCCTGCGGCATCGGGTGACGATAGACGCGGACCCCGCCAATCATCTCGTATCCCAACTCAGCCCCTTTGGCGCGGGGACACAACACAGTCACCTCGTAACCGGCGTTATGAAGTGATGATGCCTCCTTCATTACGCGCGTGTCAAAAGGTAAAGGTGCGTTTTCAACTATGATCAGGACTTTTTTCTTCACTTTGCTCAATCTTTTATAGCAACTGATAAAGGCCCGAGAGGGCTGAGAGCATCGTCGCCTGTCCCCAGTGGAGCGTGGGGGTTTTATTGACTAACCATGGGGAATAGCGACGGTAGTAGAAGTAACCGGTAGGGTCCTGCATGTTGGCGATCGTCCATTGCGCAACGCTTATCGCTAGCGGCAGGCTCTCTGGATCTCGATCGTGAAAAAATACGAGAGTGTCGATCGCTTGCGAACTGCACTGGATGTCAAGCGGCAGAGTTTTGTAGTTATAGTATTTAGGCGTTCCGTCCGGAAGGAAGAAAGTTTTTTTCCAGTACTGATATCCACTGCTTAAAGTCTGTTCGAAGCGGTCGTCGCCCGTATTTTCCGCGTAGTATTTGAAGCAGTCTAGAACATAAGCCGTATGAAAGTTATCAACCCAATTATGCCTCTCGGCATAGGGCCATGACGAATCCGCTCTTTGATGTTGTGCAGTATATTGCATCGCCTTCTGCGCTAGTTCCCGGTAAGACTCATTGCCAGTGTGCTTATAGGTGCGGGCGAGCAAACTCGCTCCGAGCGTATTGGCATTGTGGACCTGAGTATCTTTGATTGGGATATAACTGATACAAATTCCATCCCCGTCGGAATAGGTGCCGAGATCGGTCACAATGTGGTGGCAGGCGCTTGCGGCAATCTGAAGATAGCGATCGTCCTGAAAATGGTCATAGGCATCCAAGAAGGCGTGACCGATCAACGACGTCCATACAATAGTGGGTACACGTTTCGGCAGGTAAAAACCGCGCGACTGATAGTCGAAGTGATTGCCCCAGCACGCTCCGCTGTAACCCGGCGACTGATTTTCAATCAGCCACTGCAACGCGAATTCGGCTTTGTCTCTCCACACTTGTTTGCCGGTCGCTTTATGGAGCCGGATGAATCCGCGCGCCAAAAAACCCATGCCCTTGGTAGAGTAGTCTTTACGGATTCCCAACGCGGGGCGCAGATTCACCGGAAAACGCCTCACGGCTTGCTGAAGGACTTGGCGCAAGAACTTGGTTTCGAACGTTAACGGACGTAAGAATCTTGCATTTAGACCGTCGAATGTGTCATATCCGCGGTAGTTATTCTCTTCGAGCCAATGATTGAGTCGTTCGATGGACTGGAATATTGCGACCTTCACCGCCGCGTTTGCCTTCGAAACCGCAATGGATTTGTGAATCGGTGCTGTCGTGCTTGCCATTTCTGTTCCTTCTCTCGATCACACCGGAACGATTTAGTATGTCCCGGCTGCGACGTCAAGCTGATTTGAGTAACGTTTGTTTAGGCAGGCTTACGCGCTCAGAAACGGGCGGTTCTAGCTCCTACATCGCAGAGATCAGGATTGCCAATGATAAAGCTACTGCCCGACGCTAAGGCAAAGCTTCCCATTCACCGCCCTCGCATAAGCTATGCGCGCCCGGCCACTGCCATCGCCCTCGATTCGTACTCCGTTACCGTCTTCGACAATCTTCATCGCCGCCCGCTGCCTCCACCACCGATTGACTTCTCCCGGAGTCGCGATCCACACACCACGATCTCGCCGCAACTCGGCCAAATTGGCCAGCAATTTCTCGTAGACCTGTCGCTCTGGATCGGTAGTCACGTAATCGGGATGAATAATGAAACTGAGAAGACCATGCTTTTCCATTATGAGCTCAATCTGCGTCTTCCAAAGATTGGCTTGGTAATCCTTAAGAATATGAAACAACGTGTAATCCTGCGTAGTGGTCACAGGAATTTCGAGCAAATTGCCCACAAAGAACGGCATGACTGTGCAACATCCGCCTCGTTGCGGATCAAGATGAGCAACATTCGGAACTGACATGTCATAAGCGAAATCCAGATCCTTGAACCACTCTTGCCGGCGGTACAGGACAGCAGCGCGAAAGCCTTCAGCGCCCCACTGACCACGGTAGTCATTGATCCTGGCAACCCGCTCCATGAATTGTTCACGATTCTTGTAAAGCCGCCCATCATGGTTGAGATCCTGCACGGCTACCTCAAATCCACGTTTTGTCAAAGAATCCAGGAATGCGGTCGGAACATCGTATCTCTGTTCTGGCACAACTTGGAAAGACGCTTTGATGCCATAGGCGTCGTTGATGTCCATTATGGTTTCACAAAAATCTCGACCCGTCTTAGTCTCGACGTCATGAGTCATGATCGCAGAGCTTGGCGCGCCGTCGGGCCAGAACCAAATAAACGGAATTTTCTCTACCTTTTGCGATTTGATCGAAAGGAGCATCAACGTTTCGAACAGCTCGTTGACGCTACGATCAACTGGCCAGCGCGGAAAGGAGATTTGATCCCATCCCCTGAGGTGCAACCTTTGCAGATGTTTGCGAACATTCACTGGTAAAAGTGGCCGGATCCAGTAATACACGGCTGCGGTTATGGAATCCGCCAACGAAGTCTTGTTTCGCGACGAGGATGTGTATAACTCAAGTCGCAAATTGTCGACCACTTCGTCCACATCAAAAGGAAGGGAAATTCTCCCTTCCTCGACCTTGACCTCTTTTAGAACGTCACGCTCGGAGCCGTCGGTCAAGGCATTTTCTCGACTGAGTCGACCGTAGTAAATGTTGCCAGGTCCGAAGCGAAAAAATCCTCTTGCCGGCGAAAGCGTCTCCGTCAGCCCAAGCCGTAGGTATCGCTCGGGGCATTTGAAATAATCCAGAAAGGAATCGTTCATTAGACCCTTCGCCCCACGATCTCGACGCGAAAACTCCGCCTTAACGGGAGCGGAAGACTCAGAGACCGCATTCAAGCGCTTTTCTCCTGATCTTAGCAATGTCGGGGAGGTCAATAGGGGGAGAAGTGCTGACAATACGTATCACACATTCTGTGCCGGCACGTCAATGGCACCAGAGGGTACTTTCCTCGGTTCTGTTACTCCCAAGGCACCGTGTTCACCACAAAACCGAACTGCTAGGACCGCTAGCGAGAAACCTCGGTGACTTGCCTACTCTCGCTCTGATGACCGTAAATCACATTGCGCTCGCTCGCCAATGACTGATCGTATTGTTCTTCAGGTTCGTAAACCACAACGTGACTGCCCCTGGTCGAAAACTTGAACGGAATGCAAAGCAGGTTTTTCAATCGCGTGCGCAACGCTTCTCGCTTTTCGGGAGGTACAAAAAATAGCATGAAACCCCCGCCGCCCGCGCCCAGAAGCTTCCCGCCCAGTGCGCCTGCGCTCAGCCCAGCCTCATAGATTTCGTCGATCGCTGCATTGGTGATTCTTTGCGTCAGCGTTCTCTTGATACTCCAACTTTCGTGCAACAGGCGGCCAAAATCCCCGATGGGGCGGTTTGGATTTGTGACGATTGCCTCAGCCTCATCGACCAATCCTCGCATGGTTTCTAATTCTCGAGTCCTGTGCGGCGTCTGACGCAACTGCTCCTGCGCGATTTCCGAGGCGATTCGCGAGAAACCCGTGAAGTATAGAGCCAAGTTCCCTTCAAGTTCAGTCAGCCTATCCGCGGATGTTACGATCCGGTTTACGTCCACCGAACCGTCAGTACCAAAATCAATTCGGTTGAACCCTCCATAAGCGGCGCTCACTTGATCTTGCGCGCCCACGGTTTCTTCTAAGATGTCTTGTTCCACCTTGATCGCTTCCATTGCGAGAGAGTGCTTATCACGCATTTGATTCCGCAAGGCGTAGAGCCCATGGAGAAGCCCGACGGTAAACGCTGAACTCGTGCCCAGTCCCGCCCGTGCGGGTAAGTCGGCGATGTGATGAATTTCGACACCCTCGTCAATCCCAAGATATTGCAAGCAACCGCGCACCGAGGGATGCTGGATAACATTGTTTGTAGCGACGTTCTCGACCTTGGTGTAGGAGATGCGGCTATGATACTCAAAAAAGGGCGGTAGCCATCGACAAGTAATGAAGCAGGATTTGTCGATCGTGGTTGAGAGCACCGCGCCGCCGTGCTCTCGGTACCAAACGGGATAGTCAGTGCCCCCGCCAAAGAATGAAATGCGGAGTGGAGTACTCGTAATTACCATATGTTTAACCCTTCCCTGAAACGGAGATCAGCGGCCGGGGACCCGCTTCGACTTCTAGAATTTTGTGAACCGCATCAAGGAGTGAAGATGCGACCAGATCAGCGTCATCAACAGCGGATTTGTCGCCGTCTGTTACCCGAACAGTTCGGCATCCCGCCCGTCCCCCTGCTTCCACATCGCGCCAAGAGTCACCAATCATCCACGACGTTGCCATGTCAATATCGTGCCGGCGACTAGCCTCTAGCAGCAGTCCTGGTTGGGGTTTGCGGCAACCGCATGGCGGCTCATTTTCATGGGGACAGTAGAAGATCGCATCAAATCTGGCGCCAGCAAGCGCGAACTCGCTGCGCAACCGAGCGTGAAGCAAATCCAACTCAACGGATGTGATCAGGCCTTTGGCAATACATCGTTGATTGCTCACGACAACCACGAAGAACCCAGCAAGGTTGAGCAACCGTACTGCCTCCTGCGCCCCAGGAAGAAATTCCATCTCTTCCCATCTGGTCACATATTGGCCGTCAGCTGCTTTTCGGTTGATGACTCCGTCTCGATCGAGAAAGGCTGCTTTCTTCATGGAATATCGTCTGCTCTACCAACTCGGAGATGATGTGTCCGATCAGTATGTGGCATTCTTGTATGCGGGGAGTCTCACTCGAGGGTGCGCAAATGCAGTGGTCCACGGCGCCTGCCAGCGCTCCTCCCCCCGAACCAGCGAGCCCGACGGTGTGCAGCCCGATCTTCTTCGCTGTTGCCATGCCCCGAAGCACGTTGGCTGACTTTCCGCTGGTCGAGATGCCGATGGCCACGTCCCCTCGACGCCCCAGGGCTTCGATCTGTCGCGAGAATACCAGATCAAAACCGTAGTCGTTGCCGATGGCCGTCACGCAAGATGTATTTACGGAGAGCGCGAGTGCGGGTAGAGCAGGACGGTCAAACGCAAATCGTCCGACGAATTCAGCGGCTATGTGCTGCGCGTCCGCGGCACTGCCACCGTTTCCAAACAAGACCACTTTATTCCCAGCCCGGAATGCGTCGATCAAAATTCCGGTAACTCTGCTGACCTTCGCGATCAGGTCGTGGTCAGCGAGGAGTTGTTGCTTTACCGCAATCGACGCCCCGATTGATTCGCGAACGCTTTCCCCAAATTGACCCGATGCGGGCATTTACTCTCCCCTAACTCCGAAAAGTCTATCGCAAATAGAAAACATGTATTAGGACCAAGCCGGAAACCGATACTTGTTGGTCACTGATCATCACTCCTCGCTGGCGCGACCGACGCGGTCCAACAGTTGTTGGGCGCGCACATAGTCCACCGGCGTTCCAATGTCGATAAACAATCCCTGCTGCTCAGCCGCATAGACTCCGGAATCGAGTATCTTCGGAAAAACATCCTTTTCCAGACTGACAGGTCCCGCGGGGATGTGATCAAATATAGAGCGGTCGAAAACATAAACTCCAGCGTTAATAAGCCCTGGAGAATTGTTGCTAGTCTTCTCACAAAATTCCAGGACCCGGCCGCTTCCATCGATCCTTACTGTTCCGTAGCGACCCGCATCTTCGACCGGGACGGTCGCCAGAGTCGCCAGGCCGCCGTGCGAGCGGTGAAACCGAACCAGTTGGCCCAAATCAACGTCGAGAAACGAATCTCCATTCATCACGAAAAACTCGGCCACGCCCTCAAGATGCTTTTGCGCGAACTTGAGAGCCCCTGCGGTTCCGAGTGGCTCTGGTTCCTTCGAGTAGGTGATCGTTAAGCCTAGATCCCGTCCGTCGACGAACTCACTTTCGATCTGATCGGCGAGATAACCGGTGCACATTACAACATGTCGTATGCCTTGACCGTGTAATTGCCGCACCAGTAATTCAAGAAATGGCCGATTTCCCACGAGAGCTAACGCTTTGGGTGTCGACGGCACCACGGTTCGCAGCCGTGTGCCGAGCCCGCCCACCAAAAGGACCGCCTTCGCGTCTGCGAGACCACCGTTTTGTTTCATTTATACAGGCCGAGTATCGGCAGAGAATGCACGCCCGGCACACATTTGCCCAGTTCTGTAGCTGCGACAGGCTAATTCAGACCGTAGCGAGAATGCCAGTCTTGCGAAACGAAATCCGCCTTGGTCAGGACCACGAGCTTAGGCGCATCCAGAGTTTCAAGACTCCTCGACCGAGTGCAGAAGAGCAAAAGTCCGACGAGGCACAAAACGATCTATTTGATCCGAGCCTGCAACGATTAGTGAACGATGGCTGTTAGGCCCGTCGGTGCCTGCGGAGTGGACCCCGAAGAATCGGTTTGATAGACACGCTCATCGAACTGACGAATATCGGGAAACATCATCGTGCCTACGCAGCTTGTTCCGGGGTTGTTCGGAAGTGCATAACTGACCGTCGTTGAGCTTGAGTTTGTAATCAGCAACTCCCCATCCGGGCGCCCTGTATAGGAAACTCCACTTGAGGGCAGGCATGCCGCATTCACTCCACTAAGCTGAAAACCGCCCATGAGGTGTGTTGGGTTAGGGAGTACTCCAGAGCTAAAAGTCAGCGTTTCACTACCGCTCGACCAAGTAGATGACTGAATTCCATAAGAGTGCTGGTAGCTCGTATCTGTCGGCAGATTCTGCCACGCGATGGCTGCGGGAATGTCGTAAGCATATCCATTGACATATGGGCCACCTGAAACATCTGGACCGCTTGTCGGGAACGGCTGTGTCTTGGTTGAAGCACACGCCGTTGGGAACGTTGTCCACGTCGTGCAGACCTGCCACCAACTTAACCCAGTGCCGCCGCTCGGGTGAGCGGAGATATTCATGAAGAACGAAGCTGGGAGACTGGTGTTGCTCGGAACAGGGTTCTCGAAGGCCGTGTTGGGACTGGCCAGACTTGTTGGAACCTCGCTCGATACAAAGCGAACCCCAGAGTTCGGAGGAGTGTCGGAAGACTGCAGGATATTGGTCACATTGCCCCAGCGCATCAGTGAACTGGGAACAAGAGGGTCGCCGGTTGAGATCTGAAAAGCTGTATTGTATCCAGTTCCTTGATACGACGTGATCAGGCTTGAGCCGACAGTGTTCCCGATGAGGTTTTCGAAACGCTGATAGTTGTTTACCTCCAGACCGCGAGCATTGGGCGTTCCACCTACATAAGGAGTGTCATAGCCAAAAACAAGATTCCGAAAATAAGTGTTAAGACCGTGCGTACCCCACGTATCGTCTTCGTCCATGTTACCGTTCTGATTAGCTTCGTAGAGCATGAAGGAACTATAGGCGGCATGGTCATAGGACCATTGATTAAATGAGTAGCCGACGAACGCATCCCTCCCGAAATTATAGGTGATTACATCTCCGACTGCTCCTCCGCGGCCTTCTAGTGTCATACCAATCGCTGCGACGTTGTTTAGAATCAGGGAATCTGAACTTGTACCGAACATTATCCCGTCGTTGTACGCGCTAGTAATGGTGGGGTCAGCGGCAATATAATTGTTCGCTACGAGAAGATTTTTTGAATTGGATGGTCCGTCGATTCCCAGCGAACCATTGCCACCAGCTCCGATGAAACGGACTCCTTTCACCCAAGAAGCATAAGCGTGAACGATTTGAACCAGCCAGTTTTGGGAATTGAGTCCACCCACCTGGTTTAGGGTCATGTCTTCCAATCCAAAACCCGTGATGTTATACGTGTTGTTGCTTTCCCAGCTGAGAGTTGCTCCCCTAGAAGACGACCAGTTTGGCATGTATAGACCAGGACTAAAATTCACCGTGCACGAACTGGAACAGGTTCCGTTGACGGAAGTAACATAGACCTCCTGATACTGATGGTTGTACGAGGAAGTCGAATTGGAACCTTCCTGGCATCCGTTGTAGTCGCCACACACAAATATGCTTCCATTGTCGGAAGGTGAACCTGAGCAAGGTTGTACTCCGCTGCCGGTATCGCACTGGTTGAACCAAGCCAGGCCCACGGGAGGGTTGGCAGATGCTCCGCTTAGCGCTACGGAGGTCGTCCCTACCGCAGGGCTGCCGCTGACTGCGCCGCTGTTGGTCCCGCCCGCAGCCCCGATGCCAATGCTTGAACCGCTGCTGATGTTTAAGACTGTGGACATCGCACCGCTGCCGCGCAAGGTTACATTGTTGAGGTTGTAAATCAGCCAATTCCCACTATTGAGGGAGAAATTCCCCGATCCCAACAGCAAGTAGGAACCATGAGGATTGGCCGAAGCGCAAGCCGAGAGTGCGGAGGCTATCGTGGACTGCGATGCTCCCGAAGCGATCGGCACAGTCGTGCCAGCCTGAGCACTGGTGCAGGCAGGTCTGGTTGGCGGTGTCCACGGATTCGAAGTCGTTTCTCCGTCTGGCAGCGTCGCTGGAAGCCCAGCATGGCTCCAGTCGATTCCCCTGCTGGTTGCTAGCACACCAGACCATGACTGCCCGAAGAGAGGAGTGCAAAATTGGAGAATCACGACAAGAATTAGGATTGATAGATGGGGGAGAGAAGACTGTCCGCGTCTCATTACCTCGGGCCTCCGGCGCCAAATCTGCAAACTCTACCTGGACAGTTTAAGCCTCTGAGGCGCTCGGCGTTACACACGGAAGTACACGAAGAAGTGTTTCTAAAATCATCCGCAACAGGTTTTTCGGGCTCGGCCCTTCGAATCGTCAGGCAAGCTACCCTCAAGGCCGTAAGGCAATAAAGTAACTAAGGTAATCCTAGGCAACGGGTTTCCATAGAGAACCAAGCATTACGCCCGATGCCACCACGGCGATGGTCGGATTCTTGGCGAGTTCGCCGTGATAGCGTCTTGGAGCCAGATCAGATTCTCAACACGTTTTCTTCGAACTTACGACTCTCGAGTTGGAATAGGGTCTTGTCCCACTTCCGTAGCAATGACCACTTAAGGCGCGGCAGAACAACCTGGGCTCGCTTCGCCTGTTGCCTTCCAAAAAGCGCCGCGATCCACGAATACTTCCAAGAGATCGGAGGAGGTTGCAGCTTTCCACCCAAGCTCGCAGCCATTTCTTCCGTTTTCTTCACGAGGTCCGGCCTGTCGGGATAAAAGAAAACCAGCCAGTTCTGCAGATAGGTCACGCACGCGTCCCGCACCCTTTGACTGTCTTCGAGCGAACGAATGTAACGGATGTGCAGCTCCATCGAGATCAACTGAGCGACCATTTTCTTGTCGGAATTGCCTATGTAGCTCAAACTGCTTGAACCCGAACTTCGATAGTAGACTTTTGCCTCCGGCACGAATCGAACCCCGTCGCTCGCCAGCAGCACGCGACAGAAATACTCGCCATCGTCATCGCCCAACAATCTGGTATCCCAGGGGCCTGCCGCCTCAGCCAACTCACGACTAAAAAGCCACGAGGCCGTCTGCATATAAAGGTTCAATTGCAACTTCCGGATCAGCCACTCAACGGGAGAAAGATCGCACCACAACGCGCTCGGTACGAATTTCGTCCGATCGTAGCGGTACATGAAGTTTCCCCAACTGCCAGACAAAAGAGTCCGTTTATCCGGACATGGCCCCAATGCCTCCATTTGCCGGGAAATCTTGTCCGGTCCCATGAGATCGTCCGCATCGAGAAACTGGATGTAGTCTCCCTTGCTCAACGAATAGGCTTTGTTTCGGGTTGCAGATGCACCTTGATTGGCGTGGGTCACAACCCGCAGTTGGTCGGATTCAAATTGCCGCGCCACAGCCAGCGTCCGATCGGTCGAACCGTCATCCACGACAATGATTTCCTTCCGCTCCCACGTCTGCGCGAGTGCGGAACGAAGAGTATCCGATATCCAGGCCTCGGCGTTATAAGCGGGAATGAGGATTGATACCAAGGGTTTCATGATGCATTCCTTCCCAACATTTTCGTATACGCTTGGCAGGTCAAATCGGCGACCGCATGCCAGGAGTGGTTGGCGTGAGCGTAATCTTTTACTTCCTGCCGGCGGACCGCCAAATTCTTGAAGAGATCGCTTTTGAAGTATGTCTCGATGGCTTTGGCCAGTTCTGCCGGATCGCCCGGTTGGCACAAAAATCCGGTGCTGCCCTCGACAATTTCCTCCCGAAACGATCCTACATCGGTCGCAACCACCGGCAAGCCAAAGCTATAAGCTAAGAAGAGCACGCCGCTTTGGAATATCTCCTTGTAAGGAAGAACCAGAACATCTGCCCCTTTTAGATACACTTCCATTTCCTCGTCGGGAATGAATTGAATCCTGAGGATGACCTGCCCCTTCGTGAAATCCGTTCGAACCGATTCTTGGATCTCGTGCAAGTAATCTTCCGACCCTTTCTTCGGTTCCCCGGCGACAATCAACCGGTACTTAGCTTGTTCGTCGCACGAGAGCAGGCGAAAAGCGTCCAGCAGGTACTCGATGCCCTTGTAGGGCCTGATTCGTCCAAAAAATAAGATCACCTTTTCGTCATCCCTGATACCTAGTCGCTGTTTCGCCTCCGCAGGTGTAAGTTCCGTATCCGAAAAGGCATCGTTAACCGGATGCCGGATCACTGTGACCGCATTTTCAGCAACGTCGAAATCCAGGCAGAGCTCCTCTTTCATTTTTTGGGTATGGACGAAAATGTGGTCACAAAGCCGGTATTGAATTTTGAGCGTAGCGCGATTGAGCCAAGAGTCTTTCGCGTCTCGCCTCGCCTGGTTCACATTGTGAGCGGTTAAGGCAATCTTCTTTCCCACGGCTTTGTAATACAGCATCAAGATAGTACGATCGAAGGCTTCGATCTTGTTATTCCACAGGATATGCAGGATCTTTGGCTGGGAACGGGCGGCATACCGGATTAGCTTTGCATAGTACTCCAGCAACTTCCACACCTTCGTCGCAACGTTGCCTTGGTTTTTCTGGTTCCCGCGAAAGTTGAGGAAACGCAAATGCGGAGTCGTGTGCAATTCCGGGCTGTCGATTTCATCGCCGCCAATGATATCGAGATCTACGCCTTGGGAAATGAGCGCCATCGCCAAGCCAAATGCGTAGGGCCTGTCCTGACATCCCGTCAGCAAGCCTAACTCGATTCTTAAGTCTGAATTAGGTATTGCCTGCCTCCGAACGTCAAACCCATTGGCAGGAGATGTCTCGACAACGCTAGTCGTTTGCATGATTATTCACACCCGACTTTCGTTGTAGCTCTCACTCGCGGGCTACTGGCACTAGACGCTAAGTTTTGAGCCGAAAATCCAACACCCGCTGCTAGCATCTTCGGCGGCAGCAAGTCGGGCTTTGGCCCCATCCGCAGTACCCAATACAGCACTCTAGTTGTATCCTGCGCCTTGGCCTCCCAGGTTAAGTATTCCCGTGCGTGGGACATGCCTTCCTGTCGTAACCGGTTGAGAAGGTCTCGATCGCGAACGAACTCGCCCAGAACCTTTTCCATCTGAGCCACCATATCAATCTCATTGGTGAGGGATACTTTACGCCCGATCTCTGGATGAACAATGTCGCCGGGTCCACCGAAGTCTGCCACCACAGGCACTGCGCCAGCCGCCAGAGCCTCAAAAACAACGCCTCCACCGAATTCCCGAACGGATGGATACAACATCACGTCCGCTAGCCGTAAACGCTGCATCGCCTCGGCGTGGGGCAGCATTCCGCAGAATGAGACTGCCCCGTCGATTCCAAGAGATTTTGTCAACTGCTCAAGGCGGCCGCGCTCCGGGCCATCCCCGACGACGGTAAAGTGGGCCAACTCGTTTCGCAAAAAAGGAGCGGCGGCCCGCAGGGCGAGATCACAAGCCTTAAAAGGCACGAGCGCACCGAGGAAAATCCATTCGAGTTTCCCGTCGCGCCGCGGAGCGCGCGAGGCGTCGGACCAGAGCGACGGGCTGAGGCCGTTCTCCGGGACAAAGAAAAGCTTCTCGCGATATGACGCAAATTCGGCGTAGGTCTGCGATGACCCTGCAATGATCGCGGCTGCCCTTCGATAAGTAGATCGAGTAAAAGGCATAAAGCGGTATAGATTTCTCAGATTATCAATCCATGCCTTTTGGTTATCTGCCTGACTGAACCCCTTTGGCCAGGGCAAGCCACCATTGATCGGGCCAATCACAAAAGGTAGGGCGGAGTTTCGCACAAAAAACGGAAAGGCGCTCGGCATGACCGAGTTTACCGGCGAGAGCCGCAACACGATATCGAACTCCCCTGCGGTTATCTGACTCTTCATGCGCCGCCACGCATGCCATTCGAAAGCAAGCGCAAAAGGGTACCAGAAAGCTGTCAAGACGCGGCTGTGGAAGTTATTCTTGAATATCCGACGCAAACTCCAGTTAAAAATGCGATCGAGCCATGGCATGGCGATGGTTTCAATAGAATGAAAAGGCGCCTTCGCGTCACGTAGCGCCGCCTCGTTACTCGACCGACCGACCAGCGTCACAGAATGGAGTCGGGCGAGCGCTTCAGCGTGGCGGTAACAAACAAGCGCCACGCTGACAGACTCTGGGTTGGCGTCGGGCGCCAACACTAAGATTCGCAATCGACCCACTTATGACCCCTTTCTGAAAGACTCAGGTTCTAGTTGCTGCTGCCACAAGCAACGATCTATTTACAAACTTCGACTTCAATTTCAATCTCTTTGACACTCACTGCTCCGCGTTCCGGCAGCAGGTCGCGCAGAAGGCCAATGGTCTCGGTCAGCGGTTTGGGCCCGCGGTGGAGCGCAATCACTCCGCCGATATAGAGCGCGAAAAATATCAAAGAAACTAAAACCATCCTTACGAAAGCGCCCGTGCCCCCGGCTGCCGCCGCGAGGCCCGGCATCGCCCGGACGATCAATGCCGTTCCACATCCCGCCCCAACCGATGCTGCGAAGAATTTCCAGATGACCGCGAACAACGGGCCAATGCCCAACCCGATCGGCTTTCCCGCATACCAGAAGCCGGGAAACATCAGGACGAAATACGAAATCGTCCAAGCCAAGGCGATTCCCGAAGGGCCCCAGCGTAAAGTCAGCATGAATAACGTCACCGTACAGGCAAATTCCATTAACCCCCAGCGGAACCATCTTTCCGGGCGGCCGATCGAAAGATGGATCCACCCGTGGGTGTTATAGAGCAACATGACGCCAATTCCCGGTCCGAACAAGGCGAAGATCCGGCCCGCCTCTTCCCAGCCCGGCCCGAATAGAAAACGAAACAAGTCTTCGCCCACTAAGACAAAGTCCGCTCCGATCCCCATCCCCACCAGCGCCAGAACCGAGATCGTGCGCAGGAAGTAGCGGCGAAATTGTTCGGGGTCCCGCTGGACACGGCTTAGGGTACTGACTACCACGGCGGACAGCGGCGCGAGCAACTGCGTTTGTGGCATGACGAACAAATCGTACGCCCGCTTATAGAATCCCAAGGACCGAGCTCCAAACCGCCAGCCCACCAGAAGGTTATCCGTGTTATGAGTCGTATACGTGAAAGCAAAATGCGCATA
>Ga0302319_10004267_pt1 | contig 29416 bp, 26 predicted proteins | sample Bog_T0_2_FD_203319 | JGI IMG/M metagenome (GOLD analysis project Ga0302319, IMG submission 203319) | Peat permafrost microbial communities from Stordalen Mire near Abisko, Sweden - Bog_T0_2 | ecosystem: Environmental > Terrestrial > Soil > Wetlands > Peat | place: Sweden: Abisko, Stordalen Mire... | reverse complement strand
ATACTGAACCGGAAGCCGGGCCTTTTGATGGCCAGGGCATGGGCGGAGCTTTCTAGGGCCTCGGTGGCTTCCCGGTGCAGCCAGGCTTCCTGCTCGCCTTGGTAGAGATTCCGGCCACAGAAATTCTGGTCGCTGGCGTAGCGCAGATCAAGCCTGAGGAACGGGAGCCCGGACAGGGTCCGGAACTCCCCATGCTCACGGCAGAATCGGAATAGGTCGGTTGCCACGTTGCCGGCCCTGCGCCTGAAAATTGTCGCGCCCAGAGGGGAGGGGGTGGGATCTCTGGGCGCGTCCCCCGCGGCGATGTCGTAAAGATATTGCTGCGGGGGAAAGGGTACGGTGTCCTGCTCAGCCCTCCCGGGACTCGAGCGCGAACACCAATTCGATGACGAAGCTGTCGGCGATCAGGGCCGCGCTGCTGCGCGCGAGCACCGCGGCTTCGCGGCCATCCTGGTCCTGGAGCGTGGGCTGCAGGCGCACCCGGATGGCGCTGCGCAGGGACTGCCAGCTGGCCCAGCGGCCGGCCACCGACCTCAGGACAGAACCCAGGTATTCCGGCCTGGCGGCGCTGGTCCCGAGGCGGCCCGCAAGGAAGCGCTGAAGCTCGGCGTCCCAGTACAGGGTGAAGCTGCCCTGGACCCCGCCATCGGCGTCAAAGGGGACTTTCCAGCTGTGTTCAAGGCGCCGGTTGCCCTGGACCCGTTCAGCGGCCCAGCGGGCAGCCAGTCCGGTGGCGGCGACGAATTCCTCCTGGAAGAGGCTGGCGAGCTCCCGGGAGGCCAGCAGGCTGACCGAGCCGGAATCGGCGGCTTTCTCCATCGTCGCACTCCCAAGGAATAGCTTCATCGTGCCGCGCCGAGCATGCTCAGCGCAGAATCGGCGAGCACTTCGCTGCTGGCGGGTTTGGGCAGGAAGCGCACATCGTCCCGCCCGGCGAATTCCTGGCGCAATTCCTGCGAAATCATGCCCGAAAGGACAAGGACGGGTTTCTTCGCCAGCACCGGGTTGCGCTTGAGCAGGTGCAGAAAGTTGTCGCCGTCCATGCCGTCCATCTGCAGGTCCGTGACGATCAGGTCGATGCGATTGGTCTTCATGGCCGCAAGACCTTCCTTGCCGTTGGAAGCCTCGATGACCTGGGCGTTCTCAAATGCGCCTTCCAGGGTCCGCCGGACGAACAGCCGGACCACTATGGAATCCTCGCAGACGAGTATGGTTGGCGCCAAGACTGCCCCAGGGCGAAGGACACTGTTCATCACGGCTTCCTCCTGCGTGAGCTCTTGCCGACTGTATATGCAAGCGTTATGCCAACCTGACGTGGACCAAAACAAAGGCTTTTTGATGATTGGAAAGGGCTTTCAGTTTACACATCGTCAATAAATGTTTACAGCTTGGAAAATCCCTTTACACTTGTGAATATGGGAATGCGGATCTTAATCGTTGAAGATGATCTGGATATAGCTGATGTCACACGACGGCAGCTGACCCATTGGGGCTATGAGGTGCTGTCAGCGACCACCGGCGCCGATGCCCTGCGCCAGCAGCGCGAGCAGGACCCGGATTTGGTCCTCCTGGACCTTGGACTGCCGGACATGGACGGCCTGGCGGTCCTGGCTGAGCTCAAGCGCCTCAACCCCGATTCCAGCGTCATCATGCTCACTGGCCAGGCCGACACGCAGCTGGTGGTGCAGGCCATGCGTTCCGGGGCGGAGGACTACCTGCTCAAGCCGACGCACTGGGACGAGATGAAGATCAGGGTCGAAAAGGTGGCCGACGGGGCCCGGCTTCGGCGCGAACTGCAGGCGTCCCGGGAGCGCGAATCCCGCGGGCACCTGTATCTGCACAATCCGCGCATGGCCGAAGTGTACCGCGCCCTGCAGAAGGTCGCCGGAAGCGCCCGCGCCACGGTCCTGATCCTGGGCGAGACCGGCACCGGCAAGGAGCACGCCGCACGCCTGCTGCACCAGTTCAGCCCCCGCCACAAGGAGGCGTTCCAGGAGCTGCACTGCGCTGCGCTGCCCGAGAACCTGCTCGAAAGCGAGCTGTTCGGCTACGAGCCGGGGGCTTTCACCGACGCCAAGAAGGCCAAGCCCGGGCTTCTGGAGCTGGCCCAAGGCGGGACCCTGTTCCTGGACGAGATCGGCGAGCTGCCGCTGAGCATGCAGGGCAAGCTGCTCAAGGTGCTCGAGGACCGGCAGGTCCGGAGGCTCGGGGGCGTGCGCAGCCTCGAGCTGGACGTGCGCCTGGTCGCCGCCACCAACCGCGATCTGGACGCCGAAGTGGCCCTGGGCCGCTTCAGGGCGGATCTGCTGTACCGGCTGAAGGTGTTCAGCGTCACCCTGCCGCCGCTGAGGGATCGGCCCGAGGACATCGAGGCCCTGGCGAAGTTCTTCCACGCCAAATTCCTCGAGGAGAACCACCGCCGCAGGGAGCCCCTCGCCCCGGAGCTGGTGGCTGTGCTGCAGTCCTACCCCTGGCCGGGCAACATCCGGGAGCTCAAGAACATGATGGAGCGCCTGGTGATCCAGCGGCCGGTCGGCACGCCGACGCTGGAGGACCTTCCCGCAGAGCTGTTCGGGCCAAGGGTCCCCGCTGCTTCCGTGCCGGCGCGCGGGGCGTCATCGGCGTTGCCTCAGTCCGATCCCCTGCCCGCGGCCGCCGCCCTGGCCCATCCTGAGGCGGGATCCAAGGAGGCCCTGCAGGCCCTGCTCGACAAGCACCGCTGGAACAAGACGCGGGTGGCCCTCGAGCTGGGCGTGAGCCGGCCCACCCTGCTCAAGCGCCTGAAGGAGTTCGGCCTGGATTGAGCCGGGCCGCAAATCGCCGCCGAAAACAAGGAGAGGCGCCCCGCGGGGCGCCTCTCCTTGTTTTCCCCTGCCCCGGACCCGTTCATGGGGCGGGAAAGCCTTGGCCGGCCTCAGTCCACAAAGGGGCCGTTCCACAGCACGGGTTCACGGTGCGGCTCGCCCGCCGCCAGCAGGAACAGCAGATCCGTGTCCGCCGGGTTCTCCACCGTGATGCCGGATCCGGATCCCAGGACCGCAACCTGTCCTTCCGCGGCCAGAGCCCCGTCCTCGGGGAAGCGCGCCTGGCCCTCGAGGACGTACACGAAACCCTGGTGGGAGGAAGGCAGCTCCAGCGCAAAGGTGCCGCCGGGGCGGACCCGCACCTCGAGGTACACCATGGGGGTCATGATCTGGATGGGCGAGCCCGGCCCCACGAGCACCTTGACCAGCACCCGGCCCTGGTCCTGCTCCTGCCTCGGAAGCCCCGCGTCCTGCTCGTACTGGAAGGAGGGCTGCACGCCTTTCTGGGACTTCTTGAGGTTGACCCAGAACTGCAGCCCTTCCATCACCGCGCTCTTCTCGGTGCCTCCCTGTTCGCCGTGCCAAAGCCCCTTGCCGGCCGTCAGGCGCATCAGGCCGCCCTGGCCGATTCGGCCCTCGTTGCCCAGGTTGTCCTTGTGGCTGCCCCAGCCTTGCCGGACATACGTCAGGATCTCAAAGCCGCGGTGCGGATGCTCGGGAAAGCCCGGGCCGCCCGGCTTCATCTTCACATGATCCAGCATGAGGAAGGGGTCCAGAGGCTCCAGCCCGAGGCGGGCCTGGGGCAGCACCCTGCCCACGACCTCTCCGGCCCCCTCCAGCACGTCGCGCTTTTGGCCCACGGCCAGGATCTTTCTGTCGAACGGCATGGCTGCCTCCTTTTTTGCCCCAAGTCCGGGGCGCCTTGCGGCGGGGTCCGAGCGCCCCGCGGTCCCCTAGATGGTTTCGGCCCGGACGCTCAGCGCCTTCAGCAGCCGGATCAGCGTGTCCCGTTCGCCGGGCTGCAGGCCCTGTTCCAGCGCGGCGTCGACGTCGGCGGCCGCGGCCTTCAAGCGCGGCAGCAGCGCGGCCGCCTTTTCGGTCAGGCTGAGGCGCCGGCTACGGCGGTCGCCTTCGAAGGCGCAGCGCCCGATAAGCCCGGCGTCGGCCAGGCGGTCCAGCAGGCGCGTCACCGCGGCCGCGTCCACGCCCATGTGCTCCGCCACGTCCGAGGCCCGTTCGCCGCCGGCGTCGATCGCCAGCAGCGCGGCCATCATCGGCGGGGTCAGCCCGTCCGGGCGCAGCCTCCGCTCCAGGGCCTGCCGGGCCGCCCAGGACAGGCGCGCCGCCCAGTGGCCAAGGCTGTCTCCGCTGCCAGCGCCGCCGGGGGACAGCTCAGGCTCCCGGGGCCGGATGGCGAAGGATGAACGCGTGGAACTGCGCCAGAAAGGCGGTCAGCAGCTCCTTGCCCGGGCCCTCGGCCAAGGCGCCTTCGGCGTCGAACAGCTTGTCGGCCTGGCTGAGGTAGATCTCCGGCTGCGCCAGCACGTGGGCGTTGAGGAAGACCAGTATCTGGCGCAGATGGTGGTTGGCCCCGAAGCCGCCCAGCATGCCGGTGGACTGGGTGACGATGGCCGCTGGCTTTCCGCTGAAGGCCTGGCGGGTGTAGGGCCTGGAGCCGACCTCAAGGGCGTTCTTCAGGATCGCCGGCACGGATCGGTTGTACTCGGGCGTGATGAAGAGCAGCGCGTCCGAGGACCGCACCGAGTCCCTGAATTCCTTCCAGGCGGGCACCGGCGGCAGATCCTTGCGGTCGAGGTCCGGGTTGAACAGGGGCAGGTCCTTGATCGGGACCACCCGCAGCTCCAGCTCAGGGGGAGCTAAGGCCGCCAAGGCCGCGGCGAGCCGCTCAGAAAGGCTGCCCTGCCGGGGGCTCCCGATCAGCACCGCCACCTTGATGGCCTGTGTCATGGCGTTCTCCATATGAAAGGACGGGCAGCGCTTGCTTGCTCTATGCTTGACCTTACGAACTTTGACTAATCAAGGATTGTGTGTCTTTGGAAGAAGCCAGAAGAATCTTGAAAACCATTTGAATCAAAGGATTTTATCGCCCGCAATCAGCGCAGTCCCAGCTTCTTGCGCAGCTTTTCCATGCGGTTTCCGGCCAGCTGGCGGGCCCGGTCAGCGCCGTCCTGAAGCAGCTTGTCCAGCCCGGCCGGGTCCTTAATGCGCTCGGTGTAGATGGCGCGCGGTCCGGCAAAGCGGGCTTCGAGTGCCGCGGCCAGCTCCTCCTTCATGTCGCCATAGCCCACGCCGCCGGCGAGGTACTGACGCCGCCGCTCCTCCACCCGCGCGGGCTCGGCGAAGTGCCGGAAGATCGCGAAGACATTGCAGGTCTCGGGATCCTTGGGATCCTCAGGGCGCTTGCTGTCCGTGACGATGCGCATCACCGCCTTGCGGACCTCCGCCGCCGGCGCCAGCAGGGGGATGACGTTGTCGTAGCTCTTGGACATCTTGCGCCCGTCCAGGCCGGGGATGGTCTTTACGTGCTCCGCGATGAGGGGCGCCGGGACGTTGAAGACGGATCCGGCCTGGCGGTTCACTGCCTCGGCGATGTCGCGGGCGATCTCGACATGCTGCTTCTGGTCCTGGCCCACCGGCACCACGTCGGAGCCGAACAGCAGTATGTCCGCGGCCATGAGCACCGGGTAGGTGTAGACGCCGGCGTTGACCCCGTCGTCCGGGTCCCGCCCGGCCTCGCGGTTCTCGTCGACCTGGGCCTTGTAAGCGTGGGCGCGGTTGAGCAGGCCCTTGGCCGAAAAGCAGGCCAGGATCCAGTTGAGCTCCGCCAGCTCCGGGACACGACTTTGCTGGAAGAAGACCGTCTTTTCGGGGTCCAGCCCGCAGGCCAGCCAGGTTGCGGCGAGGCCGTGGATGAGCGGGCGCAGCTCGTTGCCGTCCTTGACCGTGGTGAGCGCGTGCCAATCGGCGATGAAGTACACGGACAGGTAGGTCTTGGCCAGTTCCAGGGCCGGCTGGATCGAACCGAGGTAGTTTCCGAGGTGGGGGGTGCCGGTGGGCTTGATGCCGGTCAGCGAGATCTTAGCCATGGTTCCACGAAGTGCGGGTTGGATTCAGGTGCAGGACGGCCCCCAGCTTGATGCCCCAGGGCTCAACGGTGAAGCGTTCCGCGCCCAGGGCGCTGAGCAGGCCCATCCAGCTGGCGAAGCCGTAGCAGGTGCGGTCCACCTTGCCTAGCGGCTCGCCCTCGAGCAGGCGGCTCCTGCCGGCATGGTCCAGGCCCGCTGCTGCCCGTGCCAGGGCCTCGAGCTGGGCGATGGGGTAGGGGCCGCCCTCCCCATGGGCCGAAGCCGGCAGGCCGTTGGCCGCCTCCAGCGCGCGCTGAATCGGCAGGTTCATGCGGATGGATGGCAACAGGCCCGCTCCGATGAAGGGGCGCGCCGGGCCGAACCCGCGCACCGCGCCGGCCGCGGCTTCGGCGACCTGGAGGATCAGGGCCCAGTCCAGGGGCTGGTTGTCCCGGTCCGAGCCGAAGCGCTCCTGCAGGCTGACGGATCCGAAAGGCAGCGAGGCGACCGGGGCCCGCTCCCAGCCCGCGCCCGCGGGGTCGGCGCACAGCTCGGTGGAGTCGCCCCCTGGATCGGCCACCAGCAGGCCTGCGTGGCCCCTGGCCGGGTTCCCCGCCGCGTTCTCCGGAAGCCGGGCCAGGGCTCCGAGCAGGTTCAACCGGCCTTCCTGTTCCTCGTCCAGGACCACCGCCTCGATGCCCAGATCCGCCAGGGGGCCGAGCAGGGCCCCGGGATTGGTCGCCTTGCGCAGGGCGCTGGTGCCGTAGGCCGGAAGCCTGGCGACGCCCAGGGCCCTGGCCCGTTCGGCGAATTCGGCGCAGGCGGCGAGGGTGTCGGCGATGGGCCCCTGTTTCAGCGTCCATTCCGGGCCCATGCCCTTGCGCAGCTCGGTGTTGGCCTCGTCCAGGGCCACGGCGCGCCAGGCGCCGTCCCGGCGCTCAAAGGCCGACCATTTGACGGTGCCGGACCCCAGGTCCAGCGCCCCCAGCGGAGCCTCAGCCACCGGCGCCCCGCCGCGCGGGCCTCAGCAGCGCTTTTCCGCGGCGGCCCGCTTCTGCAGGGCCAGGAAGCGTTCCACCTTGTCCAGGTCCGCCTTGCTGATGCTTTCGAACTTAACCCCGCTGCTGCAGAGGCTGCCCGCCTGGCGGCTCCAGCGCACCTCGGCGATGGCGTTCACCGGGATCGGCACCCCAGGGATGCCGACCTGCAGCCAGAGGCGCATGCCCTCGGGCAGGGGCGTAGGCGTGCTGATGCGCACGCCCCCCAGGCTGATGTCCTCGCTGACGACCTTGTTGAAGTCGTGGATCTCGACGGTGTTGGCCTTGAAGGCCTCGGGGGCGGCGTAGCCGCCCTGCTTGACCAGGGTGGCCTCCTCGGTCGGCCCCACCGGGCGGTACTTGATCTGCAGCCCGGACCGCATGCGCTCAAAGCGCCGCTTCTCAAGGATCTCACGGGCGGCCTTCTGCACCTCGGCGGCGTCCTGGCCCGGCTTCTGGATCTCTGCGCCATCGTCGCTCACGTTGCCCTCCTCGGCGGTGTCAGTCGGGCGACCCCCTCCGGCCCTGGACCGTGGCCGCCCCGGACTATCTTAGCCCCGCAGGGCGCACTTTTCATCCCTGACGCAGGGCAAGGCGGGCGCGCTTTCGCCCTGGCGGGGCGCTCCAGTGGCCCGAACGCGGCGAAGGCCGCCCCTAGGGGCGGCCTTCGCCTTGTGCACGCCCGGGACCCGCGCCCCGGAGCTTAGATCTAGTACTGGAACAGCATCTCGCGGTACTTGGGCAGCGGCCAGAGCTCGTCGGCCACGAGGCCTTCGAGCTTGTCCGCGGCGGCCCGCACCTTGAGCATCGCCGGGGCCACCTGGTCGCGGTAGGCCTCGGCCTGCTTGGGCAGGCTGCTGCCGGCCGAGGCGGCGGCGTGCGCCTTCTCGACCAGCTCGATGCCGGATACCAGGGCGTTGATGTTCTCGACCAGGTCCTCGAGCACCCCCTTGACTCCGGTGTTGTTCGCCGAGACCACGTCCTCGGTCGCCTTCACGGCCGTGGCCAGGCGGCACTGGTAGGCCACCGCGGCGGGCAGTATCTGGCTGCGGGCGATGTCCGCGACGGCCAGTGCTTCGATGTTCAGGGTCTTGACGTAGCGCTCCCACATGATCTCTTCGCGGGCCGTGTACTCCTTGGCGCTGAGCACCTTGTGCCGCGAGAAGAGCTTCTTGTAGTCGGCGTTGTCCATGGCGTGCAGGGCGTCGGGCGTGTTCTTCAGGTTGGGCAGGCCGCGCGCGGCCGCCTCCTTGTGCCAGCTCTCGGAGTAGCCGTTGCCGTTGAACACGACCTTCTTATGCTCCTTGACGTACTTCTGCAGCAGGTTGGCCAGGGCCTTGTTGAAGTTGCCGCCCTTGGACGCCTTCTCCAGCTGGTCGGTCATCTCGCCGACGAGGTCCGCCACGATGGTGTTGAGCACCGTGTTGGGGAAGTAGATCGCCGCCGTGGAGCCCACCGCGCGGAACTCGAACTTGTTGCCGGTGAAGGCGAAGGGCGAGGTGCGGTTGCGGTCCGTGGCGTCCTTGGGCAGAGGGGGCAGCACGCTGACCCCGAGCTCGAGGATGCCGCCCTTCTTCGACCTGGACGTGGCGCCCTTCTCAAGCTGGTTGAAGATGTCGTCCAGCTGCTCGCCCAGGAAGACGCTGATGATCGCGGGCGGGGCCTCGTTGGCGCCCAGGCGGTGGTCGTTGCCCGGGCCCGAGATGGCGATGCGCAGGAGCTCGGCGTACTTGTCCACGGCGGCCACCGTCGCGACCAGGAAGAACAGGAACTGGGCGTTCTCGTGGGGCGTGGTGCCGGGCTCGAGCAGGTTCTCGTTCTTGTCCGTCGACATGGACCAGTTGTTGTGCTTCCCGTTGCCGTTGATGCCCGCGAAGGGCTTCTCGTGGAGCAGGCAGACCAGGTCGTGGCGCAGGGCCACGCGGCGCATCATCTCCATGACCAGCATGTTGTGGTCGGCGGCGATGGAGCTCTTCTCGAAGATCGGCGCCATCTCGAACTGGGCCGGGGCGACCTCGTTGTGGCGGGTCTTGGACGGGATGCCCAGGCGCCACAGCTCACGGTCCAGGTCCATCATGAAGGCCAGAATGCGCTCGCGGATCGAGCCGAAGTAGTGGTCCTCCAGTTCCTGGCCGCGGTAGGGGGCGGCGCCGAACAGCGTGCGTCCCGCCGCGATCAGGTCGGCGCGCTGCTCATAGAAACGGCGGTCGATGAGGAAGTATTCCTGCTCGGGGCCCATGGTGGTGAAGACGCGCTTGGCTTTGTTGCCGAAGAGGGCCAGGGCGCGGGTGGCCTGGTGCGAAAGGGCCTCGACCGAGCGCAGCAGAGGGGTCTTGTGGTCCAAGGCCTCCTCGGTGTAGCTGACGAAGGCCGTGGGGATGTAGAGGGTCGCTCCGTTGACCTCCTTGACGACAAAGGCCGGGGAAGTCGGGTCCCAGGCCGTGTAGCCGCGGGCCTCGAAGGTGGAGCGGGTGCCGCCCGAGGGGAACGAGCTGGCGTCTGGCTCGCCCTTGATCAGGGTCTTGCCGTCGAATTCGGCGATGGCCTTGCCGGAGCTGGTGGGCTCGAGGAAGGTGTCGTGCTTCTCTGCGGCGGCGCCGGTGAGGGGGATGAACCAATGGGTGTAGTGGCTGGCGCCGTGGCTGAGGGCCCACTCCTTGATGCCTTGGGCGACCTGGTTGGCGATGCTCGGGTCCAGCGGCTCGCCGGCGGCGGCGGTGGCCTTGAGCTTCTTGTAGACGTCCTTGCTGAGGTACTTGCTCTGGGCTTCCTCGTTGAACACGAGTTCGCCGTAAATGCCCGTCCCGGGCTCGGCCTGGTAGTCCTCGGTGGACCGGTTGTAGTGCTGTATTTCTGAGACCGCCTTTTGGCGTGGAGTGGTCATGATCGCCTCTGCAATGCATCCGCGGCGGCATCGGCGCGGAGGATAGGTAACCGGGGTGGGCCGTATCAGCGGGGGAGGTTCACTGGCGCGTCCGTCGTTGGCCGCGCGGCGTGGATGAAATGCTAATCAAGGCTCGGCGCTGGTGCAAGGGCGACGAGCCTCCCGGGCGCATTTTTTTGGGACCGGCTTACAAAAGTGTAAGTCTGTATCCGGACCGGTTCCGGCGGCCGCGTTGGCCCTTTGGGCCCGGACGGGGTAGAATCGGACGATGCTGTACGACCTGCTGAAGACCCTCCACATCCTCTGCGCGGTCGCCGCCGTGGGCAGCAACCTGACCTACTCGGCCTGGTTCCTGCGGGGGGCCCGCGAGCCGGAGCACTTTGGCTTCGCCCTGCGGGGCGTCCGCTTCATCGACGACTGGCTGTCCAATCCGGCCTATGCCGGCCTGGGCGTGAGCGGGGCGTGCCTGGTCGTGGCCGGCGGCCTGCCCTGGGGCCTGGCCTGGGTGTGGGGCGGCATGTCGCTGCTGGTCCTCACCTCGATCCTGGGCCTGGGGGTCTACGGGCCCCTGCTGCGCCGCCAGATACGGGCCCTCGACGACGAAGGGCCGGACAGCCCGCGCTTCCGCAGCCTGAGCCTGCAGGGCGCCTGCCTGGGGGGCCTCTTCGGCGTCCTGAACCTGCTGACCTTCGGCCTCATGGTGTTCAAGCCCGAAAAATTTTGATATTCATCAATCTTCAGAGCGTTCGAGCCGCCCTTCCCGCACACCCTAGGAGCACCCACATGCAAAAAAGGTCCCATTTCCGGGTTCCGGCCGGCCTGCTGGCCCTGGCCTGGCTGCTTGCCGCCGGCTGCGCTCCCAAGGCCGATGACAGCGTCATCCGCATCGGCGAGTACGGAGCCCTGACCGGGGACACCGCCACCTTCGGCCAGACCACCCACGAAGGCGTGCTCATGGCCGTGGAGGAGCTCAATGCCGCCGGCGGCATCAAGGGCAAGAAGCTGGTCCTGATCACCGAGGACGACCAGGGCAAGCCGGAACAGGCCGCATTGGTGGCGGAAAAGCTCATCACCCACGACCAGGTGCACGCTCTGGTGGGAGAGGTGGCCAGCAGCAACAGCCTGGCCGTGGCCCCCATCGCCCAGCGCAGCGGGATACCCATGGTGAGCCCCAGCTCCACGAACCCCAAGGTGACGCAGCAGGGGGACTACATCTTCAGGGTGTGCTTCATCGATCCTTTCCAGGGCAAGGTGGCAGCGAAATTCGCGTATACGACGCTGAAGGCCCGCACGGCCGCGATCCTGCGGGACCAGAAGAGCGACTACAGCCTGGGCTTGGCCGATGTGTTCGCCTCGGAATTCGCCGCCGCCGGCGGGCGCATCGTCTCGGACACCGCCTATTCCGGCGGGGACGTGGATTTCAAGGCCCAGCTGACCTCGCTGCGGGACACAAGGCCGGACCTCATCTACGTGCCCGGCTACTACAGCGAAGTGGGCCTGATCGCCAAGCAGGCCCGCTCCATCGGGCTGAAGCAGCCGCTGCTGGGCGGGGACGGGTGGGAAAGCGAGGAGCTCTACAAGATCGGCGGGACGGCCCTCGAGAACTGCTATTTTTCCAACCACTGCGCCCCGGACAGCACGGAACCGGTGGTGCGCGACTTCGTGGCCCGCTACCAGGCGCGCTGGAACCACCAGCCCGGCGCCCTGGCCATGCTGGGCTACGACGCGGTGAAGGTCCTGGGGGACGCCATCGGCAGGGCCCCCGACCTGCGCGGGGCGAACATCCGCGACGCCCTGGCCGCCACCCGCGACTTCGGGGGGGTCACCGGCAACATCAGCATGGACGCAGGGCGCAACGCCGTGAAAAGCGCCGTGATCCTGAAGATCAAGGGCGGCCACGCGGTGTACCTCGAGACCGTGAAGCCCTGACGGCGCGCCCCCGCCCCCTGGGGGCTTGAAGGCGGCGGGGCGAAGGTCTACACTCTTGGTGACCTTCATAACGAAGCCCCCGCCGCCGTCGTTGCCGGCGGGGACTTCTGCGTCCATAGGCGGATGCCTCCCCCGAAACACCGACAGGAGGCGTCCGCCTTTTTTTGTCCCCCAAGGGGGGCCAGGAGCGACCCATGAGCGCATTCGACACGTACCAACTCGACGGCTTCCACGACGAACTGTTCCAGTCCGCGGGCAAGCCCCGCCCCGCAGCCGAAGCCCTGGTCCGGGCCGCCCAGGCGCTGGGCATCGACGAGCTCATGCGCCGCCAGCGCCTGGCCGAAGCCGCCCTGCTGCGCAAGGGCATCACCTTCAACGTGTACGGGCACGCCGACGCCGAGGAGAAGATCTTTCCCTTCGACGTGCTTCCCCGGGTCATCGAGCTCAATGAGTGGCAGCGCCTGGAGGCCGGGCTCAAGCAGCGCCTGCTGGCCCTCAACCTGTTCCTGCAGGACCTCTACAACGAACGGACGATCCTCAAGGACAAGGTCCTGCCCCAGGACCTGGTGCTCTCGAGCAAGGGCTTCCTGACCCAGTGCCAGGGCATCACCCCCCAGAGGGGCGTGTGGTGCCACATCGCGGGCACCGACCTTGTCCGCGACAAGGACGGCAAGGTCTACGTGCTCGAGGACAACCTGCGCTGCCCCAGCGGGGTGAGCTACGCCCTCGAGAACCGCCAGATGATGAAGCGGCTGTTCCCGGAGTTCTTTTCCACGGCCCAGGTGGCCCCGGTGGACGACTACCCCCGGCACCTGCTTGAGACCCTGCAGTCGCTGAGCCCCGCGCGCCGACCCGGCGTGGTGCTGCTCACCCCGGGCGTCTACAATAGCGCCTATTACGAGCACAGCTATCTGGCACAGCAGATGGGGGTCGAGCTCGTCGAAGGTGGGGACCTTTACGTCGAGAACGGGCGGGTGAAGCTGCGCACAACGCGGGGCCCGCAGCCCGTGGACGTGATTTACCGCCGCATCGACGACGACTTTCTCGACCCCTTGGCGTTCCGCCCGGAATCGAAGCTGGGCGTGCCTGGCCTGTTCAAGGCCTGGGCCAAGGGGGGCGTCGCCCTGGCCAACGCCCCCGGGACCGGGGTGGCCGATGACAAGGCGGTCTATGCCTACCTCCCCCAGATCATCAAATACTACCTGGCGGAGGAGGCGATCATCCCCAACGTGCCGACCTTCATCTGCTGGGAAGCGTCGCAGCGCGACCACGTGCTGAAGAACCTGCATAAGATGGTGGTGAAGGCGGTCAATGAGTCCGGGGGCTACGGCATGCTCGTGGGGCCGCACTCCACCGAGGAGCAGCGCGAGGCCTTCGCCGCCCGCATCCAGGCCCACCCCCGCAACTACATCGCCCAGCCCACGCTCGCGCTGAGCCGCGTGCCCACCCTGGTGGACGGCGGCATGGAGGGGCGCCATGTGGACCTGCGGCCCTACATCCTCACGGGAGAGAGCCAGTGGGTGACCCCCGGCGGGCTGACCCGGGTGGCCCTGAAGAAGGGCTCCTTGGTGGTCAACTCGAGCCAGGGCGGAGGAAGCAAGGACACCTGGGTGGTGCTGCCGGCCCAGGAGCCCCGTCCCTCGCGAACCGTGCGCATCGACCTGGCAGCGGCCGGGAGCTGACATGCTGAGCCGTACCGCGAGCGCCCTGTACTGGATGTCGCGCTATCTCGAGCGTGGCGAGGCCGTGGCCAGGTTGCTGGACGTCAACCTGGCCTTGAGCCTGGACCTTGGCGGGGGGGAAGTCGAAGCCTGGGAGGCCGTGGTGGCCACCACTGGGGACCTGGAGCCCTTCCTGAAGGGGCACGCTACGGTCAGCCGCGCCGACGCGCTGGCCTTTCTCGCCTTCGACACCGACAACCCCAATTCGGTGGCGTCCTGCGTGCACTTCGCCCGCGAGAACGCCCGGGGCGTGCGTGAGCATCTGCCCAACGAGTTCTGGGAGGCCATCAACGCCCTGTACCTGCAGCTGCGCCGCAGCGCCGGCTCGAAGGACAGCCTGGACAGCCTCGAGCCGGCGCTGGACGCCGTTCGCCAGGCCGGGCGCCAGCTCGACGGCCTGCTGTCCACGGCCGTGATCCGCGACGAGGGCTGGCATTTCAGCCAGCTCGGCCAGACCATGGAGCGCGGCGACCAGACCTCGCGCCTGGTGGACGTGCAGCACGCCCTGCTCGAGGGCCGCCACGGCGAGGCCGGGCACGAACTGCGCTGGGAGGCGGTGCTCAAGAGCGCGAGCGCCCTGACGATGTACCGGCGGCGCCACGGCGGCACGGACGGACAGAAGGTGGCCCAGTTCCTGCTTCTGGACGGGGGCTTCCCCCGCAGCGTGGCCTTCTGCCTCAGGGCCGCCGAGGAGGCCCTGCGGGCCATCAACGGCACCCCTGCGGGCCAGTTCAGCAATGCGGCCGAAAAGGCCCTGGGGCGCCTCGCCGCGGACCTGCGCTACACGGAGATCGACGACGTCCTCGGCGAGGGCATCCACGCCTGGCTGGACCGATTCCAGCTGCGGCTCAACGCCGTGGGCGAAAGCGTGCGCCTCGAGTACTTTGAGCCCCCCGCCGCTCCCGAGGCGGAGGCCGAGGCGGAGCCCTACGAGCATCCTCAGGTCACCCAGCAGCAGCAGGAGCGGCATCGGGACCTGCAGGCCCTCCAGCGCCGCCAGCGGGAGCAGCACGCCCAGCAGCGCCAGCAGCAGGAGTTGCAGGGCGTGCAGGAACAGGAATTGAAGTCCAAGCGCCAAGCAGGGAGCCGAAAACCATGACGTTTTGCCTTGGCATCAAGCTCAAGAACGGCCTTGTCGGCCTCGCCGACACCCGCATCACCAGCGGCAACGAGGTGTTCCTGGCCAAGAAGGTCGCCACCTTTCAGCAGTACGGCTACCCCATGTTCCTGATGACCAGCGGCCTGCGCAGCGTGCGGGACAAGGTGCTGACCTACTTTGAGGACGAGCTGTCCCAAGGCACCGGCTGGGACCGGCTTTACAAGGCGGCGAACGCCTTCGGAGCCCAGGTGCGCCGGGTCGCCAACGAGGACGGGCAGGCGCTGGCCCAGAGCAATCTGATCTTCAACATCCACGCGCTGATCGGGGGCCGCCTGTCCGCGGACCAGGAGCCGAAGCTCTACCTCATCTACCCCCAAGGCAACTGGGTGGAGATCAACGAGGCCCGGCCCTACCACATCATCGGCGAGAGCGGCTACGGCCGGCCCGTGCTGGACCGCAGCCTCAAGCACGGGGACCCGGTGTCGTGGGCCTTCAAGGTGGGCTGCCTGGCCTTCGACAGCACGCGCATCTCGGCGGCGGACGTGGACTTCCCGCTGGACGTGGTGCTCTACCGTGACGGCGAGAACCGGGTGGTGTCCGGTCGCCTGCAGCGCGAGGACCTCGCCGACTTGAGCCGCTGGTGGAGCGAGCGCCTGCGGGTGGCGGTCAGCGAGATACCCCAGGACTGGGTGGAGGCGCTTGTGGCCAAGGTGGAACAGAGCCCGCAGCAGGGCACATGATCTTCAAGATACGCCACCGCCTGCGCTACGCATACGCGGCCCGCGCCGTGCTCGGGCCGCAGGCCCTGCGCCTCCGGCCGCGGGAGGACGGCGGCCAGAGGCTGCTGGATCACCTGCTTCAGATCACTCCCCTGCCCAGCCTGCGCAGCGCCTGCCTGGACGAGAACGGCAACGTCTCCGAGCACGCCTGGTTCCTCGGCGACACGGGGGAGCTGCAGCTGATCTCCGAGAGCACCGTGGAGACCCTGCGGCAGAACCCCTTCGACTTCGTGATCGACGCGGAATTCGCGGCGCTGCCCTGGGGCGGCCGGGTGGACCAGGCCCATCCGGGCTCCGGCTCGGCCCTTCTAGGGCCCATGGAGCCCGAGGCCGCCGAACTGGCCGGGACCGTGCGCCGGGAGGGCGGGAACGACGCCCTGTCCTTCCTGCTGCGCCTGAACCGCTGGCTCAACGAGAAGCTGGCCTATGAGGTTCGTCCCGAGGGCCAGCCCCTGGCTCCCGGCGAAACCCTGCGCCGGGGCAAGGGAGCCTGCCGGGACCTGGCCGTGCTCTTCTGCGCCGCGGCGCGCTCCCAGGGCATGCCGGCCCGCTTCGTCAGCGGCTACCACGAGGGCGACCCCGGGCTGCGCACCAAGGATCTGCACGCCTGGGCCGAAGTCTTCCTGCCCGGCGCGGGCTGGCGCGGCTTCGACCCCAGCACGGGCCTGGCCTGCGCCGACCGGCACATCGTGCTGGCGGCCAGCCCCGCCCCGGCCGGCGCCGCACCCCTGTCCGGGCGCTTCGGGTCGCGGACCGCCGAATCGACGCTCGAAGCCGAGATCCTTTTCCTTTAAATCCATTGTGGTTAGAGTGGGTCCACTCTGAACCGCAGGGAGACCGGCTTTGGCGACACTGCTGCAACACCTGGTCAACGGGGTGAGCCTGGGGAGCATCTACGCCCTCATCGCCCTGGGCTACACCCTCGTCTACGGGATCCTCCGGCTGATCAACTTCGCCCACGGCGACCTGTTCATGCTTGCGGCCTACGCGGCCATCGGGACCTGCGCGGCCCTGGGGCTTGGCGACGCGACGGCGGCCTCGGTCCCGGTCTCGTCATGGGGGGCCTTCGCCGTGGTGCTGCTGGCCAGCATGGCGGCTGCGGCTCTGGCGGGCGCCCTTGTGGAGCGCCTGGCCTACCGTCCTCTGCGCGGGCAGCCGCGCCTCAACCTGCTGATCACCGCAGTCGGGGTCAGCCTGCTTCTGGAAAACGGGACGCAGGCCCTGCTGGGCGCCAATCCCCGGCGCTTCCCCGAGCTGGTGGTGGACGCCCCGGCTTTCAGCCTGGGCGGCGCCAGCGTCTCGACCCTGGACTGCACGGTGCTGGCCACGGCGCTGGCCCTGATGGCGGGCCTGGACTTCTGGGTGCACCGCACGCGGCAGGGTCGGGCCATGCGGGCGGTGAGCCATAGCCACGAAACCGCCGCGCTGCTGGGCATCCCCGTGGACCGGGTCATCGCCGTCACCTTCGCGGTGGGCTCGGCCCTGGCCGCCGCCGCAGCGGTCTTGTACGGGGCCCGGTACCCCAAGGTGGATCCGTTGATGGGGGTGATGCCCGGGCTGAAGGCCTTCGTGGCCGCGGTTCTGGGCGGCATCGGAAGCCTTCGCGGCGCGGTGCTGGGGGCGATGATCCTGGGGCTTGCCGAGACGCTCATGGCCGCCTACGGCGCAAGCACCTGGAGGGACGCGCTGGCCTTCGGCCTGCTCATCGTGATCCTGCTGTTCAAGCCCGCCGGCCTGCTGGGCACCTACCAAAGGGAAAAGGTATGAGGGGCCCAGCGCAGTCGAATTCGTCCGCGCTGGGGGCTCTTGCGGCCTGCTCGGCCCTGGCCTGGTGCATCAACGCGGCCCTGCCGCCATACTTCAGCTCGTTGTTCCTGCTCATCGGCATCAACGCGCTGCTGGCCGTCAGCCTCAACCTGGTCAACGGGGTCGCCGGCCAGTTCAGCCTTGGGCACGCGGGCTTCATGGCGCTGGGCGCCTACACCGCTGCCTGGCTGAGCACCGGCCCGCTGGCCGCTCTCTTCACCGGCCCCGGCATCAGCCAACTGGGCCTGGCCTGCACCGCCGCGGCGGCGGCCCTGGTCGCGGGGCTGGCGGGCTGGCTGGTGGGGCTGCCCAGCCTGCGCCTGCGCGGTGACTACCTCGCCATCGTGACGCTTGGCTTCGGGGAGATCATCAGGGTGGGGCTGCTCAACAGCGACTTCCTGGGGGGCGCGCGCGGCTTCATCGGGGTGCCGCCAGCGGGCGGCGCGGCCTGGGTCTTCGGTCTGCTGGCCCTGGCCTGCTTGGCCTGCTACCGGGTGATGGAAAGCAGCACGGGCCGGGCCCTGCTCAGCGTGCGGGAGGACGAAATCGCGGCGGAGGCGCTGGGAGTGGACACGACCCGCGCAAAAGTGGGGGCCTTTGTGGCTTCCGCCGCCGGGGCAGGCGTCGCAGGGGCTCTCTTCGCACACTTGGAGAGCTTCATCCACCCCTCCAGCTTCAACTTCATGAAATCGGTCGAGATCGTGGTCATGGTCGTGCTGGGGGGCATGGGCAGCATGAGCGGAGCCCTGCTGGCGGCCGTGCTGTTGACGGCCCTGCCCGAGGCCCTGCGCCCACTGAAGGAGCTCACCGGGGTGGACCTGCGCATGGTCCTGTATTCCCTGTCCCTGGTGCTGCTGATGCTGTACCGCCCGCGCGGGCTGATGGGCCGTTCCGAGGCCTGGCAGCTGCGGCCTTTCCGCCGCAGGGGCGGCGGGGGCTGAGCCGAGCTCAGGCCCAGGGCAGCTCCTCGACCTTCACGGACACCTCCAGGCCCTCGGGACCGCCCCCCTTGAAGATGGTCCCCGAGGTGGGGGTGGCGTCGAGGTAATTGCGGCCGCAGGCCACGCGCACATGGTCCAGGCCGGTGACGCAGCCGTTGGTGGGATCAAAGCCCACCCAGCCCGGCGAGGGCAGATACACCTCGGCCCAGGCGTGGGAGGCGTCCGACTGCTGGCGGTTGGCGTAGTCGGCTCCGGTGAAGATGTAGCCTACCCGGTAGCGTGCGGGAATGTTCAGCAGGCGCGCCAGGCAGATGAAGAGGTTGGCGAAGTCCTGGCAGACCCCGCGGCGGTTCAAGTACACGTCGAAGGGCGTGGTGAAGATGTTGGTGAAGCCGCCGGCGTAGACGTAGTCCTCCTTGATGGTCTGGTTCATGTCCATCAGAGTGTCGAGCAGGTCGAAATCGTTGCGTTGCGCAAAGCCCATGGCGTAGTCGGTGAGCTGGCGCAGCTCGGTCTCGGGCAGCTCGGCCGGAAGCAGGTAGGGCAGCATCATCTGCCGCTGCCAGGGCATCCACAGCTGGGGCAGGCGCTCGCGCTGGAAGGCGCGGGCCTCGAGCCAGCGGGCCGGGGCGGGACGGACCAGCACCCGGGAGCGGCTGCGCACCGACAGGGCCGTGAAGGGCCGTTCCACTTCGAGCTGGGTGGTGGCGTTGCCGAAGACATCCTCGAATTCGCGGCGTCTGCCGTCGACGGTCAGCTCGAGGGAGAATTCCAGGAGCTCCTGCAGGCGGTCCTGGACCGGGCGCAGGCGCAGCAGGTGGCTGGAACGCTCGACCGGCAGCCGGTAGTGGTAGGTGGTTTCGTGCAGGACGCTCAGCTCCCTGGGGACGGGGGCAGGCTGGGCTTGGGGCGCGGCCGGGGGCCCGGCCGGGGTCGACCACTGGGACTGCAGCCCCATGCTCGACCAGGGCGTGGCCGGCGCAGGCCGGCGGATGGTGCCGGTGCTGTCGTAGAGCAGGCGCCCGCGCCGCACGGCCAGCATGGCCCCCGGCGGGACGGCCAGCCACTCCTCGGGCGACAGGGGCTGGGTCGAGAAGACGTAGACGCTGCGGCTGGCGTCCATCGCGTCGCCGAGGTCCATGGTAAGTGCCTCGTTCTCGAGATGGGTGTGGGCGTGGGGCGGAATGCGGCGCAGCCCGAAGAGGCTGCCGCGGCCCTCGCGGTCGCGGTAGGCCACCTGGTTGAGGCCGTCGCTGATCACGCAGTTGACCTCGCCCAGGGCGTTGATCTCGCCGAGCCAGCGGTGCAGCTCCTTCGAGGGCACCCCGGACAGCTTGCGGCTCTGGTTCTCGAAGAGCTTGTGCAGAAGCCAGCAGAAGGCGTGTTCCGAGGCGGCCGAGCTCAGGGGCTCGAAGCTCGGGTCGTCGCCCAGCGGCAGCAGGGCCTGGACGTCGCCCTTGAGGGAGCCGCTGAACACGAAGACGTACTGGCGGCCGCCGTAGCTGCGCAGGTAAGGCGGGCTGTTCTTGCCGTGCTGGCGCTCGCCGGACATGGCGAAGAATGAGGCCGATCTGAATCGGCTCCAGTCGGCCAGGACCCGGTTGAATTCCTCGTCGCCGCTGCCCGAGCTCTTCACCTTGGTGGCCGGGCCATCGTCCCCGGAATACCACACCACACCCCAGTCTGCCTGGGCGTCCGGATCTTGGGCGGATTTGAGGCGCAGAGAAGGCGAAGCGGCGTTATCGAACGACAGGGAGAAGAAATTGACCATGGAGCATTCTAATATGCCGGACCAAGAGAGCGACCCTAAAATGCCGGGAACCGGCGTAGAGGTGTTCCTGGAGCACCTGACCCGCTACCGCTACGACCGCCGGGTGCAGCTGGGCCCGCAGGCCATCCGCTTGCGCCCGGCCGCCCATTGCCGCATCCCCATCCTGTCCTACGCGCTGGACATCGAGCCGCGCCGGCATTTCCTGAACTGGCAGCAGGATCCCTTCGGAAATTTCGTTGCCCTGGTGAATTTTCCGGAACCCACCGACACCCTGACGGTCCGGGTCGGCCTGCGCGCCGAGCTGCACCGCATCAACCCCTTCGATTTCTTCATCGACGAGGCCTGCCGGGAATTTCCCTTCGAGTACCGGCCCGCGCTGAAGGATGACCTGGCCCCCTACCTGAAGCTGGACGAGTCCGGTCCCCTGCTGGCCGACTACGTGCATTCCGTCAGCCGGAAAAAGCGGCACGTGGCCGCCTTCCTGTCGGACCTTAATCAGCGCGTCAATCGGGAGAACCGCTACCTGGTCCGGCTGGAGCCGGGGGTGCAGACCGCCGAGCAGACGCTGCAGCTCGGCAGCGGGTCCTGCCGCGACCTGGCCTGGTTCCTGTGCCAGGTCCTGCGCCACCTCGGACTGGCGGCCCGCTTCGCGTCGGGCTACCTCGTGCAGCTCAGCGCCGATGTCCCGGCCCTGGACGGGCCCGCGGGCCCCGCCAAGGACTTCACCGACCTGCACGCCTGGGTCGAGGTCTACCTGCCGGGGGCGGGCTGGATCGGCCTGGATCCGACCTCCGGCCTCTTCGCCGGCGAGGGCCACCTGCCCTTGAGCTGCACGCCGCATCCCGTCAGCGCCGCGCCGATCACGGGCAGCCTGGAGCCCTGCGAGGCCGTGCTCGAGCACACCATGGTGGTCCGCCGTTCGGCGGACCCGCCGCGGGCCACGCTGCCGCTGACGGACGCGCAATGGCAGGACGTCGACGCCCTGGGGCGGGGCGTGGACGCGCGCCTCGCGGAGCTGGGCGCGGGGCTGACCATGGGCGGCGAGCCCACCTTCGTGTCCGTGGACCGCCGCGACGACCCCCAGTGGCAGACCGGAGCCATGGGCGAGCACAAGCTGCAGAAGGGCTGGCAGCTGCTGCAGATGCTGCGCAGCCGCTTTTCCCCGGGCTCCCTGGCCCACACCGGCCAGGGCAAGTGGTACGGCGGGGAGCCGTTGCCCCGCTGGTCCCTCAACAGCTTCTGGCGCGCGGACGGCCAGCCGGCCTGGGGAGACCCGGCGCTGCTGGACGACCCGTCCAAGCCCGGCAAGGCGGGCCTCGACGGCGGGGCCTTCTTCCTGCGGGCGCTGGCGCGCCGCCTTGGCCTGGACCCGGGCAGGGTGCTGCCCGCCTTTGAGCCCGGGTCCCGGACCGCGCCGGCCCCCCTGCCCCGGCCTGCCCAGGCCGTGCAGGAGCGCGAGCTCCCTGTGCAGGAACTCGAATTCCCAGGCGGCCTTCGGCGCCAGCAGCACCTGGGGGCCCCGCCCGCGGGGGGCGTGTCGCAGCCCACCGGCTGGGTGCTGCCGCTGACCTGGAGCGCGGACGCCGCCCGCTGGGTGACGGACAGCTGGCGCCCGGCGGAGGGGCGCCTGAACCTGTCGAAGGGCGACTCGGCCATGGGCTACCGGCTGCTGCTGGATTCCCTGCCCCTGGAGCGCCCCCTGGAGCCGGTGCCCTTCCCGCGCAGCCCCTTCGCCAAGGTCGGACCGCTGCCGCCCCACCCGCTGAAGCCGGCGAAGGCGGGCGCCGACGCCCACGGGTCGGTTCGCACCTCGCTGTGCGTGGAGTACGTCGACGGGCGTCTGCACGTCTTCCTGCCGCCCCTGGCCTGGCTCGAGCACTTCCTGGAGCTCGTGGCCGCGGTCGAGGCCACGGCCGCGGAGCAGGGCCTGCCCGTGGTCCTGGAGGGCTACGAGCCGCCCGCCGACGCCCGGCTCCTGAACTTCCGCATCACCCCCGACCCCGGGGTGCTGGAGGTGAACATCCACCCCTCGGCGGACTGGGACGGGCTCAAGGCCGTCTACGAGGGCCTCTATGAGGACGCCCGGCTCTGCGGCCTGAGCGCGGTGAAGTACCTGGTCAACGGGCGCGCGGTCGGGTCCGGCGGCGGCTGCCACCTGGTGCTGGGGGCCGCGCGGCCGGACGCCAGCCCCTTCTTCCGCAACCCGCGCCTTCTGCCGGCCCTGATCTCCTACTGGCAGAGGCACCCGGGCCTCTCGTACTTCTTCTCGTCCCTCTTCGTCGGGCCCACCAGCCAGGCGCCCCGTCCGGACGAGGCCCGCCACGACGCCCTCTACGAGCTCGAGAACTCCATGGCCCGCGTGCCCCAGGAGGGCGGGTTGCCAGCCTGGCGTTTGGACCGCCTGTTCCGCCACCTGCTGGCGGACGTCGGCGGCAACACGCACCGGACCGAGCTGTGCATCGACAAGCTCTACGACCCTGCCACCGAGCGCGGCCGCCAGGGCCTGCTCGAGCTCAGGGCCTTCGAGATGGCTCCGCACCCGCGCATGGCCCTGCTGCAGGCCCTGCTGGTGCGTGCCCTGGTCGCGCACCTGTGGAAGGCGCCCCGGCGGGATTCCCTGGTCCGCTGGGGAACCCGCCTGCACGACCGCTTCATGCTCCCCTGGCACCTGTGGGAGGACCTCGACGAGGTCCTCAGGGACCTGCGCGCCGACGGCCTGCCTTTCGAGCGGGAGTGGTTCCGGGCCCAGCTGAACTTCCGTTTCCCGGTCTGCGGCAGGGTCGCCGTCGACGGGGCCGAGCTGGAGCTCAGGGCGGCCCTGGAGCCCTGGCCCGTGCTGGCCGAGGAGGCCCTGGGCGGCTCGGTGAGCCGCGCCGTGGACGCATCCACCGAACGCGTGCAGGTGCTGCTGCGCGACGCCCGGCCGGGCGTGGTGCTCAGCTGCGCCGGGCGCCGGGTGCCCCTGCAGCCGACGCGGGTCCCGGGCATCTGCGTGGGGGCCGTGCGCTACAAGGCCTGGGACCAGCCGTCCTCCCTGTACAGCGACGTGCCGGCGGTGTCGCCGCTGGTCCTCGAGCTGGTCGATCCGGCCACGGAACGCTCCCTGGGCGGCTGCTCCTGGCACGCCAGCCACCCCGGCGGGCGCAGCTTCGAGCTCATGCCGGTCAACGACGAGGAGGCCGAGTCCCGCTGGAAGTCCCTCTTCGAGCCCCGGGGCCGCGCCAGCGGCTGGACGCCGGTGCCCGCCGAGGAGCTGCCCACGGACTTCCCTGCGACCCTGGACCTGAGGCGGCCCAGGGGCTGACGAGGCCGGGGACCGCCGCCGGAGCTGCCCGAAAGCAGAAGAAGGGCTCCCCACACGGGGAGCCCTTCTTCTGTTTCCACCGAGGCGGCCGGGATGGGCCGGGGACGCCGCAGGCCCCTGGTCGGGGCCCGCGGTCAGAAGCGGAAAGTCCTGCGGACCCTCCCGTAGGACTCGGCGCGGTTGTGCTCGCGGATGAAGGCGAGGAAACCCGCCTCGCGCTGCTTCATGCGGAAATGCAGCTGGCGCAGCAGGAACCAGTAGCCGTCCTCCCGGTTGCGCGGGTCCTGCCAGAAATTCTTGCTGTTCCACGCCTTCTCGAGCCAGTAGCCGAAGGTGTAGAAGGCCAGATGCTCCTGGATCAGGCCGGAATGGATCAGCAGAGCCAGGTCCTCGTAGAAGCCCAGGAAGCGCTCGCGCTGCCACGGCTTGAGCTTCCGCAGGCGGGGGCTGTCGGTGCGCAGCAGATCGAGCACCTCGTCGAACTTGGCGAATTCGCGGACCAGCTCGAAGTATTTTTCGGCCCGCCTCTGGCGGCCCTGGCGCAGATACTCCAGGTAGCCCATGAGCAGGCCGACGGCCGTCGCCGCCACTCCCACGTCCTGCAACAGCTGCACGATGAACTGGATTCCCATGGACCGTCCCTCTTTAATTGGGGAAAGCTAGGCGACGTGGGGCGCCTCGTGCCGCGAGCGCAGGCTGGCGTCGTGGGCCGCCTGGCGCACCGCCTCATGGACCCCCGGCGCCAGCACCGAGGGGACGAGCTCATGCTCCTGGGCCAGGGACGCGATCACCGAAGCCGCGGCCAGCAGGGTGGAGGTGGTGAAGTGGGGCGCCCCTGAATCCAGCACCCCTCGGAAAAGGCCCGGGAAGGCCAGGGCGTTGTTGACGCTCTTCCCGTCGACGGCAAGCGCCGCCCCGGCCTTGAGGGCCGCCGCCGGTTCGATCTCGGCGCGGGGGTTCGACAGGGCCAGGATGAGCTGGCCCTTCCGGACCCAGGCCGGCTTGATGAGCCCCGGCACCCCTGTCGTGCACACCAGCACGCGGCAGCGCCGCACCAGCTCGCGGGGCGCCAGGGGCGTACCGCCGAGGGCCCTCAGGCGGCGGGTGGCGCCGGGCTTGATGTCCGAGCCGAAGAGGCGGCGAACCCCTGCCTTGTGCAGCAGGCGTGCGATCCCCGTTCCCGCGGCTCCGAGGCCAAGGATCCCGATCTCCTGGTCCTTGAGCTCAAGGGACTGAAGCCGGCATGCGTTGGTCAGGGCCGCCAGCACCACCACCGCGGTGCCGTGCTGGTCGTCATGGAGCACCGGCCGCCCCGCCCGACGCACCAGCTCCCGCTCGATGGCGAAGCATTCCGGGGCGGCGATGTCCTCAAGCTGGATCGCCCCGAAGGACTCGGCCACCCCGAGGACGGTGTCCACGAAGGCCCTGGGACGCCGGTGCTTCACCAGCAGGGGCACACCGGAGATGCCTGCGAACTGGTCGAAAATCACGCTCTTGCCTTCCATCACGGGCAGTCCGGCGATGTTCCCGATGTTCCCAAGTCCGAGGATGGCGGTGCCGTTGGTCGCAACGGCGACGCAGCGCCCCAGCCAGGTGAATTCGCGGGCGTGCTCGGGGTGGGCCACCAGGTCCTGGCAGACTGCGGCGACTCCGGGCGTGTAAATGCGCCTGAAGTCCACGGGCTGGGTGAGGGGGGCTCGGGCGGCGATGCGGATCTTGCCGCCGCGGTGGGCCTCCAGGACGGGGTTGAGCAGGCGCTCGACGCGCATGTCTCCCAGCCGGCCCACGGCGGCCGCCACCCTTGAGAGGTGCGCTTCGTCGCGCACCGTCACCTCGAGCTCGCGGATGTTGTGGGTGGTGCCGCGCTTGATGAAGCGCACGTCGCCGATGTTGGCGCCCTGCTCGCCGATGGCGGTGGCAAGGCGTCCGAAGGCGCCGGGCTTGTCCGGGATCAGGACCCGGATCACCTGGGTGTGGTCATAGAGCATGCGGGCACCGAAGGGCTTGCACACCGGGGGAGGCTGCTGGAGCGCGGCACGCAGGGGAAGGGAGCGGTATTTTCCACGAAGGGCCCGGGCGGCGCAAGCCGCGCCCGGAGGCCCAATGCATATGGAGCGGCCGCGCGAAAAACGCTAGAGTGGCCCCATGAACGGCCCTGTCCTGTCCGTCGAGAACGTCACCCTGCGCTTCGGCGGCCTGACCGCCCTCAGCGACCTCAGCCTGACCCTGGCTGCGGGCGAGCTGGCAGGCGTCATCGGCCCCAATGGCGCGGGCAAGACCAGCCTCTTCAACGTGCTCACCGGCGTGTACCGGCCCACGGAGGGGTCCGTGCGGGCCTTTGGCCGGCCCCTCGACGGCCTGAAACCTTTTGAGGTTGCCTCGCTGGGCGTGGTGCGCACCTTTCAGAACATCCGCTTGTTCAAGGAGCTGTCTGTCCTGGACAACGTGCGCCTGGCCCTGCACGCGCGCCAGGGCCCCTCGGTCGCTTCCACGCTGGTGGCCCGGCCCCAGGCGGCCCGGGACGAGGAGGCCATCCGCGGCCAGGCCCTGCATCTGCTCGGCCGCATGGATTTGGCCGGAAAGGCGGCGGAACGGGCGGGGGGCCTGCCCTACGGGGAGCAGAAGCGCCTGGAGATCGCCCGCGCCCTGGCGGCGGAGCCCCGCGTGCTGCTTCTGGACGAACCCGCCGCGGGCATGAACCCGTCGGAGAGCGCCTGGCTCAAGGAGGCCATCCGTTCCCTGCGCGACGAGTTCTCGCTGAGCGTCCTGCTCATAGAGCACGACATGAGCGTGGTGATGGACCTGTGCGGACGGCTGGTGGTGATGGACCACGGGCAGAAGATCGCCGAGGGATCGCCCGACCAGGTGCGCGCGGACCCGCGGGTCCTGGAGGCCTACCTGGGCACCAAGAAATCCGCCAGGGGGGCCGTCTGATGGAGGACATCCTGCGGCTGACCGGCCTCGAGGTCCGTTACGGGGCGGTGCGGGCGGTGAACGGGTTGAATCTGGCCGTGCCCCGCGGCAGGATCGTCTGCCTCATCGGCGCCAACGGCGCCGGCAAGAGCAGCACCCTGAGGGCCGTCAGCGGGCTGGAGCCTTTCAGGGGCAGCGTCCTGTACAAGGGGATCCCGACCGCCGGCGAGCCCGTCCACGAGCTCGTGCGGCGCGGACTGGTGCATTGCCCGGAAGGCCGGGGCGTCCTTGCCGGGCTGAGCGTCGAGGAGAACCTGGACCTGGGCTCCTACGCCCGCGCGGACCGGACGGCCGTCCGGGGGGATCTGGGCCACGTGCTGGGGCTGTTCCCCCGCCTCGGCGAGCGCCTGAAGCAGAAGGCCGGCACCCTTTCGGGCGGGGAGCAGCAGATGCTGGCCCTGGGGCGGGCGCTCATGGCCCGGCCGGAGCTGCTGCTCCTGGACGAGCCCAGCTTGGGGCTCGCCCCGCAGGTCGCGGAGCTGATCTTGGAGACGGTGCAGAAGGTGTGCGCAGAGGGGGTGAGCGTCCTGCTCGTCGAGCAGAACGCGGCGGCGGCCCTCGAGATCAGCCACTACGCCTACGTGCTGGAGACGGGCCGCCTGGTCCTGGAGGGCCCGGCCGGGGAGGTTGCCCGGGACGAGCGGGTGCGCAAGGCCTACCTGGGCGCCTGAAGCCTGGGCCACCCGCCCTGCAGCCCTGAAAAAAGGAAGGACCCGGCCAGACGGCCGGGTCCTTTTTAGATTCGGAAAGGGAGGGATTCGAACCCTCGGTAGCGTCCTAAAACACTACGTCGGTTTAGCAAGCAAGGGGTCCGTCGCGCTCCATTTTCTTGCGCTCCGGAATATCCTTTAGTCCCAAATCTATTTCCGTCTGTTTCCGGACCGCTTAGGCGCCGACCGCCGCCTGTGTCATTTTTGTGTCACGGCCCTTTTTCAGGTAATCCTGGTACTTGGTCATCTCCGCCTTGGCGTGGTCCGGGGCCAAGTGTGCGTAGATCATCGTGGTCCGCACGTTGCTGTGACCCAGCAACTTGCTCACCGTGAAGATGTCCACGCTAGCCTGGACCAGGTCGCTGGCGAAGGTGTGCCTCAGGTCATGAAAGCGGAAGTTCTTGATACCGGCCCGGGACACGGCCTTCATGAACTCGGTGCGGGGTTGCAGGTACTGCTTGCCCAACCGATTGCGGAAGAGGTGGTCCTCGTCCACCCGGCCAAAGGCCAGGCGCGTGAGCACCGACTTCACCTCGTCCGTCATGGGCACCGCGCGGCCCCGGTCCGTCTTGGTCTTGGTTAGCACGATCTGGCTATGGGCGAAGTCCAGGTCCTGCTTGCGCAGGCCCAGCAGCTCGCCTTTACGCATCCCGGTGCGGAGGGCCACCAGGACCAGGTCCCGAATGCGTTTGTCACAGGCATCCAGCAGCTGTTCCTGCTCCTCCCGGGCCAAGAAGCGGATGCGCCCCCTGCTTTCAGGGAACAGATCCACTTTCTTTACCGGGTTATCGAGACACAGGTCCCAGCGGATGGCCAGGTTGAAGCAGCGCCGCAGCACGGCCAGGCTTCGATTGGCCGTGGTCTTGGATACCGTCTTCGACCGGTGCATCTGGTAGGCCTGGACCCTGTCCGGGGTGATCTCTTTCAGGGTCAGGTCACCGAACATGGCCCTCAAGCTCTTGGCGTACGAGAGGAAATAGCTTTCGTAGCTTCGGCGCCCGAGGTTCTGCTGGTGCTCCCCGACCCGATCGAGCAGGTCTCGGAAATAGACTTGGGTTTCCTGGCGTATGTCAAAGAACTTACCTTCCCGGACCTTGGTCTCCAGCGACGCCAGGATCGACTGGGCTTCGGTCTTAGAAGTGGTGCCGGTGGTCTGACGGACCCGCTTGCCGTTGGAATCCTTGAAAGCCACCCACCAGGTCGTACCGCGACGAAAGATGCTCATTTGCAGCCTCCTTTCGTCGTCTTCTGCGATGATTTGATTCTAGGCGCCACCGGAGCAAGCTGGCAAGCGTCGTTTAAGCTTCCCTTCATCAGGCCGGCCAGCCACTTTTCAAGGACGCTAAGCTTGAAGCGCAGGCTTTGACCGATCTTGAAACAGGGGATTCGGCGGCTTTCCGCGTACCGGTAGATCGTGTCCTTGCTAAGGCCCAAGAGTTGGGCGGTTTGCTCCACGGTGAGCAGCGGTTCGGAGAGGGCGGGGCGATGACCGGGCTTGCCTGGATCCGTGAAGCGGCGATTGTAGTTGGTCTCAAGATCGAGCTGGAGGCTTTCCCGGTTTACGTGGTTCATGTGCACCCTCTCGTCGTTGGCTGTGCGATTCTTGGCGATCGTGTGACTCGATCGCGGCGGAGCCGCCAATTTGGGCGTCAGGGCGCTGGGAACCATGCGTGGCATTCGCGAGGTCCATTAGTGCCTTGGCAGCCATTTTGGTAGGCCGGGATTCATTGGCTTCCCAGCGGGCCACTGCCGAACGCGAGGCATATAGGCGCTCAGCCAGCTCGTGCTGGCTAAGACCTAGTTCCTTTCGTAGGGCTTTGACCCACTCCCCGCTAATCTTGCGACGATCGCTGCTCTTTTCCATGGGTCGGATTATAAAAGAAAGGTACGGTGGGGCCTGCGCCAGGCATGGCCTCACTCCCGAACAGGTTCCGCTAGGCCCATACGACCTCATGCTGCTGAACCGTGGTTTGGAGCCGGAGGCCCCCAAGGACTACACGATGCGCGAGATCGACCGGCGTATTGAACAAAATCGACTTTCTCATGAAAAGTTTGAACTTGAGCTGGCGCAAAGTAGAACACCCGACCCAGACCCCGAGCCGAAAGTCCGAGACGAAGCCGGGGAGAACTCCCGGCAAACGTCTATCAGTCGGTCTCGGACCCCGGGTGACTTACCCGTGAACGCCGCCAGCCTGGGCTTCTTGAAAGCTTCCCGCCTCCGGATACCACGACGAAAGACAAGGAAGCCGCCAAAGGGATGATGGCTGACCTCCAGCCGCGTCGGGCCCACGGGCTGACCTAGATCCCAGCTGAGACCCGGGACCTAGATCCTGTCCCCGGTTGGACGGCTTGTCTTCCCCGCTCGGTTCTGGTGCTCTGGATCCTGTCTCAGGCCCGGAACTTGACCTGGCCCCTGACCTGGCCTTTGACCTTGCTCCCGACCTTGCCCTTGATCTGGCCCTTGATCTGGCCCTTGACCTTGCTTTTGACCTTTGATCTTTTCACTTAATCTCTCATCTCAAACTACCCTACCTAAACCTATCTTTACCTCCCAACTTCTCCACCAACCCTG
>Ga0302319_10004266_pt1 | contig 29416 bp, 25 predicted proteins | sample Bog_T0_2_FD_203319 | JGI IMG/M metagenome (GOLD analysis project Ga0302319, IMG submission 203319) | Peat permafrost microbial communities from Stordalen Mire near Abisko, Sweden - Bog_T0_2 | ecosystem: Environmental > Terrestrial > Soil > Wetlands > Peat | place: Sweden: Abisko, Stordalen Mire... | reverse complement strand
GTTTGGTCGAGATGATTGTTGACAAGTACGGTATGCCTCGTCAGCTTAGGGTTGTACATCCCCTTGGTATGGGCCTAGATCAGAATGCAATAGAAGCTGTACGCAAATTTCGATTCAGGCCGGCGATGAAAAATGGGGAACCAGTCTCGGTCAAGCTCGGCATTCAGGTAAACTTCAGGCTCTACAAAACGCCATCTAAGCATTGAATTGCGCAACGCGCCCCCGCCGCAATGCAATCCCAAGAACGCATTTCCCTGGCAGATCGAGTTGAAGTCCTCACTTCTGCCGTTCAATCGGCGTATTCCCTCCCGGAGGGAGGAAACGATAGTAGCCCAGGCCACGGTATGCTATGGTATTGGCGAAGAAAGCCCAGGAGTTAAGAGCTGATGAACCTTACTCTCGCAATCACCGGCGCATCGGGAGCGGTCTTTGGCCAAGAGATGCTCCGCGCGCTGGAATCCGATGAGCGCGTTGACCGTGTGCATTTTGTCGCTTCGGAGAACTCGCTGCGCGTGATGGCCGAGGAGTTGGGCCTTGCTGGCCGAAATAATCTGCTTGGAAAGCTTCTCCAAACTGAGAGGCTGCTGGATGCAATCCCCACAAAAACTGTCCAGCACTCCGACGCCGACATTGGCGCGGCGATTGCCTCGGGCAGCTATCCGTCCAACGGCATGATTATTCTGCCCTGCTCGATGGGAACGCTGGCGGCCATCGCGCATGGCCTGGCCAACTCGCTTATTGCCCGCGCCGCCGACGTGACGCTGAAGGAGCGGCGTCCGCTGCTGCTCTGTGTGCGCGAGACGCCCTTCAACCGCATCCATCTCAGGAATATGACACTGGCCGCCGAGGCCGGCGCGGTGATCTTTCCCTGCATTCCGGCCTTCTACAACAAACCCACGGACTCAACCGAGATGGCCCGCCAGTTCGTTGATCGCGTGCTGGCGCATATCGGCCTGCCGCAGCCGGGAGCGTACGTCTGGAAGGCGGAGGAGTGAAGGCCTTCACTGCCAAACGCGATAAGATGATTGAAGCAGCGCGGCCGGATTGCGTATAGTTCGTTCAGGGCCGAAAGCAATGGGCGGGCGCTCGCGGAATGGGACGGGCGGTGTGCGTTTATGCGGCCCAGCGAGCGGCGGCAGGGGCAGGCTCTGCCGGGCAGTTCAATTTAAGTAAACGCTTGAAGAAGTCCTACGGAAGGAAGCAGACCATGGCAGTTGAAAACGCTCCAGCGCGCATCGGCAAGACCGTTGTGATTCGCGGCGAAGTGAAGGGCAGTGAAGACCTGATCGTGGATGGGCGAGTGGAGGGGACTGTGAGCCTCTCGGAGAGCCGGTTGACCATTGGCTCGAGCGCTAATGTGGCCGCCGACCTCTCTGCCAAAGAGATTCTGGTTCTGGGCCAGGTCCAGGGCAACATCGAGGCCAGCGGGCGTGTGGAGTTGCGCGCCGGTTGCCAGGTGGTGGGCGATATTCGCGCTCTTCGCCTTTCGGTGGAGGACAATGCGGTCTTTCGCGGCAAAGTTGACCTCACGCAGGGGAGCCCCATCGGCCCCAGTGGAGCAAGCGCGCCGCAGGCTGGCGGGGACAATTGACAGCAAGCCGCGCGCCGTGGCGTCCATGCCTGATCTGCTCGACCACAAGGAGATTTCTGGGTGTTTAGCCGTTGGTTTGGCAAGAGACAAGAGAGCGCACCTGAGGCTTCCGCGCCGGGCTTTACCGGACCCAGGGTGCCGCGCCACTCCAACGGATGGGAGGTGCTGCGCAGGCGTCTTCTGGCGGAGTCCGGCCTGCGCGTCTTGGACATAGGTTACAGCTCTCCGGCGAACATCAACTACCTGACTGGCCTGGGCCATAGTGTCTTTATGGCCGATGTGGTTCACGACGCCTGCACGGGGAAGTGGCAGAGCGGCACGGACGAGGAGGGCAATCCAGTCTGGAATGTTGAAGGCTTTCTGGATCAATCGCTCAACTTTGGCGGGCGCATGTTTGATGTGGTGCTGCTTTGGACCACCCTTGATTATCTGCCCGAACCGCTGGTGGCGCCGGTGGTGCGGCGGCTCTTTGAGGCTACCAATCCGGACGGGCAGGTGCTGGCTTTTTTCCACACCCGCGCGCAGGGCGAAGAGACTGTCTATTGCCGCTACCATCTGACGGCGGACGACGATGTCGAGGTGCAGTTGGCCGAGCAGTTTCCCATTCAGCGCGCTTTTACCAATCGCAGCATCGAGCGGCTCTTTGCCGCCTGGAGCGGCTATCGCCAGTTCCTGGCCAAAGACAGCGTCTCGGAGCTGATCGTCACACGCTGACGGGAAGGAGATTCCAGGATGAACTTGCAGGGAACGCGCATCACCTGGCTGGGACACGCGACGGTGCTCATCCAGACCGCCCAGGGAACAAATCTTCTCATCGATCCATACATCGCGCAGAATCCCAGCTACCCCAGGGATTTTGTGCTGCCGCCGAAGATCCATTTCATTCTCGCCACGCATGGGCACGGAGATCATATCTCCGATGTTGTGCCGGTGGCCGCCAAACACGATTCCACAGTGGTGGCGATGCACGAACTGGCGGGCTATCTCGCCGGCAAGGGCGTGGCCAGAACGATCGGGATGAACCTGGGCGGGACGGTACAACTGGACGGCGTGGCGGCGACGATGGTCGAGGCTAAGCACTCGTCGAGCGTGCAGGACGAAACGGGCGTCCACTATGCGGGCGTGGCAGCGGGATTTGTCTTGAGCATCAAGGATGGCCCGACGCTCTACCACGCCGGCGACACCGCGGTCTTCGGCGATATGAATCTGATTCGGGAGTTATACCGGCCCACAGTCGTTATGCTTCCCATTGGAGGGCATTACACCATGGGTCCGAAGGAAGCATCCATGGCCGTGCGCTTTCTTCAGCCGCAAGTGGTGCTTCCGCTGCACTTCGGAACCTTCCCGCCTCTGACTGGAAGGCCTGCGCAACTGGCCGCGCTGGTTTACGCCGGCGTTGAGGTCGTGTGCTGGAAGCCGGGAGAAACCATATAGCTCCGCATGGGAGGCTTCACATGGTTACGCGCAGGTTGGCATGGGTTGTCCTTTGGGCCGCGCTTTGGCCGGGGCTGGCCTTTGGCGGGCAGAGGCCGTGCGTGAGCGCCGATGAGGCCACTCGGCTCGTCGACAAAGATGTCTGCGTTTCGGCGCACATTTACGATGTGGTGGAGCTGCCCGACGGGACGCGCTTTCTGGATGTCTGCTCGCCGCAGACGCCCGACGAGAAGTGCCGCTTCACCATCGTGAGCCTGTGGGAAGATCGCGACGAGGTGGGCGAGCTGCGCAAGTACCGCGACATGGACGTGCAGGTGCGCGGGATTGTGCGTCCCATGCACGGCCGGGCGGGGATGCTGCTCAGCCACGCGCGGCAGTTCTACGGCGGGCCGCCCAAGTTCAGGCCCAACCCCCGGCTGGCTCGCGGCTTCAACGCCGCCCAAAGCCGTCCGCCGATCAACGACCCCAACCTGCGCTCCCAGGGAGCGGGCCGCGCCTTCATGAACACACGGGAAAAAGAGACGCTGCCGGCAAAGTGAGCTTGCTCTCATCTTGTGCTGATTGAGGCGGCCGCAAATAAATTTATCGCTCCATCCCACCCATTCCGTAAAAAACGCGGAATGGATGGGGCACAAATCCCGCACTGCCCTCCAACTTCTTCCTCATCTTGCCTGTAAATCCATCACCAAGGTACTCAAGTCCAGCCGCCTTGCGCCGATGAACTCAGAGAATTGCTTTGGAAAGGGCATCCGCATGGACTGGCTCAAAAACCTCCCCGTCTCCCGCAAGTTCACCGTAGCCTTCGGCATCGTATGCAGTCTCTGTATCGTCTTGGGCGCCTACACTTTTTTCACATTTCGGAACATCGCCCATAAGAGCCTGGATGTCAGTGTGAACCATGTTCCCTCCTTGATTCACATCGGCGAAGTCCGCACGAATGTAAATACTGAACGCCGGGAATCTCTCGAGATATTGCTGTGCCAGACGCCGGCATGCACGACGGACCGCAGCACGAAGCGCCAAAAGGCCATCACCGATTATCAAAACGCTTTGCATGCGATGGAGCCGCTTATCATTCCCCAGGAGCGCGATCATTACTTGCAGTTCGTCTCAGCAATCAAGATGTATCAAGATGCGAGCGATCGCGGAATCAGTCTTGCAGCCGCCGGCAAGATTGGCGATGCATTGGACCTTCTCTCGTCGGAGGCCGTGATGAAGTCGCTGGCTGACGCTCTGACGGCGACAGACAGTGAATTTAATATCCACGCGAAACTGGGCATGGAGAGTGCCACCGCGGCTACCGCCGCCAGCAACCGCGCCACTTGGATCAGCTCCGGTGTCACACTGCTGATTGTTCTGCTTTGCGCGCTCATCGGCGCCATGCTGACAAAGGTGATTGCGCCGCGGCTGGCAAGTGTGATGTCCGCGCTGGAGAGTCTGGCTGATAAGGATTTAACGGCGTATGTCGAAGTTAGCGGAAGCGACGAGATTGGCCGCGTGGGCGAGGCCTTCAACGCCAGCGTCGCCTCCATGCGCAGCGTTCTTGTCTCGGTGGCGCAAGGAGCCGAGACGCTCTCGGCCGCCACCACCGAGATGAGCGCCCGCTCCATCGAAGCTGCGGGCAACGCCCATACCCAATCCAGCAAAACCAACCAGATTGCCGCGGCGGCGCAGGAGATGACTGCCACCATCGGCGAGATCAGCCACAACGCCGAGAGCGCCGCCAGCTCCAGCCGCGAGTCGGCCGTCACCGCCGACCAGGGCGGAGCCGTGATGCAGGCCGCCGCCGTGACCATGGAGAAGATCGCCGGCGCCACCAGCACCGTCTCTGAGAAGATGACTTCGCTCGCCCATCGCTCCGAGGAGATCGGCAAGGTGGTCAACGTGATTCAGGAGATCAGCGAGCAAACCAACCTGCTGGCGCTGAACGCGGCCATTGAAGCGGCCCGCGCCGGAGAGCATGGCCGCGGATTCGCCGTCGTCGCCGGCGAGGTTCGCCGATTGGCCGAGCGCACCAAGAGCGCGACTGAAGAAATTTCAGGCACCATTCGCAGCATCCAGGAGGAGACGCGCGAGACCTTGCAGGTGATGCAGGAGAGCCGCTCGGCCGTGGAAACCGGCATGAACGAGACCGCCCACGCTCGCCAGAGCCTGGAGGCCATCATCGCGTCATCCAAACAGGTAGAACACCAGATTCATCTGATTGCCACCGCCGCCACCGAGCAGACCTCAGCATCGGGAGAAATCTCCGAATCCGCCGGTCACATCTCGCAGTTGTCGGTCGAGAATGCGCAGGGCGCGGAAGAGGCCGTTGAAGCCCTCAAAAATCTGGCCTCGCTGGCCAGCGACCTGGACGGCTTGATCCGCCAGTTCCGCCTCGAGGGCGACCACCAGCAGGGAGGAAAATTTGTTGGACAGAGCCAGCCCGTCGGCCACTCCGCCTACCGGGTGGCGCACTCGTAAACGCAGCGCCAGTCCAAGCCGCTCAGTTCTTGCGCAGGTAAGTGCGCGAGAGGCGGTCGTGCCAACTGAGGCGGTCTTCGTCAAAGAGCGCCCAGGCGACGCCCAGCCCCACCGGAAGCACCGATAGCAGCAGCGCGCCCAGCCGGCTGCGCAACTGCGCGCGGGTGGGAATCTGGCCATCGAAGGTGCAGAGCGAGATGCGGGCGTACCTCATGCCGGGCGTGGCCTCGGTCAAAGTGAAGAAGCACACCTGATAGAGCAGGGCGACAAGCAGGAGGGCCGACGCCGCGCTCAACTCCAGAACTTTTACCGCGGGCGGATGAACGATGTGGGCCGCGGCCACCAGCACCGCCCCCAGAAAGGCCGCGGTAATCAGCGCACCATCCACCAAAACCGCCATCAGCCGATGGCTGATGGGCGCTAGGTGCAGCGTCTGCCGCGCGGCAGGCTCATCCTGACGCTGCGGTTCTCTCGCTGGTTGAGCCTCCAGCTTGATGCCACTCCACTCCGGCTCCGGCCACGCGGGCGCGAGGAAAGCAGCATCAGAGGCCCCGGATTCGCTGGTGAGAAGCCCAGGGTCCACCTCGAGGATGCTCAACGGCTTTTCCAATCCATCCGCCGCGAAGGGCCTCTCGGCCAGTTGCGGGCGTCTCTTGCTGGGAGCAACCAGCTCACGCGGAAACTCGATGAGGTTGGCGTAGATGGGCAAATCCGGCTCGACAGGCGAAAGCTCATCTTCATCCCACGGAATCTCGTCCAGCGCAGGCTGCTCCCAGCGATTCTCAACAGGAGACACCGCGAATAGACGCTGACTCGTCTCCATTTGCACCGCCGCCCCAGCAGAAACCTCGCGGCCTTCACAGGCAGCGGAAGAATTCGGAGATTCGGGCGAAATCAGCGGAAAAGATTCCTTCGGGGCCGATGTTCGCTTTGATTTGATTGGCTTGACACGGAGATTAAAGCCCCCTTGTCTCTCCGCAATGGGTTTTTCCGTAGGCAGTTCAGCCTCAAAGAGATACTCCGTGGCCGGCTCCGGCGCGCGCAAGACAAACTCCGGCTCCTCGTCCTTAGCCCTGATCGTTCCCGCGCTACCGCCAGGATCGAATGGAAGAGTGGCAGACAAGGCAACCGTTTCCGCGGCCTGCATCTGGCTGAAGCTGGGGGTATGAGCATACCGGGCGGCCACGCGAGCGGCGGCCAGGGAGGCGCGATTGCCTGCGGCGATGCAACTCTGGGACGCCGCAGCCGGCTTGACCTTCGAAAAGCCTCTACGGATCCTGTGCGCGGCGAGGCGCTCGCTCACTTCCTGCTTCAAGGAAGATGCGGGTGCAGGCTCGCGAATCGATGTGCTCAAGGCTTCTGTTTCCCTTCTGACGCGCCTTGCGGCCGATTGACCCATCCCAGGGCGGCTGTTCCGGGCCTCGAATCCTGATGCTCGCGAGGCTCAGAGATTGATTCCAAAAGAGAAAGAAGATCGCACAGATACAAGCAAACATACCACGGATTGCGTACTCCGAGCGCGGCGAAAAGCCTGCGATTTGTGCCTGCTGCCAGAGCTGCTCGGCGCGCGTCCCATGCAAGGTGAGCCGATTTTGCTATGCTGACCTTGGCCCTGGAATGTGTCCTCGCAATTTAATGATTATCACGCTGCTGGCTCTCTGTCACCTGCAAACTCAGGGACAGGCGTTGACCAATGCGGCACCCCCCGCCGCACACACCGAGGAGCCGCCCGCCGTCGCGCTGCCGGACGATCCCGGCGAGGAACTGTTGCCCGTGGCGCAACTGGAGCCGGAGCCTGCAGGCGGTGTGCCGGTTGAGCTAGAAGCCAAGAAACAGAGCCGCGTGGGCGACCTTTGGACCCTCACTGGCGATGTTGTGGTCCACTACCGTGACTATATTCTGCGCGCCGACAAGGTCGTTTATCACCAATCCACCACGATTCTGGAGGCGGAGGGCAATCTGCAGCTCTCCGGTGGACCGAACGATGTGCTCATCTTCGCCCAGCGTGGCGATATGCGGCTCAATGCTTACACCGCGCGCTTTTACAACGTTCACGGCTCGCAGGGAGTGCGCGCCCTGGGCCGCTCGACGGTCTTTTCCACGGCAAATCCCTTCTTTTTTACCGCGCGCGTTCTGCTGGAGACCAGCAAGGACAACTACCGCCTGATCGACGGCAGCATGACCAACTGCCGTCTGCCTAGGCCCGACTGGCTGGTCTACTCCCGCTCCATCAAGCTGGAGAACAATACCGCCTCCACAACCAATGCACTCTTCAAATTTCTCGGCCTGCCCATCTTTTATCTGCCTTACCTGCGCCATCCGGTGGACGACACAGGGCGCGAGAGCGGCTTTCTGATTCCCGCCATCAGCACCGGCTCGTCGATCCGGGGCTACACCCTGGGCGAGCAGGCTTACTGGGCAATCAACCGCAACATGGACATGATTGCCGGAGCGGAGTTCTACAGCAAGCGCGGCTGGGCGCCCAACGGCGACTTCCGTTACAGAGGCCCCGGGCTTGACCACCTGACCGTGCGCTGGAATGCCCTGCTGGACCGCGGCGTCGAGCTGCCCAGCGCCGCCGATCCAGCCCAATTGGTGCTCACCAACCAGGGCGGCGTGGATGTGGTAGCCCAGGGCCGCAAAGACCTCACGCCGGAGACCCGGCTCGCCGGCAATGTCGAGTTCCTTTCCCGGTACGTCTACCGGCTGGTCTTCAACGACAATTTCTTGCAGGCGGTCAGCTCCGAGGTGCAGAGCAATCTTTCGCTCACCCACACGCACAATGGCTATATTGCCTCCGGCTCGATGGCGCGCTTCCAGAGTTTTGCCAGCGCGGCCAACGGTGACGAGGCCCGGATTCTCCACCTGCCCAATTTGCGCTTCGACGTGCTCGACCGGCCGCTGGGCGCCTCGATGCTCTATTGGGGAATGGCTTCGTCGCTCGGTTTTATGAACCGCTCCGAGCCGGAGTTCCACGCCCGCAACGCCGTCCGCTACGACCTCTATCCGCATCTCACCCTGCCGCTCTCCGGCGGCGGATGGAATCTGGTTGCCGAGGCCGCGCTGCGCGACACCGCCTACTCCCTCAGCCAGACGCCCAACCTGTCCACCACCGGCAACGGCACTCCCACACTCAGCCAAGACGCCCTCAACCGCGGCGACTTTGAAGCCTCGCTTGACCTGCGTCCGCCGGCCTTCGAGCGCGATTTCACCATCAACCACTGGAATCGCGAGCTGCGCCACGTGATTGAGCCGGAGATCAGCTACAACTACGTGGCCGGCATCGGCGCGCAGGCCCAGAACGTGCTGCTGGTCGACACCACGGACATCGCCACCAACACCAACGAATTAGGCCTGTCGCTCACCCAGCGCCTCTATCTTCGCCCCCTTGAAGCCAAGCCCTGCGCTGAGGAAGCCGCAACCACAAGCGGCTGCCCGACGCAGGGGGCGCGCGAGTGGGCCAGTTGGCAGATTGCGCAGAAGTTTTTCCTCGATCCCCACTTCGGCGGGGCGCTCATCCCAGGCCGCCGCAACGTCTTCGACGCCACGCTCGACAGCAGCGGTGTCGCCTTTCTCACCGCGCCGCGCAACATCGCGCCCGTCACCTCGCGCATGCGCTTTGAGGCCATCGACAACTTGCGCATCGAGTGGGATATGGATTACGACCCACTGCTGGGGCGCTTTGGCGCCGACAACCTTTACGCCGGCTACAGTCGGGGCCGCACCACGGTCGGCCTGGGCCATGCGCTGCTCAATGCCGTGGATGAAAACGGCAGCGCCGCCTCGACCATCAAGAGCCAGCAGATTCAGCCCTTCTTTTCCATCGGCAAGCCCAGCGGCAACGGCCTCAATCTGGCCGCCAACGCCGGTTACGACTATACCTACGACTCGTTGATCTACGCCGGAGCGCAGGCCGTCTACAACTGGAACTGCTGCGGCCTCAGCTTCGGCTACCGGCGCTTCGAGCTAGGATCGGTGCGCAACGAGACCCAGTACCTCTACAGCTTCACCATCGCCAACTTCGGCTCGGTGGGCGACATCCGCCGCTCCAACTCGGCCTTCCGCGACTCCTCGCTGCCACCCGCGTATTAAAACGGAAAACCACCCTGCCGCGGCGTGATCGCGACAGAGTGGCTTGTGTTTGTGTTCGTGCTTTCCCAGGTCCCAAAATCGGGACCTGGGGCACCCATCGTTGGTAAAATTTCACACGGTCAGAGACCTATACCACTTCTACCTTCAAGGTAATGCCCACGTCGGAGAGCTTCTCGGCGGGCATCTCCACCTTCAAGCTGGCGTCGCTCTGCCGCCACTTCAGATCGCCCTTGTAACCGAGCAGCTCGACCTTGCCGATCTTGCCGGGATTCTGCGCGCTGGCCAAGCCGAGTGCGTTGACGACCGCTTCCTTTTCCGGCCATCCCATCACGAAGGCGTAAATCTTGCCACTCTTGACCGTGAAGCGCACATCCTCGGCCGTCAGGTCGTTGGTTTTGTCCTCGTTGAAGTTGCCGGTCTCGATCTTGGTTTTGGTCGAGGGGCCTTCGCCGTAAATCTTCCACGGGCGCGAGGCAAAGATGCCTTCACTGTTGACCTGCATCCACGCGGTGATGCCCTCCAGAACCTCTATCTCCTCAAAGTCCAGTTCGCCGGAGTTGGGCAGCGGGAAGTTGAGCAGCAGGTTGCCGTTCTTGCTGACGATGTCGGTGAGCAGGTCGATCACCTTTTTGGGCGACTTATACTTTTCTCCGCGTTTGTAATGCCATTGGCCGATGCAGGTGTCGGTCTGCCAGGGATTCGGGGCGATGCTGTTGGAGACGCCACGCTCGTGATCGAGCAGGCAGGTGCCGATAGCGCAATCGGTGAACTCCTTGCTGGTGTAGATCGCCTCGGTCTTGCCGCCGTGCAACTGCGCGCTCACATTGTAGAGATGCGCCACCATCTTCAAACCTACATCCTCGAAGGGAAGTGCGCCGTCGGTGTAGAGCAGATCGGGCTGATACTTGTCGATCAGGTCGGTCATGCGATCCAGGTAATGGCGCTTCCAGGAGTCGGGGATGCCGTCGTCGTTCCATTCAAATTTGTCGACGAAGCGGGCACAATCGGCATCGTGATACAAGTCCTCGAAGGCCGGATCGGCGCCATCATAGGGAACGCCGGCCAGCGGGCCGGTCTTGTCGGCGCCGTGGCTGACGGCAAACCACTTGTAACTTATCCATAAATGCTCGCTAACTCCGAACCTGAGTCCATGGCTGCGCGCGGCCTTCGCCCACATGCCCACCACATCCTTCTTTGGCCCCATGTTCACTGCGTTCCAGCGCGTATACTTGGAATCCCAAAGGTCGAAGTTATCGTGGTGAACGCCCATGCTGAAGAAATACTTTGCGCCGGCCTTCTTGTAGAGGCCCATCAGGTGATCGGGATCCCACTTGGCGGCCTTCCAATTGTTGACCAGGTCCTTGTAACCAACCTTGGAGGGATGGCCGTAGGTCTCCACGTGATAGCGGTACTGTTCCGATCCCTGGATGTACATATTGCGGGCGTACCAGTCGCCGTCTTCAACGGCCGATTGCGGACCCCAGTGCGACCAGATGCCGAACTTCGCATCCCGGAACCACTCCGGGATCTGGTAGCCTTGCAGCGAATGCCTGGTGCCGAGAAAGTTGCCGCCCTGCGCCGCCTGTGCCTTGACCAACTTTGAGAGAGCAAGGGCGGAATATGCACCGCCCAACGATTTAAGCAATTCACGCCTGTTCAACGCCATTTGACAATCCATCCTCTCAGGAACCCGGCATGAAAAGCCGGATTAGACGCCACTTAGTGCGCCACGGGAATTGTATCAGTTTCATCTCTGCGCGGGCAGCCGCGCCAGAGCTTGCCGTGCAAGATCGGCAATCGCTCTGGCCAGCGTGACCGATGCGTTCAGCGACTCGGTCCGCTCCAGTCGCAGACGCAGCTTTTCGGCACAGGCGCGAAAGAGAATGTCAACGTCATAGAGAATCTCTACGTGATCGCAGAGAAAGCCGATGGGCTGAAGTAGAACGGCCTTCGCGCCGGTCGCGGCGATCTCTTCGAGCGTCTGCTCGACCGTGGGGCCGAGCCACTCGCCGCCGCTCGCGCCCTGGCTCTGGAAGGCAAACCACCCGCGCGGAATCGCCGGCAGTTGCGCGGCTACCAGCTCCGCCGTGCGCCTCGCCTCGGTGGCGTAAGGATCGGCGGCCTGGCCCTCCGCGGCTTGCACCGTGCGAAGCGGTACGCTGTGCGCGGTAAACAGCACGGGAACTGGCGCACCCGTCTCCGCGCTGAGCTTCGTCCAGGCCGCGCGCAGCCGCTCGGCGAAGGCCGCAATCAGCAGCGGATGCTCTGCCCAGCCCGCGGTAAAGTCGATGCGCAGACCGGAACTTTCGACGGCGCAACGATAGAGTCCCACGCTGGTGCGCGAGTTCTGCGGCGCAAGGCAGATCACCGCAGCCTCTTCCACGCCGTCGGCCCTTATCTGCCGCACGACATCGGCGATGTATGGCTGCCAGTTGCGCATTCCAGCGTAAACGCGCGTACACTCGCCGCTTGCGGTCAGTTCTGCCTCAACGAGACGGGCCTGTTCCAATGTGATCTCGGTCAGCGGGCTGTGCCCAATCAGCGCGTAGCGGCGCTGAATCTCCTCGACAAGCGCGGGCGGCAGCGGCCGGCCGCCGGTCACATTGCGCAGATACTCAGGAATCTGCTCGACCGTCTCCGGCGTGCCGTGAGCCAGAAGAAGAACGGCTTGCTTACCCATGCGCCTTCTCCAGTTGGAACTCGCGCACCATGCGCACGACGGCTTGCACATTCTCAACCGGCGTGGTGGGCACAATGCCGTGGCCGAGGTTGAAGATGTGGCCGGGCCTGCCGTTGGCCGCGCGCAGAATCTCATGGACGCGCTGCTCCAAGACTTCCAGCGGCGCAAAGAGCGTGATGGGATCGAGATTGCCTTGCACCGCATGCGCGTGGCCCACGGCGCGCCAACCCTCATCGAGCGGCTGCCGCCAATCCAGGCCGATCACGTCTGCGCCGGTCGCGGCCATCTGTGCCAGCAGACCCGCCGTCTCCACGCCAAAGTAAATCACCGGCACGCCCATCGCCTGCACCGCGCGCACCAGCCGCTGGCTGGCCTCGAAGGCGTAGGCACGATAGTCGGCCAGCGCAAGCGAGCCAACCCAACTGTCAAATATTTGGATAACATCGGCGCCGGCCTCGACCTGCATCCGGCAATACTCCGTGAGAACCGCCACAATCTTCTCCAAGAGGCTGCTCCATGCAATGGTCTCCGAGTACATCATCTGCTTGGTATGAATGTAATTCTTGCTGCCGCCGCCCTCGATCATATAGCTGGCCAGCGTGTAGGGCGCGCCGCAAAAGCCGATGACGCCCAGGCGATTGCGAAAGTGCGCGGCCACCTTCTCAATGGCGCGGGCCACATACGCCAGTTCGCCGGCGCGATCAGTGCGCAGGGCGCGCACGTCGTCGGCGGTGCGCAGCGGGCGATGCACAACCGGTCCCTCGCCCCCCTGAAACTCGAAGTCCAGGCCCATCGGCTCCAACGGCAGCAGCAGGTCGGCAAAGATGATCGCCGCGTCCACGCCCAGCTTTTCCGCGGCGGTAATCGTCACCTCGGCGGCCAGCTCCGGCTGCTTGCAAATCTCCACCAGCGTGTGGTGCTTGCGGATCTCGCGATACTCCTGCATATAGCGGCCGGCCTGGCGTAAAAACCAGACTGGCGTCCGGTCAACCGGCTGGCGCAAACAGGCGCGGAGAAAACGGCTACCGCCGTCCACGGTTGCGGGAATGGTTTCGGCGGCATAAGCCTCGGCGGAATGGCTTGTCTTCATACTGAGATGATTCTACCCGCGAGGACTCTTGTTCTGTTCCCTGTTCCCTGTTCCCTGTCCACTGTCCAAGGGAACCACGCGCCGCGCTTCAGCGTATCATCCATCCAGTGCAGGAGAAACACCCATGAGCAGCCAATCGTATCCCAACGCGCAAGCCATCTTTTACCAGCAATATTCAGCGGTGCGCCGCGACGAGGTCGTTGGCATTCTGCTGGCGCTGTTTCTGGGCGGCTTCGGCATTCACCACTTCTATCTGCGTCGCACCGGCCTGGGAATCCTTTACCTCTGCTTCAGTTGGACGCCGATTCCCTGGATTCTCGGCTTCATCGAGTGCTTCTTCATGCCGGGGCGGGTGCGCGAGTTCAACGCCATCCAGGCCGCGGGCATTGCGGCCATGCTGGGCATCGCGATGCCGGGCTGGGGCACTCCCTTCAACGTCACCGTCAACGTGCCGCCGGCGGCGCAGACCGGCACACTGGTAGCTTGCGGGCGCTGCGGGCAAACCAATCCGCTGGGCGCGCGCTTCTGCTCAGCCTGCGGCGCGCCGTTTTACGGATAAATGCGATGCAGTGTGCGGGCGAAGGGAATCGTCTCGCGCACGTGATCAAGCCCGCAAATCCAGGCAACCGCGCGCTCAATGCCCATTCCAAAGCCAGAGTGAGGAACCGAGCCATAGCGGCGCAGATCAAGATACCACTGGAAGGCTTCTTTGGGCAGGTTGTGCTGCTCAATGCGCGCGTTCAATAACTCATAACTCGAGACGCGCTGCGAGCCGCCGATGATCTCGCCGTAACCCTCCGGGGCCAGCACATCGACGCACAGGGCGTAGCGCGCGTCGGCCGGGTCCGGCTCCATATAAAAGGCCTTCACGTCGGCGGGATAGCGGTGCACCATCACCGGGCGGTCAAACTGGCTGCTCAGCCAGGTCTCATCGGGCGAGCCAAAGTCGTTGCCATACTCGAAGGGCGCTTCCAGGTGGCCGTCCTTGTGAGCCTGGTTGAGCATCTCCGCGGCTTCGTCGTAACGCAGGCGCGGAAAGGGCGGCAGAATCGCTTCCAGTTTGGCGCGGTCGCGGCCAATCACCACCAGCTCCGAGGCCCGATTCTTCAGCACGCTCTGCACAATGTGCGAAAGAAAGTTTTCGGCCAGTACCAGCAGGCCGTCCAGGTCCATGAACGCAACCTCCGGCTCGATCATCCAGAACTCGGTCAGGTGGCGGCGTGTCTTGGACTTCTCCGCGCGGAAGGTCGGCCCGAAGCTGTAGACCTTGCCCAGCGCCAGAGCGGTGGACTCGATATACAACTGGCCGGATTGCGTCAGATACGCCGGATCGCCGAAGTAATCCACGGGAAAGAGCGTCGAGGTGCCCTCGCAGGCCGCCGGCGTCAGAATCGGCGGGTCGGTGCGGATGAAGCCGTTGGAGTCAAAGTACTCCGCCGCCGCGCGCATGATCTCGGCCCGGATGCGCAGAATGGCCGACTGGCGCGGAGAGCGCACCCACAGATGGCGATGCTCCATCAAAAAATCAACGCCATGCTCCTTGAGCGTAATCGGGTAAGGATCGGATTCGGGGACGCGCTGCACCACTTCCAGGCCTTCCACGTCCAGCTCGAAGCCGCCGTGAGCGCGCTTGTCGGCGCGGACCTTGCCGGTGACGATGACGCTGGACTCCTGCGTCAGCCCCTTGAGCGCCTCAAAGACCTCTGCCGGCACGCTCTTCACGTGGGCCACGCCCTGGATGGTGCCTGTGCCGTCGCGAAAGATGGGAAAGAGCAGCTTGCCGCTCTCGCGCAGGTTATAGAGCCAGCCGCGCAGAGTAACGGATTGGCCTTCAAATTGGCCGAGAGTGGCGATGGTGACAACGGGAGGCGCCTGCGGTGCGGCAGCCGCCGTTGGCGCGGCAGGAGTATTGGTTTCTTCGGGCATAGTGTTCCTCGCTGGCCTTGCTGGCCGGACTCTTTAGCATAGCGCGTGGAGGCTGGTTTTGAGCCATTCCACCGGTGCCGCAACAGGGCAATCGCTCTTGAATCGTTGAAGGTTAACCTGACTGCGAACAAGGCCGGAATATGGCGTAATCGACAGAAAACGCCCTCTGAATTCGACAAAAAAGCGGGCTATTTTGATCAAAAAGGCGGCATTTTTGGCTAAAAAGAGGGGGAAAATGGCGGTTTGCAGTTACTGATTGGCAACAGTTGAAAAATGCAAACCAATGAAACAATGCGAATTGCAAGAAATAAAGGTCGAGCAATTGTTTGCAATGAGGTGGGTGGGTGGGTGGGTGGGTGAAAAACAGGGAACAGGGAATAGGGAACAGGGAACACGGATTGGCGGCCAGCAGACATATTTCGATTGTGCGCCGGGTAATCGTAATTATGTGCAAATCATTTTCGGGCATTTGCGGTGGGACCATTGCATTGCGCCCGCAATATAACTTTGGTAGCATGGGAATAGTTTTTGATGTGCGCAACATTATCCAAGATTCGTCCGGTTTTCAGGACGGCAGGAGGGTCAATGAGCGATGCGGCGGCGGTGCATAGCGAAGAGATGCAAATCTCGCAGGTGGACACGGAGACAACGGCGCGGGTCATTGCCGAAAAGCACATCGGCGAGCGAATCAAGCGGCTGCGCCTGAAAAAATCGATGGGGCTGGTCGAGTTGGGCCGTCACACCGGGCTTTCGGCCAGCTTTTTGTCGCAGTTGGAGACGGGCCGGGTGGTGCCCACACTGCGCAACCTGGCGCGCATTGCAATGGTCTTTTCCAAAGACCTCTCGTATTTCTTCGAGTGCGACCCGGCGGCGGTCTTCCGGATTCATCGGCGCAAAGAGCGTGTCCGGCTGCCGCAGACCGGGGTCGAAACGCCGAGTTACTTTTTTGAGAGCCTGGGTTACATGGTTCCCGACCGGTACATGGACCCGTACTTCGCCGAGTTCATGCCGCTCGAAGAGAATCAGGAACCGGCGGCGCATTTGCATGCGGGCTTCGAGTTTCTGTACTTGTTGGAGGGCGAGCTGGAAGTGCGCCACGGCGAGCAGCATTGCGTTCTGGGGCCGGGCGACGCGGCGTACTTCGATGCGAATACACCGCACTCGTACCACTTCGCGGGCAGCAAGCCGGCCCAGGCGATTATCGTAACCATGCGCCAGCCGCCGCCGACCATTCCCATGCCTCAACGGGCGATGAGCGCGGCCGCGGGCGCCTCCGAGCAAAAAAAACTGTAGCGCTTTTTTTCCTATTTATGTGCAGTGCGGCGTGGACCGGGAGGTCCACGCGACAGCCGGCCAGGAGGCCGGCGCTACCTGTTCTTGCAGCGACCTTGCGGGAACCTTGAATCGCAGGGATCAGCGAGTCTGCCCTATCGCAACGCGCGCGTGCAGCACAAGGTCGCGTGAAGATGTCCCTACCAATACTTCGTAGCTTCCATCCGGAGTTATCCAATGGTGGACCGAAGCGTCAAAGATCGAAAATGCGCGACCGTCCAACAGAAGGCTTACCGGTTTCGTTTCTCCGGCCTTCAGCAGAACCTTGGCAAACGCGCGCAACTGGTGTGGAGGTTCTCCATTCTTCGCCGGCTGCCCCACATAAACCTGAACCACCTCAGCGCCCTCCCGGCTGCCCGTATTTGTAACTTTGAGTGTTACCCGCACTCTTTTATGCGCCAACTTGGATAGAGTGTCGAGCTTCGCCGGCGACACGGCCAGATTGCTCAGCTTGAAGGTGGTATAAGAGAGGCCGAAGCCGAAGGGGAACAAAGGCTGGGTATTGGTTGCGTCATACCAGCGATAGCCGACATTGAGTTTTTCGCTGTAAGTGGATAGCCCATTCACGCCCGGCCACTGTTGCAATTGCGCGGTAGGTATCTCAGCCGCGAAGCGCGGAAAGCTCAAGGGCAGCTTCGCTGATGGATTCACGTCTCCATAGAGCACGGCGGCGATTGCGTTGCCGTCCTCCTGGCCTGGATACCACGCCTCGATGACGCCGGCAACAGTGTCAATCCAGGGCATCAGCACAGGGCCTCCCGTATCGAGGACAACAATCGTCTTCTTGTTCACCGCTGCCACGACCGCAATCAGTTGATCTTGAGCGCCGGGGAGTTTGAGATCGGGCCGGTCGTCTCCCTCGGTTTCATCCGTGTGGACGAATACAATCGCCACTTCGGCCTCGCGCGCTGTCTTCGCGGCGGCTTCCAAATCGCTGCCATCCGCAAAACTTATCTGCGCGCCCGCGCCTACCCGTTTGCGGAGTCCCTCCAGAGGACTCACGATATAAGGCGCAACCACCGCGGAACTTCCGCCTCCCTCAGCCTTCGGCTCCTTGCCGCCTGCCGCGCCGAAGACCGCGATGGACGACTTAGTTGTAAGAGGAAGAAGGTTTTTGTCATTCTTGAGCAGAATAGTACCTTCTTCGGCGACTTCGCGTGAGAAGGAATCGTGCTGCGGGCTGCGCGCATTGGCCTCCCAGTTGCCCGACTGCGACTTATCAAAGAGGCCCTGGCGAAAGATAGGCACTAATATGTTGCGAATATGCTCGTCGAGAGCAACGACACTTAGATCGCCCTTCTTCACGGCTGCTTTCAGCGCCGCGCCATAAAATGTATCGTCGGGCATCTGCTGATCAAGCCCGCCCGTTACGGAGCCGATGGTGGAGTGCGTAGCTCCCCAGTCGCTCATCACCCATCCGTCGAAGTTGAGCACCTTCCGCAGAAGGCCGTTGAGAATATCCGGATTCTCGCAGGAGTAGATTCCATTGGTCTTCACATAGGCGCACATCAGCGTGCCGACATGACCATCGAGAATGGAGGCCTCGTAGGGCGGAAAATAGATCTCTCTGAGCGTCCTTTCATCGACGATGGAATCTTCCTTGAAGCGGTTGCTCTCCTGGTTCATCGTCATGTACATATTGGCATCGGCAATCGGACCCTGGCTCTGAATGCCTTTGATCTCCGCCACTGCCATCTGAGCGTTGAAGAAAGGATCCTCGCCATAACTCTCAAAGGTGCGCCCCCATTCCGGGACGCGAACCACATCAATGGTTGGACCAAGCTCTACATTTGTGCCCTTGACCCATTGTTCCTGGCCAAGAACCCTTCCGTACTCGTTGATCAGGCTAAGATCCCAACTCGAGGCGGCAGCTATCGGCGCCGGCAGCAGAGTAATGTCGCGCGCACTGTTGCCGACTCCCGCGCGCCCGTCGGCCAAGGTCAGCGCCGGAATGCCAAGCCGCGCATTGCCGGGTACATATCCCACGTATCCCTTCACCGGGATCGGACTTACCCCATGCATCATCACGATCTTCTCATCCAGCGTCATTTCCTTGATAAGAAGATTGGCGCGCTGCGCCGGAGAGAGCGACGCATTCATCCAGGGCCGCGAAGCCTGATCCTTGGCCGCGGTGCTTGTTGTATCCGCCGCCAAGAGAGCCGGAACGGCCAGAAGCGTGCCGGCCCCAACCATGAGACAACCAACCCTGTGCATTAAACCGCGCATCACTCCTCCAATGGCTTGGAATCTATTCTGATTCTTGCCTCGATTCAGTCTACGCCCAGTTGCCGGCGCCATCGCCGCTCGCGAACGAGTCTTTCCGCAGCCTGCGAAGCCTTCCGCATTTGAGCGATGCTTCGCCCTTTCGCGTCTATCCGTTACCCGATGAGCAGGTGGGAACTGGTTGGGCGGTTGAGCCGGAGCAGCGTGAGCCGGCGAGCGGAGATATGGCGGAATTTATCATCAAGTTGGCCGATGAGCGCGGCCGAGTGCAAGAGCAGGTGCAGACCGCGGCCACCGCCGAGGAGTTGCGCACCCGCTTTACCCACGCCGGCTACCATGTCTTTTCCGTCAAGACGCGCTCAGGCTTTGGCGGCCTCAAGCGCGGCAAGGTCAAGCTGGAGCCCTTCCTCATCTTCAACCAGCAATTTCTCACGCTGATTCGAGCCGGTTTGCCCATTCTCGGCTCGCTCGAGATGCTGGCCAAGAACCAGAAGAACGAGCACTTCTCGGCGCAGTTGGACGACGTGGCCGCCCGTGTGAAGACCGGCGACGCGCTCAGCTCAGCTTTTGAGGCGCAGAGCGGCTTTCCCCTCATGTACACCACCACCCTGCTGGCCGGCGAGCGCAGCGGCAACTTGCAGGAGGTGCTAGATCGCTACGTCAGCTTCCAGCGCACCTCGCTCACCTTCCGCAAGAAGCTGATCACCTCGCTCATCTATCCCTGCGCGCTGCTCACGCTGGTTTGCGTTCTGATGTTCTTCATGTTCGTCTTTGTGGTGCCGAAGTTTGGCGAGCTTTATGACCAGATGGGCAACAAGCTGCCGGCGATGACCTCGGATCTGCTGGCCGTGGGCAAATTCCTCAATCACAACTTTCTTTGGATTCTGCTGATCATGGCAAGCACGGGCTTCGCCCTTTATCGCTTTGTCAGCACCGAGCGGGGACGCGACTTTGTGGATGGCTTCCGCATCGGCCTGCCCGTCTTCGGCAAAATCTGGCTCAAGTACCAGGTGGCCCTCTTTGCGCGCACACTCTCCACGCTGCTCACCGGCGGCCTGCCTCTGGTGCCGTCGCTGGAGACCGCGGCCCGCTCCATCAGCTCGCGCCGCGTCTCCAAGGCCGTACTCAACTCCATCACCACGGTGCGCGAGGGCAAGAGCCTGGCCGATGCGCTCATTCAGACCAAGGTCTTTCCTGACCTGGCCGCCGAAATGATCGCCGTGGGCGAGCAGACAGGCGCGCTGCCGCAGATGCTCAACTCCGTCTCCGAGTTCTTCGAGGAAGATGTGGCGACGGCCCTCACGGCCGCGCTGGCGTTGATCGAGCCGGCCATCCTCATCGTCATGGGCGTGGTGGTCGTCTTCATTCTCATCTCGCTCTACCTGCCCATCTTTTCGCTGGGGCAGACCACGCCCGGAGGTCAGTAAACCATGGCTGCCACAATACCGCCCCCCATTCCGCTGCCATCCATACCGTTGGCACCACTGCCCACCGGCCAGGACGAGCGCGACCAGGCTGAGTTGCTGGCGGCGCGCTATCACGCCGAGTTCGTTGACCTGAAGAACTTTAAAATCCAGCACGACCTGCTGCGCACGGTTCCGGTCGAGCTGATGTTCCGCTACAACTTTGTGCCCATCGAGCAGCAGGGCGACGCGCTGGTGATCGCCGTCAGCGACCCATCGCGCCTGATGATGCTCGATGAGATTGCCGGCCTGCTCTCGCATCGCATCATCCCGCGCGTGGCCACGCTCTCGCAGATTACCGACCTGCTGAAAAAAACCGAGCAGTCGCAGCGCGTGCTCGACGAGGCCAGCGAGGGACTGACCTTCGACGTGCTCACCGGCGACGAAAACTCCGACGAAAATATCTCCATTGAGAAGCTGACCAGCGAAGAAGACATCAGCCCCATCATTCGCCTGGTGGACACGACCATCTTCACTGCTCTGGAGCGGCGCGCCTCCGATATTCACATTGAGACCTATGACGACTCGGTGCATGTGAAGTACCGCATCGACGGCGTCTTGCAGGAGGCGATGGCGCCCATTGCGCGCGAGCACCATACGACGATTCTGTCGCGCATCAAGATCATGAGCGAGCTGGATATCGCCGAGCGCAGAGTCCCCCAGGACGGCCGCTTCAGAGTCCGCTACAAGACCCGCCTGATCGACTTCCGCGTCTCCATCATGCCCACGATTCATGGCGAAAACGCTGTGCTGCGCGTACTCGACAAGGAGTCGATGAGCGAGAAGTTCCACAAGCTGACGCTGGATGTGGTGGGCTTTGCCGACGAGGATCTGAGGCGCTTCCGCGCTTATATCCGCGAGCCGTACGGCATGGTGCTGGTGACCGGCCCCACCGGCTCCGGCAAGACGACAACTCTCTATGCCGCGCTCAACGAGATCAAAAGCGACGAAGACAAGATCATCACCATCGAAGATCCGGTCGAGTACCAGATTCGCGGCATTACGCAGATTCCTGTCAACGAGAAAAAAGGCCTCACCTTTGCGCGCGGACTGCGCTCCATCTTGCGCCACGATCCGGACAAGATTCTGGTGGGCGAGATCCGCGACAATGAGACGGCGCAGATTGCGATCAACTCCGCGCTCACCGGGCATTTGGTGTTTACCACCGTCCACGCCAACAACGTGGTGGATGTGCTGGGCCGCTTCGTGAATATGGGCGTCGAGGTTTACAACTTTGTCTCCGCGCTCAACTGCATTCTGGCGCAAAGACTGGTGCGCACCATCTGCGAGCACTGCGTTCGCACCATCCACTATGGCGACGCCGAGCTTTTGGCTTGCGGCATGAATCCGGCCGATTGGCGCGACTTTGAATTCCGCGAGGGAGCCGGCTGCATCGAGTGTGGCGGAACCGGCTACCGCGGACGAACCGCGATTCACGAGTTGCTGGACTTGACCGACCCGATTCGTGAACTTATTTTGGCCAAGAAACCTACCTCCGAAGTGCGCAAGCTGGCGCAGAGGGAGGGCATGAGCTTTCTGAGGGAGTCGGCGCTCGACCGTGTCCGCCGCGGCCTGACCACGCTCAAGGAGATCAACAAAGTTACGTTCATCGAGGCGTCAAGATAGGGACTAGGGACTAGGGACTAGGGACTGAACGTTGGAGAATGGAGAACGGTGAGTTCAATACTTAGCAAGGCCAAGCTCGGCTCTCAGATTGGCGCGCGCCCGCCGGTCGCGGTGGAGCTTTCGCCGCAGGGCGTGCTGGCCGCCGCTTCGCCCGGAGCGGGCCAGGCGCCGGTCTTCGCCTTCGAGCCGCTGCCCGAGGGCGCGCTCGTGCCCGGCATCGGCGAGCACAATCTGCGCGCTCCGGAGATTGTGGCCAACGCCATGCGCGCCGCTCTCGGCCAGGTCTCGCCACGCACCCGCGCCGTCACGCTTGTGCTGCCCGACAACGTCGTCCGCGTCTTCGTCCTTGACTTTGATTCGTTGCCCCCTAAGCCAGCCGAAGCCATTCCCGTGCTGCGCTTCCGTATGCGCAAGATGCTTCCCTTCGAGGTAGAACACGCTGGACTGAGCTACCAGGTGCTGGTCGAATCCAAAAACGAGTGTAAGGTCCTGGCCGCCGTACTGCCCGGCCTCATTCTCCAAGAGTACGAAGCCGCCGTGCGCAGCGCCGGCTACGAGCCGGGAGCCGTGCTGCCCGCCAGTCTGGCGGCGCTGGAGGCCATCGACTCACCCGAAGCTGTCCTGGCTGTCAACCTGGGCGCATTGGCGCTCACCACTTCCATCACCACGGGCGACGACCTGCTGCTTTATCGCACCATCGACCTGCCCGCGGAGCCGCATCAGCGCCTCGATGAGGTGCGGCGCGGCATTGCCGTGGCCGCGGCCTATTATGAGGACAAGCTCGGCGCGCCTCCCCGGCTCTTGTACTACGCCGGCATCAGCTCGGCGGAGGAGTTTGCCCGCTGGATTGATTCTCCTGATTCGCCGGAATTGTCCGTCGTTGATCTTGCGCCGCGGCCTGAGACCGGAGCCGCAACCCCGCTCGGCCATCTCCTCAGCCTGGCCGGCGTCGTGGGCGCGCTGGCGGGGGCAAGCTAATGCGAATATCAGTCAATCTCGCCACCCGCCCCTACGCCGATATCGGACCGGCTCTCAAGCGTGTGCGCATCGCCCTGGCTGTGCTGGTTGTTCTCGGCATTGGCCTGGTTCTCGGCCTGCGCGCCTTCCATCAAAAGGCCGAAGAGGCGCGCGCCTCCGAGCAGAGCGTACAGAGCAAGATCGACGCCATCACTCAGGAGCGGCAGGGCTACCAGACGATGATGAGCCAGCCTGAAAACGCCGATCTGCTCACCCAGGTAGCGGCGCTCAACCAGCTCTTTGACCAGAAAACCTTCTCCTGGACCCTCGCCATGGAAGACCTGGAAACTGTTCTGCCCGGCGGCGTGCAAGTGACCACCATCGAGCCGGTGCGCGACAAGGAAGGCCACATCATCCTGCATATGCGCGTCGTTGGACCGCGCGACCACGCCGACGATCTGGTCGAAAATCTGGAGCACTCGAAGCACTTCCTGCTGCCTCACATCGTCGGCGAAAGCTCCGAATCCACCGGAGGAGCAAACGAGCGGCTGGAGCCGGTCAGCGCCTCCAACCGCTTCACCTTCGAACTGCTGGCTGAGTACAACTCCGCCGCGCCCATGGAAAGCAAGGCAGAAAAGCAGAAGCTGGAGGAGAAAATCCGGCAAGTGGAAGAGAAAACGACGAAGAAAAACAAGCCCCAGGCCGCCCCGGCGAGCCAGTTTCATCCCGCCGCGCCCCAGGCAGCTCGCCCGCTTCCCGCTCCGCTCATGCGCGGGCCAATGCCTGCGCCCATGCCCGTTCCCATGCAGGGCCAGCCTCCTCAGCGCTCGCCCTATACCGGCCCGCCGCAGAATCGTCCCTTCCCCAATCGCAACCCGAATTCGCCCCCGCGCCCCACGCCCATGCCGAATCCCAACCAGATTCCCAACCAGAATGCAGGAGGTCCGCAATGAGCAGCCAAACTCCCTCGCTCTGGCGCGAACGCCTGACCTCCCCGCTTACCTGGCACTATGCCGGCTTCGCCCTTCTGTTGGTCGTGGTCATCGGCCTCGCCATCCGCTTTGGCCTGGATTGGGCCGCCACCAATAGCCGCTCCGCCGACGCCCTGGCCGCCAAAGGCTTTCAACTGAAGGCTCTCGATCTGGAGACTGCGCCCCTGCGCGGACTCGACAAGCGCGTTGAGGACTCCCGCGCCCAAATCAAAGGTTTCTACGCCAAGCGCATTCCGCCCAACTATTCGTCGATTGACCGCCGCATTGGCGAACTGGCGCTCAAAGGCCCGGTGCGGCTGAGCCGTGTGCAGTACTCCCAGGGCAAGCCCGGCTCCTACCTTACCGAGATTTCGCTGGACGCGGGCATCACCGGCGACTATCCGCAGATCATGCGCTTCCTCAACGGATTGGAGCGCGACCAGACCTTTTTCATCATTCGCTCCATGCAATTAACCGGCCAGCAGGGCGGAACGGTGAATCTGCGCTTGCAGCTCTCCACCTGGCTGAGGCCGGCTGACGCCGAGGCCAGCGGATTGCCGCCCACGCCGCAACCCGGCGAAGCGCCCGCCTCCACCAAACCCATGCCTTCCACGCTTTCCAATCATGGAAAGGAGGGTGAATAGCATGGCGCTGCAACTGGGAACGGAAAACAAGAAACAGGTTCGCCTGGCCATCGCCCTCGGGGTGATCCTGGTCTGCGTGGGCGGCTATGAAGTCAAAGATACCTTCTTCTCGAGCGCTCCCGCGCCCGCTCGGCCAGCGGCGGCGACAGCTCGGCCCGTTAACACTTCCGCCCCGGCCGGCAGCCGCGCAACTGCGGCTAATCAGTCGGCCTCCGGCGCCCCGGAAGCGCAGAAGCTCTCCAACTTCGGCCTCGATCCCACGCTGCACTTCGACAAGCTGGCTTTGAGCGAAGATGTCGAGTACCTCGGCACCGGCAGAAACATCTTTTCCGCCGAGTCGGCTCCTGTGCGCATCGAGACTCCGGTGGCCAGCGCGCGGCCCGGCCAACCCGGCCAGCCGGGCGTGAACGCGGCCCCGTCAACGCCCGGCAAGCCCCAGCCGCCGGCCATCGACCTCAAGTACTTCGGCTACACCCAAGCCAAAGACAAAACCCTGCAAGCATTTTTCGTTCATGGGGAAGACATCTTTCTCGCCCGCACCGGCGAGATCATCGACCATCGCTACAAGGTGGGCGCCATCTCCCCGGCCAGCGTCCAGGTCACTGATCTGGGCTACAACAATTTGCAGACGCTGCCGCTGACGGCGAATTGAGTAGCCAGTGGTCAGTGGACAGTGAATAGCCCCATGCCCCATCCATTCCGCGTTTTTTGCGGAATGGGTGGGATAGCACAAACCTCAACCAGCGTTTTCCGATGAAGAGCCCCTCGCCAACCCGCCACCACAAAAGCTCCGAGCAGGGCTACGTCCTGCTGATGGTCATCTTCATGCTGGCGTTGCTGACCATCGCTCTGGCCGTCGCCGCGCCCAAAGTTGCCAAGCAGATTCAGCGCGACCGCGAGTTGGAGACGATGCACCGCGGCAAGCAATACATCCGCGCCATCCGCATGTATTACAAGAAGTTCGGCTCCTATCCGCCCAACGCCGACGCGCTCTACAAACCCACCAACAATATCCGCTTCCTGCGCAAGAAATATGCCGACCCGACCACCGGCAAGGAGGATTGGAAGCCGATTCTTGTAGGCCAGAACAAGGCTCCGCTGGCGATGGGCTTCTTTGGCCAGCCGCTGGGCGGCGCCGGCGGCTGCGGGGGCAGCAATCCCCTCGGCGGAGGCACAACTTCGTTGTCGAGCGCCGCGTCTTCATTTTCCAGCGCCACCTCCGGCACAAGCGCCTTTGGCTCCCCAGCCGTTAGCGCCGCAGATTGCCTGGGAACCGGCCTGGCTTCCCCTGGGACAACAACGCCGACGAACCCCAACGCGCCGGTGGACCCGAACGCCGCCAACTCCAGCGCCCCCCCCGGCTCGACGACCGGTCTGAGCAGTGGCCAGATTGGCCAAACCGGGCAGACCTTCGGCGGCATGGGCATCATGGGCTTCTCGCCCAATAGCCCCAAGCAGTCCCTCATGGTTTACAAGACCAAGAACCACTACAACGAATGGGAGTTTGTCTACTCACCGCAGGCCGAGCAGATGATGCAGCAGATGAACGCTCCCATCAGCACCGGCCCCAATGGCCAGCCGCTGGGCGGCGCATTCGGCAATAATTCGGGTTTTGGCAATAATACGGGCTTCGGCAACAACACCGGCGTTGGAAATACCGGCGGTTTCGGCAACAACTCCGGCTTTGGCGGGTCAACCACCAGCCCCAGCCCCGCTCCAACCTCTCCCACGCCTCAGCAATAATCGGCTGCAAAGCTCCAAATGCACCAAAGCCCGCCTCTGCGAGCGGGGCGGGCCTTGTGCAGTGAGCCGAATCTGCGCCCTTTACGCGCTGAAGGAGGAGCCGCAGCCGCAGGTGCTCTTGACGTTGGGGTTATCGAACTTGAAGCCGGCTGCCTCCAGCGTCTCCAGGTAATCCACCGAACAACCGTCCAGGTACATCAGCGAAGTGGCGTCCACAAAAATCTTCAAATCGTCGAAATTAAAGACCTTGTCCATCATCCCGGCCTGATTCTCAAAGGCCATGGAGTATTGGAAGCCGGAGCAGCCGCCGCCCACCACGCCGATGCGCAACCCGGCGGGCAGCGGATCCTGGGTGGCCATGATCTCGCGCACCTTGGCGATGGCCGCGGGGGTCAGGTTGAGGGGCGCCTTCTTGACGGTTTCCTGTGTGGGTACAGCGGTTGCGGTGGCCATGAATTCTCCTTGACTCGTGAAATAACTGCCGGAAACTTAACTGTACCGCCTGGCGAGCCGGGATTCAAGCCCTCGAGCCTCATAGGCGGCTTCCTCCTATTCGATGCAATTTGGCGGTGGAAAGTCGCAGAAGCGGCGGTGAACGCTGGCGCGGGAGCGCAAAAATAAATCTCCACAGCAGTACCCATTTAGAGGTATGATGGTCAGCCAGATGGCTTCTGAGCTGAATGGGGCCGTGAATGGCGAGCGACTTCAGCGGTTTTTGGAGCAGAAAGTAACTTCGGAGGTGGACTATGACGCTTGTTCCGGTGATGTGGACAATATGGGGACTTCTGGCGGCGATCACGACCGTCCTGGTTTTCTATCGGGCCAGCTTGAACAGTAACGAAGCGGACCAGATCTTTCTGGACGAGTCATTCGACCATATGAAGTCTGAACAAGAGGAGATAATCGCGCGGATCAAAAAGATCGAGCCTGTGGTGCGGCTCTCCTTCTTGCTGGTCTCCGCGGCAACGCTGCTTCTCCTCGTGTACTACGCTTGGAATATCATCGCCCAGTTCAAATAGGCGGCGCAGTTTCTTCTCTTCCACACACGGCCGGCGGCAGCGCGCAAGCTGTCTCCGGTTGTGTTTCAGTATGTAGATCGAAGATTCCAATAAAGTTAGATTAACGCCGCGAGCGGCTGCTCCCACCTTTCTTTCGTCACAGTTTCACAGTTTCACAGTACCTAGGGGCGCCACCGCAGGTAGCTTACTCCACCTCCGGCTTGGCGCGGTAGCCGTCGCGGGCGATGATGTCGTACTTGAGCGCCTTGTGCTTTTCGTCCTGAAGCTGCAAGGGATGGCCCTCGTCGTCGACCAGTTCCACGCGCAGCTTGCGATAGCTGCCGTCCTGCTTGGAGTTGGTGGGGTGGTAGACGAGCTGATACTTGGAGCGGATGTTCTGGTTGATTTGCTGGAAGATGTCAGGCAGCTCGCCGGTAAAACGCGGGGCGAACCACATTCCGCCGGTGTCGTGGGCGAAGGTCTTCATCTGGTTATCGGCCTGCACATTGTCAAGTTCGCGCATAGACGACCTCATGCTGCCGCTGCGGCCCTCGGTCATCGCGCGATAAAACCCGCCGGTGGAGACGGCGAAGATGGTCACGTCCGGGGTGTTCTTGATCTTCTGCAGCACCTTGTCAAGGGTCATCTTGGAGAAGGTGTCGCGGCCCGAGGCGATGAGGATGATGTATTTGCGGCCCTCAATACGGCTGAGACGGTCTTCGGCCTCATAGATTGCATTGAAGACGTTGGTGTCGCGGAAGCTGGGGATGCGCAGCGTGTTGATGGCTTCGATTAGTTGGCGCTTGTCCTGGGTGAAGTCGGAGACGATCTGCGTGTTCATGTCAAAGGTCATCATGCCCACGTAATCGTTGGGGCGCAACTGCTGGGTAAATGCGTAGGCGGCATTGCGCATATCGTTGATGTAGCTGTAGTTGTTGGCGGCGAACTCGCAGACCAGCAGAGCCGTAATCGGCGTCTCGGTGCGCTTGAAGCCAATCACCGTCTGCAGCTTGCCATCTTCGTAGACCTGGAAGTTGCTGGGCTTGAGGCCGGAGTAGAACTGGCCGGTTTTTTCCAGCAGCACACCCACATCGACGGTGACTTCAGGCACCTCGACGCGCAGGGAGAAGTTGGGCATCCCCTGCGGGTTGTTGACCTTTGGTGCAGCCGGAGCGGGCGCAACACCCTCGGCCTTGTTTGGCTTTTTGGGCAGGGCGATGACCCCGCTGTCGCCGCTGGGACCGCCGGAGTCGGGTGTGGCCTGGTCCGGTTGTTGGCTGGCGGGCGGCGGGGCAGGCGGCGCCGGCGTTTGAGCACGGCTCAACGCCGCGGACGCAAGGGCCGCGAGTGCCAGAATCAGGATTGCCAGCAAAGAGCGGCGAAGAGCCGGAAGGAATGGACGCTGAGGTTGCATGACGGCCTCCTAGTTCATCAGCATACGGGATTGCACGTGCGAGCGACAGCCAGCGAGGCGGCGCTCACACCGGATTAGACGTAAAAATCGCACAAAGTCAACCTTCCGATGCAGGCTGCGTCCAACAGATTGTCCGGCAGTTCGCTCTGTTTGGCGCAACGGGCGGGACCGAGGCCGGAGTCTTTTCCGCTGGCCGGCGGATTCCGGGCGATTGGGGCAATCGAGCGCCTGTTTCCTCTGGAAATTTTGCAATCGATGAGCGCGACTAAAGCATCTAATCCGAAGTTGGAGTAGCGAAGAGGACTTTTGGGGCGAATATCTCCGAATGGAGCCGCAACTTTTTGCTGGTTCGGGGGTTACAATCGATTGGAACCGAAACATCTTGTGTTTTTTCGGGGGTTTTCCCCCGAAGGAAGGGTCCGGGAAGACCTCTATGCGTACAGTGATGGCGTCCCCCCATTGTGCATTGGCCGGAGCAGTGCTCGGCTCGGCAGCGTTGCTTTGCAGTTCATCCCTCCTTTGCACTCCGGCATTGCAGGCGCAGGAGGTTGCGCCGAGTGTGCGGATTGCCAACCGCATCGACGAGCGCAATCTGGTGGCGCTCAAGGGCAATATCCACCCGGCGGCCAAGGCGAAGAATGATGGCGGGCGGGTGAGCGCGGATCTTCCGATGACCGACCTAATCCTGGTGCTGAGCCGCAGCCCGGAGCAGCAGGCGGCTTTTGAAAAGGTTGTCGCCAGCCTGTATGACTCCTCCTCGCCGAAGTTT